>Ga0306924_10002691_pt1 | contig 16842 bp, 12 predicted proteins | sample sta12Can44000111_FD_203756 | JGI IMG/M metagenome (GOLD analysis project Ga0306924, IMG submission 203756) | Lab enrichment of tropical soil microbial communities from Luquillo Experimental Forest, Puerto Rico - statanox.12C.anox.44.000.111 (v2)... | ecosystem: Environmental > Terrestrial >... | reverse complement strand
CGATTGCTTTCCGATCGGAGTGGGCGAGGTCATCGAAGGCGGGACCTGTGCCGGGATCGCGGAGCCAGCGCCGTCGTTGCCGGAAGGTGTCGCCGAAGATTGTGGTTCGCTCGAATTCTCCATCGCTGGCGGGATGCCGCTGGTATCAAGCAGCGTCATCGCCATCCTGAAGGTGCCAAGCACGATCACGACCACGCTCGCGCCAACGAGCAGCGAGCGGATCCTGGAGGTGATCGTCGTGGAGGAACCCTTGTTCTGACCGACGGGTGCTTTCGCGCCGCCGCGGCCGGTCTTTTCGGGCGGCGGCGCTGCGGCGGCGGCTTGGGCCGCGCGCCGGGCCGCGGCGATGAAACTTGACGTGCTGACGGGCTCGCGCGGAGCCGCCGGAATTTCGCTGATGGCGCTCTCGGAAGCCGCGATGCGCTCCGACGGCGAAGCCGGGCGCCCCGAGGGCCGCGTTCCCGGCTCGAGCGGATGATCGGGCGGCAGCGTTGGCTCGATCGCGACGCGCGTTCCCGCTGCATGCGGCTCCAGAATTTCGCTGATGATCCGAGGTACGACCGCCGCGGCCGCCGCCGCGGTCGATGCCGGATGGAATTCGCGCGGGGCGGCGTCGAAATGCTCCTGCATCGCTGCGGGATTGGGCAATTCGGGTTTGGGTTCCGGCACCATTGCGACCGGTGGCGGATCAGCGCCGGCGCCTGGGCCTCAAAGGCGGACGAAGGAGCCGCATCGGATGCGCCAGGTGGCGGTGGAACATTTTCGGTCGTCGAAGGGGCTTCAGCCTGTATTGCGGGCATCTGGACGCGGGCCGTGCGCAAATCGCCTTCGATGGTCGCCAGGCGATCGACCACATGACCAAGCGTGTTGTGAACGGCTTCGAGCGAATCCTGCGTATGGCGATCGGTTTCCGCCTGGCTGAATCTGATGTCGGACAATTGGTGCTTGACGAGATCGGCAAACCCCGCCTCCGATGGAGCCTGCTCGTTCCGGCCGGTTGCGGCAAATGCCGTAATACTCGCATGCTGGCGCTCGAGTTGGTGCAGGATGTCCTGCAGACCTTCCTCGACGCGCACGAGATTGCCGGAGGGGCGATCGGCGGTGACCTCCAGCCGCTCGAGCAAATAGGTCACACGTTGTTCGAGGTGCGCGAAGGCGGATGCGTCGTCGTTGCCGACCGGGATGCGGTCGAGGCGGTCCGCCAACCCCCGCAGCGCATTCTCGATATTCTCGAAGTTGCTGTCGCCGACGGGCATGCGGTCGAGACGGTCCGACAGCGCTCGCAATGCGCTCTCGATATGCTCCGAATTTTCCTGAACGGCCGGCCGCTGCTCGCGGTTCTCGAGCGACGACGTCAGCGCGGCGAGGCGCTGCTCAAGGGCTGCGAATGAATCGGCATGGTGGTCGACGCGCGCAAGCTGATCGACCTTGAATGAGAGGACGTGCACGTCCTCGCTAAGCCGCGCCAGTGCATCATTGGAAGCAATATTGGCGACAATGGCGCGGAGCGCTGCGATCGCGCTTTCGAGCTGATGGATCGTGGACGGATCGTCATTGGCGCGCAGGATCTGCTCGAGCTTGGCGGTGAGGTTGCGGATCGCCTCGTCATAGCCGGCCAGTTGTTCGGCCGGGGTCAGCGAGCGCAATACTTCGCGGATTTCGCCCAATGCGCCTTCGATGCCGGCGAGCGCCTGGCTGTCGATCCCGCTCTGGCGGCTATCGTCGATGCGGCGCGCCAGCGAGCGAATCTCGTTTTCGATCGATTCGATGGCGCGGCGCGGCATCGCCTCGGTAATCGCCAGACGAATGTCCGAGAGCTCACGGCGGAACGCGGCGATCGACTGGTCGATGTGGTCGGGACGGTGCAGCGCCTCGATCTGGCTCGTGATTTTAAGAAGATGACGCTCCAGCGACGAGAAATCGGGCCCTGTGGGGGCTGGGGGTGGCAAAGGCGGCACCTGCCGCGCAAGCGGGGCGTTGTCGAGCTCGTTCTGGCGCGCGGCGATTTCGGCGACGGCAAAATCGAGCGAAGCAGGGCTTAGCGGAGGGGAAGGGCGATAGACCTGACTGGCCGCGCGCTCGACCATTTCGGCCTGGCGCTCCCTCTCCTGCGTCTGGTGGCGGCCCGAGGCCGGGTTGGTAATCTGCGCAAGCCGCGCGTCGAGGCGCGCGATGGCGTCGTTCAACTGCCGCGCGACGGGCGGCTCCGAGCGGTGGACTTCGGCACGCGAGCCGTCGTTTCGCGGCCTTCCTTGCGAGATCTGCTCGATCTGTTGGGCAATCGCGTCAAGGCGCTGGTGAATGTCCGCGATATCACGGCTTTCCTGGGCAGACGCCGCCGGCCATTGATCGTGGGAACTGCGATAATTCGGAGGGGTAGAATCGCCGAGGGTGGAATTGATCCAGTCGTTCAGCGACATGCCGGCGCGGCGGGCGGCGGCTTCGGCTCTTTCCCGGACGGACGGATCGATGCCTTCATTACTCCAGGATACGCGCGAATTCATGGTCTGGTCCGGTTCGAATCCGGCGCGCTAATTGCGCCTTCAGCTTCCCCGCGCGTCCCGGATGCGAGACAATCGAAGTTCGTGCGGGGCGTCTGCCTCTGGATTCGACTTTTTCGTGTTACGGTAAATAACCGGTTAAGGAATCGGACGGCTCGCGCGGAAAGTTGCCCTTGGGGTCAATTTGGCCCTCTCGGCTTGGCGGCGGGCTTATCATGATGCCGCCGGTCAATCCGGCGATTGCTAGGTTGCCAAAGTTTTCATAAACGAATCGCTCGCACGGGAAGAGGACCGCCATGCCGATCTACAAAGCTCCCCTGGAAGACATGAATTTTTTGCTCAATGACGTTTTCCAGATCGATCGCTACGACAATCTTCCCGGCTTCAGCGATGCTTCCGCCGACGTTCGCGAGGCGGTCCTGGGTGAGGCGGCCAAGCTGAGCGAAGAGGTGCTCCAGCCGCTCAACCGGGCCGGCGACCTCGAGGGCTGCTCCCGTCAGGCCGATGGCAGCGTGACCACGCCAAAGGGCTTCAAGGAGGCATTCCGGCAAGTAGCCGAGGGTGGCTGGCTCGGGCTGTCAGCGCCTACAGAATATGGCGGGCAGGGCCTGCCGGTGACGCTGAGCCAGGCGGTCAACGAATTCCAATGCTCGGCCAACATGGCGTTTGCGATGTATGGCGGCCTGACCATGGGTGCGACCGCGGCGCTGATCGTGCATGGCAGCCCAGAACAGAAGGCGATGTTCGTGCCGAAGATGGTCGCCGGCGAATGGACCGGCACCATGAACCTCACCGAGCCGCAGTGCGGCACCGATCTCGGCCTGTTGCGCACCAAGGCGGTCAAACAGGCCGATGGCAGCTACAGGATCACCGGGACCAAGATTTTCATTTCCGCCGGCGAACACGACCTTACCGAAAACATCATCCACCTGGTGCTGGCGCGGATCGAAGGCGCGCCGGCCGGCATCAAGGGCGTCTCGCTGTTTGTGGTGCCGAAGTTTCTCATCAACGCGGACGGATCGCTGGGTGCGCGCAATGGCGTGACCTGCGGTTCGATCGAACACAAGATGGGCATTCACGGCAATTCCACCTGCGTGATGAACTACGATAGCGCCACCGGTTGGCTGGTCGGCGAAGAAAACAAGGGCATGCAAGGCATGTTCGTGATGATGAACGAGGCGCGGCTTGGCGTGGCCGTGCAGGGCCTGGCGCAGTCTGAGGTGGCCTATCAGAACGCCGCCGCCTACGCCCGCGACCGCCTGCAGGGCCGTTCGCTCTCGGGGGCGAAGGCGCCGGACAAACCGGCCGATCCGATCATCGTGCATCCGGACGTGCGGCGCACCTTGCTCACCATCCGTGCCTTCAACGAGGCGGCGCGTGCGATGGTGGTGTGGACGGCGTTGAAGAGCGATGTCGCCCACCGCTCCAGCGATCCCAAGGACCGCCAGGAGGCGGACGACCACATGGGTCTTATGACGCCCGTCATGAAAGGCTTTCTGACCGATACCGGCTTTGCCAATGCGGTCTCCGCGCAGCAGATCTATGGCGGTCACGGCTACATCGCCGAGCAGGGCATGGAGCAGTTTGTGCGTGATGCGCGCATCGCGATGATCTACGAGGGAGCCAACGGTATTCAGGCACTCGATCTCGTCGGCCGCAAATTGCCGCGCGATGGCGGCCGCGCCGTGATGTCCTTTTTCAACGAGGTAGGCTCTTTCGCCAAGGAGCACGGCGGTAACGAGGCCATGAAGCCCTTCGTCACGCCGCTTTCCGCCGCGCTCGGCCATTTGCAGCAGGCCACCACCTGGCTGATGCAAAACGCCATGATGAAACCGGACAATGCCGGCGCCGCGGCGACCGATTACCTGCAGCTGTTTGGCCTCGTCACGCTCGGCTATATGTGGGCGAAAATGGCAAAGGTCGCCCACGACAAGATTGCGAGCGGCGGCGCGATGCCCTATCTGACGACCAAGCTGGTGACGGGCCGGTTTTTCATGGAAAGGGTGCTGCCGGAAACATCGGTGCATCTGGCGCGCATCCAGAGCGGAAGCGCGACCATGATGGAATTGGCCGCCGAAGCGTTCTGAGGGGAGCAGATCTTTCCCGCGGCTGCCCACCCAGTCCGCGGGCCGCTTCCAAACGATATAAAATTATGATCCTCATACCAGGAGGGCGTCATGCCTGAGGCATTTATCTACGATCACGTTCGTACGCCGCGTGGCCGCGGCAAGGTAGACGGCGCGTTGCACGAGGTGACCGCACTGGCGCTTGCGACCGCGCCGCTAAAGGCCCTCAAGGAACGCAACAATCTGGCGGAGGACGTCGTCGATGACGTGGTGCTCGGCGTGGTCGATCCGGTCGGCGAAGCCGGCTCCGACATCGCACGCTTCGCGGCGCTGAAAGCCGGGCTCGGCGAATCCGTCCCGGGCGTGCAGATCAGCCGCTTCTGCGCTTCCGGGCTCGATGCGGTGAATTTTGCCGCAGCCCAGATCATGAGCGGTCAGCATGAACTCGCCATCGGCGGCGGCGCCGAATCCATGAGCCGGGTCGGCATCGGCGCTTCCGGCGGTGCCTGGCCGATGGATCCTTCGATCGCGGTGCCGGCCTATTTCATGCCGCAGGGCGTCTCTGCCGACCTGATTGCGACCAAGTACGGCTTTTCGCGCGACGACGTCGATGCTTATGCGGTGCAGAGCCAGCAGCGCGCCGGCAAGGCCTGGGAGGAGGGCCGCTTCGACAAGTCGGTAATCCCGGTCAAGGACGTCAACGGGCTGACGATTTTGGCCAAAGACGAACACATGCGCCCCTCCACGACGATGCAGTCGCTCGCGCAGTTGCAGCCTTCCTTTGCGACCGTCGCGCAGATGGGCGGCTTCGATGCGGTGGCGATCCAGTCCCATCCCGAGATCGAGCGGATCAACTACGTCCATCACGCCGGCAACTCGTCCGGCATCGTCGATGGCGCCGGCGCGGTGCTGCTCGGCAGCAAGGAGGCCGGCGTCAGGCACGGTTTGAAGCCGCGCGCCAAGATCCGTGCCTTCGCCAATATCGGCTCGGAGCCTGCGATGATGCTCACGGGCCCGGTCGACGTCACCGAAAAGCTGTTTGAACGCTCAGGCATGAAGAAATCCGACATCGACCTGTTCGAGTTGAACGAGGCGTTCGCCTCAGTGGTGCTGCGCTACATCCAGGCTTTCGAGCTCGACAACGACAAGATCAACGTCAATGGCGGCGCCATTGCGCTCGGTCATCCGCTCGGCGCAACCGGCGCGATGATTCTGGGCACCGTGCTCGATGAACTCGAGCGCAGCAACAAGTCAACCGCGCTGGTCACGCTGTGCATCGGCGGCGGCATGGGAACCGCCACGATCATCGAGCGGGTGTGATTTTTTTACCCTCTCCCCGTGCGGGAGAGGGTGCCCTCGCGAAGCGAGGACGGGTGAGGGGTCTCTGTCTTCGGAGACGAACCTGCGGCGATGAAATCGTCATCCGGCTCAAGCGCTTCGCCTTTTCTCGCCACCTTCTCCCGCGGAGAGAAGGGAAAAACCAATCAGGAGCGACAAATGGCCTTCAAAAATTTCAGGGTCGACACGGATGGCGACGGCATCGCGGTGGTGACATGGGACATTCCTGGCCGCTCGATGAACGTGCTCGACGAGACCACGATCACCGAGCTCGAACAGATCGTAAAGCAGACCTCCGATGATGCCTCGGTTAAGGGCGTTGTCGTCACCTCGGGCAAGGAAGCGTTTTCGGCCGGCGCCGACCTGTCGATGCTGGAAGGGATGAACCGCCGTTACGCCGATCTTCTCAAGGCCAAGGGTGAAGTCGCGGCCAATCAGATGCTGTTCGACGAAAGCCGCAAATCCTCGCTGGTGTTTCGCGCCATTGAGACCGGTGGCAAACCGTGGGTGGCTGCGATCAATGGCCTGGCGCTCGGCGGCGCGTTCGAGCTGACGTTGTCGTGCCATCATCGCGTCGCTGCTGAAAATCCGAAGACGCGTCTCGGATCGCCCGAGATCAAGGTGGGGCTTTTCCCCGGCGCCGGCGGCACCCAGCGGGTGCCGCGCATCGTGCCGCCGCAGGATGCGATGCAAATGCTGTTGAAGGGCGAGGCCGTCGCGCTTGATCGCGCCAAGGCGCTGAAGCTGGTCGATGCCGTGGTGCCGGCGAACGACCTCATCAAGGCCGCCAAGGACTGGATCAAGGGCGGCGGCAAGGCGGTGGCGCCGTGGGACGATAAAGGCTTCAAGCTGCCGGGCGGTCCGGTCTATTCCAAGAATGGCATGATGATGTTCCCGGCAGGGAATGCGATCTATCGCCGCGAGACCTTCGACAACTACCCGGCGGCGCGCGCGATCATGCAATGCGTCTACGAAGGCTTGCAGCTGCCGATCGATGCAGCGCTTCGCGTCGAGTCGCGCTACTTCGCGCAAATCCTGCGCTCGAAGGAAGCCGCCGCGATGATCCGTTCGCTATTCCTGTCGATGCAGGAATTGAACAAGGGGGCGCGGCGCCCGCAGAACGTCCCGCCGACCAAGGTCAAAAAACTCGCCGTCATCGGCGCCGGCTTCATGGGTGCCAGCGTCGGCTATGTCTCGGCGCGCGCCGGCATCGAGGTGGTGCTGATCGATCGCGACCAGGAAAGTGCCGACAAGGGTAAGGCTCACGCCAAATCGGTGATCGACGATCTGATCAAGAAGGGCCGTGCCAAGGAAGCAGATCGCGACGCCATCCTCTCCCGCATCACCGCGAGCGCGGATTACGCCACGTTGAAGGATTGCGATCTGATCATCGAAGCCGTGTTCGAGGACCGAAAGGTCAAGGCCGAGACCTATGCGAGGGCGCAGCCGCTGATCAAGAGCGATGCGATCTTCGCCTCCAACACCTCGACGCTACCGATCAATTCGCTTGCCGAGGAATTCAGGGATCAGAAGAAATTCATCGGCATCCATTTCTTCTCGCCGGTCGAGAAGATGATGCTGGTGGAGATAATCCTTGGCAGGAGCACCGGCGACGTCGCGCTTGCCACTGCGCTCGATTATGTGCGCCAGATCGGCAAGACGCCGATCGTGGTCAATGATTCCCGTGGCTTCTTCGCCAACCGCTGCGTGCTGCGCTTCACGGCCGAAGGTCTCGAAATGCTGATGGAAGGCGTGCCGCCGGCCATGATCGAGAACGCCGCCAAGATGGCAGGCATGCCGGTCGGGCCGCTGTCACTGTCGGATGAAGTGGCGCTCGATCTCGTGCTCAAGATCATGAAGGCGACCGAAGCCGATCTCGGGCCCAATGCGGTAGACCAGGCCCAGAAGAAACTTTTGGTCGAACTGGTCGAAAAACAGGGCCGCTTCGGCCGCAAGAACGGCAAGGGCTTTTACGATTATCCGGAAAAGGGCAAGGGCCAGAAGAGCCTGTGGCCCACCTTGAGCAGCCTGCAGCCGAAGCATCTCGACCCCGATACCCTCGATGTTGAGGAGCTGAAGCAGCGTTTTCTGGCGGTGCAGGCGGTGGAAGCCGCGCGCACGGTGGAGGATCGCGTCATCACCGATCCGCGCGAGGCGGATGTCGGTTCGATTCTCGGCTTCGGCTTTGCCCCGTTCACCGGCGGCACGCTGTCCTATATCGACTTCATGGGAACGAAGAAGTTCGTCGAGTTGTGCCGCAAGCTCGAGGCCAAATACGGCTCGCGCTTCACCCCGCCAAAACTGCTGCTCGAGATGGCGGAAAAGGGCGAGACATTCTACGGCCGTTTCCCGCCGAAGAAGCAGGCCGCGGCATGAACGAAAGGATCACGATGCAATAACATCGCATGTCCGGACGCCCTCGGAGCATCCTTCGAGGGCGTCGTCGTCCATGCCGGCTTCCGATCAGGCGATCCCGGTTTGCAAAAATCCCCATCAAGGCGAAAGGAGCAAATCCATGAGTACGATCACCACGAAGGACGGCGCGAAGCTCTTTTACAAGGACTGGGGCTCGGGGCAGCCGATCGTTTTCTCGCACGGCTGGCCGCTCTCATCGGACGCCTGGGATATCCAGATGCTGTTTTTTGGCCAGCAGGGATATCGCGTCGTGGCCCACGACCGCCGCAGTCATGGCCGCTCGGACCAGACCTGGGACGGCAACCATATGGATCAATATGCCGACGATCTCGCCGAACTGATCACGAAGCTCGATCTCAAGAACATCGTGATGATCGGTCATTCGACCGGCGGCGGCGAGGTGGCGCACTATATCGGCCGCCACGGCACGAGCCGGGTCGCCAGGGTCGTGCTGGTCGGCGCGGTTCCGCCTTTGATGCTGAAAACACCGGGCAATCCCGAAGGCACGCCGCTGGAAGTGTTCGATGGCATCCGCAAGGGCACCGGCGGCGACCGCTCGCAATTTTACAAGGATCTGGCGATGCCCTTTTACGGGTTCAACCGCAGCGGCGCGAAGGTCAACGAGGGATTGCGCGAGGCCTTCTGGCTGCAGGGCATGCAGGGCGGCATCAAGGGCCAGTATGACTGTATCGGTGAATTCTCCGAAGTCGACTATACCGAAGACCTCAAGAAGTTTGACAAGCCGACGCTGGTCATCCACGGCTCGGACGACCAGATCGTGCCGATAAAGGCCGCGGGCGAAAAAACCGCAAAGATCGTGAGCGGCGCCAAGCTGAAAGTATTTCCGGGCGGCGCGCACGGCCTGGCGCAGGTCGAATCCGACAAGTTCAACGCAGAGGTGTTTGCCTTCATCAAGGCGTAGAAGAAAAGCCTCGGCCGAAAAAGCAGGGCCGGATCAGCGATCCGGCCCTTGCAATTTTGTTTGAAGGCTCACGCCGCCTTGGCAAGGCCTTCCTTGGCGAGCGCTTCCTGAACCTTGGGACGCGCCGCCACACGGGCTTTGTAGGCCGAAAGGTTCGGCAGGCCCGACAGATCGAATTTCATCCGCTCGGCCCAGTTCAGCATCACGAACAGGTAGGCGTCGGCGACACTGAACTGCTTGCCCATCAGATAGTCTTGGCCGGCGAGCTTGCTGTCGAGATATCTGAATTTGCCCATCAGCCGCTCCCTGAAGAAGTTCTTGGCATCGTCTGCGAGCACCGGACTGAATATCGGGCTGAAGTTCTTGTGCAATTCGGCGGTAATGAAATTGAGCCATTCCTGCAGCCGGTAACGCTCGGGGCTCCCTTGGCCCGGAGCAAGATTCTTGGCCGGCACCTTGTCGGCAATGATCTGCACGATCACCGGACCTTCGGTCACCAGTTCGCCGCCGTCGAGGACAAGTGCCGGCACTTGGCCCTTGGGATTGAGCTTGAGATAGTCCTCGCCATTCTCCAGCTTCTTGGCGCGCAGATCGACCTTTTCCAGATCGAAGGGCAGACCAGCCTCCAGAAGCACGATGTGGGGCGAAAGCGAGCAGGCTCCAGGCGCATAGTACAGCTTCATCGGATTTCCTCCCGGGGGAACATGGCAAACATGCAACGCCATGATTAAATGCATATGCATGAGATAGTCAACATTGATGCAGCTGCATTTAGTGCGCTACAATCCTCACCGCCAAATATGGATGTGGCGCCGCCGATTTGAAGTTCCTCTGCCGGATGTCGCGAGTTCGGTCAGGAACTTCAAATCGGATGCGGCACCACAAGCCTGAAATGACTGGTGCCCTTTTGTTTCCGAAGTTCGTATCGGAGGGTGCTGCGATCTCTTACGAACTTCGGAAACAGGGCACTACGTCATGAAACGCAAACCGTCTTCCGAGGCGACCGCCGCCTGGATTCGCTTGATGCGGGTCCAGACCCGGGTGCTCAACGCAGTCGAGCAGGAGCTGAAAAAGTCAGGATTCCCGCCGCTGGCCTGGTACGACGCGCTGCTCGAGCTGTCGCGCGCGCCATCCGGCGAATTGCGCCCCGTGGAGCTCGAAAAACAGATGCTGCTGCCGCAATACTCGACCTCGCGGCTGATCGACCGGTTGGTCGACGAGGGATTGGCGGCGCGCCGCGAATGCAAGATGGACAAGCGCGGCCAGTTCGTCGAGATCACCGAGGCCGGACGCGAACTGCAGAAGAAGATGTGGGGCGCCTACTCGGCGGCGATCGAAAAGCACGTCGGCTCGAAACTGTCGGATGCGGATGCCGTGAAGCTCTGCTCCCTGCTCGACCGGCTGGGCTGTTCGTGCGGCGAGGCGCAATCGCTTGTCGCAAAAGACGGCGTGCCTGCCCGATGATATGCTCTTCACCTCTTGCTTCCGCGGATCGCTGGGTTCGCGGATATTCCCGACGCAGCACGCGTTCGGCCGAAACGTCCCACATCCGGTATCTGCATGGCGCGTGACCAGATCGATATGACGCCTCTGCAATCGCGCGCCGAACTCATCGCGTGGCTGGAAGCGGGTGTGAAGCCGCCTTCCGAATTCCGGATCGGCACCGAACACGAAAAGACGCCTTTCACGCTGGCCGGGCATCGCCCTGTGCCTTACGAGGGCGCGCGGGGCATCGGCGCGCTGCTGGAAGGCATGAAACTCCTGCTCGGCTGGGAGCCGATCATGGAGCGCGGCAATATCATCGGGCTCTACGACGTCACCGGCGGCGGCGCGATTTCGCTGGAGCCGGGCGGACAGTTTGAATTGTCGGGCGCCCCTGTCGAGACCGTGCATCAGACCCAGAGCGAATTGATGGCGCACCTCGCCCAGGTGCGCGAAATTGCCACTCCCTTGGGGATCGGTTTTCTCGGGCTCGGCATGACGCCGTCGTGGTCGCGGTCAGAGATTCCGATGATGCCGAAGGGCCGCTACAAGATCATGACCAATTACATGCCGAAGGTCGGCCGCTACGGCCTCGACATGATGTATCGCACCTGCACCGTGCAAACCAATCTCGACTTCTCCTCCGAAGCCGACATGGTCAAGAAGCTCCGCGTCTCGCTGGCGTTGCAGCCGATCGCGACCGCGCTGTTTGCCAATTCGCCCTTCACCGAAGGAAAGCCCAACGGCCTGTTGTCATTCCGCTCCGAAATATGGCGCGACACCGACAACGCACGAGCCGGCATGCTGCCGTGGGTCTTCGAGGACGGGATGGGATTCGAGCGCTGGGTCGACTACGCGCTGGATGTCCCGATGTATTTCGTCAAGCGAGGCGAAACCTATATCGACGTGGCGGGATCATCGTTTCGCGATTTCTTCGAGGGAAAAAATCCGGCGCTGCCCGGCGAGCGTCCGACGCTGTCGGACTGGGCCAATCACCTGTCGACGATTTTTCCCGAGGTGCGGTTGAAGCGCTATCTGGAAATGCGCGGCGCCGACGGCGCGCCGTGGGGACGGCTTCCGGCCTTGCCCGCGTTCTGGGTCGGACTGCTGTACGATGATCCTAGCCTCGACGGCGCGTGGGACATGGTCAAATCCTGGAACGCGTGCGAGCGTCAGTCGCTGCGTGATGAGGTGCCGCGGCTTGGCTTCAAGGCAAGGATCGGGGACCGCTATCTGTTCGAAATCGCCAAGGAGTGCTTGGCACTGTCGCATGCGGGCCTGCGCCGGCGCGGCCATATCGATCACTCGGGACGCGACGAGACGCGCCACCTGGAGCCGCTGGACCGGATTATCGATTGCGGACACACCCCCGCCGAGGAAATGCTCGCCAAGTTTCATGGTCCCTGGCGTGGCTCGGTAGAACCGGCCTATGACGAATACGCGTTCTAGAGTTGTAACTGGTTGGGTCGGATAACTTTTCGTCCCAGTTCGTCGGCGAGGTCTTGAATGGCGGGATCTCGTCGTTCATCTGCCGTACAGGTTCGTGGCGATCAAATGATCATCCGCAAAAGGCGGGTGAGTCCAATTACTTGAAAGCATCGCGAATGTGGGTAGGCCGCCTGCTCCGGGCGTGTTTGATGGCGCTCGCTTTTGTTGCAGTTGCAACGGCCAGGGAATCGGCCTTCGCCCAGGCCAATTTTGATCGGCCGGGTGGCGATTACATGAGTTTGGCGGTGCCCTCGGGCGATCCGGCCGAATGTGCGCTTATGTGCGAACGGGACCGGCGCTGTCGGGCGTGGAGCTTCAACTATCCGAGCGACACCTCTCGGGTCGCCGTTTGCTGGCTGAAAAACAGCGTTCCGGCGCGCGTCGCCGACGATTGCTGTATCGCCGGCGTGCGCGGTGCAGGCGTGGTCGAACCGCGCAATAACGCGGTCGAGACCTCGATCGACCGCTACGGCGGCGATTACCGCAGTTTCGAACTCAAGCGGGGAGATGGCGACGAGATCTGCAAGGCTGCTTGCGCCGCCGACAACAGATGCCGGGCCTGGACCTTTGCCCGGCCCGGATACATCAGCAAAGACGCTCACTGTTTTTTGAAGAAAGACATCAAGCCGCCCCGCCGCAAGCCGGGGTTCACCTCGGGTGTCGTGAGGTAACATCCGTGGCAACGGGATCGTAACTGGGTTGCGTGCCCCAACGGTCAGCTGCGATGGGGCGTTTTTGGCAGCACGAAATCAGAACAGGAGCTCACGACAATGCTAACGCGCAGGTTTTTTAGCGGGGCGATTGTTGCGGCAGCCTTGGTGATGCGGCTGGCGCCCGCCTGGGCCAACAGTGCTGTCCCATTCTCGGCCGAAGCCTTCAAGGCGGCCCAGGAGCAGGGCAGCCCCATTCTGATCGAAATCCACGCCGACTGGTGCCCGACCTGCAAGGCGCAGAATCCGATTCTCGACAAGTTGACCGCGGAGCCAAAATTCAGGGAGCTGAAGATTTTCCGCGTCGATTTCGATGCGATGAAACCGGTCGTCAAGCAGTTCGGCGCCCAGATGCAGTCGACGCTGATCGTGTTCAAGGGAGCCAAGGAGCAGGGTCGCTCGGTTGGCGATACCAAGGAAGCCTCGATCGCGGCGCTGCTCGAGAAGAGCCTCTGATCCTAGTGCCGCCGATTTGAAGTTCCTGCAGCAAAGCGGCGAATTCGGTCCAGGAACTTCAAATAGAAAAGCGACATTAGAATCAATATGTTTGCTGGTGCCTATGACTTTCCGAAGTTCGTGAAAGTGGGCGCCGCCATGTTACACGAACTTCGGAAAGTGGCACTAGTGAAGTGGATTTGACATTCGCTACCCGCCCAGCTGCAGGTTCAGAAAGCGAATGTCAAATCCTAAACACCGCTAGAAACATGGATTCGTTGGTGGTCCTTTTGATTCTAACATTCGCAAAAGTGACCGCTGAGAAGGGATGCGAATGTTAGAATTGGACCACTAAGTGACCGTTCTCACCTTGGCGTTCGTCGCCGGGCTTCTGTCGATCCTGTCGCCCTGCGTGTTGCCCCTGGTGCCGATCGTGCTGGCGGCTGCAGTGACGGCCCACCCGCTTGGTGCGTTCGCCGTGGCCGGAGGGGTTGCTTTGTCCTTCACCGGGCTTGGCCTCCTGCTCGCATTGGCGGGATTCGGTCTCGGCATCGACGCCGGCGCGTTTCGGCTCGCGGCAGCTGCAATCATGGTGATGCTCGGGGCGGCTCTGCTGGTTCCCTCCTGGCAGGCGCGGCTCGCGGTGGCAGGACCGGTCTCGACCTGGGCCGACCGGCGTTTCGGAAACGTCGCCTCGTCGGGCCTAGCGGGACAGTTCGCGATCGGTCTCCTGCTCGGGGCGGTCTGGTCGCCTTGTGTCGGCCCGACGCTGGGAGCGGCGTCGCTTCTGGCTTCCCAGGGACAGGACCTGCCGAAGGTGACGCTGACCATGGCGATCTTCGGCATCGGTGCGGCATTGCCGCTGGTCCTGTTCGGACTCATATCGCGCGCGACCCTGATGCGCGCGCGACCCGGCTTGCTGTCGGCGGGAAAACTCGGCAAGAGCCTGCTCGGCGCCGCGTTCGTGGTCATCGGCGTTGCGATCGTCAGCGGCAGCGACAAGCGGCTCGAGGCCGGATTGGTCGCAGCTTCGCCGCAGTGGCTGACCGACTTAACGACGTATTTCTAGCTGGATTTCGGAATTGGCGATGCAACTGGAATCGGAACTGACTTGCCCCGCCTGCGGCTTTAAGGCCATCGAGACCATGCCGCTCGATGCCTGCCAGTTTTTCTACATCTGCAAGGGCTGCGGCGAAAAAATCAAACCCCTGCCTGGCGACTGCTGCGTATTCTTGGTTCGGTGCCTTGTCCGCCCGTCCAGCGGGGCGGAAAGATTGAGTGCTGCAAATAGCCGAGCCGCGACGCCGCTTTCGAAACACCTTTCAATGCACCGAGGTGAAGAATCGCGCCAGCCGGAAACCGGACAGCCATGTCCACACCGGTTGCCTGCGCATGCCGAGGTCCCAGGATCCGATCACCGCATCGGCGCGCCCGATCAGATTGTCGATGGGCAGTAACCCGACGCCGCCATCGCGAACCGCGACGCGGCTGTCGGCGGAATTGTCGCGATTGTCGCCCAGCACGAACAGATGCTCCGGCGGCACGGTCACTTCAAGCGTGTTGTCGAGCCGGCCATTGTCGCGAAGCTTGAAGATCGCGTGGCGCACGCCGCCTGGCAAAGTTTCGATGAAGCGATAGGCCGGTTCGGTGCTGCCGCTTTCGTCTTCAGCTCGGCCGATGCCGTCGGGTTTCAGCGACGCGGGGCGGTCGTTGATGAAGAGCTGGCCCTGGCGCATCTGGATGCGATCGCCGGGCAGCCCGACCACGCGTTTCACCCAGGCCTGCGAGCTGTCGCCGGGCCAGCGAAACACCACGACGTCGCCGCGCTTGGGCATCTCGCCGAACACGCGCCCGGTTTCGGTCAGGTTGATCTGGATCGGCAGCGAGGCCGTGCCATAGCCGTAAGGGTATTTCGACGCCAGCAGGGCGTCGCCGATCAACAGCGTCGGCTCCATCGAGCCGGATGGCACATAGAACGGCTCGGCGATCGCCCCCTTGGCGACGAACACGATCAAGATCGCCGCGAGGAACTGAATGACCGGCCCACCCCAGTTCCGCGCCTTGGCTGCAACAGCTTCCTTGACCGTCATCCGCCAGTTCCCCCGACCGTAATGCGCTCCATCCGCAGCGTCGGCTGGCCGACGCCGACCGGCACGCCCTGGCCATGCTTGCCGCAGGTGCCGATACCGGTGTCGAGCGCGAGATCGTTGCCGATCATGGTGATGCGGTGCAGGTCGGTCGGCCCGTTGCCGATCAGCATCGCGCCCTTGAGCGGCGCACCAACCTTGCCGTTCTCGATCTTATAGGCCTCGGTGCACTGGAACACATATTTGCCCGAGGTGATGTCGACCTGGCCGCCACCAAAATTGGCCGCGTAGACGCCGTTTTTGACCGAAGCGATGATTTCGGCGGGGTCGCGGCTGCCCGCCAGCATGTAGGTGTTGGTCATGCGCGGCATCGGCACATGGGCATAACCCTGGCGCCGGCCATTGCCGGTCGGCTTCATGTTCATCAGCCGGGCATTCTGGCGGTCCTGCATGTAGCCGACGAGGACGCCGTCCTCGATCAGCACCGTGCGGCTAGTCGGCGTGCCCTCGTCATCGATCGACAATGAGCCACGGCGCGCGGCCAACGTACCGTCATCGACCACCGTGACACCCCTGGCCGCCACCTGCTGGCCCATGAGGCCGGCAAAGGCCGACGTCTTCTTGCGGTTGAAGTCGCCCTCAAGCCCATGGCCGACGGCTTCGTGCAGCATCACGCCAGGCCAGCCTGCCCCGAGCACGACATCCATCTCGCCGGCCGGTGCAGGAACCGATCCGAGATTGACCAGTGCCTCCCGGATCGCGCCATCGGCCGCCTCGCGCCACGCCTTGGTGTCGATGAAGCGGGCGTAGCCCTCGCGACCGCCATAACCCTTGCTGCCGCTTTCCTGGCGCTCACCCTGGCCCGCGACCACGGAAATGTTGACCCGCACCAGCGGGCGAATGTCGCGGTAGCTCTGGCCGTCGGGGCGCAGGATTTCGACCACCTGCCAGGTGGCACCCAGGCTGACCGTCACCTGGCGCACTCGCGGATCCTTGTCGCGCACATAGGCGTCGATTTCGGCCAGCAGTTTCACCTTGGATTCAAAGCCGGGTGCATCCAGCGGATTTTCATCGCCGTAGAGCCGCACGTTGGTGTGCGGCGGCGGCGCCGCGAAAGTTCCACTATAGCCGCCACGCACGGCCGCCACCGCGTCGGCCGCGCGAATCAAGGCCGGCAGGGAGACGTCGGAGGAATGTGCGTATCCGACCGCATCGTCCTTCACCGCGCGCAACCCGAAGCCCTGGGAGGTGTCATAGGTCGCCTGCTTCAGCCGGCCATTGTCGAACATCAGCGCTTCGGTTTGGCTGTATTCCAGGAACAATTCGCCATCGTCGGCGCCTGCAAGGCCTCTGGCGACCTGATCGCGGACGGAATCACGGTCGAGATTGGCGCGGTCC
>Ga0306924_10002689_pt1 | contig 16843 bp, 12 predicted proteins | sample sta12Can44000111_FD_203756 | JGI IMG/M metagenome (GOLD analysis project Ga0306924, IMG submission 203756) | Lab enrichment of tropical soil microbial communities from Luquillo Experimental Forest, Puerto Rico - statanox.12C.anox.44.000.111 (v2)... | ecosystem: Environmental > Terrestrial >... | reverse complement strand
ATGGCCGCTCAGAACGAGTACCTTTTGGTGGTACTGAGTGGCGTCCCAGACCTTGACCGTTCGGTCGAGAGAGGCCGAGACGAGACGCTTACCATCGGGGCTGAAGGTGCTGTGGTTGACCTCGCTGAGGTGCCCTTTGAGCCGGACCAGCACCGGCGAGGGGCGGTTCGACAAGAAATCCCAGATGATGATCGTCCGATCCCGGCTGGCGGAGGCCAGGAGCCTTCCGTCGGGACTGAAGGCCACGCTGCAGATCCCATCACGATGACCATCCAGGGTGCGCACTTCCTTGCCCGTGGCCAGATCCCACACCTTCAGCTCCTGCGCCTCACCGGCCGAGACCAGGTACCGGCCATCGGGGCTGAAGGCGACGCAGCGCACTTCGTCGCCGTGACCCCGGAGGGTCCAAACTTCCCGGCCGCTGGCCGCATCCCAGACTTTTGTGGTGTGGTCGAGGCTGGACGAGGCGAGTTGACGCCCGGTCGGGCTATAAGCCACGCCGGTCACCTCCTTGCCATGTCCTTGGAGCACGCGGATTTCCTGACCGCTGGCCACCTCCCAGACTTTCACGGAGCGATCGGCACTCGCCGAGGCGCAGTGTCGGCCGTCGCCGCGGAAGGTCACACCGAGGACCCGCTGGCGGTGCCCGTGAAGCGTCCGCACCTCCCGTCCGGCCGTGGCGTCCCACAGTTTCACGGTTCCGTCCTCATGTCCCGAGGCGAGGTACTGGCCATCGGGGCTGAACGCGACACTGGAGGCGCAGCCCGCGCCGGCGCGGAGGGTGTGGAGTTCCTTGCCGGTGGCCGCGTCCCAGAGTTTCACCGTCCCATCCAGGCTGGCCGAGGCCAGCCGTTGGCCATCCGGGCTGGCGGCCACCGCGCTCACGCCGTCCACGTGCCCATCCAGCGTGAGCAGGTCGGTGTGACATAAGCCCTTCAGATAGCGCCATTCCCAGTGGCGCAAGGAGGGAGGACACCGGTCGAGGAGCGTCAACATGCGGCGGATGTCGCCTCCTTCCCATTCGCGTTGAGCCAGGGCGATACAGGCGGAGTAAAGGTGCGTTTCCGCCTGCGCGAGTGCTCTCTGGGCCTCGTCCTTGGCGGCCTCGGCCTGGTGCCATTGTGCCAGGGTACTGCCGAAGCCCACAGCGGCCACCAGCAGTACCAGCGCGAGCAGCGCGGCCACCAACGGCCGCCGCTTCGCCCACTTCACCCCCCGGCCGATCATCCCCACCGGCCGCGCCCGGATTGTCTTCCCCTGCGCAAAGCGCTGCAGGTCGTCGGCCAGTTCCGCCGCGGTCGCATAGCGCCTGGCCGGCTCTTTTTCCAGGCACTTCAGGCAGATGGTCTCCAGGTCACGCGGCACCCCCGGCTGCAAGCGCTGCGGTGGCACCGGCTCAGCAGACGTCACCTGCCGCATCGTGTCCAACACCGTCTCGCCCTTGAAGGGCGGCCGGCCGGTCAGCACCTCGTACAGGATCGCCCCCAGCGCATAAATATCCGCCGCCGGGCCGATCTCCCGGTTCCGCCCCTGCGCCTGCTCCGGCGCCATGTACTCGGGCGTGCCCATGACCGCGCCGCTCACGGTCGGTCCCCCCGCCTCCAGCCGCTTGGCCAGGCCGAAGTCCGTGACCTTGGGCGTGCCGTCGGCAGCCAGCAGGACGTTGGCCGGCTTGAGGTCGCGGTGGATGATCCCCTTCGTGTGGGCGGCGTGGACCGCCCGGGCCAGCGTCTCGGCCAACTCGGCTGCCGGACGGGCTGGCTGCGGCGTGCCGTCGAGCCGGTGGGCCAGATTGTCTCCCTCGACCAATTCCAGGGCCAGGTAGGGGTGACCGCTCCACTCGCCGACTTCGTAGACCTGCACGATGTTGGGGTGCTGGAGGCGGGCGGCCGCTTCCGCCTCGACCGCGAAGCGGGCCACGTCGTCGTCGGTCGCCAGCTCCTGGTCGCGGATCATCTTGAGGGCCACCAGCCGGTTCAACGGGCCCTGCCGGGCCTTGTAGACGATCCCCATGCCGCCGCGGCCCAGTTCGCCCAGAATCTCGTAACCGGTGGGTGTCGGCCGGGCCGTCGCCGGGGGCGGAACGTCCGGCGGCGCGGCGGGGTCGGGCCCGACGCTCGGGGTAGCCCGGAACAGACGACCCGATTCGAGAGCCCCATGCACCTCGAACTGGTCGCGGAGCTGGGCCGCGAACTGTGGGAAACGCTGCAGGTATTCGTCCAGCCGGGGCGCCTCCCCGTGCTCCTCGCGCAAGAGTACCTCATGGTAGATTAGCTCGAGGATGGCTTCGGCCTCGCTGCGCAGGGCGGGGTTCTCCTGCAGGAGGGTTTCCACCAGGCCCCGCTCCCCGCGTTGCCAGCCGGCCCGTTGCTCGGCCTGGAGCCGGGCCAGCAGCCGGGACATGGTCTCTCCCTGCGGCGCTGCGCTGCCCGGCGCAAACAAAGGCGTTGAGACCGGATCAGTCATCGCCCACCTCCTCCAGGCCCAGCTGCCGGGCCACCCTGTCGACGGCACGAGACAGCTTCTTGCGCAGAGCCTCGGGGCGGCCGCCCACGGCCGCGGCGATCTCCGCCCATTCACGGCCCTGGTCGCGCAGTTTCAGCACCTGCCGCTCATCCGGGGCCAGCCGGCGCCGCGCCTCGTGCAGGAGTTCCTGCCCGACCGCATGCTGGCTCGGGCTCGAGCCGGGGTGGGCGATGGCCCGCTCTTCGACGCCGCCTGCCTCGACGCGGCGCTGGTCGCGGCACTCGGCCTGCTCGTGCAGCGCCAGGTTGACGACCTTGTGGCGGGCCATAGTCGCCAGCAGCTTGAGCAACTGGTTCGGCGTATCGAGTTCAAACTGCCCCGCGGCCACGCGCACGAAGAAGTTGAGCAGGACCGACTGGCAGACGTCCATCGAGTCGAGCACGCGCCGGAGCCGGAGGTTGCGCAGCCGGACGCGAACAGTGCGGCGGATGGTTGGCTCGTAGCGCCGCACCAGGTCCGCGGCGGCCTGCTCATCGCCGGACCGGACGCGGAGAATCAGGTCACGAAAGGTCGGGTCGTCGGCCATAGGCGAACTCCTTCGCTCAATGAGCGCCAATAAGCCCACTCCTTTGTACCGGGTCCTGTCCGTGCCGTCCAGCAAAATGTTCCGGCGGCTGGCCCGTGGGCGTTGCAAAACTTCCGGGCGACAAGCATACGGGCGGCCACTGTGGGCCTGGGAGACCCCCGGCGCGCTTTTCCGAAAGATTTTGTCCGGCGGATCGCGCCAGCTTGTTAAGTCTAGTAGACCGCCTCCGGGAACAATCCCAGGTTCGTGGCGGTGGGGGAATTCAAGGGCGACGGCTGGCCTGACCTGGCCGTCACCAACCAGGACTCAAACAATGTGTCCATCCTGATGCATTGGTCCGCACGTAAGCCTCCCGGGCGCTCGGTCTGCGCGCCCGGGTCGATATTGGTCCCACTGGATCGCTGACCGTCCCCCGGAAGGAGTTGCATCATGAACAAGTACCGGAGCGTTGGGCTGGCGGTCGCCGGGGTCTTCCTCCTGACGGCGCTCGTCGGCATGTGCGTCTCCTCCAAGGTGCGCGCCGGGGAGAAGGACGTGATCGACGACTGGGTGGCCGCCTGGAACTCCCACGATCCCGACGCCGTGGTCGCCGTGTTCTCCCGGGACGCGGTCTACGAGGACGTGCCCCTCGGCCTGTTGAACCACGGTACCGACGAGATCCGCGCGTTTGCTGAGTTCTTCTTTACCGCCTCGCCCGACCTCAACATCAAACTGGTCCGGAGTCATCTGGAGGATGGTCACGGCACCATCGAATGGGTCTTTAGCGGCACAGACGTGGGGATATTTGGAACGGGGAAGAGGTATTCGGTCCGCGGCGTGACGGTCCTTGATGTCCACCACGGGAAAATCACGCGCAACTTGGATTACTACGACTTCGCCACCATTCTGAGGGAACTCGGCCAGTTGTAGCCGGTTCCGCGGCGCTGGCCCGCCCCGCCCCCGCCAGCGAATTGGTCCGGCGGAGCCAGCGGCCGCCTACGAGAAACCGGACGCAGCCGGTGAACTCGCGCCACCAAGGCCAGCGCTCACCGGCCCGGCATCGCCCCGGCGCTCGGTGTGCGCGCCGGCGGCAATGCGACCCGAACCTTTACCGTGTGACGACTATGAAAAACCGTTATCTCTTGACGTGCTGCTTCATCGGCTTTGTGTGCACGATTCTCGGTGCTTGGCAGGCTTGGAATTACTTTCAGCCGAAGCCCGAACAGGTCTTCGTCAAAACCTTCGACTGCCCGCAGGGAAGAATGGTCGAAGTCGTTCCCTGCGACGACACGCCCGTCGTCCAATGGTGGTGGTACGAGCAGGAGCGACACCTCGTCTACCACGAAGATGGCAAGTTGACCTACGTGGGCACGCCGACGCTACGCCAGATCGTACGAAATCATTGACCCTTCTGGAGGTACCATCATGCTGCTTACGAATGTGTTAAACCGAGTGATGCGCCGTTCGACTTCACCGCGGCGCCGGCAAATGGGCGGAAAACTTGCCCGCCGCGGCCGGTCGTTCTCGCCAAAACTCGAGCTTCTCGAAGATCGAACCGTCCTCAGCACGCTGACGGTCACGAGTCCCGCCGACAGCGGCGACGGGTCGCTGCGGGCGGCGATCGCCACGGCCCAGAGCGGCGATCAGATTGTCTTCGACCCGAGCCTCCAAGGCCAGATCATCACGCTGACCAGCGGTCAGTTGGCGATCACCAAGAGCCTGGACATCGAGGGCTTGGGGGCCGACCAGCTGGCCGTCAGCGGCAACCACGCCAGCCGGGTCTTCTCCATCAGCGGCGGGGTCACGGTCACCCTCGCCGGGCTGACGATCACCGATGGCCGGGTCGGCAGCGGCGACGGGGGCGGCATCCTGAACGACAGCAGCACCCTGAGCCTCGCCAACGACGTTCTGTCCAACAACCAAGCCCTTGGTGCCCCCGGCGGACCCGTCAACGGTGGCGCCATCATCAATCGTTCGGGTGGCACCCTCACCGTCACTGACAGCCTGTTCGTGCATAACCAGGCGATCGGCGGCGTCGCCAACGGCAACTGCGCTGGCGGGGCTATCAACAACAACAACTTTAGCAGCGCCACCGTCAGCCGCTCCACGTTCATGGGCAACGATGCCATTGGAGGTGACGGCGGGCTCGGCTTCGCCCGCGGCGGCGGCATCTATAACGCACTAGGAATTACCCTTACTATCGAAAGCAGTGTATTCACCGGCAACCGGGCGGTCGGCGGGAACAGCGGAGCCGGCACCGTCTCAGGCGAGGCCATCGGCGGTGGCATCATGAATGCCGACAGCGCGATCCTTGTCGTTAACGGAAGTAACTTCACCCATAACCAGGCCATCGGGGGCTCCAACAACACTGGCAGCACTAGCGGCAGCGCCACCGGCGGGGGCCTGATCAATGTCGGGCTGGCCACGATCACGGGCAGTACGTTCGAGTTCAACGAGGCACTGGGAGGCAGCGGCAACACGGGCGTCCTCGGCACCGAAGTCGGCAGCGGCGGCGGCGGTGGGATCTTCAATGGGGGAGGGGGTTCGACGCCCGTTATCTTGGTCGCCAGCAACATTGCGGTCCGCCATAACCGCGCCGTCGGCGGCGCCGGCAACACCGTCGGCGCCTTGGTGGGCGAGGGCTTCGGTGGTGGGCTCGCAGCTGACGCTAGAAAGGCGAACGGGAGTTCTGGGAGCAGCACGGCCACGGTCAGCGACAGCACGATCATCGACAACGACGCCCTCGGCGGCCAGGGAGGCGCCGGCGGCGCCGGCCGCGATGCACTGGGGGGCGGTGTCGCGAATATCTTCGGGGCCACCCTCACCGTCTCGGGCAGCCATCTCAGCGCCAACCGGGCCCTCGGCGGGGAAGGTGGAGCGGGCGGCAACGGCGGCAACGGCCTAGGTGGCGGCCTCTTCAACGAAGGGCCATCCACCAACCTCGGCACCGCGACAAGTCTCACGGTGCTGGGCAGCACCATTACTGGCAATGAGGCCCGCGGTGGTGCGGCTGGTGCCGGCGGCAACACCGCCGGTCTGGGTGCGGGTGGCGGCATTGCGAGTGCTGGTATCCTCGCCGTCCTCGGCAGCAGCCTCGCGCACAACCTGGCCCACGGCCATGATGGCGACGGCGGGGCCAATGGCGGTGCTGGCCTGGGCGGTGGCCTCTTTATCGGCGGCGGCACCGTCTCCGTCCTCACGACCACCATCCAGCATCACCGGGCGTTGGGCGGCGACGGCGACAGCGGGAGCAATGGCGGCAATGGCTTGGGCGGCGGCGTCTACGTGGCGGCCGGCACGGTCAGCGTCGAGGCTTCGGACATCAGCTACAACCAGGCCCTGGGGGGCCTGGGCGACGGCGAGGGACCGGATGGCCTGGGCGTGGGTGGCGGCGTCTACAACCTGGGCACGTTCCTCTTCGACCCATTGACCGTCATCGCCCATAACCACGCCTCCACCAGTGATGACGACTGCTTCGGCTGTTAAGCCACGCCGGCGACCGCTCGGCTCACCGGACGGCGTCCGCCGTCGTACACACTAGCGGTTTGCGGGCCGAGTGAGGCCGATTGCTTCCTTTCCTTCTTTTTGGGGGGACTTGTCCATGCCTCGAATTCGCCAAAACAAGTGCGCCTCGTTCCGTCTGTCCGTCGAACTTTTAGAGGGTCGTTGCGTGCCAACGACGCTGACGCCGACGACCTTCGCCGACGGCGGCCTCGGCAGCGGAAGTCTGCGTGATGTCGTGCTCCAGTTCAACGCCGATACCGGCACCGACGACGACACGATCCTGCTCGAGGCCGGCACCTATGCGCTGACCATCCGCAACGTCGGCGGCCAGCACGAGACGGCCGGCCTCACCGGCGACCTGAACCTGACGCAGACCAGCCATCGCTGGATCATCCAGGGGGCCGGCTCCAGCGGGACCAACGCGACGATCATCGACGCCAGCCAGCTCATGGACCGGGTCTTTGAGATCGTCACGCCCGGCACGCAGGTGGTGTTCCAGGACCTCGTTCTGCAAGGGGGCCTGGCCCAGGACGACGGCTCGGAGGGCGCCCTGGCGGGGACCACCGACGCCCTGGGCGGCGGCATCCTCAACAACGGCGGCACCCTCACGCTCGACAACGTCGTCCTCCAGAACAATTTGGCCCGCGGGGGCGACGCAGTCTCTCTAGGAACGACTGGTCACAACGCGCGCGGCGGAGGGATTTACTCCACCGGCGGCGCGCTGACCCTGACGGGGGCCTCGCTCGCCAACAACCAGGCCATCGGCGGCCGCGGCGGTGACCACTACTACTCCTACCCGGCCGGTGCCGGCGGGTCGGCCAGCGGTGGTGGCCTGTACGCCAGCGGCGGCGCCTTGGAGATTTCCGACAGCAGGATTGCCAGCAACCGGACCATCGGCGGGGAGGGGGGGGATGGCACCGGCAATGGGACCTCCGGTGCCCCGGGCGGTCTCGGCGGAGCGGGCCAGGGAGGAGGCCTGTACGTGAACGGCGGCTCCCTCATGATTTCGATCACCGCCATCGCCTCCAACCAGGGAATCGGAGGCAACGGAGGGGCGGACGGGTACCCTGGCTACGGGGAAGGAGGCGGCTTGTACAATGCGGGGACGCTGACGGTGAGCAGCACCACCTTTACCGGCAACTCCGCCACCGTAGCCTCCTTCTACGGCCTCGGCGGCGGCATCTACAACTTTGGTACGCTGACGGTCCGTAACAGCATCCTGTCCGGCAACGCCGCCACCAATCACGGCGGCGGCATCTATAACGCGGGCACACTGACGGTCAGCAGCAGCACCCTGTCCGGTAACCGCGCCCACGTAGGAGGCGGCGGCATTCTTAACTTTGGCGCGCTCATCGTCAGCAACAGCACGTTGTCCGGCAACTCCGCCGTCGGGGACACTGGGTCCGTCGGCGGCGGCATCTACAACCGGTCTGACACACGCCCCGTCACCCTGATTAACGTCACCCTCACTGCCAACCGTGCCGGCATCCGCGGCGGCGGCTTGGTCGTGTTCACCGGGGCGCCGGTGGTGCACAACACGCTGATCGCCGGCAACTTGCGGGGCGCTACCGGCGCGACCCACGATGACGTCTTCGGCGCCCTGAACGCGGGCGGCGACTACAACCTGATCGGCGACGGCACCGGCATGAGAGGCCTCAGCAACGGCGTCAACGGCAACCAGGTCGGCTCGGCCGATAACCCGATCGAGCCGCAGCTGGGCCCGTTGGACGACAACGGCGGCCCGACGCTCACGCACGCCCTCTTGAGCGGCAGCCCGGCCATCGACGCCGGCAACAATGCCTACGCCACTGACTTCGACCAGCGCGGTCCCGGCTTCCCGCGCATCGTCAACGGGATCATCGACATCGGGGCGTTCGAGTTCCAGGGGGCCGGCCCCGGGCCATCGACGTCGCGGTCGAGTCGTGGTCAGGAGATCCGTGTGGAGGAATTGGTCGCCAACGGCGGCAACGGCTTGGGCGGCGGCCTTTATGTCGCTGGCGGCACTGCGTCCGTTCTCGACACCGCCATCCGCCACAACCGGGCCCTCGGCGGCGACGGCGACGCCGGCAGCAACGGCGGCAACGGCCTGGGCGGCGGCGTCTACGTCACTGCCGGCACCGTGATCGTCAGCGCTTCGGACATCAGTTACAACCAAGCGCTGGGCGGCCTGGGCGACAGCGAGGGAACGGACGGCCTCGGCGTGGGCGCCGGCGTCTACAACCTGGGGACGTTTCTCTTCGACGCCGCGACCGTCCTCGGCCACAACTACGCCTCCACCAGCGACGACGACTGCTTCGGTTGTTAGAGCGCGCCGGATCGGTTGACCAGATAACCAGGTAGTCCCCGAGGCAAGGAGCTGACAACAGGTGATTCCCAAGCATCAATCCCGCTTCCTGGCCCCCAGGAAGAAACGGCCGGTGCGTGTCCGCCGCCCGTCCAACCCGCACCGGCCCGGCAGCGCCCCGGCATCTGGTTTGCGCACCGGGCGCGCTGTCCCACTGCTTTTCTTGGTTGCAGACCACTTTAGCTTGAGGAGACGCACACGATGTTCTCGACCACTTTGCGGCGCTGGCTGAAAAAAGCTTTTGTCACCGGCCGCCGCCCCCCGGCCGCTCGGCGGCCGTCGTTCACGCCTTGGCTGCTGACGCTCGAAGATCGCACGCTGCCCAGCACCTTCCTGGTAACCAACCTCGCCGACAGCGGCCCCGGCTCGCTGCGGCAAGCCATCCTGGACGCCAACGCGAGCCCGGGCACGGACACCATCGCCTTCAACATCCCCGGCGGCGGCGTGCATACGATTACCCCCCTGTCGGCCTTGCCGTTCCTCACCGACCCGGTCATGATCGACGGCTACACCCAGCCGGGGACCCGCCCCAACACGCTGGCCGACGGCACGAACGCGGTGCTGCTCGTCGAGTTGGACGGAAGCGCGGCCGGCCTCACCACGAATGGGTTGAACGTCTTCACCGACAACAGTGTGATCCGCGGGCTGGTCATTAACCGCTTCTTTGACGCCGTGAGGCTCTCCGGGAGCGGTAACGCCCTGGAGGGGAACTTCCTCGGCACGGATGTGACGGGCACCCTTCCCCTCGGCAACCGCGGTTATGGCGTGGAAATCACGGGCGTAGCGCCGTCGAACCGTGTCGGTACGAACGGCGACGGAGTGGATGACGCCGCGGAGCGGAACCTCATCTCGGGGAACGGGATTCAGGCTCCCCTGGCTGCCGGTGTGTGGATTCATGGCGCCGAGGCCGCCGGCAATGTGGTGGCCGGCAACCTCATCGGCACCAACGCCGCGGGCGACGCCGCGCTCGGTAACCTGGGACAGGGCGTTCGCATCAACGGCGCCGCCCCGAACAACACGGTCGGCGGCCTGGTGCGGGCGGCCCGCAACGTCATCTCCGGCAACCACGAGCAAGGCGTTGTCATCAACGGCTTCGCGAACGGGAACCTGGTGGCGGGAAACTACATCGGCGTCACCGCCGACGGCACGGCCGCCCTGGGCAACACCCAGGGCGTCGGCATCTCCGGGGGCGCGTCGCAGAACACGGTTGGGGGCAGCACCGCGGCCGCCGGCAACGTCATCAGCGGCGGCAGAGAGCATGGCGTAATCATCGCGAACGATGCGGGCGAGGAAGTGGTCGGGAATGCCGTGCTGGGCAACTACATCGGCACCGACGCGTCCGGGACCGTGGCCCTCGGGAACACCCTGAACGGGGTCCGAATCGACAACGCCCGGGATACCGTAGTCGGCGGAGCTATTCCGGGCGCTCGCAACGTCATCAGCGGAAACCGGACCAACGGCGTTCGCATCACCGGCCCGTCGGCAACCGGGACGCTGGTCCAGGGCAACGCCATCGGCACCGACGTCACCGGGACGAGGCCCCTGGGCAACCAACAGGCCGGCGTGCTGCTCGAAGACACGGCGGCCGACAGTATCAGCCAGAACCTGATCGCCTTCAACGGCGGGCCCGGCCTCAGCCTGGTCAATGCGAGCGGTATTTCTGCCCAAATCAACCTCGTCTATTTCAACGGCGGCGATGGCATCAGCCTGGTGAACGCGGACCAGAATGATATCTCCCTGAACTTTATCGGGTTCGGTGGCGGAGACGGTCTCAGCCTGGTCAACGCGAGCGACAATACGACCCGGGGCAACGCGATCTACGGCAATAGCGGCGATGGCATTCGCCTGGCCAACGTGGTCAATAATACAATCCATGGGAACCTGAGCGCAGCCAACGGCCTGGACGGGTTTCACGTGGATGCGCTGTCCGCCGACAACACGCTGGAGCAAAACGTGATGCTCGGCAACGGCGAATACGACTGCCGTGACGACTCCGAAGGCGCCGGCACGGCCGGGACAGCCAACACCTGGAGAAGGAACTGGGGGCAGACCGAAAACCGCCCCGGCCTCTGTGCCCCTGGAAGCTGATGACGAACGAACAATCAGCTGGGGAGGAAGACCCCAGAGGCACGGGCCCCGCTGGGCACCCTGCGGAAGGAGCAGCAGTTGGTGCGTGTCCGCGGCAAGGCGAACTCGCACCGGCCCGGCATCGCCCCGGTGTTCGGTTTGCGCGCCGGGGAGGATGTCCTAACCCTGATACCGCAGACCGCCATTACGGCGGGACCTCACCCCCGGTTCCGCCTCTTCCTCGGGAGGTGTGATCATGTCTTTTTTGAACATGCTGGGTGGAATGTTCCGTCGTCCCGCTGTCTACCGTCATGCTCCGCGGCGCCGGCCCGGTCTCCGCCGGTCCTCGGCCCCGCTCTGCCTGGAGATCCTGGAGGGGCGCTGCCTGCTCAGCAGTTTCGTTTGGCAGAACCCCTGGGGCGTGAGATTATCGGCACTCGGCGGCGGCTATCAATTCACTGCCGCAGCTGCTTTCGGTGCTTCCGCGAGCGCAGGGGGATGTCCCACTGGCGGTTGCCCAGCTCGTAGACGAGCCGCCCCTCCGTCCCCTCCCGCGCGACGCCGAAGGTCCGGTAGAACTCCCGGCTGGCGCTGACCACGCGCAGGTTCGCGTCCAGCACGAGGAGCGGGTCGCGCATCGTGTCCACGATGCTCTCGGCGAATTCCAGGGCGTCCCGGAGCGCCTGCTCGGCCGGTTCGGCCATATGACACCGCCGAAAAGAATGAGCCCTCACCGGTTACGGCAGCGGCTCGGCTGCATAAGAAATCACTTGGCTGGGTGGCAGGCGTTGCCACGAAGACCAGATGGCCCGGCGCGGCCCGAGGTAAGTCTGGTCGACCGGTCGCCAGTTGGCAGACAATCCTGCAACCCTATTATAGCAACGGCACGGCGGCTCGGGAGGGCCGTGCTTCATCCGGGGCCGGCGAGGCCCCGCTGCTCTGTGCGCCCGCTCCCGCGGGTCAAAAGAAGGTGCAGTACCGGCGAAGGGGTGAGCACACGTGGAAGAGATCAGCCGGCTGCTCGAGGGCGCGGGCTCCACGCCCGACGAGGTAGCCGCGGCCCTGCGCGCCGCCCGGGTCGAGGGGCTCCGCGACAGCACGTCGTTCATGAACCCGGTCGTCCGCTACCTGAACCGGAACCTGAACATCGGCGGCAAACTCGAAGTCGGGGCGGGCGGGGCCGTGCTGCGCCTGCTGCGGGGCGGCAAGTTGCATGAGGTGCCGCTGCCGCTGCCGGTGCAGGTCTTCCTCGACGGCTTCCACCGCGGCCTGTACCCGGACTTGGAGACGACGAAGTGAGGGCCTGCTGCGAGGAAGACCTCAGGCGCTCGCGGGAAGCGGGGTTCGGGCCAATAGAATTAGGGATCTCTCAGCGCTTTGGTTAATCAGCGTATCGAAATTTCGGGTCTCTTTCGGGAACCTGGTTGATATGGAGCGAGAAATCGCGACAATGGAGTTAATGTCCGTGTATATTCGTGAAGCTCACCCCCAGCGCGAAGAGTGACCGAACAATGAGTACGATTGCCCCCGGCGGCTTGCCCCTAAGTAACAATCCGAAAACCACAATACCGGCGCTAATTCGACGAGGATGCGAATTTTTTTCCGGCTTTTTGGATCATTTCTTAGCCAAGATGATGCATCAAACAGCCGTGAGATGGTAATAGTTAAGATAGGACCGACCGCCGCAAGCGCCCCGCACGGCATCCGCGCGTGGTGTGTAACACTTGCTCGTTAATATAACAGAACAATGAAGGTGAGCCATTACGGTCGGAGGCGGATCATGGTGCGCTGCTGCACTCGCCGGCATGCTTATACGCTCGTCGAGCTGCTGGTTGTCATCGCGATCATCGGTGTTCTGATCGCCCTGCTTTTGCCGGCCGTACAAAAGGTTCGCCACGCCGCCATGCGCATTAGCTGTGCCAACAATCTGCGGCAGATCGGCCTGGCCCTCCACAACTACCATGGCGATCATGAGAAATTCCCCGCCGGTGTCCAGGGGCAGAGGCCACCGACGCCCTACTTCGAGAACGCCCGCAACACCTGGCTGGCCTACCTGCTCCGCTACGTCGAGCAGGACATCTTGGCCCGGCGCTATAACTACAGCGTCGGCTTCGGTCCCGACGAGTCCGCGGAGGTCAACGGGCCCGCCTTCGAGGCAATTATCAAGCTCTACCAGTGCCCCGCCGATGAGGGCGGCACCTTCACCGACCCGGCCCACGGAACCACCGGCTCGCGCTCTAACTACGTCGGCTGCTTCAGCCCCGATTGGGGCTGGGTCGAGAACGGCGCGCCCGTGGACATGACTTATCAACCCGGTTGGCAAATCCCCAACCCGACGCATAAGGTCGCCCTGTTCAACTTCAATCGCCCGCGCTCGATTGGGTCCATTACCGATGGCACGTCGAACACGGTCATCGCCTCAGAGCTGCTCAGCGGCCCGAGCGGCACATTCGATCTGCGCGGCGTCTGGTGGCACGAATACGGCGTCATGTATACCCACCACCTGACTCCCAATTCGTCCCAGCCCGACGAAGTCGAAAAAGGCCACTGCCCCACCTATTGCGATTCCCGCAAAGCACCGATCGTCGGCGACACGCCCGCCTGGAAGCTGGCCAACTTCGCGGCCCGCAGCCGCCACCCCGGCGGCGTTAACACTTTGCTCGGCAATGGCTCGGTGCGTTTCGTCAACAACAGCGTCAACTTGACGGTCTGGCAAGCGCTGGCCAGCATCAACGGCGACGAAACGGTGCCCGAGGATTATTAGCGCAGATTGTCCATGCGACCCCGCGCATCGTAATGATCGACGCAGTGGCATCATCTCCGAGGCCAAGAAGGTCATCACTGCGAGGCGATTTAACTTCAACGTGTTGCCCCCCGTGCCAAGCAGAATGCACAGTTATTCGCTGTTGTTGTTTGGACAAACGAAGGTCCGAAGAAGTTGCAGATCGCTGGCGTACCAGCGATGAGGCGCTGCAACGTCGGCGAGCGCCTCACTCCTTGCCAGCAATCACATTTGCCCACTCCCCCAAAGCACATCCTCAGATCCCTTCTTTCTCCATCATTACGCTAGGAATGACGTCGAAATTTCGCTCCATATCAACTAGCTCCCCGAAAGGGGCGCGAAACTTCGACACAGCAGTTAACACTGGCGCTGAGACTTGCCTAGTTCTATTGGCCCATTAATTGTTGACCTGGCCTGCACTAACAAGTACCCTACCAGCAGGGGAAGCCATTATGGACACCGGGAAAGATGGCCTATCGCTTACCACAGGGGTGATGCTCTACGTCCACCTGGAATGCCTGGCTCCGTTGTTGGCGCGCATTGAGCGAGTGCGGGCGACGGTCCAACCCGACCGGCTCCGCTTCTGGAAGCCAGAAGAGTTGATCGGACGGTACAGGGACATCACCAACTGTGATCAGTGTGGGAACAGCTTCGCGCAGACCGACCGTGGGTATCTCTGTTGTTGGGTAGTGAGCCTAGAGCAAATGGCTGTCTGGCTCAGCGCCCAACGCGGGGAGGCCCAACGCGAAGGTTATTCCTGACTGGCTCCCTTTTGTCTCACGAAAACGGTGGTGAAGTCTCGGTCCAAGTTTTCGAGCGGGTCCCAGGTGCTTCACTATGGGGTTGTGGCCCGAAGGCTGCACCAAATAATGTTCCTGTAGATTATGGCCGATACTATCAGCAGAGTCTGCCCGCCTTTCAAAAGTACGCTGGTGGGCCTTGCCAGTCCAATTGGCCCATTTTGCAGTTCCTCATTTTCTTCGGGAGCGACTATGCCCAAGAGGTACGTCAAGCAGAAGCAGCGCGAGAACACGACCGCCACTGCCGAGAAGCCGACGCAGAAGCAGGCGCTTGCAGAAGCCGTACGCCACCTGGGGCCGAAAGCTTCCCATCCTGCCCTGGCCCGGTTCGTGAAGGAGCATTTCGGCATGGAATTGACCTTCTGTTTCCTTGTGCCCAAAGCCGGGACCGCCAGGAAACCCGAAGCGCAATCAGCACCTCATCCCCGGCGTGCTTGACGCTCTCAAAGACCAAGTAGCCTCGTCGCGGCCCGGATGACTGCCCCTGAATCTGGTTACAGCAGGTTCAGGGGGTTTTTTGGCGGTGCCGGCAGCGCCTGGAGACTTGGCATTTCAGTTCCCACTGATTCATCGGTAATCACCTGATAACGATGAGTCGATCTTAGGCCGCGCCGCTCGGGAGATTCATCCTACTAGGTTGCGCCTTAGCCTTTCCTAAGAGCAACGGCGTTACCCGCTCTCGGGCGATTGGGCTGGCAGCCGTATTTCGCGAAGCTGTTTGGAGATTTCCGCAAGGTTGAGGTTGATTTGGTTCAAGGTTGCACAGCGCGAGGAGAATACCAGCCAATACGTCGCGCGGGGGCCGGGGGGGTGGTGGGAGCAACGTATTTTTCGACACTTCTCGCTCAACGCGACCACAGCAACACGCCACTGCCGTCATGCCCCCCGCCCCGTTTGTCGCGGTGAGGCGAGGTTCCTCTACCCCGCCACAAAACCTTCGCTCCACCCCGACAAGCGGGGCGGGGGCGGTCGTATGAGAGGTCGCCTTTCTAGCCACGAACCCTCGCTCCACCCCGGCAAGCGGGGTGGGGGCCAGTCGTGTTCAGCGAGAAGTCTCTATTTTTCAGCAGAGTTTGTAACGGAGTGACCGCGAGTTATGCGAATAGGGCATCGTTGTCGAATTAAAAATCATGCGTTTTCGTTGATATGCCGATAATAGCGGGAAATGCTGTGATTTACGGCACTTCCTGATATTTCAATCCCGGCAATCCAACCCCTCATTAGCCGCCATTTACCGCAGGCTACAGGTGTCATGACACCAGCGTTTATCATGCTTTCTGGCAAGGGCCGCGGTCGCCGACGTGGCAACCAATTCACGCCGACGGCCCGCGGCCAAAGGGTTGTTACTTTTTGGGCCAACCGATGCCCTGAAAAGGGTCAGTTGCCTGCACTTTGAGAAAACAGTCCAGTGCCTTTGCGGTCTCTTCCCAGGTTTCCGCCCAAGCTTTATGATGGTAGATTTCGCGGTAGTCCTTGGCCCTTTCATTACGTAGATCCTTTAGCCCCTGGAAGAATCGGGTCAGACCATGACGGCGTATAACTTCGATTATCGAAGCATGCGTGGCCCGCTGTTGCTCGATCTCATACTGAGCAAGTTGTTCTTCCCAAAACGGCTCATCCCAAATCCAGTCAGGAAATGGTTCGGACAAGGAGACACCTCTTTCTGGAAACGGCCGGCCGCTTGGCCCGCCTCTTGGTAGGGGCAAAGACGGACCAAACGGACCGGCCAGGCGTCGAGGGCCTTGGTATTGGCCCAGCGATCGTACGCGAACAACGCCACGACATCGTCTTGCATGAGGATCTCTCCTGGGCTGGGACAGGGGCATTGTAGGTATTGCCGGGCAGACAACCCAGGTCTCACTTCTTGGTCAAACTAGGCCTTAGCCCCCGGGGGTGGCGAGGAAGCCGTGCTCCCTGCCACCAGTGTCTGTGTAATTTCCCACGATTTGGCCGGAGGCGTTGATCCCAAAAGCATAGGTCGTGCCATAGTACGCGCCGGGCACGTCGATTGTGGTGTAGCTACCATCGACGTCCCGCAGGAAGCCGTGGGGCCTGAAGCCAGCGTCGTCGTACCATCCCACGATTTGCCCGGCGTTGTTGATCCCATAGGCGAACGTCGAGATCGCGCCGGGCACGTCGAGCGTGATGTAACTGCCATCCACGTCCCGCAGGAAGCCGTGGTCTGTGTTCCCATCGTAGTACACTCCCACAATCTGGCCGGCGTCGTTGATCCCATAGGCAATGGTCTGGTTCGCGTCGGGCCGGTCGAGCGTGCTGTAGCTGCCATCCACGGCCCGCAGGAAGCCATGGTTCCT
>Ga0306924_10002688_pt1 | contig 16845 bp, 21 predicted proteins | sample sta12Can44000111_FD_203756 | JGI IMG/M metagenome (GOLD analysis project Ga0306924, IMG submission 203756) | Lab enrichment of tropical soil microbial communities from Luquillo Experimental Forest, Puerto Rico - statanox.12C.anox.44.000.111 (v2)... | ecosystem: Environmental > Terrestrial >... | reverse complement strand
GCGTGGGCACAGACCTATCCGGCGCGGCCCGTGCGTCTGATCGAAGGCTTTGGCGCCGGAGGAGCAGGCGACATCGTCGCGCGATTGATCGGTCAATCGCTGTCGGAGCGACTCGGGCAATCGTTCGTCATCGAGAACCGCAGTGGCGCAGCCAGCAATATTGCCACCGAGGCGGTCGTGCGGGCATCCCCGGATGGCTACACGCTGCTGCTGATTACTACGGCAAATGCCCTCAACGCCACGATGTTCAAGCTCAACTTCGATTTCATCCACGACATCGCGCCGGTCGCAAGCATCGTTCGGGTACCCTATGTCATGGAGGTCCACCCGTCGGTTCCCGCCAAGACCGTTGCGGAATTCATCGCCTACGCCAAGGCCAATCCCGGCAAGATCAATTTGGCGTCAGCCGGAATCGGATCTGGGACCCACGTCGCCGGCGAAATGTTCAAGACGATGGCCGACCTTGATCTCCTTCACGTGCCTTATCGCGGTGCACAAGTGTTTCCCGCCCTGCTCGCCGGCGAGGTGCAGGTCTATTTTGGTCCGTTGCTCTCATCGATCGCGTATATCAGGGCCGGCAATCTGCGCCCCTTGGCGGTGACCACGACGACGCGCTCGCAAATACTGCCGGACGTTCCGGTTGTGAGCGAAACTGTGCCGGGCTACGAGGCGAGTGCATGGTTCGGCATGGGCGCACCGAAAAATACGCCAGTAGAGATCATCGAAAGACTTAACACGGAGGTCAACGCCAGCATCGCTGATCCCAAATTCCAGGCGCGGCTCGCCAACCTAGGCGGCGCGGTGCTCGCAGGCTCGCCCGCCGATTTCGGCAAGCTCATCTCCGACGAGACCAAAAAATGGGGCAAGGTGATTGTCGCGGCCAACATCAAGCCGCAGTGACAGCAATTCCGATCCGATATTCCATAACGTTTCGTTCCGCGAATGGCGGTGCCTAGCCACGAAATTTCGTCGTGATGGCCCTGGGCGAAAATTGACAACTCTCCGCAAAAAGTGCATTATTCGGACAGTATCCTCTCTGAGAGCGGCATTTGCCATGAAAAATCCGAGGGCCACTCGCGACCCCCCAACCATCGTAAATCGGACAGTTACGCCGCGCCGGCCGCGAAACGCCGATCTGCGGGAGCGGGAATACCTGACCCCGAAGGAAGTGGACCGTCTCCAGGATGCCGCCCGCAAGCATTCCCGGTACGGCCACCGCGACGCGACCGCAATCCTGATCGCCTACCGCCATGGGCTACGCGCCAGCGAGCTGTGCGAATTGACCTGGAATATGATCGAGCTTGATAGCGGCCGTATCCATGTGCGGCGGGCGAAGAACGGTGTCGACAGCACGCACCCCCTCACCGGCAAGGAAATCCGGGCACTGCGCCAGATGCGGCGGGAGAACCTGCAAAGCCGCTACGTCTTCAATACCGAACGCGGCGGGCCGGTGACCAGGGCCTGGTTCCTCAAAATGGTCCGCCGCACGGGGGAATTGGCCAAACTCCCCTTCCCAATTCATCCGCACATGCTGCGCCATGCCTGCGGCTTCAAGCTCGCCAATGACGGCGTCGATACCCGAGCGCTGCAGCATTTCATGGGCCACCGCAATATTATGCACACGGTGCGTTATACCGAACTGCGCTCCGACCGCTTCGATGGGTTCTGGAAGGATTGATCTGGGCGTCGACGTCTTGCAGCTCCTGCTTGAACGCCCAGACATCCCTCTAAGCGGCCTCTACTTTACAGCTGGAAAGCCATGATGCGCGCGGCAGACGGTTACAATGCGCGATAGCCGGGCGCGGCGTCTTGAACCCACCGCTTCATGCTCGATGCATTTCCATGACGGACATCAATAGATCGTTGGCGTTGCGAAAGTTCTGGAGTTGCCCCCTGAGTCCATAACTCCATTTGAGTCCGTGGAAGAGGTTATTTCTCAGCCGGAACACCATGATGAGAAGAGCCGATAGGATTTCCACGTCCTCCGAGGACTGGCCCCGGACTACTTTTTCCACCAGTTCTGGATGGTCGTTGGACCGTAAATGCAGGTTGTGAAAAGCATACGTTAGATCGGTTCCGTCATAATATCTCTCAAGGAAGTGCTCGATAGCGGGGCGGAACGGCTCCAACGTCAGCTTGCCGCGTCTTTTGAGCGAGGTGATGGTGTGGATGATTGTATTAGCATTGCCCGAGTTATTGAGGATCGTTCCTTCGTATAGACTCCACAACAGGGAAAAATCCTTTATCGCCTCCCTCTCTTGCCCGCTGAGCAACTTAAAACCGGGCGCGGTCTTTTCTAGCCAAGCCAAAGTATCCATTGTGACCTGCCTCCACCCCCCGACGACCTTAAATTTCCAGTTGCTTCGTGTTCCCTGATCGCGAATAAATAGCACTGCGGCCACGGGGAGCTATGCTGCCGACAAGCAATTTCGCGTTCCTGAGCGTGCATGACGCCCAGCTTGTGCAGCTTGGGGCGCTGCTCGACCGGATCACCTCGTCGGCGCGGGCGAGCAGCGTCGTGCCAGCGTCAATTACAGATGGAGGAATTTTTAGACCGTTTCGAGATTGACAGCGCTACAATTCCGAGCATCGGCCCCGGCCCCAAACAAACTCTAAGCTCTTATAGCGTCGAAACGGCTGCGGACACCACGGAAAGGGAACTTGCCAACGTGCCCGGATTTGGACCTGTGTTGTGCCCGAAGCTCATGGTGTGGCGAGCGTCCATAAAGGCGCGGTTCAGGTTTGATCCTAGGCCGCAGATTGATCCAAGGCACATCGCAAAGGTCGAGCAGGATATTCTTTCTGAAAAGAAGCGGATCGAGGACAAGCTCCGCTCCGGCGCGGTAGAGCTTCGGACCATAACCAGCCAAATCTTGGCTGCAAGACAGCACATGAGGCCGCAGGTCGAGACGGTGTATGCTCGCCACCTGTAAGCAATGGCGGACTTCGAGGTGGCCAAAACCTAATACGGGTCGATCAGGCGCACGGAGATTTTCATGTCGCTTCGGGACCTCACCGATCCAGAGGCAGTTCGGTCTGCCATTGCGGAATTCAGAAGGCTTGGGCGTGACTCATTTCTCGCTAGGTACGGTTTCGGCCGAGCGCGCGACTATTTCCTTATCGATGATGCTGAACGGTTCGACAGCAAGGCGATAGCCGCCGCTGCGCATGGCGTCCAGTTTCCACAGGTCGGCCCCCTCAAAGCAGATCAATTCTCCGGGGGAGATATTACCGTCCGCCGCAAACTCGAAGAACTCGGATTTGTTGTGACTGGACCGGAGCGTCCAGTACCGGAGATTTTGAATCCGAATGCGCCGTCAGTGCAAGTAGAGCGTGATCGGCGCGCTGATCTATGGTCGCGGCTAATAGCTGCGCGTGGCCCGTCTGATGTATCTGCCAGCGCGCTAAACGACCTGAAGATATTCTATGGAGGCCGTGGAATTTGGGTAGACAAGGTAACCACGGCGGGAGTTGGTGGCAGCACTAATGGCGTCACCGTTGGTTTGCTTCATACGGGTAGCGCCTACGCCGACGATTTGTCCGAGGATAGCGCCATTTATCACTACCCACAGACAGACCAAGGCGGACGGGATGAAGCGGAAATCGCCGCCACGAAGGCGGCAGCGACGTTATTGCTGCCTGTATTTTTTATCAGTTACCCACGACCAAGGGCGCCGACGCGGGACGTGAAACTTGCGTGGGTTCAGGTTTGGGATGATGACCGAAAATGGTTCTATGTTCGATTTGGAGAGCATCCTCCTTCCGAGCCGCCACCAAGCGGTGAACCAGAAACACCGTTCATTGTGACCGCACCGCGCCGGCTTATGAGTCGAACCTCAAAGGCCCGGAAGCGATCTGCAGCGTTCAAGTTCGCCGTGTTTGATCGGTACCGGCCTGCTGAATGTTGTGTTTGTGGCATAAAGGTCGCAGAGCTACTCGACGCTGCACACATCGTCGGCGTCGAGCACGATGGTACAGACGATCCAAGAAACGCATTAATTTTTTGTGCGACACATCACCGGGCCTTTGACGCCAATATGTTCGCAATCAGCCCGACCGATTTGCAAATTGTAGGTGGCAAACGTCAGCCGTCACTTGATGCACTTGGCATCGAGCGCATAAATCTTTCAATGCTAACCCGATTACCCCACACTGACGCGCTGCGCTGGCGATGGGAACGATGGAAACATAGGCCGAGGGATCATCGGGGATAATGCTATGCCGTCCGTAGATTGGTTGACAAAGAGAAAGCGGCTCTACAAAAAGGTCGAAAACAACAGAAAGTCTAAGGTCATCCTATACGTTACCGGCGACCGACGCGGAATGGAGACCCAAATCCATCCTGAGGTTATCGATTTCTTTTCAGATCACCTTGATGCCATTTTTCCTACAAAAAAGATTTCCCTCATCCTCTACTCACTTGGGGGAAGCACACTCGCCGCCTGGAATTTAGCTAATCTGATACGTATGTTTTGCGACGACTTTGAAATCATCGTTCCCCAAAAGGCTCGCAGTGCCGGAACGCTGATGTGCCTTGGCGCGAATAGAATTGTGATGACGAAGCAGGCCACACTTGGCCCCATCGATCCGAGCCTGCAAAGCCCTCTTGCACCACAAATTCCCGGTGCACCGCCTCAGGCAAGAGCATCGGTCAGTGTGGAGGCGGTGAAAGGCTATTTGGATTTCGTGAAACTGAATGTCGGGATCAAGAATCAAGCCGCACTGGCACAGGTCGCAATCGACTTGGCCAACAAAGTGCATCCCTTGGTGCTCGGAGAAATTTTTCGTGCGCAAGGCCAGATCAAATTTCTCGCAAACGAGCTACTCTCACATCAGATTAAAGACCGAGGGAAAAAACAGAAGATCGTAAATTTTTTGTGCAGTGAATCTGGCAGCCACGACTATACAATAAGCCGACGCGAAGGCGACGCCCTGGGCCTCAAAATCGAAAAGGCTAGCCAAGAACTCTATGAACTGTTAAGCGAACTGAGCCAGACTATCCAGGGTGAGATGGAACTCGGCATACCGTTCAGTGTTGACAAAATGGTAAGCGCCGAATCTCCTACTGCCAAATACTCTTGTGTCCGGGCTATGATAGAAAGTGCTAAGGGCGGCTCGAATGTCTTCGTTTCGGAAGGAACGGTTTCCTTCAAGCAGGTGCAAACCCCTTCCGGCCCGCAGGATCGCATCGAGGATGACCGCCAATTCGAGGGATGGCGAAAACGATGACAACCGTAGGTCGAGGGACTATTGCGCCGAGTCGGTACGACACGTCTTCCTCGACAAGTGGCGATGTAAGCAGCACCGCCGCGCCTGATTGCCATGCGTCACTGACTGCGAATTGGGTGCGAATCGTCGAACGTCCCCCGGTAATCGTTACAACCAATCAGCCCCCGCCGATTCGACCCGAAGATCAGCAATAGGTTCAATACGTTACCGCTTCACCGGACGCCACGCTGAGCCGGAAATGTGGTGTCAGCCCATTTTGCAATTGATCTGCTAAGGTCGCCGCGCCATCTGGCCGCCCGACACCGCCGTTCGCGAACGCTTCTGAGCGCAGCAGCGTGACAGACTGGTCCTTGAAGAACGCCGCACTACGCTTGTACGCGGCCTCCAGGCGCTCTTCGAGGGCGTGTGTCCGCTGAGGGTTAGGCAGGGCTCGCTCGCGGCCCGCAAGACGTTCCTTGCGGCCTGCGTTTTGTTGTGCGACGAACCGCTGTATACTTGAACATCATCGATGTGATTCTCTGTGATGATGGTCATTGATGATGGAGCGGTTCTGGTGGCTCCTCTTGACAACCAGCGTGAGCCTAGCCGGCTAAGCCCTTTTTAGCCGACGCCTGGGAAGCCTGAGACGAAACTGAAGGCAAAAAGGCCAATACGCCGGGCCGTCAGCGGCGACGCCGTTACGGTAGCCCCCTCCGTAAATCGGGGGGACGCACGTCCCACGAGACAGCGCCCATTCAAGTGGGTGCCACGGGGCCCGCAAGTCCTGCGGTTCAAAGGGCGCGCTGACCTAAGGGCAGGATCAGTGCCGGATGCCGACGACCGGCATACGTCGGACAGCCTCAGGCTGTCCGCTCCCCTTTGGAACGAGGACAACATGTTCAGCAAACATCAAGATCAAGCGCGCAAGCGTTACGGCGGCAAGCTTATTGTCGTCCACTGCCCGCCTGACATGCGAGAGGCGGTTGATCAGGCTGCGGAGCAGGAAATGTGCTCTGCGTCCGCTTACGTCCGCCGAGCCGTCCGCGATCGCCTGCGAGCTGATGGTCTGCTCGGGCTCGATAAGCCTGTGGCATGAGCAGCGCGAATGACATCGCGAAAAGCGGCGAGGCCCGCGCCGGCGGTGACCGGACGCGAGCCTCAGGTAATTGATCTGCTTGGCGGCAAGATCAACCCTGCGCGTAACATAGAGCCAAAACGAGAGCGCGTCATCGCCGAGCTTGTCGGCGATGACTCCTGCCGATGCCGAGAGATTGACGCCGCCGTCACGGCGAATGCGCCGGTACTCGCTATGTGTCGGCAACTCCTCGCAACAGGGATCGATCCCGACACGGCGCTGTGCGTCTATCGCCGAGGTGTACTTGCCCTGAAGGTGCGCTCCATACGGGAGGGTGCCCGGCTAACCGTCAAAACCGCTGGGAATGGCACTCCAATCTTCACGTTGGATGACGGCTGCAAAGGTGCTGCGGCCCCGCCCGTGCGTTCCAAGCCGGATTTCGATCAGTGGGAAGGGAAGCGGCCATGAGCACTTCCCGGCAACCCGAACGCGAGCTTGAGCGCAACCCTGACATCGAGCGCGCCTATGCGGAATTGAATCAGCGGAACCACGCAGCGGCGAGCACGGTCGAAGCACTGATGTACTCGCTGCGGCGAGGCGTCGATGAACTCACCAAGCCGGACACACAACGGCGATTGTCTGAGTTGAGCGAAGACCAACTGCGCGCCGTGTGCGAGCGGCTGCAGAATTTCAAACCCGAAATTGCACCAGCTTGGACGCCTGAGGAGATCGAGGCGCTGACGAATATTTGGAGCGCAGTTCATGGTCACTAAGTTATCGCCAGAACACATTGACAAAATGATCGCCGAGGCAAAGGCAAAATACGGGCCGAAATTGGCGGTCGTTTCATCAGAGCCGGCTAAATCGTCGTCGCAGCAGGCGTGGCGCGAGCCCAAACCGCTGCCCGATGGAATGCCGCCGGTTGACGAGCTCGATTTGGCGACCCTGCCTGAATCGATTGCTCCGTGGGTCGGCGATATCAGCGAGCGATTGCAGTGCCCGCCCGATTATGTCGCCGTCACTGCAATAACTGCGCTCGGCTCTCTGATCGGGCGACGTATCGGCATCAAGCCACAGAGCAAGACCGACTGGGTCGAAATCCCCAACATCTGGGGCATGTTCATCGGTCGTCCCGGTCAGCTTAAGTCGCCCGCGATGGCCGAGGCGCTACGACCGCTTCACCACCTCGAAGCCGAGGCGGCCGAAGATTACAAGATCGCGAAGGCGGCATATGACGCCGACATCGACGCTTTTAAATTGAGGAAATCCGTCAAGGCATCGCTGGATAAAGAGGCTTTGAGAGACGCGGCGGCGACGCCTGGCGGAAAGGCCAAGAACATCGGCATCGATCTAGGCGACGAGCCGCAGGAGCCGACACTTGTTCGATATCGCACCAATGATTCCAGCTATGAGAAGTTGGGCGAGCTGTTGATCGGGAATCCCACGGGCATCCTGGTCGAGCGTGATGAGCTGGTCTCATTGCTGAAATATCTCGATCGGGAAGATCAGGCCGTCGCGCGCGGCTTCTACCTGACCGGATGGTCTGGGCTTCAGCCATATACCTTCGACCGCATCGGGCGCGGTCACTTGCATATTGAAGGCGTGTGCATCTCCATCCTGGGCAACACGCAGCCCGCGCGCGTCGCTGAATATGTGAGGAGAGCGAATGCCGATGGTGCCGGTGGCGATGGTCTGATCCAGCGATTTGGTTTGATGGTTTGGCCTGATCCGCCAGGAGAGTGGCGGGATGTGGATCGCTATCCCGACAGCAGGTTTCGCGAGAATGCTTGGCGGGTATTCAGCCGACTTGCGGAGCTTGATCTAAGCGCAGCATTCAAGATCGGCGGCGCCAAAGGTCAGTACGACAAGGTGCCCTACCTCCGCTTTAGTGATGCGGCGGCCGCCGAGTTTCTGGAGTGGCGATCCGACCTTGAGCGCCGGCTGCGCGCTGGCGATATGCCGCCCGCTCTTGAGGGACATATTGCGAAATACCGGAAACTCGTTCCGGCGCTGGCGCTGATCAACCATCTTGCCGATGCCGGTGAGGGGCCGGTGTCGGAAGAGGCGCTCGTTAAGGCGCTCGCGCTCGCTCGGTACGCCGAGACCCACGCTCGGCGAGTCTATAGCGCGTCAGGGGCGGTTGAGGTCGCGGCCGCCAGGGCAGTCCTCAAGCACATCCACGCCGGCGAGCTCGCCGACGGATTCACGACGCGAGATGTGCAACGCCATGGCTGGTCTCACCTGACCGACCGCGACCACATCCAACTTGGCCTCGACCTCCTCATCGATCTCGACCACCTCGCCGCGCGCGACATCAATGCTGGTGAGCGCGGCGGTCGCCCCAAGGTCGTCTACATGACCAACCCGGCGAGCAGGCCATGAGCGCAAACCCGTACTTGGAAAAGCTGCACGCCCTAAGAGCCAAAAAGGGCCACCTCAGCTTACCGTCAGAACTGACAAAACCTACCGAAGTACCAGAGCGAGAGGGTTTTGTCGGTTTTGTCAGTGACCGGAGTAGTCCCTTTTCTGATTTTGGAGGGGCCTTTGGGCGCACCCTTGCCGCGCTTGAATCCCGCCGTCCCGACTTGATCTCGCCAGCTCGCTGGCAACAAGCGATCGACGATGGCCGCGCATTCATGGCTAAGTGGGGCAAGCAAGCCGAGGCGCTGGGCTGGACCGCTCGCGACCTATTCAGGCTGCATCAGCCGCCGGCGAAGCCGCACCCGAGCTACAGCCGCCTATCCCGCTACGACGAGACCGGGCTCATCTGGCTGCTCGAGGGGCGCAAGGTGCTCGCGCTCACCGGAGAGACTGCAGCTATTCACAATTCATCTGGCTCGATCACCACCTATCGCCGGCGCGCCAAACCAGCACTAGGCCCAGCGGGGGCCCATGAGGCCCACTCCGAGGACGGCCCACGTCGGGACGACGGGGGCGATCTATGAGCCCTTCCGGGAAAATAGGTCGTCCTCTACCAAGGCGCGGACTTTCGCGCGTTGAAGCCGCGATGTATCTTGGAGTCTCTCCGTCCAAATTCGACGAAATGCGCAAGGATGGCCGCGTTGGTCCGGCCAAGCTTATCGACGGCCGCAAGGTCTTTGACGTTCGGATGCTGGACGAAATCTTTGACGCACTACCGGAAGAAAACCACCAGGAGGCCGAAGACTGGACGGTGGCTGTATGAGCGCGCTAACGTCCTCAACCATGCCGCGTCGTCTGCCGCCCGGTTGCATCGAAGACCGTGACCGACACGGCAACATCCGTATTTACTACCGCGCCAAGGGAAGTCCCAAGGTGCGGCTTCGCGGCACGCCTTGGACCCCGGAGTTCATGGCTGAATACGAAGCCGCGAAGGGCGAGGCCACGCCGACCAAGGCCAAGGGAATTGCTTCCGGTACGTGGCGCTGGCTGTGTACCCGCTACTTTGCGGAATGCGCCGAATACAAGCGCCTTGACGCCCGGACTCAGCACGTCCGGCGGCAAATTCTCGAATCGACGTTTGATGAACCAATCGCTCCGGTCTCGTCCAAGTACTTCCGCGATTTTCCACTTTCCCGAATGACGGCGGACGCAGTTGAAGTTCTACGCGACCGCAAGATTGACACGCCCGAGTCCGCTAACGCTCGCGTCAAAGCCATGCGGCAGGTTTTCAAGTTCGGAGTCAAGAAAAAGCTTGCTCCAAGCAACCCTGCTCGCGATGTTGAATATTTCAAATCTGGCTCAACCGGATTCCATACTTGGACGTCGGAGGAAGTACAGCAGTTCGAGGAACGCCACGCGATCGGAAGCAAGGCGAGGCTCGCGCTTGCACTCTTGTTGTTCACGGGTCAACGGCGCTCCGACATCATCCGGTTTGGGAAACAGCACGTCAAAGCTGGGAAGCTCACGTTCACGCAGCACAAAGGACGCAATCGCAAACCCAAGCGGCTGACGTTGCCCATCCTGCCCGCGTTGCAGCGGGTCATAGATGGTACGGCTTGCGGTGACCTGACGTTCCTTGTGAACGATTGGGACCGTCCTTTTAGTGATGCCGGTTTCGGAAACAAGTTTCGGGATTGGTGCAATCAAGCTGGCCTTCGTCATTGTTCCGCTCATGGTTTGCGCAAGGCGGGCGCGACCATGGCGGCATGCAATGGAGCTACATCGCGGCAACTCATGGCCATCTTCGGTTGGGACACGTTGAAGGAGGCGGAACGCTACACGCGCAATGCTGATCAGCTACGACTTGCCGAGAGTGCGATGCATTTGCTGGAAAGTTTAGAACGAAACAGAACGGAATCGTGTCCCACCGAACGGGGCGGTGGGACTTTTTTAGAAAAAAGGTGAGGAAAATCAAATTCGAATTTTACTGGTGGTGCCCAGGGGCGGTTTACCACTATTGAGCAAAGTCAACATCTTAGCTTTCGATTGGGCACCTGAGTCTTACCATATCATTCCATGGTTTTTCGCCGCGAGTGCCCAACCGTCAGGAGTCGTAAGACGATCACGGCGCGCCCTTTGGGTTAGGCCCTATAAGCAGGCTGAGGCTTCAGAGCTGATCGTGGTCCGCATCTGGTGTTAGCAAATACCAGATGCCCACGCGTCATTGGAATGATCTCTTGTCGCGCAGGCACGCGCCGGCGTGCCGTGCAAGGAGAATCAAAGATGCACATTTCGGAAGAGACATACTGCAAGACGTACCGCAAGATCAGCGAGACCCAGTTCCGCGTCCGTGCGCTCGTGATGGCGATTCGAGGCCATTTCGACGACGACCCTGATGCGACCGACGCCGTCGCACTGGGGGTGCTCGGAGTCGATTGCATGAAGGGCCTCGACGAGGTGCTAGATGTGCTAGTTGAGCAGACGACGTTCACCGCCGTGCTCACCGCTATCGGTGACAAGAAGATCGAGGTGATCAAGGAGGTGCGCGCGCTCACGGGCTTGGGCCTCAAGGAGGCCAAGGATCTGGTCGAGGGTGCGCCCAAGCCGGTCAAGGAAGGCGTGACCAAAGAGGAGGCCGAGACGATCAAGGTCCAGCTGGAAAAGGCCGGAGCCAAGGTGGAACTTAAGCAAGTATGAAGCAAAGCGGGGCGATTGCGGGCTCAAATCCCGCAATCGCTCGTGTCTCCGCCTATCGCGGCGCTTGGGCGCCTCTAAAGCTCAAAATCCTCGATGTCCGCGGCCTCCGGTATGCGGCGGGCAATGAAGAGCCCGACGATCCGCACGCCTGGAAACGATTGCTGGAGCGCAGTCGAGGCCGCGCGGAAATGCGCGCCGGTCGTGAGCACGTCGTCGAACAGCCCGATCACCTGTGGAACCGGATCGCGGATCGCCTGGTCGATCGCGTAGTTCGCCTGGATTTGCTCGGGCGTAGGACGGTTCTCTTGATCATGCCCACCACGGTGGTGGTGTGCTGGAGCACCAGTTCGCGCACGTCGAGCGCGGGCTGAGCGCGAATGCCGCACACCATACGCACAAGCCGGTCATCATAGAGCGCGTCGCTCTTCGATTTCGACGGCGGGATCGGCACCAACGTCGCGCCATCGAGCCACTCACTGTTGAGGGCGGCGCGGAACGCCGCTGCAGCTTCCTCGATCGCTCTTTCCTTATAGCGCCATTGCGCGGTGGCGCGCTTGTCCATCGACTTCTTGAAATTCAGAATGAGTTGATTCGTCGCACTGAAGGCGTAGCCCTTGCGCGCCGTGTACTCGCCGAGAAAGTAACATTCATCCTCCGGGGTCAGATAGAAGTGATCCGGCCGCGCCAGATCGTCGATCTTAGTGAGCCGTTGGGGAAAGGTGCCTGCGGATGTCATCCTAATCGACCACGCGGACGGCTCCCTTATCCGCAAATTTCTGGGGCCAGCTCAGCCCCTTCCGGAAGCAGTTGTCGAGAATGAACAGTTCGCGGCCCTGCTGCAAAGCGGCGCGCGCCTGAATGAGCGTGCCCGAAGTTTCGCCGGCCTCGACGATGATCGTCGCTTCGGTCAGCGCCGACATGGTGATATTGCGCTCGGGGAAGAACAGCCGGTTCTTGCGGTAGTCCTGGCGCTCGTAGCGCTTCACTGGCACCTGAGTGATGACGAGGAACTCGCTTGCGATCTTGCGCTGGAGCGGTGCGTTCTCGCGCGGATAGACCTCCGACAACGGCGTGCCGATCACCGCGATGGTGCGCCCGCCTTCGGCAATGGCGGTTTCGTGCGCGGCGGTATCGATGCCGGCCGCGAGCCCCGACACGATGGTGAAGTCGTCCTTTACCAGCGCCTTCACGAGCTTCTTCGTGCGCGCGATGCCGTCCCGAGTCGGGTTGCGCGTCCCCACGACCGCGACCGAGCGCGAGACAGCGAGGTCCCACCAGCCTTGATAATAGAGCAGCTCGATAGGATGCGCCGCGTCGCGCAGCTTCTGCGGATATTCGCCCGCGCCATGCACGCGCACGCCGTACCTCGTCACCTCGGCTTCCTGAAAACGTCGCTGCACAAAATCGGCATATTCGCGCGCCTTGGCTGCCGGCACGAAATCCGACGGCAGCGCATCGGGCCGCGCCGCAAATTTCTCCGACAGCGTCTTGAAGGTAGTGTCGGGCTTGTCCCAGAGCGCCTCATAGGCGCCGAGCTCGCGCAGCGGCGAGATCGCGCGCGCGGCGAAGTCCTTCGCTTCCAATGCCAATTCCGGGGCCACCGCTTCGCCTCCCGCTGCAATCATGATCCCAATTTCAGGACCACCCCTTAATGATTCTAGCGAGATTCGGGGTCAGAATTCAAGAGTCGATTTTGAGTTATCTACTTGAATCTACATGAGTTTCTGGCTTGCGACTGTTGGCCACGAACGTCCGCGCGCCCTTCCCTCGTCGCCGCCTGATCAGTTCAGGTCGCCAGCATTCTACCGCCAGACTTTTCCGCCGCTCCTCCAAATCGATCCTGCCTGCTTTTCAATCCACCCCTCGGCAATCAAGTGCTTAAGGGATCGCTGTATCATCTTGCGCCAACGTTCTTGGCCAGAAGCACTTGCCGAGTTATCGCCCGGCAACGGATGCTGCCTGTTGCTTCCATTGCCAAGACTGTTCCTGTTTCTCCCATTTTGTTCCTGCTGGCGGTCGAGCATTGACACTTGCCAGCCTTTTTGCTCGCTCCTTCGTGCACTCTTCGAGCTTCGCATGCAGCTTCAGGAGGATCTGTCTCTCTATCAAGAATGCCTGAAAGCCGTGTCCGTTCGTCTTTGCTTGATCTGCATACATGCAAAAATTGCGGCGCGCTTTCCGGTCCGTTTCTGACTGAATCTTCTTCAACAGGCTCGGGAGAGCTTTCGTAGAATCTTTATCGTGTTTGGTCAGGATGGCCTTGGTCATAGCTTCAATTTCGGCGCGCTCTTCCTCGCCAAATCGCTTAAGCAGCGCAATCTCATGCTCCATTCTTTTCACGAAGTCTTCATAGTAGCGAATTTGCTTTTCCATGATTTGAAAGTAATAACTCAAACCGTACCGACTATCTTGAGCTAGGGCGCGAAGCCACACGGCCAGCTCGAAGATGTATCTGCTCACGGCCAGCACACCTAGAGTCTCTACAAATCGGAAATTTTGTTCGACGATCAATGTCAATCGCGTCAAGGCGTCAGCGTAGGCAACAAGCGCCCAATACGCACCGGACGTCTTCAGGTTTTCGTCATTTTCGGTTTTTTCACTTTCTCCTATTTTTTTCTCGAAACCTTGCGCCCCATTCAGTCAGCACTGGGTGAAGCTGTGTAATTTCTGACAGTACGTTCGCCAGTCGGTTCTGCTGATCGGCATTCATAAAGGCAGGCCCACATTTAGCACCGCGCCAGCGACAAGCGTGATGAACTCGCGGCGCCTTATGTACTCCCTCAGTCCGAGGATCACACCCAACCACATCATGCACAGGTAGTCGCCTCGCTAGAAGGCTGCTCCTGTTCAATCGAGATGGAAACCGCTGGGGGGCTGGAAGGCTATTGGGTCGGGCAGCACCGACGCGCGTCTGCATGGCCGCACCGGGATCGTCCTAACTTGTGAGTCGATGCGCGTCCAAGGTCCGCATCGTGTATTGCTATGGTTGATGAAGAGTTAAAGTCGCTGCCGCCCCGTCGAACGCATCGCTTATCTACGGCCTAGGCGGACGGTTGACGGTTAACCGCTGCTGCTGCGCCAGCCTCTGCATTCTCGCGATCCTCTTGTTCCTTGATCGTGCGCGCATAGTAATCGGCGATACGTTGTTGCTCCGCCCGCTGGGCGGCAGCACGCCTCTCGTTGTCCGTCCACCAGTCGGCACTGAAGCGGTGACTATCATGAGGTGGCTCCACTGCCGCGAACGCCGACGCATTGACGGTCGCGGTCGTGGCCAGATTTTGCGGCCGCTGTCCCAATCAAACAGGCACACCGAAGTGAGAATCGGGTCATACGGTCATATAGGCTAAGTCGAGATATAGATTTCTCTTACGAGATACTGATAAGGAAATAGCAAAAAGCTAGCAAATAAGTATGTTTGAATATCCTTTTATGCTTGTATATACTAATACTTATTCAGTGCACGGACAAATACATGTCTGGTAAGCAGGCCAAAATACTCTCAGAAGACGACTTGCAGGACTTGCTAGCTTACGCCGCAGCGACCAGAAACCCGCTCCGCAACCGGGTCATCGTCCTGCTCTCCGCCAAAGCAGGGCTGCGGGCCGGCGAGATCGCGAACCTGACCTGGGACATGGTGCTCGACCCTAACGGCTCGATCGGCACGGCGATCGAGCTGCGCGACCATGCAGCAAAGAAACGCAGCGGCCGACTGATCCCGATTCAACACGACCTGCGGGCCGCGCTGGCGAGTTGGCGCAGCACGATCCACGGGACCGGGCCCGTCGTGTGGTCCGAGCGGGGCTGCGCCATGACCCCGCTGAGCATCGTCGTCTGGTTCGAGCGGGCGTATCGAGCGGTGGGCCTTGAAGGCTGCTCGTCCCATTCCGGGCGACGCACGTTCATCACCCGCGCAGCGAGGCTAGCCCACAAGGCCGGCGGCTCCCTTCGCGATGTGCAGCTGCTTGCCGGCCACCGGTCGATCCAGACCACCCAGCGGTACATCGACGACGACACCGATGCCCAACGCAAACTCGTGTCCCTGATCTAACCACCATGGTTACAGACGCTCACACAGTTCAGCGCGAGATTCGAAGCGAGGCAGACAAAGGGCGGGGTCTCCAAGCCGATAGGTCAGCCCTCGACCATGCTACCCGACTGGTCCATCGGGTCTGTTGCCTGGCTGGACCGGCCGACTTCATCGACGAGGTCCGCACTGATAACCGCGCCGTTCGCACTGCGATCAAGAAGCATGACACGCCAGCCTTGTTCGACCGGCTGATGGCAGGGCTGAGCTACCAAGGCGTTTCCGACCGGGTGGCTTCGGGCTACATGGACCAGCACGGCCGGGTGGGCTGGCACGAGATTGAATGCGCGTTGGCCAACAACCCCAGCTGCCCCAAGCTTCAGAGCTACTGGAACTTCCACGGCTGCCATTACCACAAGACAAGTCGAACCTGCTCCGAGCCAGACCACATCGACCATTGTCCGTTGCCGACCCACGACCTGCGCAACGGCCGCCTCAACCAGACTGCCTATTCGTTGTACCTGTTCATCCGCGACATTACCGGCAACGACCTGGTTTGCTGGATCCAAGGACAGTTAGCCTCCTCAGCCGATACCAGCGACGTCGCCCAGATGCGCAACGCCCTGGTCCACCCGCTGCGCCACGTGTACGGGGTTTCGGACAAAGTGCTGAGCATGGCGTTGTCGGTCCTGCTAGTCGCTGCGCCCAGAACCATGGGTCACTGGGCCAAAGTTGGCTACAGCATGATCGCGATCGACACCCTCGTGCACAACTTCTTTAGTTCGTACGGGCATTCTGGGCCGGTTCAATGCCGATCACCCCTACGGTGTTGCTTGCTACCGGGCTAGCGGGTGCGCCGACATTATTCAAGTCGTCGCCCAACAGATCGACGCCAGGCAGTTCAACCTACGCTTCCCAAAGACCTTCCCGCGGTTTGTGCAGCACGCGATCTGGCGGTACTGCGCAGAAAACGGACTCGACGTGTGCAACGGCAATCGCATCGACGACAACGCGCGATGCGACAACGTCTACTGTCAGCTTCATCGCATGTGTGATCGCACTGCGCTCCGTAAAGGGCAGCAGTGAGCCCTTCACCATCCCCGAACCCGGCGTGAATGCGGTCGCATCATCGGCGTAGAGTGACGCGATACCGGCGAAATCACCCTTATTGAAGAACTCTATCCATTTTGCATTCGCCGCCTCAATCTCGGCCTTCTGAGCAAACGCCGACGCGATCAGCCCGGCCACGAAGGTAATCACCAATGCGATCCTGCGCCTGACTATTGGCTCCCGATTGCGGCACGCGTGGGTGGGGAACGCCAGGGTCAGTGGGCGGGGAGCCCCGCGGTACATCCGGTCCGATCCATGGTCTTGGCTATCTCTTCAGCGCGCTCAGGCGTGAGGGGCTGATCGCCGACGAGCTTGTCCTGCAACTGGCGACATTCCTGCGCTCGCTTGACCTGTTTCTGGAATTGACGGT
>Ga0306924_10002685_pt1 | contig 16866 bp, 16 predicted proteins | sample sta12Can44000111_FD_203756 | JGI IMG/M metagenome (GOLD analysis project Ga0306924, IMG submission 203756) | Lab enrichment of tropical soil microbial communities from Luquillo Experimental Forest, Puerto Rico - statanox.12C.anox.44.000.111 (v2)... | ecosystem: Environmental > Terrestrial >... | reverse complement strand
TGATCTGCTCTTCCGAATGCCTCTTGCTCTTCATGGTCTGGTCCCCTCCTGAGGGCCAGACTCCAATTCGCCCTGGATCAATTCAAGGGGGCAACGTCATCGCGGCCCAGCTGCTCCGGGGTGTGAAGCCTGCCGACCTACCAGTCCAGCAGTCGACTAACGTGGAGCTCATTGTCAACCTACAAGCTGCGAAGATGCTTGGGCTCGAAGTTCCGATGTCAATCCTAATGCGTGTCAACGACGTGATCGAATAAATGGCCTTTGCTGCACTGTATATGTCGCCTCCTGAATCGGCATCCGCTCAGAACGTCCACTCACAACGCCAGCGTCATTTGCGTATCGAGGCTTGTCGCGTGGATGCAAAGCAACGAGAGCGAGACGCCGATCAGGCGAACTCCCTTGCGCATCGGAAACTGAGCCGCCAGCAACTCCGCGCTGATTGATGCCAAGGTCGAGCGGTCGGAAATCGGTGTCTCACGTGATCGACGCCGCGTGATGATCTGGAAGTCGGCAAATTTCACCTTGAGCGTCACTGTGCGTCCGCGCACGCCTGCGCTGTCGCAGTAGTGCCAGACCTTGTCGACCAGCGGGCCCAGCTCGGCTGTCATCTCATCGAGGCGGCTAAGGTCGCGCGCAAACGTGTTCTCCGCTCCAACCGACTTGCGAATGCGATTGGGCAGAACCGGCCGGTGATCGATGCCGCGGCAGATGCAGTAGAAATGCCGGCCCGCCTTGCCGAAATGCTTGGCCAGGAAGGTCTCGTCCTTGGCGCGCAGATCGAGCGCGGTGAATATCCCCGCTGCCTTCATTTTCGCGGCCGTCGCCGGCCCGACCCCGTGAAACCGCTCGACCGGCAGCGTCTCGACAAAGGCCGGCCCCATCGCAGGCGTAATGACATAAAGACCGTCCGGCTTGCGGTAATCGGAGGCGAGCTTGGCGAGGAACTTGTTGTATGAAACACCGGCCGATGCTGTCAGCTGGGTCTCAGCGCGGATTTTGGCTCTGATCCGTTCGGCGATCTCGGTTGCCGATGCAATGCCTTGAAGATTCTCGGTCACATCCAGATAAGCCTCATCGAGTGACAGCGGCTCGACAAGCGGGGTGTGCTCCGCAAGTATGGCGCGGATTTGCAGCGAGATCTCCTTGTAGGTCTCGAACCGCGGTTTCACGAAGATGAGATAGGGACATTTGCGCCGCGCCGTCACCGACGGCATGGCAGACCGGACACCGAATTTCCGCGCCTCGTAGCTGGCGGCTGCGACGACACCACGCTCCCGCGAGCCGCCGACGGCGACCGGCTTGCCCCTGAGCTCCGGATTGTCGCGCTGCTCCACCGACGCGTAGAACGCGTCCATGTCCACGTGAATGATCTTGCGCAGACCTTGCGGCTCAGGTCCCCCGTCGCCGCGCTTCGGGTCGGTTTCGGCCACGAGAATCAGCGCTCCGCATCTGCCTCATTCATATTCCCGCGCCGTACCGACATCCGCAAGCTCGCGTGCGGGCCTCCTTCATGCCAACCCATGTTGGGCGAGAAATGCCAGTGTCAGGCGGATGCACTCCTGCGGCTGCTCGATCTGCAGAAGATGTCCGGCTCCCGCCACCAAGCTGTAGTCATAGCCGCCCTCGATGGCGAGGGCCTGGTTTGCTTGCCCGGTGGGCGGTCCTCCTGCCAGACCGGGATCCGCACCAATGAGCTTGACCGGTCCGCCGAGCTCGTCGGCGCGCGGCCACAGGTTCAGGGTCAGGGCCTGCGCGTAGATGGCGGCTTCGTTCTCGGGATCGCACACCAGGACGTAAACCTCGCCATCCCCGCTCCGGCGCAGGACGGAACGCGCCATCAGCTCATGCGCACCCGCCACCCACGATCGCGCGGCGCGAGACTCCCGGTATTCGCCGGCAAGCTCCTCGACCGACGCATAGCGGCGCCTGCGATTGCGCGCCCATTCCGCCAGTCTGATCTCGAACGCGCGCATGGGCTCATAGGCGGGGTGCCCCGGTGGCGGGACATCGGGCGGATCGAACAGAACGAGTGCATCCCAGCGCCAGCCAATCTCGATGGCATGCTTCATGGCGGCACGCGCCGACATCGAGTGGAAAATGCCGGCCGTCGGCTTGTGGCCGAGCTGCGCGGCCGTTTCCTTGATGATGCGCTCGAGGTCGCGGCAAAACTGTCCATAATCGTGGTTGGCAGGCTTCGCCGGACTATTCCATCCGTGATTGCGAAAATCGAACACCAGGAGGTCGAACCTGCCGAGCAGATGCTGCCAGTACGGAAAATAAGCATCCGCGGCAAAGCCATTGCCGTGGCTGAGCAGCAGGCGAGCGCCCTGCGGATTGCCGTGCCGGCGCATGCAGATTTCTGCGCCATCTTCCAAGCGGACCTGAAAGGTCCTGCTTGGGGACGGGATCTCAAACCGCATTCGTCCTCGTCCGCTGCTTTTTTGGCCCTGATATGCGATGATAATGACGGCTGGAACAGGAGAAAAGCATGAACAAGCCTCAGAGCAGTCAGCAGCAGTCGGCCCAGCCGGTCTATCGCGAGCTCGTCACCATCAACGGCAAGAATGTCGTTCTCGCCCATAACGAGCCGCCGGTGATCAACGCCGGCGTGATCGAGAACGGCGACATCTTTCGCATGATCAACGTGTTTGCCGAGAAGTTCAGCCCCAGCAATATCGACAAGGCGGACGGCACGCCGCTGCGCCTCTATACCTCCGAGCGCGTCAAGGTCGATGTCTCCAAGCGCCGCAAGCACGACATGGGGTTCTGGCACCGCAACATCGACGCGCACGAGATCATCTTCTGCGTCAAGGGCGCGCTGAAATGGGAGACCGAGATGGGTGTCAAGGTCATGCACCCCGGCGACATGCTGTTCATCCCCAAAGGCATCGGCCATCGCTCCATGCTGTGCGAGGACTCAAGCGATGACAACGTGCTGATCGAGCTCAAAATCGCCGACGACCTCACCTACGTGGGTGAAGCCGGCAAGTAGCCGGTGCATGGGGCAAGCCGTGCAGACCGTCGATCTCCTGATCAAGGACATCGACTGGCTGATCAGCGTCGACCGCGAGCGCCGCATCATTCGCAATGCTGCGATTGCCGTGCACGATGGCCGCATCGTCGCCATCGGCAAGTCCGCGGAGGTCAGCGGAACCTTCAGCTGTACCCGCACCATCGATGGTGCCCATACGGTGGCAACGCCCGGCTTCGTCGATTGTCACCTGCATTCATCCTTCCAGCTTTCGCGCGGGCTGGCCGACGAAGCCAATGCGCAGGCGTTTCTGTTCGAGCGCATGTATCCCTACGAGGCGGCGATGGATGGCGAGGGCGTGCGGCTTGCAGCCACGCTGGCTGCGGCCGAGTTGCTCAGGCACGGCGTGACCTGCTTCATCGATCCCGGCAACTATCATCCCGAGGCATCGGTCGAAGGCGCGATGGCGACCGGCATCCGCATGATCGTGTCGCGCTCCTCGTTCGATCTGACGAAATCAGTCCTTGGAATCCTGCCCGAGCGCATGATCGAGAATACCGAGGTGGCGCTCGAGCGCGCGCAGGGGGTGCTTGCAGCCTTCGCCGGTACCGGCAATCCACGGCTGCGCGCCAGCGCCTCGTTCCGCGGCCTCAATAATGCTTCCGACGAGCTGATCCTCGGGCTCTACAAGCTTGCCAGGCAGCACGGCACGCTGCTGCAGACGCATGCCTGCTTCAGCTATTCGACGCACGACTCCAGCATCGCGCGCGGCGGGCTTGCAGAGATCGAGCGGCTCGAAAAGCTGGGAGTGATCGACGAGCACATGCTGCTCGTGCATTCCGGCTGGCTGGAGCCGGACGAGGTCGCGATCATCAGCAGGCGAAAACCCTCGCTGGTCTGCGCGCCGAGCTCGAGCCTGCACAACGGCTACGGCAATTTCGTCTTCGGCAAGCTGCCAGAGCTGCTTGCACTCGGCGTCAACGTCGCCATCGGCTCCGATCACGCCAGCTCCGGGATCGTGGACATGCCGCAGGAGATGCGGCTCGCCTGCTGCTGCTACAAGGAGCTGCGGCTCAACCCGCGCGTCATGCCGCCCGAGACCGCGCTCGAGATGGCGACGGTCAACGGCGCCAAGGCCGCATTGTGGGAAGAGCGCATCGGCTCGATCGAGGTCGGCAAGGATGCCGACATCGTGCTGTTCGACACCGAGCGCCCGGAATGGCAGCCGCTGATCAACCCGATCGCCAACCTGGTCTACAGCGCGACCGGGGACTCGGTGCGCGACGTCTTCGTCGCCGGCGAGCAGGTGGTTACACGCGGCCGACTGACCAGAATCGATGAGAGCAGGCTTTACGAGGCGATCCCGCAGGCGCTATCGCGCTTCGGCAAGGAGCTCGCGCTCGACAAGCTGGTGAAGCTGCGCTGGCCCGTGTCCTAACCACGGACCAGCGGTCGCCGGCCGGGCCCGGGCAGGAGCAAAGCAATGACGGGGGTTTTCGGCGATCATCGGCTCGGCATCCCCTATGCGCCAGTAGCGGAGCTGCTGGCGCGCTACCGGGCGCGCGATCCGGACAAGACCGCGCTCGTCGATCTCGATCAGGGCTCGCAGATCAGCTTCGGCGAGCTCGATGCGATCGCAACCGACATCGCCGCGGGGCTCAAGCGTGAAGGTATCCGCAAGGGCGACAAGGTGCTGCTGCTCTCGGACGAGAACCTGGAGAAGATCCTGATCTGGCTCGGCGCCTGGCGCCTGGGCGCGGTGATCTGCCCGTTCAACACCGAGATCAACCGGGAGCAGATGGTTGCGCTCACCGCCACCCTCGACCCCGCGCTGATTCTTTATCATACGGGCATCGACGTCGCGGCCATGGTCGGAAACTCGCACGCACCTTGCTTGCGATTTGGCGCCTGGCGGCCGGATCCAGCCACTGGTCCAGCCGATGAGTTCTTCGCCTTGCTGCCGCGGGGAGCCCATGCAAGCGATGCGCCCGAGCGCAATGACGCGTACGATCTGGCTTGCATCTTCTGCACCTCCGGCACCACTGCGAAGCCCAAAATCGTGCTCTATGACCACGCCGTCTATTGGCTCAACGGGCTCGACACGATCGACTTTCTCGGGCTCACTGAGAACGACCGTACGCTCGAATACCGCTCGTTCGGCTGGAACTCGGCGCAAGTGCTCAGTCTGCTGCCGTTCCTGCAGACGGGGCTCACGCTGCATCTCGCCAGGCGCTTCTCACACAGCCGCTTTTTCGATTGGGTCCGAAGCTGTGGCATCACCTTTGCCGCAGGGGTTCCCACCGTGCTCAACATGCTGCTCGACAAGCCGCTCGGTTTCGCAGCAAAAGATATTCCGACCTTGCGGCTCATGAGCTGCTCCACCGCGCCGCTCACTGCACAGCAATGGACCCGGTTCGAGGAGATGTATGGAGTGACGCTGCTGCAGCTTTACGGCATGTCGGAGACCGGCTGGGTGTGCGGCAACCGCCACCACCGGCGCAAGCTGGGCACGGTCGGTCCGCCGGCTCTGCACCAGGAGCTCCTCATCGTCGATGCCGAGGAGAGGGAATGCGCCGTCGGGGTTGAGGGCGAGATCACCGTCGGCGGTCCGCAAATGGCGATCGGCTACCTGCTCGACGATGGCTCGATCGAGCCGGTGCGCGGCAAGCGCATCAAGACCGGCGACCTCGGCAACAAGGACGAGGAGGGCTTCATTCGCATCACCGGTCGCAGCAAGGACCTGATCATCCGCGGCGGCATCAACATCGCGCCCCTCGAGATCGATGAGATCGTGCTGTCGCACCCGGGCGTCGCCGCCGCTGCTGCCGTTGGGGTGCCGGACAAGACATACGGCGAGGAGGTCGTGTGCTACATCGTGAGCAAGGATCGCGGCTTGACCGAAGCCGCCATTCTGGAGCACTGCCGACATTACCTGCCGCCCGCCAAGTCCCCGAAGCAGGTGGTCATCGTGCCAGACCTTCCGAGGAGCGAGCGGGGCAAGGTGCTGCGCGACAAGCTGCGGGAGGACTGGATCGGGCGCACGACTGTGCCCGGCCGATGACGCCCGCTCGAGCCAGTGATGGGGACTAGCCATGGATGCGCTGACCAGGCCGAACCGCAAAGCCGAGACTGCCCGCGGGACCGCGCGCGGCTATCCCGACCTGCACGACCATGTGCGCGCGCTCGACAAAGCCGGGCTGCTGGTCACGGTCGCGCGGCCCATCAACAAGGATACCGAGATGCACCCGCTGGTGCGCTGGCAATTCCGCGGCGGCATCGAGGAGAAGGATCGCAAGGCGTTCCTGTTCACCAACGTCACCGACAGCAAGGGGCGCAAGTACGACATTCCGGTCCTGGTCGGCGGGCTTGCCGCCAACCGCGAGATCTATCGCATCGGCATCGGCTGCGCGCTCGAGGAGATCGAGCAGCGCTGGGTGGATGCGGCGGCACGGCCGATCCCCCCGCGCATTGTCGCCAATGCGCCTTGCCATGACATCGTGATCACCGGCAGGGCGCTCGACAAAAAGGGCTCCGGGCTCGACGGCATTCCGCTGCCCATCTCGACGCCCGGATGGGACATCGCGCCCTACGCGACGCTGTCCCAGTACATTACGAAGGACCCCGACACCGGCGTCCAGAACATGGGCAACTACCGCGGACAGGTGAAGTCACGGCGCCGGCTCGGCATGAATCCCTCGCTCGAGCTGCGGCCCGGCATCTACAATCATTGGGAGAAGCTGCGCGCGCGCGGCTTCAAGAAGCTGCCCTGCGCGGTGGTGCTGGGCGCGCCCCCCTGCGTCACCTTCGCATCGGTGCAGAAGCTGCCGGAGGCGCTCGATGAGCTGCACGTCGCAGGCGCGCTCGTCGGCGCGCCGATCAACGTGGTCAAGGCCAAGACCGTCGACCTTATGGTCCCGGCCGAGGCCGAGATCGTGGTCGAAGGCCTCATCGACACCGAGTATCTCGAACCGGAGGCGCCGTTCGGCGAGTCGCACGGTCACGTCAATCTGCAGGAATTCAACGCGTTCATGGACGTTACCGCCATCACCCGGCGGCGCGATGCCATTCTCACCTCCATCATCTCGCAGGTGACGCCGAGCGAGTCGAGCCTGATCAAGCGGATCGGCATGGAGCCGCTGTTTTTAAGCTTCCTGCGCACCACGCTCGGCATCAAGGGAATCAAGCGCGTCTGCATGCATGAGCCGCTCACCAATATCCGCAAGGTGATTGCGCTCATCTGCGAGCGCGACATGCCGACAAGCGAAATCTGGCGCGCGCTCTACGGCGCCGCCGTGCTGCACCGGGCGGCAGGCAAGTACGTCATCGCCATCAACGACGACATCGATCCCGACAACGCCGATGCACTGCTGTGGGCGATGTCCTACCGCGCCAATCCCAGCCTCGACCTCCACATCCTGCCGCACCGCGACCAGGGTCACGGCCCGCGCAGCGCCCGCAACGGAGGCGAGGACGCCTCGGTGCTGATCGACGCCACGCTGAAGGAGGATTTCCCGCCGATCTCGCTGCCGAAGCGGGAGCACATGGAACGGGCGAAAGCGATCTGGGAGGAGCTGGGTCTGCCCAGGCTGAGGCCGCAGCCGCCCTGGTTCGGATACTCGCTTGGTGAGTGGCCGCAGGAACTCGATGCCGCCGCCGAGCGCGCCACCCGCGGGGAATATTTCGAAACCGGCCAGCAGCTGGAAAAGCGTCGGCGCAAGGATGTCCGCATGAACGCCGAAGTGCGGCACGTCAGGGAAACGCGGGCGAGGTCGCGACGGAAATAGGAGGCGGCCATGCAATTCGGATTATTCGGCAGCGCCCAGGCAAAGCGCGGCGGCGCCGATGTCGACAGCGGGCAGGGTTTCAAGGACTTCGTCGAGTACAATGTCGAGGCCGAGAGCCTGGGATTTGCAAGCACGTTCGTGGTCGAGCACCATTTCACGGGTTTCGGCCAGGTCTCCGCCAGCCTCAATCTCCTGACCTGGGTTGCGGCCAGAACGACGACGCTGCGGCTCGGGACCGCCGTCATCGTGCTGCCCTGGCATAACCCGGTGCTGCTCGCCGAGCAGGCTGCCACCATCGACCTCATGTCGGACGGACGCCTGGAGCTGGGCATCGGCAAGGGCTATCGCCACAACGAGTTTGCAAGCTTCTGCATTCCGCCCGAAGAGGCCGAGGAACGGTTCGAGGAGGGGCTCGCGCTCATCATCAAATCGTGGACCTCCGAGGAGCGCTTCTCGCATCATGGCAAGCACTGGCACTTCGAGAACATCATCGTCGAGCCGCCGCCGCGGCAAAGGCCGCATCCGCCGATCTGGATCGCCGCCGGCAGCCCGGGCTCGATCAGAAAAGTTGCGCAATACGGCTACAAGCTGCTGCTCGACCAGTTTGCCTCGACCGCGACCATTGCCGAGCGATTCAATCTGTTCAGGTCCGAAGTCGAAAGGCGGGGCCGCAGGTTCGATCCCATGGATGTGGGCGTCTGCCGCGCGTTCTTCGTCGCCCGCAACGCGGATGAGAAGGCGCAGGCCATCGAAAATCGCCTGGCGGCGCAGCGCCGCATGACCACGCTGGCGCAGACGCCGGACGGCAAGAGCAAATCCAGCATGATGTCATTTGCCGATACGCGCGAGGCGACCGAGGAGGCTGCGCTGTTCGATACCCCGGACGGGATTGCTCGCCGGCTCGAGGCGCTGCGCGGGCTGGGTATCGAGCATGTCCTGCTCAATGGCCCGGGCGGCTCGCGCGAGCATCTGCACCGCTTTGCACGCGAGGTCATGCCTGTATTCCTCGACCGCCCGCCAGAGCAAGTGGCGGTTGCAAGCGCGCGCGGGTGACCGCGAAATCCGCCAAGAGCGGCGAGCTGCCGGGCGCCGACATTGCACTGACGCATCCTCGATGCTGCCGCGGCTTGCGCCGCATTTGATCCAGATCAAGACGGCCGTGCCCTCCTTCGAGCAGTATCGCTGCTGCACAACGAGGGAGCACATCATGGACATGGACGTCATGGTTGTTGTCGCCAGCATAACCGCAGCTTTTGTCATCTTTGCCGCCACGCTGTTCTGGGCCGACTTGCAGACCCGTCACCTGGGCGACCGCCCCTGAGAGGACGGCCGTGACCAAGCCCATCCCGGACCGGGCCGAAGTGGCACTCGAATATCCCGACAAGCTCTATATCGGCACGTTCGAGCATTCCTCGCGTTTCGACGCCCATCTTGACGAGACGGGAATCTCTCTGAGCCTGTATCGCACCGGCGATGTGGACGATCGCAAGTCGATCCGCATGCACTTTCATTACGCGCTGTTCGCGGAGATCCTGCACGACCTGGCGAGAACCGTATCGGTGCTGCCGCCGGCGGATGTGCTGCATCGCGAAGCATTGCGGGACTCAGCAAAGGCTCTCTACCGCGCGCTCGACGATACGACCTCCGACTCGCAAATGACTGCCGACGAGGAGGTCCTGCTCACCCATGTCCTGGAGTAGCCGATCCAGGAACCCGACGCAGGCCTCGAAGCGGCGCACCGTATCGCCTGGGGGGCGGTCAAGCGTTCCTACGCGAAGGTGGGCGCCAGCGGGATCGAGCGCGCGGCGCATCAACGCATGACATAGGACCGAAGCTACGAGCCCGTCAGATCAAGCCGCACGAGGCAGATGTCGTGGTCGTCCGGATCGGACGCGATGTGAAAGCCGAGCTCCCTGCACATTCCGAGCATGGCCGTGTTCTCGCTCAGCACCTGCCCCTCAATAAGCCTGAGACCTTCGGCGCGGGCATATTCGATGATCATCCCCATGAGCAGATAGCCCAGACCGCGTCCCTTGAGGTCGGAGCGCACCAGCACGGCGTACTCGCCGCGCTCGTAATTGGCGTCGGCGTGCAGGCGGACGACCCCGAGCATGTTCCCGGGGCTCTCCTCAAGCGCAATGAACGCCATGGCGCGGGCGTAGTCGATCTGAGTGAATCGCGCGACGAAGGTGTGGCCGAACTCCTTCACCGGCGCAAAGAACCGCAGGCGGAGGTCCTGCTGCGTCACCGCGGCGAGGAACGGCCCGTACAGCGGCTCGTCCTCCGGGCGTACCGGGCGCACGAGAATTGCCGTTCCATCGCGCATGGCCGTACGGCGCTCCCATTCCGCCGGATAGGGCCGGATGGCAAAGCGCGGATTCACCATGAGCCCGCGCGCAGCCTGATCGAGCGGGGCTACCGCCACGCGCGCGTCAACGGCGACAATGCCGCGCGCGTCCGCCAGCACCGGATTGAGATCAAGCTCGCGCAGCTCGGGCACATCGGCCGCGAGCTGGGCGAGCTTGACCAGGAGGAGCGCGATCGCATCCACATCGGCAGCGGGCACATCGCGATAGGCGGCAAGCACGCGCGACACCCGGGTGCGCGCCATCAGGGAGCGCGCGAGTGCAAGATCGAGCGGCGGCAGCGCCAAGGCCTTGTCCCCAATCACTTCCACCGCCGTGCCGCCGCAGCCGAATACGATGACCGGACCAAAGGTCGGGTCGTCGGCAATCCCCGCGATCAGCTCGCGCGCCTTCGGGCGCACGATCATGGGATGGATGGTGACGCCGGAGATGCGCGCATCGGGCCTTGTCCTCCTTGCACGGGCAAGAATATCGGAGACCGCTTCGCGCACGGCGCGCTCGCTCGTGAGATTGAGCCGCACGCCTCCCACCTCCGACTTGTGCACGATGTCGGGGGAGAGGATCTTGGCAACGACGGCAGAGCCCTCCGCCAGCAATGGCGCCGCCGCGGCTGCGGCGCTGTCCTCATCGCGAGCGAGCAGCGCGGGCACGATAGGAATGGAATAGGCGGCAAGCAGCCGTCCGACCTCGAGCGGATCAAGCCACGTACGCCCGTCCGGACGCGTGCGCGCGCCCTGCATGGCGTCGTTGATGACGGCACGTGCGGCAGCGACATCGGGCTTGAAGTCCTTCGGCAGGCTCGGAGGCGTTGCCATCAGGAGATCAAGCGATTGCCGATAGTGGACGAGATGCATGAAGCCGCGCACCGCATCCGCTTCGGTGGCGTAATTGGGAATGCCGGCGGCTTCGAAGATCGGCGTGGCCGCGTCGCTCGTTCCGACCCAGACAGCGAATATCGGCTTTGCCCGTACCCGGCGGCTGCGATGCGATTGCGCGACCGCAGCGACCGATTCCGCAGCCGCCTGCGCGGAAGCAAGCGCCGTCGGAACGTTCATGACAAGGATGGCATCGTTCTCTCCATCCTCGAGCAGGCCCTCCAAGGCCGCGGCGTAACGGGTGGCATCCGCATCGCCCGCGATATCGATGGGGTTGGCGCACGACCAGATCGGCGGCAGCACCGCGTCGAGCTTCTGCATTGCCGGGGCCGAAATGCCGGCCAGCGTGCCGCCGAGGTCAGCAAGCCGATCAACGGCGAGCACGCCCAGCCCGCCACCATTGGTGAGGATGGCAAGCCGCTTGCCGTCGAGCGACCGCACCCGTCCGAGCGTCTCAGCCGCCGCGAACAGCTCGTCGAGATCAATGACGCGTAAGAGGCCGGCGCGGCGAAAGGCGGCGTCATAGACGGCGTCCGCCCCGGCCAGCGCTCCCGTATGAGTCTGCGCCGCTTTGGCGGCTTGTGCATGGCGCCCGGATTTCACCACCACCACCGGCTTGACGCGCGCGGCCGCACGCGCGGCCGACATGAACTTGCGCGCGTTGCTGATGGATTCGATATAAAGGAGAATCGCGCGCGTACGGCCATCAAGCGCAAAGAAATCGAGCAGATCGCCAAAATCGACATCGATCCGGTCGCCGACCGACACCACTGCTGAAAACCCTATTCCGTGCACTGCCGACCATTCGACCAGCCCTGCGGTGATGGCGCCGGACTGCGAGACCAACGCGAGGTCCCCGACGGGTGGCATGCGGCCGGCAAAGCTGGCATTGAGGCGTTCGCGCGGAGCCATGACGCCAAGGCAATTTGGCCCGACCAGGCGCAGGCCGCACGCACGTGCAGCCTGCTCGCAGCGCTGTGCCAACGAGCCCGCTCCGTGTCCGAGGCCGGCGGTGATCACGATGGCGGCGGCTGCGCCCTTCTCGCCCGCCGCGGCGACGATCTCCGGCACCGAGGGCGCCGGCGCGGCAATGACGAGCAGATCCGGCGACTCGCTCAGGTCCGTGATGTCCTTGACCGAGCGCACTCCCTCGATCTCGGGGTAGTGCGGATTGATGAGGCTGAGCGGTCCCCTGAAGCCCGCCTCGCGGAGATTTCGCAGCACCGCGCGGCCGGGTGAGGTCGCGCGCGGACTTCCTCCCACTACTGCGACTGATCGCGGCGAGAACAGCTTCTCGAGACGATAGGTGGACATCGAACAGATCGGTCCCGCAGTCGCTGCCTGGTCTAATGCGCGAACAGGACCGGGATCGCGGCATGCTCCATGACATGGCGCGTCATGCCGCCGAACAGGAACTGCCGGTAATGACCGTGCGTGTAGGCACCCATCACGATGAATCCGTTCTGGTGCGCGGTTGCGCGGGCGAGCAGGTTTACGCCCGTGGCGCGGGCCTCGTCGGGTGCAATCGGTTCGCCGACAATGCCGTGCCAGCTCAGGTACCGCAGCAGCTCATCGCTGTTGCCGTGATGCTTGCTCTCGGCCGCGGCGAACACCTCGACGCCGCCCTCGCATTCGGTCAGGAACGGCAAGGCGAATCCAACCGCTCGCGCAGCCTCGCGGCTGCCGTTCCAGGCGATGAGTGGCCGATGAAAGAGGTTGGCGGGTGCCCCCGTTGGCACCATCAGGACGGGCCGGCCGGTCTCGAACAGCGCGGTCTCCAACGCCATCGCGGAGAACGTGCTGACGCCGCCCGCGCTTTTGCGTGCAACGACGATGAGGTCGCAGAGCCGGCCTGCGCGCGCGATAACCACGTCCTCATAGCCGGTGATCTCACGCCATGCGGTCGAGGGGCCAAGCACCGCCGTTCCACGATCACGCAACGGCAGCTTGCATTGCGCATGCCAGGCTTCGAAGTGCTTCCGCGCGCGTGTGGCGCTCTCGGCAACGAGTTGCTCGACCGGCTTGTCGAGCAAACGATCGATCGGCCGCTCCTGGCGCTCGACGCTCGCCCCGTGAACGTCAAAGCGAACGTGCAGGACATCGATATGGCTGCCGAAGCGCAGCGCGATCGGCATCGCCTGGTCGAGGACCGCCCGATCCGTATCGGTTCCATCAACGCAGACCAGGAGATGCGTGATGCCGAGCTTGCGTGCTGGCGATGGCGCGTCCTCGATCGCAGGCTCAGGCAGCTTGCGCGTCGAACCGGACTTGCCGCCTGAGCGCCTGGTTGAAGCCGCTGAGCTCATTGCAAACGCTCCTCGCTATGTTTGCAGCAAAGCGTTGCGCGCGCGACGCCCGTCTGCGCAACTCGATAGGGAGCCCGCGACTAGGTGAAACTGCCCTGGTAATCCTCGCAGGCGATACCGAGCTGGAAAAGTCCCTCCTCCAGATGGTCGGCCAGCATGGGCTTGCCGAGCAGGTAGGCAGAGGTGCGATTGTTGTGCAGGCGCGCCGCTTCCTCGCGCAAGTCGTCCCACTCCTCAATGCTGCCGTCTCCGCGCCCGAGCCATGTCAACGCCACGAGATCAACCTGCTCGTCCTCGGTCAGGGCGTCAATGAAGGATCGCAGCTCCTGGTAGGTGGGATCGTCGGGATGGTCCTCGAGCACCGAGATCATTGCGTCGTCGCTTGCATTCGACCCTGGGTCGGGATCCGTCACGACGTCCTTGACGTCGAACTCGCGCGCCTTGAGCGCAAAGAAGCAGACCTTCTCAGGCGATATGGAGAGGTTTGGCAGAGTGGTCGTCATCGAAAGCTCCTCCTGGAGTGCGTCAAGGCCGCAAAAACCTAGCGCGCCGTCAACGCAGCGACTTTGAGCCATGTCAAACTGTCACCCTCACCTGTCATATAGGGTCCGCATGACCACCGGCCTACCCGGCCCTCCTGCGGAACTCTGATTGGTCCTCTGGTGAAATGGTCGCACTGCTTCGATTTTACCTGGTGGCCTCCGCGATGCTGCTTGCGAGTGCGGCATCAGGGGCTGATGCCGAAGCCGGCAAGCGACTGGCACAGGCACGCTGCACGCCATGCCATAGCCTATGCGGGCTTCTCTGACGCGATCGGCCGCCTGAACCCGCAAACCGCAGGCATTGTCTCTTTCATTGATCCCGGTCAAAGCTCAAAACACACGCCGTGTAAGCATGCCAATGCCGACACCATCGAGCAAAGGAGAATGCAATGCGGGCTTCGAACTTCGGACATGCGGTGCGCGATCGTAAGATCGGCTGGAGCGTGATATTGAAATCCGCTCGTTGCTGGCCCGCATTTCTCGCAGTATCCTTCGGACCCACGCTTGCCGCCGACGCCGATAACGGCAAGCGGCTGGCGCAGCGCTGGTGTGCGTCCTGTCACGTGGTTGCTCCCGAGCAGAGGACGGCCAACGCGGACGCTCCGCCATTCGCGACGATAGCGAAGACGGCCGGCTTCAGTGCGGATAAGCTCGCCTTCTTCCTGCTGGAGCCGCACCCGAAGATGCCGAGCATGGCACTCACCCGCAACGAGGCAAACGACATCGCAGCCTATATCGGCACGCTCGCGAAATAGCCTGGCCTTGCTCGCGCCTGCTGTCTGTGGGATTGCCTAGTGCCACTGACGACACCCTGCGGGGCTAGAGAGGAGGACCGCCGTCATGAAAGCCAGGGACGTGATGGTCCCGACCGTGATCACGGTCGGCGTGGACGCCAGCATTGGCGAGGTCGCCGATACCCTGCTGAGCCACCATATCAGCGGGGCTCCGGTCGTGAACAAGAAGGGCGAGCTGGTCGGCGTCGTAAGCGAAGGCGACCTCATGCGGCGTCCGGAGACGGGCACCACCAGACGACCCAGCTGGTGGCTTGCGCTGTTGTCATCCGATCGGGCGTCTGCCACCGAATACATCAAGTCTCATTCGCGCAAGGTCGCGGATGTGATGACGCGCGAGGTCATCAGCGCCGGGCCCGACACTTCGCTTGGCGACATCGCTGCCATGCTGGAGCGCAACCGGATCAAGCGCGTGCCGATTCTCGACGGCGGCAAGCTCGTGGGCATCGTCACCCGCGCGAATATCCTCCAGGCACTGGCGAGCGCGGCTAAGAAGCTTCCTTCCCTTGCGACCCCCGATGACTCGGAGCTGCGCAGGAGGGTGATCGAGCGGCTCGGCGCGGAGCCCTGGCGTCCCACGATGCTGACCGTCACGGTTCATGAGGGCAGCGTCGATCTCTGGGGCCTGGTCCATTCGCCCGAGGAGAAGAAGGCGGCACGCATTGCGGCGGAAGTCACGCCAGGCGTGCGCGAGGTCGTGGACAACATTGTCGTGCAGCCGCCGGGCTCGGGCTGGCAATAGCGACCGACCTCCGGGAAATCCCTTAGGGAGATTATCTGAATTTCCCGCCTCCTTGGTGTGGGCTAGCCATGCGCTTGTCCACCCAGGAGAAAACCTCATGTCCATGCCGACCCCCGCCATCGCCCCACGCCGAGCCGATATCGCAAGCGTCCGCCAACCCCGCATGACAAACGCCCACGCGCCTGCCGGGACGCTCGAAATGATGGGTGCGGCGATGTCGTTCTCGCGCAATGAGGAGATTTACGGCGAGGGCGAGCCGGCCGATTATCTCTATAAGGTCGCGCGCGGCGCGGTCCGCATGTACAAGGTTCTCAGTGACGGCCGGCGCCAGATCGGCGCATTCTACCTGCCGGGCGACATGTTCGGCCTCGAGGCTGGCGACACGCATGCCTCGTCCGCCGAGGCAATAGGGGATGCCACCATCCTCGTCTTCAAGCGCAGCGCGGTGCTTGCCCTCTCAGCTCGCGACGCCGATGTCGCCCGCGAGCTATGGGAGATGACCGCGCGCGAGCTCCAGCGCGCCCAGGACCACATGCTGCTGCTGATCAAGAGCGCGCAGGAGCGCGTCGCCTCCTTCCTGATGGAGATGGCCGGGCGGGGCTGCGGAAACGAGGAAGTCTCGCTGCCGATGTCGCGCCAGGACATAGCGGATTTTCTCGGTCTAACCATCGAGACCGTGTCACGCACCATCGGGCATCTGGAGCATGCCAACGCTATCGCGCTGCCGAGCTCGCGCCGGATTGCGCTGCTCAACCGTGCTATGCTCTCGCGGATGACCGCCTCGTAAACCGTCGAGGCGGCCCCCGGCGGGAGCTGCGCGGATGGAAAAGATCAACGTCAAGTCCGGAGAATGGGTCGTCGTGTGCGACGGCCGCAAGGCGCTTCTCCTGGAGAATGTCGGCGACACAACTCATACAAATCTCCACACCAGAGAGGTGCGCGAGCATCCCGAGCCGCGCACCAGCGCGCAGGGCAGCGACCGTCCCGGCAAGGTGCATCCCTCGGTAGGGACCGCCGGCAGCGCGGTCGAGCAGACCGACTGGCATGATCTCTCCGAGCGCGCGTTTCTCGCCGAGCTGGCGGGCCGACTGCATGGCGCCGTGACCAACGGCGAGACCCGCAGCCTGATCGTGGTCGCCGCCCCTCGGGCGCTGGGCATGATTCGCGAGGCGTACTCGCCCGCCTTGCGCCATGCCATCCGCGCCGAGGTCGGAAAAGACCTTGTCAATGTTCCGGTTCACGAGATCGAGAAGCAGCTGTTTTCCTGAGCATGTTAGAGTAGGTTGTTCTGCTGCCGCTCGGCTCGCCTTGCTGGACGCTCCCGCTCGCCACCATGGAGCACCGCCATGAAGGTCAAAGACGTCATGACCTCTCCCGTTCTGTCCGTGGAATCGGAGAGTCCCATCTCGCAGGCGATCCAGCTTATGCTGGAAAAGCGCATCAGCGGATTGCCGGTGCTTGACGGACAAGGACGGCTGGTGGGCATCGT
>Ga0306924_10002684_pt1 | contig 16874 bp, 10 predicted proteins | sample sta12Can44000111_FD_203756 | JGI IMG/M metagenome (GOLD analysis project Ga0306924, IMG submission 203756) | Lab enrichment of tropical soil microbial communities from Luquillo Experimental Forest, Puerto Rico - statanox.12C.anox.44.000.111 (v2)... | ecosystem: Environmental > Terrestrial >... | reverse complement strand
AGCTAGGCTCATCCCATTTTCGCAGCTGGCGCTCTGGATTAGTTTTTTTAAGATAAAACCCACATACCAGGGGACGGGCACGTTTAATATTGACATATCGCCGGTTCCCACTTACGCTGTCAGTTATGCCACGCGCTCCGCGAGCTTCTGTCGGCGGCATCTGCTACCACGTCATCAACCGAGGCAACGGCCGCACGTGGTGTTCCAGTAGGACGGCGACTACCAGGCCTTCCTTAAGGCCATCGGCCATGCGTGTATCGAGATCCCCATGCCTGTCCTGGGGTTTTGCCTGCTGCCCAATCACTTTCATCTGGTGGTCTGGCCGAAAGAAGTCGGGGATCTGAGCCGCTGGATGCACGGGGTGCTCAATACCCATGTGCGCCGTTACCACCAGCATCATCACAGTAGCGGCCACATCTGGCAGGGCCGTTTCCAGGCGTTCCCCATCGAAGAAGACGAGCACTTGCTGACAGTCCTGCGTTATGCCGAGAGAAACCCGGTCCGCGCTAACCTGGTGCGACGTGCGGAACGATGGCCTTGGTCCAGCGCCCGATTGTGGCAAGACGAAACGGCGCGTCCCAGTTCCCTGGCAGCGGGACCGGTCAAGCGGCCGCGTCCTTGGCTCGATTGGGTCAATCAAGCTCTGACGCCGGCCGAGTTGGAGGCGGTGCGGCGATGCGTGAACCGTGGCGCGCCGTTCGGCAGCGCCGGTTGGGTAGAAAAGACGGCGAAATGTTTGGGACTGCAGTCTACTCTGCGGCCCCGCGGTTGGCCTCGAAAGACGGCTAAATAAACGTGCCCGTCCCCTTTTCTTGTCGGGTGGTTTCTCTCTGGAAGCGATAGGTGACGCAGGGTGCTTCCCGTGCGTCGCCCGCCTATTTCTTGGACGAACCAAGCCCGGTGGTGGTCGCGTAAGTCTTGAAGCGCCGCTCCAGAGCTTCGACCCGGCCCGGCCCCCGATAAATGAGGATTCCATACCGGTAGGCTCGCTCCCGGCCCGCGGCGAGCGACCAGTTTCCCAGCAGCGAAACTGCCGGGTTGATGAGGCCCTGCTGATCCACTCGCCAGCCGGCTGGATGGTTCGCATTGCCGGCATGGTCGAACAAGGCGATCCCGAACGTCTCCTCGCCGAAGGGCCGTTCCACCGTACACCAGGCCGCTCGTTTCTGGTCACAGGCACGGCCCGTTTCTCCGGCAGCGTTGAGGTGCGTGTGCCGCGGACCAGCCCGCTCCCACGGCATCCGCACCGCCAATCCGCCGACGGGGAACTGGCCGAAGGTCACGTCCCGCTCTTTGGCGCGTAACAGGAGGTCGAAGTCGATCCGATATGAGTCAGTCGTCTCGGGCGCATACACCGTCACGATCTGTTCTTCTTCCAGCACAACTCGACCGTCCGGCGCGATCAGTTCGGTGAGTGCCCGCCACGAAACGCGGTCCGCTTCCTCCTTTAGATCGAGTAGGCGCACGAAGCGCTGCCGGCCCTGGTCCTCTTTCCAGTAATTGACTCCGTTGACCTCGTGAAACCCCGTGAAAATCCCGTGCTGCCAGGGGTGATCGGCGGGACGGTCGTCGGTGAGGACCGTGTTGCCGGACGGATCACGGACCGGGTGGAGGTACGGCCGACCGGAAGGGTCCGTCACGTAGGTGACGAGATCAACCCAGGCGCTTCCCACGCCGCGCCGCGCCCGAACGACCAGCTTACGGTTGCCCTTTTCGACTATGATCCTGTTTTCCTGGTCACATCCCGGAGCCCCAGGGATCGGCCGGGCCCCGGGCTCGTCTGGAGAGCGATCCAGCGCCAAGAAGGCGAATAGATCGGCCAGTTCCTTGCGGTCCATGAGGTTTTCGAGTCCCTCGGGCATCATCGACAGTTGGCTGACGGCCGCGTAAACGACGCTACCTTTGGGGATGACCTGTTGCCCTCCCCCGGGCATCTTGAGCACGATCCGCTGAGGACTGTCCTCGGTCACCAGGCCCGTCAGGGAGCGGCCGTCGTTGGTGACAATCGTGGTGGAGTGATAGCCGGGCCCGATGACCAGGCTGGGATCGAAGACGTTGGAAAGCAATTGCTCGAAGGAGGCCCGGCCGTTGGCGGTGAGGTCCGGGCCGACGTTGGCGCCCTCGCCGTAGATCGTATGGCATTGGGCGCACACTTTCTTGAATACCTGCTTGCCGGCGTTCGCGTCGCCGAGGTGTTGCCGCAGGTACTTGTTCATCTCGGCCACGACCTTCTCTCTCTCAGAGTTGCGTTCCTTGCGGACCGTGCCCCAGGCTTTCTCGACGGCCCAGATCGTTTCCCGGTCGTTGCCGTCGAGGATGCGCCGCAGGTGGTTGGCATTGAGCACGCCGCGTGAGAGACGCTTCTCCAGGACGCTGTTGACCAGCTTCCGCGTCCAGCTCTGCCGCTGTAGCAAGAGTTCGACGGCCAGCGGCTGCAGCTCTGGGTCCATGGTCGGATAACGGTCGAGGATAAGGGTGGCGACTCTTGGGTCGTCCCAGTGCCCGAGGACGTCCAGGACTTGGCCCAGGAAGCGGGGCGAGCCGGCCGAAAGCACGCCGTTGACAGCTTCCGCCAAGCTCGGATCCCGGAAGGTAATGAGGGCTTCAAGCGCTTGCAATCGCGTGGCCTCGGGTTGCTCGGGCGAGATGAAGAGTTGTCGCACGGAACTGGCCTCGATCGAACCGATCTTGAACTGGGCAGCCAGCAGCTTGGCGGTCAGGTAGAGCGGGCCGTCCGCTTTGCCGCCGAGGATCTTCTCCAGAAGCGGCCGTAAGCCGGCCTTCAGAGCGGCAACATCTTCGCCGCGCAGCTCGCGGGCCTTGTTCGAGACGACCGAGAGACACGCCCTGGTATATTCCGTGTCCTGGCCGGCAAGCATTGAGAGCAGGACAGAGATGGAGGCGGCATCGGGCCGAGGTTGGCTTAGGACACGTTCGACGACCCGCGGTATCAGTCTGACGAGTGCCGGGGCCGCGTTCAGGTCAATGTGCTGGGCGAGCTGCGCGAACCTCGCGCCCTGGTCCTCCAGAAGCGGATGCAGGTTCGGCCAGACGATGTAGGGAATGAACTTATCCTGACCGCAATGAGCCAGCACGTCAATGAGGACCCGAAGCGCGTCCAGGCTTTCGACCTTCCGCGCCGCGATGGCCACTTGCAACTGCGCATCCGGAGCAGGGTCGCGTGCCAGGGCGGCCACTTTCTCCCGCACTGCCGGGCTGACTTGCCGGAAGTTCCCGGCAGCCCGCACGCCCGAGGCGCGGTAGGCTGGATCCGCGTGGGCCAGAAGCCAGGCATGGAAGACAGGCTCCAGGTGACCTGTGCCAATCAGGGCCCAAAGCCCGTGCAGGCGCGTCTTGCGGGGTATTTTGTCGTCGCCTACCAGCCTCTCCAGTTTGGTACGTAGAGCCGGCGAACTGCGTTCGCAGAGAAGTCGCTGCGCCATCTCGCGGAAGCAGAGGTTTGGGCTGTGCAGCCGCTGAATCAACTCGTCGTCGCTTTCCTTGCTGAGATCGAATCGGCCGGCGGGCGGGGTGTTCTTGTAGCGAATGCGGTAAAGTCGGCCGCGGTCGCGATCGACGCCCTTAGGGTCGCGGTTGGCGTCCTGGTAGCAGTGATAACGGTCGTACCAGTCGAGGACGTACAGGCAGCCATCGGGGCCGATCTTCTGGGCGACCGGCATGAACCAGGCGTCGTTGGCGGTAAGAAAGTCCGGCTCGCCGTCGGAGATGTAAGTTGAGCCGTCGCGGCGGAGCACGTCCACGTTGATGCATCCACCGTGAATATTGCCCATGTAGAGCCGGCCCCGATACTTTTCAGGGTAGGCGTCGCTGTCGAAATAGCAGAGGCCGCAGTAGGCGGTCTTTTGATGGCTGTGGTTCGTGATGGAGCCAATTGGGATCGTGAACGGGGGGTACGGGCCGGCCTGGCGTTGGTAGTAGCCAGTTTCGACGAAATGGAACACGTGGTCATTGGCCCAATGGCAGGCGCTGACCAAAGCGGAGCCCTCGGGATCCCAGGCCAGTCCATAGGGGTTGCTGGTCCCCTGGCAGAAAAGCTGGAACTCGCACGTTCGGGGGTGAACCCGCCACATGGCACAGGTGAAATCGAAGACCTTGCCCTGAGAAACCACACGGCTGTGGTTGAACACGCCGTTGAGGCCGTATAACCAACCGTCTGGACCCCAGGTCAACGAGTTTGGCAGTTCGTGCGTGTCGGTCCTACCGAAGCCGGTGAGCACCACTTCCCGGCTGACCTCCTTGCCTTCCTTCTCCTTCAAAAAGAGCAGGTCCGGAGCGTTGATCGCCCAGACGCCGCCATGGCCGACGCTAACACCCGTGGGAATGTTCAACCCTTCGGCGAAGACCGTAACCTTATCGAACCGGCCATTGCCTTTGGTGTCCTCCAGAATCTTGATGCGGTCGCGCCCCGGCCCCGCTTCATTGCGCGGATATTCCAGGCTCTCCGTGACCCAAATCCGCCCCCGGTGGTCGAAGGTCATGGCGATGGGGTTGACGAGAGCCGGCTCGCTGGCGACCAGTTCGACGCTGAACCCCTCGGGCACAGTCATCCGCCGAACCGCTTCGGCTGGCGAATATGGGTCATTGGGCGGACGATCCTGACGATGGGGAATCACTTGCGGGACATCACCGAACACAAGGGGAGCGACAAAAAAGAGGATCGCCGCGGCGAATTCACCCCACCGGATCATATGCAACCTACCTTTCCGAGCCTGGACCCTCCAGCGGTCAAATGACCAGTCGTCGGGCGAAGCGTTTCGTACGTGCGCACCCCCTATGGGAAGAGGACAAATTGACCTCAGCAGAGTCAGCGAGCATTGCAATCTCCCCGCGCCGTAGCACACTGCGTGAGATGCTCATTGTTTTGGAGATTCTCCGGTCCCAGAAGGCACTGGCAAGGCCGTGGCCGTCATCGTCCCTGGGCCGCCGAGGCTGCGTCTCAACGGAGCGACGGACACCGTGCGCCGCTGGGCGAGTCCAAGGGATGCGTGTATGCTAGGGGACGAGCGTGAGAAGTACAAGGATCAGTGCTACCGCTTCCATCCCAGCGGGGGGATGATTTGCTGGGCAATTTCGACTGTCCCGAGAGTGCCCAGCGCAGGGGCAGGAGGGGATGATGGCCAAGCACCTGGCGAGCCGCGACCGGCCGGGGCGGCGGTTGGCGGCCTGGCGGAAGATCAAGCCCTGCTAACCCCAATTGCGGGGGCACCAACGCCAACCAACCGGAAAGGCCCCGCCACGGGCCAACGTTGGCGAAACGACGCAATCCGGGACAAGTCTTCGACAACAGGGGCCAATAGAAATAGGGAAATCTCAGAGCTTGTGTTAACCAATGTGTCGAAGTTTCGCGTCTCTTTCGGGGAGGTAGTTGATATGGAGCGAAACTTCGCAACAATGGAGTTAATCCAGCGATCGGTTCACGGGCATGAACCGGATCGGCAGCTGTGACTGGCCATGCACGCCAAGCGCCTGGCGCGGCTCCCACGGCTCGTCGCTTGCAAGCTCAAACCCTTTGACCCGCTCCAGGCGGACCAAACCGCCTGGACGTACTTAAACCCCTTGAGACCTCTTAAGATCATCTGTGCGCTTGTTGATGCGCTTCCATACGGAAAACGATGCGCCGCTCCCCTCCTTGGCACTGAAATCGCTCGGTCGTTCCTTTCCCGGTGCAGCGTAGCATTGCTTGTTGGTGTCGCCGCTGACGTGGTAGATCCCCGGGGCTTGTTTACCTTCGCTGAGCGCGAAGTCGATTGATTTTGGTTTCGTCGTCGCGTGCAGCGCCAACGTACCCTCCTCCACAGACTTTCCGCCGCGTGCACGTCATGGTCTTTTGTTCCCGGATTTGCAGCGGAAGCGGCGGATCTTGACCAACTCCAGGGTGAATGGCAGTTAGAGTCGGCTACACGCGACGGGAAATTGATGCCTCTTGAAATGCGGAAACTCTTCAAATGCATCATCCAGGGCGATAAGTTCGCGATCGATGGTCCGAAAGCGCTATAACCGAGCCCGGCCATCCATGCCGGCATTCGCCCGCCTCAACTTCGGCGTGGAAACTGGATGGAACGAAGGGGCACGGGCGCCCGTCGGGCGGACGTGCCTTCTGTGTCTATGATGGAGTAAACCCATGAAATCAGAAACGCGAACGAAAGGGCCAGTGCATCTGCGTTTCGACGATGGAAGGGTGGTCGTTACTCCAGAAGACGAGGATCGTTTCGTTCTCCAATCAGGACAGGCCGTGGAAGCCTGCCAAATGGCGAACGCAAAAACGCACTGGATTGAGGCATTTAAGAACGAGTACCTAGCTCGCATTCACCAGTGGTGCTCAGAACACAAAGACCGGATGGAGCGTGTTACGTGAGCTTCCAAGGGAGATTAGGTTCCGATACAATGCAGGCAGTCGATGTTGAAGCGCGAAATCACGGGAGCACGTGCTATGCACCCAGCGTGTCGCAATCAGGCGACGACACCGGCGAAAGTAAGAGAAGCAACACAACAATGGGACGTCGGTTGAACCTCCGCACAGGTCATTTTCCGAGTTTTTGCTTGCTTCACCGCGCCTTGCCCCGGTAGTATGGTTTCCACTCGACCGAAACCAGCTGTCAGTTCGTCAGGATCGCCTAATGAGCCTAGCTCGACGGAGAGTGTTCCTATGTTTGCGCGTCGTTGGTCCGCTCGTCGGTCCGGTCGTCCTACCCCTGCAACCGTCCGCTCCTGCACCCGGGCTGGAACGAGACGGCCGGCGGGCAGGCCCTGTCCGCTGAGGCTGGAAGCCCTGGAGGACCGGGTGGCCCCGGCCACCCTGACGGTCAACAGCGTCGCGGACACCGCCAACCCGACCGACCCGTACCTGTCCCTGCGGGAGGCCATCGCGATCGTCAACAGCCCGAGGTTGCCGGACGGGCTCAGCGCTCAGATCCTGGCCCAGATCAGCGGCACCCTGCACGAAGACGGGGCCGACGGCATCGTGTTCGACCCGGCCGCGGTGACCGGCCCGATCGTGCTGGGTGGCAGCCAGCTGGAGTTGAGCCTGCCGGCCAGCACGGCTACGGTCACCATCGACGGCGGCGGCCCCGGGGTGACGGTGGACGGGAACAACGCCAGCCGGGTCTTCCGGGTGGACGCCGGGGCCCAGGCCTCTTTCGACAACCTCACCATGAGCCACGGCATGGCCAGGAGTGACGTCGGCGACGGCATCGCCAACTTCGGCACGTTGACGGTGACCAGCTCCACCTTCAGTGTCGACTCGGCCGGCACCTACGGAGGCGGCATCGACAACGAAAACACGTTGACGGTGACCGGCTGCACCCTCAGCGGCAACTCCGCCGCCTCCTATGGCGGCGGCATCTACAACATCGGCACGGTGACGGTGGCCAACTCCACCCTCAGCGGCAACTCCGCGGGCTACGGCGGCGGCGGCATCGAAAACATCGGCGGCATGCTGACGCTGATCAACTCCACCGTCAGTGCCAACGTCACCTCCGGCCTGGGCGGCGGCATCAACAACGAGGGCATGGCGACGGTGACCGCCTGCACCTTCAGCGGCAACTCCGCCGCCTCCTATGGCGGCGGCATCTACAACTTCGAGGGCACGGTGACCGTAACCAACTCCACCCTCAGCGGCAACTCCGCGAACGCGAGCAACGGCGGCGGCATCGACAACGCCCTGTACGGCCTGCTGACGGTGACCAACTCCACCCTGAGCGGCAACACCGCGGGAACCTTGGGCGGCGGCATCGACAACGAAAATAGGGGAACGGTAACGGTGACCAGCTGCACACTCAGCGCCAACACCGCCCGCTCCGGCGGCGGCATCAACAACACCTTTGGCCCGGTGACGCTGGGGAACACGATCGTGGCCGGGAACACGGGAGGAGACATCAGTGGCGGTGGGACCTACAGCCAGACGTACAGCCTGCTCGGTGGCCAGCCGCGGCTGGCCCCGCTAGGCGACTACGGCGGTCCGACACAGACCATGCCCCTGCTGGCCGGCAGCCCGGCCCTGGAAGCGGGCGACCCGGCCTTGGCCGGGACCCCCGACCAGCGCGGGGTGGCCCGGACCGGTGGGGTCAACATCGGGGCCTTCCAGGCCAGCGCCACTGCCATCATGCTCACCGCCCCGGCCATGGTTTTAACCGGCGTGCCCTTCGATATCACGGTGATGGCTGTGGACATCTTCGGCCAGACAGCCGTCGGCTACACCGGCACGATCACTTTCAACAGCACCGATATGGATCCCAACGTAGTTCTACCCGCCGACTACCCCTTCCAACTCAGCGACGCCGGCTCGGTCACATTCACGGCTGCGGTCACGCTCTTCACCCCCGGCGACCAAACCCTTACCGCGACCGACACGGCGGACCACACCATCACCGGCAGCGCCACCGTGACGGTCGGCGGCACGGCCCCCGGCCCGGGATCGCACGGGCAGGAACAGCCACGGCAGCCAAGTAGGTTGCAGAGACACGTGCCGCCGGCAAGCGAGTCATCCCATCACGAAGTGGGCGCCGGAGACCGTTGGTTTTTCTTCCTCAACCAGACCGACCCCCGATTCGCCTTTTCCCGGCCATTCCATAATGCCCGAGCTGGAATGGACCGGTGGACCCTCGACCCCTGGTGGGGCGACGAGCCGATCGCCTGACAACTGACGCCCGCGGAACGGCTCCGGCTGGTTGACGCGGGCCTTCGCATCGACCGGGCCGGCGTGCCGATCATCATTGGCGACGTGCCGTTCTAATCCCGCGGCAGCCGGCCGACGCCAAAGTGAATTGCCTGAGTTACCAGCACTGCCATCCGGCAGGTATTTCTTTCTTCAATGGGGAGGACTTCAACGATGAAGCGACTTCTTTACGGCTTGGTGACTTGCGGCCTGCTCGCGGGCCTAGCAGGGCCGGTAAAAGCCTAGTACGACTTCACCACGATCGAAGTGCCCGGAACGCCGGCCAGATCGTCGGAGATGCGATTGGGTACGTACTGTCGGTGTGATAGCGCTACAGTTCCCGGCCTGAGAGATCCGCCATGCCTCGTGTCGCGCGCGTGCATCAATGCCATTACGGTGCAACCCGCAGGCACCGGTTCTGCATTACAATGTATGGTACCGTAGTTTGGCAGCAACGGCGGACGAACGCCAAGTGCGTTGGCGAAAGTTTCTGCTGGGCGATGATCCGCACGAAGAAGATATTCGGCACGCAGATTGGGTCAAGGGGGATGCCGCGAAGCGCCACCGGATGCAACACCAGGAGGCTCGTCCTGGTCGTCGACGGGGGCGGCCGCTCAAAGCCGCGCCCGGCCAGGAAGGGTATTTTCCACAATTCTATGAGACCACTGAGGATGCGTAAACTGTCACTCGGCGTTCTGACTCCACAGAGTGAGCGTCACTAAATAAATCACCAACGCTTTCACTCGTTGGTCGGAATTGAGGATTCGAGGTTAGTTATCTAGCTGCCAATTAGTTGCGGATATTCTTCAGAAAAAACAATGGAAAAATCTAAGGAACTTTTTTCGCTTCTTACTGAACTGCGCGAAGGACATATTCCGGAGGAAAACTTATACTCAGTTATTCACCGCTTTGGCAATGAAGGTTTTATTGAAGCAAAAGCTGATGTTGAGCAGTTTCTGGTTCATCCTGAGCCTGAGTTGCGATATATCGCACTGAATGTACTTACGTTTCATTGGATGTGTTCAGACCATCGACTTACTTGTGAACAATTTGCCCTGAATGACCCAGATAGCGACAATCGACGAATCGGAGTTTCCGGGTTAGGAGCCCTTTTGGAAGGAACGCGGAACAAAGCAGCTTTGGGTATGCTTCTTCATATCTTTAAGAATCGCACCGAAGAGTGGGATGTTCGTGATGCAGCCTATAGAACTATCCTCTATGTTCTCGGCAGACCACCTGCGGAGCAACCCCCTGCCACTAGAAAACTTGATTACAAAAAAGATGTCGATTGGAAAAGAATCCAAGAAGCGGAGGAAATTGTCAAATCATAATGACGGGAAAATCTAGTACCGTGGGTGCGCCGCCGGGAATATCGGGCAGGGAGCGCTAACCGGTTAAGGGGAAACGGTCAGGGGCCAGAAAATCTCGAGATGATGGTGTTGCGGGCGCGCGGCCAGTTGGCTCGGAAAGACTTTGGACGGGCGCGGGAATTGTTGGCGGCGGCCATCGCGCGAGACCCCAGGGCGATCAAGCCGCGCATGATTTTGACCCATGCATTATTGCAAGAAAACAAAGATCCGGCCGCCGCCGAACGAGCGTTACGCGAACTTCTGGAATTGGAACCACCTGGCGCGGCGGCGAAAACCCGGCCGACCGCCAGGCCCGCGAGCGAAAATATTTCGAAGCCTTCCGGAAAAAGTCGGGTACGTCGCTTGCCAACCTCATGATTACCGGAAAAGCCGACGGCCTCTCTTCCAACGAACACTTTGTCGCGGCCTGGAACCAAGGTGACTACCAGAAAGCCGTCGGCCTGCTTCTGCAAATGAAATCCAATGACCAATGACAAAATAGCAACTGGACAAAAGTCTCGGTTTGAGTTATCAGATTAGTTATTAGTTGTGTGGTGTTCTACCGTCGCCGCTGGCTCCGGGTCAAACGATTCTTTTCATGCGCAACTTTCTAAGTCGTCGTAGCGCCGTTCCGCCGCCGGAAATCCGGGCTGCATTGGAGGAACTCGAGCAGCTGCGGCAGAACCGACCCGTCCTGGGCGAACATGCGGCTTTCCTGGGCGCGATCCTGCCGGGATTGTTTGAGCAGGCTCCGCGCGAGACACTTCCGACCATTGATCCGGAGCATTCGGCGGCCAAGTTGGCGGGGGGCGTGCCGTTGTTGCGCGGGGAACAGCTCGCGCTCGAACCCAAAGGGTTGCCCCGCCGCTGGCTGCACATCTGCGCCGCTCTGGAAAAGCAAAAGAGCCGCGACATGGGCCGGAAGCTGGCGGATGGGATGCGAAAGGGGCAAGTCGGTCCGCAAGAATGGCTTACGGATTTGTTGGCCGGCAATCCGCAGGCCGTGCATGAACGGGCGGAGGCCCTCAATTTGGATCCTGCTCTCGCCGCCACCGTTTTCCGATTGACCGTTTTGCCCTCCCTGGCCGAGATCAATACGCAGTTGCAACCGCTCCGTGACGCCGCGAAGTGGGAGCGGGGTTATTGTCCAACCTGCGGCAGTTGGCCGCTTTTGGGTGAATATCGCGGCCTGGAACAGATCCGCTTCCTGCGCTGCGGCCTGTGCGCGGCGGAATGGTCGTTTCCGCGCCTGGAGTGCCCGTATTGCACCACGCGCGATCACCACCAACTCGGCTATTTCAGTGTCGAAGGCGAAGAGAGCAAATACCGAGCGGCCACGTGCGATGCCTGCCGGCGGTACGTCAAAATGGTCTCGACGCTCGAGTCGCTCGATACGCCGCGGCTGCTGGTGGCCGACCTCGCCACGCTGCATCTTGATCTCGCGGCGGCGGATCGCGGGTACGGCGCGTGAGGCCTCATCATGAACGACGAGTGACGAATGACGCTGGTTTGTCATTGGTCATTCGTTGTCTGTCCCCGGGATTTTTCCGCCAGCGCTCAAATTGTCCTTGTTATTCGTCGCGAACGCTACGAGCAAACTGGACCGGATTGATGGGCATCACGATCCTTTCTGATTGCGATTTCATTCGCGATTAAGAAAAGTTACAATGCTACTAGATTCGTCCACCATGCGTGGAAGGAGATCGGTTGCCGTCCGTAAGGGTGGCGACCGGAAAATTCAATTACGATCCGGGAGCGGCGGCCATGTCCTTTGAAATTGAAGCGACTTACGAAAACGGCGTGCTCAAGCCGGACAAGCCATTGCCCTTCAAGGACAAAGAGCGGGTCAGGGTCACGGTTCAACAACACGCCAGTATTGCGGAACTTACTTACGGGCTTATCGGTTGGACCGGCGATCCCGAAGTTCTTCGCAAAATCGCCGAGGACGACGAGTTCGGTATCATGGAATCGCCATGAACTTCGCCAATCTCTCGCCAGGCGATGCCATTTTCTTGGATGCCAATGTCATTGTTTATGACTTTGGGCCTGACCCGATTTTCGGTCCTCCGAGCAAGGCGCTGCTCAAACGGATCGAAACTGGCGACCTCAACTGCTTCATTTCTAGTCCAATTTTCAACGACATCGCCCATCGGTTGATGACATTGGAAGCGTGCCAAACGCTGGGTTGGCGTTTCGCGGGGATTGGCCAACGGCTTCGCCGGCACCCCGATGAAATAAAGAAGCTCGCAAAATCGCGTCAAGCTCTGGATGAAATCATCCGGCTCGGGATCCAGGTTGTGCCGGTGAACGCCCATCATGTGCTGCTGGCCGGTGATCTCGGCCGCCTGCACGGTCTGCTTAGTGGTGATTCGCTCATTGTCGCTGTCATGCAAAGCCACGGGCTGACTCGGCTTGCCAGCAACGATGCCGACTTCGACCGAGTACCGGGGATTAGTCGCTACGCGCCGGTTTGAAATGATGCAAGAAAGCGGCCTTATTCCTCCGGTTTATCGCAGGACATTTCGAACTGGTGTGGAGGCGTCGCTATGAGAAACGGTGACTAAGTCGATCTCGACGGCAACACGATGCCGCAGTCGCAAGTTGGGATGGAGACAATGTGAAGATCCAGGCCGTTGTAGAAACCGCGATCTATGTGGATGACCTCGATGAGGTGGAGGATTTCTACCGGGACGTCCTTGGGTTGCAGGTCCTGGGCAAGGAGCCTGGCCGTCACGTCTTCTTCCAGGTTGGCGAGGCCAGTGTGCTTCTCGCATTCCTGGCGGAAGCCACGCTCAAGGGCGACCCGTTGCCGGCGCACGGCGCCCGCGGGCCAGGCCATTTCGCCCTGGGTATCAAAGCGGAATCCTTCGATGGCTGGCGGAAGCTCCTCGAGCGCCACGGCATCGCAATTGAGAAAGAGGTTGCGTGGCCGAAAGGCGGCAAGTCCATTTACTTTCGCGACCCTGCCGGAAATTTGGTGGAACTGGTCACGCCTGGGGTCTGGGGTTTGCCGCGTGGATGGTGAGCTATGCCGAACTTCATCTGCACAACCTGCGGGACACAGTACGCCGAGAGCGACCAGCCGCCCGCTGCGTGCACGATCTGTGAAGAACCAAGGCAGTACGTCAAGAAGACCGGCCAGCAGTGGACGACCTTGGAGCGGCTGCGGCTCACGAACCGCAACTCCATCAAGTTCAAGGAGCCGGGGTTGATCGGCATTGGCATCGAGCCACACTTCGCCATCGGCCAGCGTGCTTTGTTCTTGCGAACGCCGACGGCCAATGTCCTGTGGGACTGCCTGCCGCTGCTGGACGACGCCGTCGTAGAGGCCATCCAGGCGATGGGAGGCATCTCGGCCATCGCCATCTCACACCCGCACTATTACTCCTCGATGGTCGAGTGGAGCCGCGCCTTCGGCGGGGTGCCGATCTACCTCCACGCCGCCGACCGTTCGTGGGTGATGCGGCCTGACAAGGCCATCGTCTTCTGGGAGGGGGAGACGAAGGCGCTGGGCGACGGCCTAACCCTGGTTCGCTGCGGCGGTCACTTTGACGGCGGCACTGTTTTGCACTGGCCGGGCGGGGCCGGCGGCAAGGGCGCGCTGCTGACAGGCGACATTATCCAGGTGGTGCCCGACCGCAAGAATGTCTCCTTCATGTACAGCTACCCGAACTACATCCCGCTGCCGGGATCGGCCATCGAGCGGATCGTCCAGGCCGTTGAGCCGTTCTCTTTTGATCGGGTTTACGGGGCATTCTGGGACATGGTGGTCGAGCGGGATGGGAAGGAGGTCGTCCGAAGCTCAGCGGCAAGGTATCTGCGGGCGATCGGGCAGAATTCTAGTTTAGTCATTGGTCATTAATCGTCATTCGAAGACTTCAAGAAAGTAGTTCGTTTACGGTCAACTGGTTGCAAATTGAATAAGGTGGACCTGGCTATAAGGAAGAGGTAAAACGAGGATCGCCGGCGACAAACGAAGAGTGGGGGTGTGAGAGTGATTCAGAAACGATGTGTCGTAAGGTATGGCAGAAAAACAACTTGTGGAGTGACATTCGTTTCTGGCAACCTTATTGGTCATTGGTCATTCGTCATTGGTTCATTAGTCAAAACTGCCGCCGCTGGCCAAGAGGTCCGGTTGGCCGGACGCACAGGAGATGCTCTGCCGTGCGACCTTTTTTGACGCCGGACGTGAAATTGCAGGGAACTTGCAGGTTGTAAATGCCTCCAAGGCGCAACTCGGCAACCCGATGCCTATGTGCGCATCTTGAGCAAATTCAATGCCCCGAGCGGTTAGCAATTTCGATGCCGGCAAATGCGTGAGGCGTGATCACGCCGCACGGATTTCGCTTTCGGCCTGGAGATCCGTTGCCTGAGGCACATTGCTGAAAAAAATGTCCGATATGAAGTGAGTGGGTAACCGTCGCCCCACGGCAACTGGTCCCGGAGCGCTGCTGTTCACAAGCCCGCCGGGACCGGCGGGAAACAGTTCCCATTTTGCGGCAACGATTTGCCGCGCCGTACTGGTTGGTTGCGTGGTTTCCGCGAGCGCGGGGGTTTGCGCCGCTACTTCGGTCCGAGCCACGCTTGGAATCAGCTCCTTGATTCCCAAACCCCGACCCGGTGCGCTCTCCGGCCCCGGTACGAGAATTTCCCACAGGCCCCGTCCATGCGTCCCCGCTGCCAGAATTTGCAAGTCGGTGTTCAACTCTAGCTGCCGGACTTGCGCGTGCGGCAGACTTTCCCCAAACCGGGTCCAGGAATTCCCCTGGTCGGACGAGAAATAGACGCCGTCGTCGTTGCCGACGTACAGCGTGTTCGTTCGGGGGTCGAGTGCCAGCGTATACGAGGGCAGATCGGGCAAATCGCCGCTGATGTCGGTCCAGTTCAGGCCGCCGTCTGTGGTCATGAAAACGTGACCGCCGCCAAACCGGTCGCGGACCGCGTAGGCGGTCAGATTATCGGTTGGATCAACCTGGATGTCCTGGATATGATCGCTGACCCCGGGAATGTCGCGTTGCTGCCAGCTCGCGCCATCATCGAAAGTGACCAGGATGTGACCGCCGGCGCTTGCGTACACCGTATTCCCATCCGATGCCGCGATCGCCAGGCTGTCGATGTTGCTGGTGACCGTCCACCCTCCCTGTCCGGGTGTGCTGATCGGATTCCAGCGATCTGCTCGGTTGATGGTCTCGTACACGCGATTCGTGCCGAGCACCAGCCGCGCGGGGTTCGCGGGATCCATGACAAACGGCACGTAGAAATCGTGGGGGTCGCCGGAACCGATCCCCGCTGTGGCCGACCGCCAACTCAAGCCGCCGTTGTCCGAGCGCTCGATGCTGATACCGTTCAGCTCGTGGTAGACGGTGTTGGGGAAACTGGGGTCCACGCGCACAAAACCGCCATCGCCGGCTTGGATCAGCCGCCACGCGAGCGAATCGTTGAATTTCGACGTGCCGTTATCCTGGCTGCCGCCATAGGCGATGTTGGCGTTAGTGGGATCCAGCGCGATGCCGATGTACTGGGTGAGCTGGAGGTTTGTATTCAGGTCGGTCCAGTGGATCGTTCCATCGAGTCGCCAGATGCCGCCGTCGTTGCCGTCGAGCAATTGGCCGTTGGCATCGAAGGCAAAGGCGTGGTGGTCCACGTGCGGTCCGCGGCCATCGAATCCGGTGTCGATCGAGAACCAACTGAGGCCGCCGTTGGTGCTCTCCACGATCCGGCTTCCGCCGCCGGAAGCGTAGATCGTATTTATGTTTACCGGGTCCACGGCCAGCGGCAAGCCGTACCAGCCATTGCCGCCCAGGTCCGGAGGGTTGGCGAGGGCAGTCCAGTCAGCGCCGCCGTCGGTGCTTTGCATCATCGCGACCAAATGCCCGAGCGAGGTTCCGCCCTGGCCGGACCCGCTGATTGACGCATACAGGATCTGCGAATCCTCCGGGGCAATCGCGACGGTAATGCGGCCGTCGCTGATCCCCATCGGGAAATTGCCCGCGACCGACCAGGTATCGCCGCCATCGGTTGTCTTGTAGACGCCGTTGAATGCGGAACCCCGGAAACTTCCGATCGCGGCATAGAGCGTCTGCGGATCTGCCGGATCGATCTCGATATCCGAGAAAGCGAACGCAGTCGAGATGCCGGCTGTCGTGTTGGTCCAGGTGTTGCCGCCATCGGTGGACTTCCAGATACCCCGGTTCCCCCCGATACCGTTGACCCCGCCGTCGGCAACTGCCACGTAAACGGTATCCGGATCCTTCGGCGAGATTGCGATTTGGGAAATTGTGTGTCGGTCGAACACATCGTTGCCAAGAAGCGTCCAGGTCTTTCCCGCATCGGCGGACTTGAGCACGCCCCGACCGTAAAAGGAGAGAACGGAGTTGGTGGCTTCGCCGGTCCCCGCGTATATGACGTTCGGATCGCTCGGCGCGACGGCCAGCGCTCCCATGAACGGGGTGGCCTGGTCGTCGGTTAACGGCGTCCAGTCAGCGCCGGCATCCGTGGTTTTCCATACGCCTCCCCCAGCCGCCGCAAGATAAATGGTGTTCGGGTCCGTCGGATCGGCCGCGATAGCCGCGATTCGCCCCGAAGCGGGCTGGCTGCCCGGGGACTGGCCGTTAACAATGGGGGCCGGCCCCATCGCCGTCCAATTCACCGTGTCCAGCGGAATGCTGTTGGATAGCAAGTAGCGGCTTTCCAGTTCCTCCACCCGGAGATGTTGTGAAAAACCTGGTTTGGGCCGCTTGCGGCGCTGATCTCCGAAATGCTTGGATTTTTGCCTGGTCCTCTTGCCCTGTCCCAAACTTATCATGGTGCTGTTCCTTCCTTAATTCCCATCTATAATACTGCCTGATACC
>Ga0306924_10002678_pt1 | contig 16881 bp, 17 predicted proteins | sample sta12Can44000111_FD_203756 | JGI IMG/M metagenome (GOLD analysis project Ga0306924, IMG submission 203756) | Lab enrichment of tropical soil microbial communities from Luquillo Experimental Forest, Puerto Rico - statanox.12C.anox.44.000.111 (v2)... | ecosystem: Environmental > Terrestrial >... | reverse complement strand
GATCATGCGCTGATGCAACACTCGATTTTCATCGACAGCTTCTTCAAGCCCGAGATCATCGCGCGCTACGCGCCCGACATCCTGCGTGCGATGCTGGTGACGATCGAAGTCGCGCTGCTGGTGGTCGTGACCGGCCTCGCGCTCGGGCTGCTGCTGGCGGTCGTGCGCAGCTTCCGTTTCACACCGATCAACGCCCTGATCGTCGTCTATGTCGACATGTTCCGCGCGCTGCCGCCGCTGGTGCTGGTGCTGCTCGTCTACTTCGGCCTGCCCAACGTCGGCATCAACCTGCCGAGCGGGGCGGTGCTGTGGCTGGTGCTCAGCCTCGTGCTCGGCGCCTTTGCTGAGGAGATTTTCTGGGCCGGCATCCTCTCGGTGCGCAAAGGGCAATGGGAGGCGGCGCGCTCGACCGGGCTCGGCTTCGGCCAGACGCTTGCCTATGTGATCCTGCCCCAGGCGATTCGCCTCACGGTGCCGCCGCTCACCAACCGCACCATCGCGATCACCAAGAACACCGCGCTCGGCAGCGTCATCGGCGTGCCGGAAATCCTCAACGTCGCCACCACCACGGAAAGCTTTCTCGGCAACGCCACGCCGCTCACCATGGGGGCGATCGCCTACGTCGCCCTGTTCGTGCCAGTCGTCCTCTTCGGGCGCTGGCTCGAGACGCGCTTTGCCTGGAGGCGCGCCTGATGGACGCGGTGATCACGCAATTCTTCAACGTGACCATCATGGCGAGCGCGCTGCCGCTGGTGCTGCGCGGGCTCGGCATGACGCTCGTGGTTTGCGTGGTCGTCATTCCGCTCGGGCTTACCGGCGGGCTTCTCGTCGCGCTCGCCATGCGGGTGCGGCTCGCCGTCGTCCGCGTGGTCGTCGCCGCGCTGATCGACCTCTTCCGCGCGGTACCCCCGCTCGTACTGCTGATTTTCATCCACGCCGGGCTGCCGTTCGCCGGCATCCGGCCGACCGCGTTCGTCTCCGTGTGCCTCGCGTTCCTGCTCAACAACTCCGCCTACTACGGGGAAATCTATCGCGCCGGCATCGAGAGCATCGGGCGCGGGCAGTGGGATGCGGCGCGCTCGACCGGGCTTTCTGCCGCGCAGGCCGCGTTCTACGTCGTGCTGCCACAGGCGGTGCGCAACGTGCTGCCCGACCTCGTCTCCAACACCGTCGAGGTGGTTAAGCTCACATCGCTCGCGAGCGTGGTCGCGCTGCCGGAAATGCTGTATTCCGCCGACATGGCGCGCTCGCTCACGTACAATGCCTCGCCGATCGTGCTCGCCGCCTGCATCTATCTCGTGCTGCTGTGGCCGGTGGTGCGGCTGGTGAGCCGGATGGAGCACCGCGTCGCGCACTGAAACTGAAAACCTAGGGAAGCTTTCGCATGCGTGTCGTCACGGTCGCCGCCGCCCAGATGGGGCCGATCCAGAAAGCCGAAGGCCGCCAGCAGGTGGTCGCGCGCATGCTCGAGCTGATGCGCGGCGCCAAGGCCAAGGGTTGCGACCTGATCGTCTATCCGGAACTGGCGCTCACCACGTTCTTTCCGCGCTGGTACATGACCGACTGGGCCGAGGTCGACACCTGGTTCGAGCGCGAGATGCCGAACGCGGCGACGCGGCCGCTGTTCGACCAGGCGCGCGAGTTCGCGATTGCGCTGAGCTTCGGCTACGCCGAACTGACCCCCGATGGCCACCGCTTCAACACCTCGATTCTCACCGACAAGAGCGGCCGCATCGTCGGCAAGTATCGCAAGGTGCACCTGCCCGGGCATTCCGAATACGACCCCAAGCTCAACCATCAGCATCTCGAGAAGCGCTACTTCGAGCCGGGCGACCTCGGCTTCCCGGTGTGGCGCACGCTCGGCGGCGTGCTCGGCATGTGCATTTGCAACGACCGCCGCTGGCCGGAAACCTTCCGGGTCATGGGACTGCAAGGGGTCGAGATGGTCGTGCTCGGCTACAACACGCCGTCTTACAACGCGAGCAATCGCGCCGAGGGACCGCAGCGGCGGCTGTTCCACAACAACCTGGTGCTCCAGGCCGGCGCTTATCAGAACTCGACCTGGGTGGTGGCCGTCGCCAAGGCCGGCGTCGAAGACGGCCATCCGATGATTGGCGGCAGCGCCATGATCAACCCGGACGGCGAGATCGTCGCCGAAGCGGAAGGCGAGGGGGACGAGCTTGTCGTGCACGCTTGCGATCTCGACGCCACCGCCTTCGGCAAGAAGACCGTGTTCGACTTCGCGCGCCACCGCCGCATCGAGCATTACGGGCTGATCGCCGCGCAGACCGGCGCCGCGCCGCCGCCGGAGGGGTAATATGCGATGCGCGTCGACCGCCGGACTTTTCTCACAACGGCTTCACAAGCAGCAGGTGTCGCCATGCGGACAGGCTTGAGCAGTGCGCGCGTGTGGGCGACCGAGGAACCGGTCGCCGAGACCGCTTCCGGGAAGATCCGCGGCCGGTCGATCGACGGCGTCAATGCGTTCAAAGGCGTGCCCTACGGCGCGCCCACCGGCGGCCGCAATCGCTTCATGCTGCCGCAAAAGCCCGAGCCGTGGGCCGGCGTGCGCGACGCGCTCGATTGGGCCGGCCACGCGCCGCAGCATCCGTCGCCTCTCAAGCAGCGGCCGGAACTCGCCGACCTATCGGGTCCGCACGACACCGTTCCCGAGAGCGAGGATTGCCTCACGCTGAATGTTTGCACGCGTGGGCTCGGCGACGGCGCCAAGCGTCCGGTCATGGTCTGGTATCACGGCGGCGCCTTTGCGTTCGGCTCCGCCAACACGCCGCGCCTCGACGGCACCCGGCTTGCCGCCGACCATGACGTCGTCGTGGTGACGGTCAACCAGCGCCTCAACATCCTCGGCCATCTCTATCTCGCCGACATCGCCGGCGAGGAGTTCGCGGCGTCGGGCAATGCCGGCACGCTCGACATGCTCGCCGTCCTGCAATGGGTGCAAACAAACATCGAGCGCTTCGGCGGCGATCACGGCAACGTGACAATCTTCGGCCAGTCGGGCGGCGGCGCGAAGGTGAGCACGCTCCTCGCCATGCCGGCCGCGCGCGGCCTCTACCACCGCGCGATCGTCATGAGCGGCGCGGCCATTCGGCTGACCGAGCGCGAGCGCGCCGCAAAGCTAGCCGACGCCGTGCTGATGAAGCTCGGCCTCACGCGCGGGCAGCTCAACGAGCTGCAGACGCTACCCTTCGAGCGCCTGATCGCGGCAATCGACCCGGCCAAACAGATGGTCGGTCCGCCGCCGGCGCCGCGCCTCGACCGCTACGACTTCGGGCCGGTGGTCGACGGGGTCGTGCTGCCCGCCCATCCGTTCGATCCGGCGGCGCCTGATGTCTCGGCCGACATTCCGGTGCTGGTCGGCGGCACCAAGGACGAGATGGGGAGCTACCTCGCGACGGAAGACAATGTGTGGGAGCGCGGGCTTACCGAAGACGAGCTGCGTGCGCGCGTCGCCCAGGTGGCGGGCGAGGCGACGGATCGGGTGATGGAGACCTACCGTCGGCTCTATCCCGGCGTAAATCCGGCCGAACGGCTGATTTCGACGCTCACGGATTCAAACTTCCGCATCCGCACGCTCACGCTCGCCGACCGCAAGGCCGCGAAAGGCCGCGCGCAGGTCTGGCTCTATTCGTTCGACTGGGAGACGCCGGTGTTCGGCGGCCGCCTCAAGGCTTTCCATGCGCTCGACGTGCCGTTCGTGTTCAACACCATCGATGTGGTCGGCTCGACCGATCGCGGCGCGGGCGCGCACGATCTCGCGCGCCGCATCTCGGCGACCTGGGCGGCCTTCGCGCGCACCGGCAAGCCCGACAATCCGGCCATCCCCCATTGGCCCGTGTACACCCAGGCCGACCGCGCGACCTTGATCCTCGATCGCGAGTGCCGCGTCGCCAACGACTACGGCCGCGAGACGCGGTTGTTATGGAAGGAGCTGACGGGCGTGTGATGGGTGCTATAGCCCGGATGACACCGGCGCTTGCCGGCGGAAATCCGGGCGTCTTTGTTCCCGCATGTCGCCTCGCTCATGCGGGCTACGTTCCTACAACCCCGCCTGCACGGTCCCGATGGCGATCGCGACCGCCGCCTGCGTCGGGTCGATCACCGGCACGCCGAGCGCGTCTTCGAGCGGGCGGCGATGGCGCGCCATGCCGGCGCAGCCCATGATCACCACGTCGGCGCCGTCTTCTTCGACCAGCGCGCGGCCGGTCTCGACCATGCGAGCGAGCGTGCCCTCGCTCGCGCTTTCGGCGACGCTCACATCGAGCGGCCGCTCGCCGGCGAGGCGGTCGATGAGACTCATCTGGCGCAGATAGCGCGCGTGGCGGCGGATCGATTTCTGCGCGATCGCGATCACGCCGAAGCGGTCGCCGCGCGCGAGCGCGGTGAGCACCGCGCATTCGGCGATGCCGAACACCGGGCGCCGCGTGCCCTCGCGGCATAAATGCAGGCCGGGATCGCTGTAGCAGGCGATGACAAAGGCGTCGGCCGCGTTGTCCGCCTCGACCAGGCGGCGCAGCGGCAGCGTCACGGATTCGACGTCGCGCTGGGTCTCGATGCCGAGCGGCCCCTCGGCGAGCGTGGCGCAGCGGATCGACGGCCCCTCAGCGAAGCGGAACGCATCGAGCGCCTGGTCCATTCCCGTAGTGACGGCCGGGTTGGAATTGGGGTTGATAACGAGGATGTCGCCCTTGCGCTCAGCCACGGCCGCGCCTCCTTTATCCCCGTGAACCGGTCCGGAGATTACGATGCCTGAACAAACCTACCAGTTGGTCATTCGCGGCGGAACCGTCGCCACCGGCCGCGGTGCGTTCGCGGCTGACGTTGCGATCAGCGGCGAGAGCGTCGCGGCGATCGGCCGCGGCCTGCCGGCGGGCGCGCGCGAGATCGACGCCACGGGCAAGCTGGTGCTGCCGGGCGGGATCGATCCGCACTGCCACATCGAGCAGGTCTCCGCCGCCGGCATCCTCAACGCCGACAATTTCGAAAGCGCCACCACCTCGGCCGCGTTCGGTGGGACAACCTCGGTGATTTCGTTTGCCGCCCAGCACATCGGCAATTCACTCGAAAAGGTGCTTGCCGATTATCACGCGGCGGCCGAGCGCGGCGCGGTGATCGACTACGCCTTCCACATGATCCTCGCTGATCCGACCGAACAAGCGCTCAAGCACGACGTGCCGAAATTGGTGAAGTCAGGCCACGCCACGCTCAAGGTGTTCATGACCTACGACCGCATCCGCGTTGACGACGAGCAGCTGCTCGACGTGCTCGCCGCCGCCAAGGAGAACGGTGCTTTCGTCTGCGTGCACGCCGAAAACCACGGCATGATCACCTGGATGGTCAAGCGGCTGCTCGCGCGCGGCTACACCGCGCCCAAGTACCACGCGGTGAGCCATCCGCGCAGTGGCGAGGCGGAGGCGTTCAATCGGCTGATCACATTCGCCGCGTTCCTCGACCAGCCGGTGATGGTTTTCCATGTGTCGAGCGCGGAAGGCGTCGACGTCATCACCCGCGCGCGCGGGCAGGGGCTCAAGGTGTTCGCGGAAACCTGCCCGCAGTATTTGTTTCTCACTGCGCAAGACATCGACAAGCCCGGCACGGACGGCGCCAAGTGGATTTGCAGTCCGCCCATGCGCACGGCCGCCGACCAGGAGGCGATCTGGGCGGGCCTCGAGCGCGGCGACCTGCAGGTGATTTCCTCCGACCACGCGCCCTACCGTTCCGACCAAAGCGGCAAGTTCATTGCCGGGCCGGCGCCCAACTTCAAACAAATCCCCAACGGCATGCCCGGCCTCCACGTGCGCATGCCGCTGTTGTTCGACGCCATGGTGTCGAAGGGACGGCTCGGGCTGGCGAAATTCGTCGAGTTGACCGCCGAGGCGCCGGCGAAGATTTATAACTTGACCGGCAAAGGCGCGATCGCGGTCGGCGCCGACGCCGACATCGCCATCTGGGACCCGAATAAGCGCGTGACGCTGACCGAAGCCGGCATGCACGACCGCGCCGGCTACACGCCCTATGAAGGGCGCGAGGTGGTGGGCTGGCCGGAGACCGTTTTGTCGCGCGGTCGCGTTATCGTTCACGACGGCAAGCTCTTGGCGAAGCCGGGGGAGGGGCGCTTCCTCGCCCGCGCGGCGGGTGACGCCGCGAAGGGAACCGGCCGCATGGCACCCGAGTTCGATCCGGCGCGCAATTTTGGGGCAAAGCTGATGTAGCGAATGGTGAGTGGTGAATAGCGCACGGCTCTTTACTACTCACTAATCACTACTCACTAATCACTACTCACTAATCACTACTCACTAATCACTACTCACTAATCACTACTCACTAATCGCTACTCACTAATCACTACTCACTAATCACTACTCACTAATCACTACTCACTAATCACTACTCACTAATCACTACTCACCACTCACTACTGACTACTCACTATTCGCTATTCGCCTTCCTTACTCCGGCATCGCTTCCGCAATGCCGCGCAGCGCGTCGGCGCGTGCGATGTCTTCGGGGATCGACTGCGCGAGCGCGAGCGCCTCGCGGGCCTTGCCGCTGCGCGCGAGCGCCTCGGCAACGCCGCGCACCGCGTCGGTGCATGCCTGCTCGTCCTTGACCGAGCGCGCGGCCGCGAGCGCCGCCTCGACCTTGCCGGCCTTGGCAAGCGCGCCGGCCACATCGGCGAGCGCGCCGTCGCGCCGGTCCTCGTCGTCGATCGCCTGCGCGAACGCGGTCGCCATGCTCTCGTTACCTGCAGCTGCCATCACCACCGCGACGCTCGCCAATGTCACGTTGCGTCGCGTTGCATCGGGAATAGACCGCGCCGTCGCGAGCGCTTGCGTCGAGGCGCCGCCCTTTGCTTGCGCCTCGGCGATCGCCGCAAGCGCCTCGTCGCGGATGCGGCTTGGCTTGAGCGGCCGTGCGATTTTCGACGCATCGGCGAGCTTGCCGGCCTTGGCATAAGCAGTGGCAATAGCGGCAAGCGCATTGCCGCGCTGCTCTGCGTCTTTGATCGGCTGCGCGGCGCGCAAGGCCTCGGGAATCTTGCCGGCCTTGGCGAGTGCGTCGGCCACCTCGGCGCGCGCATTATCGCGCCAGTATTCGTCCTTGATTGATTGCGCGAGCCGCAGCGCCGCTTCGCCGTTGCCCAGTTGCGCCTGCGCTGCCGCAATCCGATTGAGCGCCGGATAGCGCAGGAAGGCGTCCTTGATCGACTCCGCCGCCTTGAGCCCCTCGGCCAGGTGACCCGCGCGCGCCTGCGCTTCGGCAATGGCGAGGATCGCGGTGGTGCGCGCGTCGTCGTCGGTGATGGACTGCGCGACCTTCAAAGCTTCGGCGAGGTTGCTGGCTTGCGCCGCGATGGCAACGTTGCCGAGTGCCTCGGCGCGCGCGGCTTCGCCTGCAATCGCCTGCGCGAGCGCGACGGCGTCGGCGATCTCGCCCGCCTTCGCCAGCGCCGCGGCGAAGGCGCTGAGCGCCCGGTCGCGCGGCTCGGGATCCTTGAGCGACTGCGCAACCTGCAAAACCAGCGCCTTGTTGCCCGCTTTGAGCAGCGCTTCGACGACGGCGTCGAAAGGAAACGGCAGCCCCTTCACCATGGCGGCAACGTTGAGCGCTTCTTCGATATTCGCCGCCATCGGCTGTGCGATGGCGATCGCGCCCAGCGCGGCGGCGCGCGCCGGCGCATCGGAAATTTCCCGCGCAACGTTCTGGGCGGCCGTGATGTTGCCGGCCTTGGCATTCGCCGCGGCGATAGCCGCGAGCGCGCTGTTGCGCGCGCTCTCGGCAGGTATCGACGCCGCAACCGCGGCGGCCGCCGTGAGGTCGCCTTGCTTCGCCTGCCCGGCGGCGATGAGCGCGAGCGCGCGCGAACGACGGTCGTCGTCGGCAATTGCGCGCGCGGCCGGCAGCGCCGGCGCGGATTTGCCGGTTTTCGTCAGCGCCGCGACGATGTCGGCGAGCGCGGTGTCGCGCCACAGCTCGTCGGTGATGGATTGAGCCAGGCGTATGCCGTCGTCGATGCGGCCCGCAGCGACCTCGACAATCGCCATCTGGCTGAGCGCCTGCGCACGTGCCCCCTCGTCTTGAATGGCGTGCGCCGCGGCGAGCGCCAGCTCGCGCACGCACGCGCGCGTCGGCGCATCGGCACAGCCTTGCGCCTGCACCGGCCCGGCTGCAGCCATGACGAGAAGCAAGGCGGCGATGACCGCGCGTGTCGTCGCCTCGCAAATATTGCAACGAATAGTCCGGCGCCTACATGCCCGTGCGCTGGCCGCTCCAGGTTCCTGCGCAAGCTCCCTGCTGCGAAGCTCCGCGGAAGCTGCCGCCGCCGCTGTTGCCGCGCAACCGTCCTGATCCGACCGCGTTGCCTTGGCTGCTCACCACACGCACGACGACGGCGCCGCCGCCGCTCACGCGTCCGGAGATTTGCGCATCGCCGCCGTTGTAGCGCACGATGCCGTTTCGGATCTCCACATTGTAAGCATAGTTGCCTCCCGCGCAGGCGCCGCTACGGCCGGCTACCGAAACGCTCCAGGACCCATCGTAAGGGCTGCGTGCCTGCGCGCCGTCCGCGATGGCGAGCGCACACGCCGCCGCGGCGGCAATTGTCGTGAGCCTCAAGGCAAGCATGCTGATATCTCCTCGTGCAGGGGTGGGTGTGGAATTGGTCGACGCCACAGGCAATCAAGTTCACACGCCGCGCTAATCGTTTTGTCGATGATGCCGGCGCCTTGGGTGTGATTCTACTATCGCAGGAACAATTTCGATACCAGCTGCGACGGCCTCCTTCCGAAACAAAAATCATTCCGCGACGGCACTTCGCTGCGCGCTGCTGACTTTAGGCGACGGTGATGTAAAACATAAGCCGTTACAATGGGTTGTCGACAAAGTTTGATCTTTTGCGCGACGGAACAATGCGGCCCCTGCGGCGCTTATCCTGTGAAAGCGAAAGGTGCCGCATGCATCCGATCGAACCGACCTGCGACCATCCTCAGCCGCGCCCGCATCCAGGCCGCGATCTGCCGCCGCCGGCGATCGACGAGCCGCTCGACGACGCCGAGCCCGATCATCCGCCCATGCGCGACCCCCCGTTGCCGGAGAGTGGTCCGGCGAAAATCGCGTGGATGTGACGAACGGGCGTGATGTGTTGAACGGGAGAGAAGCGATGGCCTATCCCGATAGCGAGAGGGCGCCGGAAGAGCGCGCGCCAGCCAATCTCGAAGGACGAGTAACGAACCAGGTGCGCCAAGGCGTCACCGGCCACAAGGCGCGCTATGTGCTCTATTGGAGCGTGGGAGTCCTGATCGTGATCTACGCGATTATTTATTTCGTTTTTTTGAAGTGAGAGTTTTGGCGAGCGAAGCGAAGCAATCCAGGGCAGCGCGTATGGACCCCTGGATTGCGTCGTCGCTTCGCTCCTCGCAATGACGGGCTGTCTCACAGTGGGATAGCCAACAGCGTGTCGATCTGCCGGCTGTCGAGGATGACGGTTTTTTCCAAAAAGCGCGGGTTCCCGTCGGGGAACGCGATGCGGTCTTCGTAGCGGCCGGTCGCGAACAGCGTCGTCTCGCCCGTGTGCATGATGCGCGCAACCAGAAAGTTCGTCACCGCCCGCACAATCCCGTCGCTGCCAGGCTCGATCAGCGGCGTGCCGACAGCGTGGCGATAGCGCTGGCTCTCGTAGACATTGGCGTTGCGCAGCGAGTTGATGCGGTCGCGCATCATAGCGCGCGAGGTCGCGTACATCAGGCTCAGCGGCAGCCCGCGCTCGACGTTCTCGACCGTGGTAATTCGGTAACGCCCATCGTCGGCGAAGAACTCCGGCCATTGCTCGAGCCGGTCCTCGTCGATCGCGTGCACGTAGCGCGCGTTGAGGTCCTGGACCCTGAAATGCAGCTCGACGTCCACGGTGCGCCTCACAAGTTCATGTGCGCCCGGTAGTCCTTCCAGAAACCGCGCACCGCCGCTTCGGTGACGCGGCTGTCCGAGGACGCGGTGCCATGGCCACCCATCTCGACGACTGACAATTCGTCGTCCGCCGCGCGCGCGGAGCGCTGGACGAAGCCGGTGGCGGCGCCGTCCTCCATAGAAACATAGCCGGCCGGCCCGATCAGATTCGCCTGGCGCAGCCGCAGCTCGGTGAGCGCCTCGTCGTCGGTCGTGAACCCGAAGCAGGTCCACACCAGCTCGGTCTTCTCCAGACCCTGCGGGACGACGCGGCGCACCGCGAGGCTGTTCCTAATCTGCTGCAGCACGAAGCAGGGGAAGACGCCGAGAATCTGGATGCCGACGCCGTCGCCGTATTCGTCGACGGTCGTGAGCAGCTCCGGTGCCTCGAGGCGGAAATCGTCCTGCGCCGAACGCATGCCGGCCTGCTCGTATTCCTTGCCGGCCACGTCGGCCGCCATCGAATAGGTGGTGTGATTGCCGCCGGCGTCGCTGATGATGACGCCGCCCTTTTGCGACAGCCGATGCAGCCGGAACGTGGTGAAGAACGCGTGCAGCAAGCTCGCGTGATAGCTGTCCTTGACGTTCTCCATGTAGAGCTTCCAGTTGCTCGGCAGCACCTGGCTGTAGCCGCCGAGCAGCTTGACCGGCGCGCGCATGACGCGGCGGATGCGCGCCACGATCTCGGGGCCGAGATAATCGGTCAGCGGCGGTGTCTGCGCCGACAGCGTGCCGAATACGAGCCCCCCGAGCGTCTCGACACGCAGCTGGCGTGGTGCGTGCTCCTCGGGCTTGGCGTCCTTCGGCATGCCGCCCTTGCCGCCAAGTCCTCGGCGGAACGCGATGCCGGTGAGATTGCCGGCAAGGTCGTAAGTCCAGTTGTGATAGACGCAGACGATTTCCTTCGCCTCGCCGCGCTCCTTGAGGCACAGCAGCGAGCCGCGATGGGCACAGCGGTTCTCGAACGCGTGCACGGCGCCGGCGTTGTCACGGGCGACCACGATCGGCATTTCGCCGAGGCTCGATCGGCAGTAGGTGTTGGGGCCGGGCAGCTCCGCTTCCAAACAGAGGAAGTTCCAGGTGGTGCCGCGGAAGATGCGCTCCTGCTCGCGCGCGTAAAGCTCCTGGTCGGAATAGACCCAGTAGGGCACCCGCGCGAGGCCCTCGGTCGGCCATTGCCGGCTCGCAACTGCAATCGTCATGGCGAAGCCTCCTCGTCTGGCGAGTTATTCCATTTTAATTCCGGCGGCCTTGATCACCTTGGCCCAGCGCTCGGTCTCTTCACGAATGAAGGCTCGGGTCGCCGTCGGATCTTCGCCGCCCGGCTCGGCTGAGAGCGTCGCGTATCGCGCGATGACCTCGGGCTGCCGCAGCGCGGCCGCTATGTCGCGGCTGATGCGTTCGGCGAGCGCGGCCGGCGTCTTCGGCGGCGCCGCGATCGCGAACCACGTATCGGAGACGAATCCGGGCAGGGTCTTCGCGACCGTGGGCGCCTGGGCGAAGGCGGGCAGGCGTTGCGCACTCGCGACCGCGAGGACTTTGACGGAGCCGCTGGAAATCAGCCCGGCGGCGCTGCCGAGATTATCGAAACTGAAATCGACGTCGCCGGCGAGAAGGCCGTTTAGCGCCGGGGCTGAGCCGCGATACGGCACATGCACCGCCTCGATTCCCGCCATCGATTTGAACAGCTCCGCGCTGAGGTGCGAGGTGGTGCCGATGCCCTGCGACCCATAGCTGAGCTTGCCCGGATTGGCGCGCGCATCGGCGATCAGTTCCGCGACGCTCGTTGCCGTGACCTTCCGGCTCACGAGCAGCGCGTTCGGAATGCGCGCCATCACGGTGATCGGCACGAAGGCGGCGGGGTCGAACGCGAGTTTGGGGTAGAGGTTCTGATTGATGGCGAGCGGCGCCGGCGCGGTTCCCAGCAACGTGTAGCCATCGGGCGGGGCCACTGCCACGACTTCGGCGCCCACGTTGCCGCCGGCGCCGGACCGGTTCTCGATCACAACCGGCTGGCCCCATTTGCGCGAGAGCCAGTCGCCGACGATGCGCGGCAATGCATCGGCGCTGCCGCCCGCCGGATAGGGCACGACGATTTTCACGGCGTGCTGCGGGTAGTCCTCGGCTGCGACACTCCACGGCATCGCAGCGAAGGCGGCGAGCGCCAGCGCCACCAAGAAAGCCGGCCGGCAGCGCCGCCTCGCGACCGTCGCGATCGCCATGCTCACCTTTGCCCCGCTCCTGGCTCGACCGCGAGACTAGACGGCCACTCGGTGCAGTTCCAGCGGCGGAACATAGGGCTTTATCGGCCGCCTGTGCGCATCTGATCACGGGATCACGGGTGCGTCAGGGCCGCGGTAATTGGGAACCGAGCGACGGCCAACGGTCTTAATCCGTAAACCCCGCCATTCGGGTTGGAGACGGATATGCGTGACCGGTTTCTCCGCGCCCTTTTGCTCGTGTTGCTGGCCCTCGTGCTGGTGGTGCTGGCGCGCCCCTACATCGATCAGGCGCTGTTTGCGGCCAAGGAGCCGCGTGCGATCGAGGCGCGTGGCGACCTCGCGCAGATCGAGCGGCTCAATATCGAAATCTTCCAGCGCGCCTCGCCCTCGGTCGTGCAGATCGCCAGCCGGGCGGGCGGGGCCGCGACCCGGCTCGGCGGTCAGCAAGAAGTCAGATCGGGCAGCGGCTTCGTGTGGGACCGCGCTGGCAACGTGGTCACCAACAACCACGTGGTCGAAAACGCACAGAACCTCCAGGTGCGCCTTGCCTCTGGCCAGGTGACCCGGGCGGACGTGCTCGGCACCGCGCCCAGTTACGACCTCGGCGTCATCCGGCTGCACAGCGTGGGGGCTTTGCCGCCGCCGCTCGCCGTCGGCACCTCCGCGGACCTCAAGGTCGGGCAACTCGCCTATGCGATCGGCAACCCTTTCGGTCTCGATCTGACTCTCACCACCGGGGTGATCAGCGCGCTCAAGCGGCATCTGCCGACCAGCGGCGGCCGGGAAATCAGCGGCGCGATCCAGACCGACGCGCCGATCAATCCGGGAAATTCCGGCGGCCCGTTGCTCGATTCCGCCGGACGGCTGATCGGGGTCAATACCGCAATCTTTTCACCCTCCGGCTCGAATGCCGGGGTCGGCTTCGCCATCCCGGTCGACGTGGTCAACCGCATCATCCCCGAGCTGATCAGCAAGGGCCGGGTGGCGACACCCGGCATCGGCATCGAGGCTGCGAACGAGGATATCGCCGCACGGCTCGGCATCGACGGCGTCGTCGTGGTCCGCACCGCCCCCGGTTCGCCCGCACAAAAGGCCGGTATCACGGGGGTCGATCTCAACGCCGACAGACTGGGCGACGTGATCGTCGCGGCCAACGGGACTCCGGTGCACAAGCTCTCCGACCTCGTCGACGAATTGGAGAAAGTGGGCATTGGCCACCGGGCTCAACTCACACTCCGCCGCGACGACCAGAACCGCACCGTCGGCGTCGACGTGGTCGATATCAGCCGCACCTCGTGAGAGTTGCGCGCCATCCACACAGTACGTAAAGCCAAGGATGGCCACGACTTTCTTCCTTCCTCATGTCGAGATTCCGCGCCGCCTGCGCGCGCTCGTGCGCGCTCGCGAAACGAGCCTTGTCGTCCTCGCGTCGGTTGTCGGGGTGGTCTCCGGCGTGGTGGTGCTGGCGATGGGCGCCGTCGTCAACGGGCTGCACGCGCTGTTCTTCAACCTGCCGTACGGGACGCGGCTGTCCTCGGTAACCGAGCTTGATTGGCACCTCGCGCTCGCGGTGCCCTGCCTCGGTGGGCTTCTTTTCGGCTTTGGCACCCAGGTGCTCGCGCGCTGGCGCTCCGGGCGCGAGGTCGATCCGATCGAGGCGAATGCGCTCCATGGCGGACGCATGTCGGTGATCGGCAGCCTCATCGTCGCCGCGCAGACGCTGTGGTCGAGCGGGGTCGGCGCTTCGGTCGGGCTCGAAGCCGGATACACGCAGCTCTCGAGCGGTCTTGCCTCGCGGCTCGGCCGTGCGTTCCGCCTGCGCCGCCGCGACCTGCGCACGCTCGTCGGCTGCGGCGCGGCCGCCGGCATCGCGGCTGCCTTCGGCGCGCCGCTCGGCGGCGCCTTCTACGGCTTCGAACTCGTCATCGGCAGCTATTCGGTCGCGAGCCTCGCTCCGGTCGGCGCCGCGGCCGTGATCGGCTATCTGGTCGTCGCGCAATTCGAGCGGCCCGATCTCGGCATCGCCGCCTCGACCGAGGTGGGCACGCCGGATTTGCTGATCGCCGCGCTCATCGGCGTGCTCGCCGCCGCCTTCGGCATCACGATCATGCGCTGTGTCGGCTATTGCGAGGCCATGTTCACCCGCCTGCGCCTGCCGCCTTCGCTGCGTTGCGCCATCGGCGGGCTCTTCGTCGGGGTGCTCGCAATCGTGACGCCGCAGGTGATGTCAACCGGGCACGGCGCGCTGCATCTCGCCTCGATGCTGGCGCTGCCGCTCGGCAGCATCGCGCTCATTTTCGTGCTCAAGGCTGCGGCTTCGGTGGCCTCGCTCGGCTCCGGTTTCCGCGGCGGCCTGTTCTTCGCTTCGCTTCTGCTGGGCGCGCTCGGCGGGCAACTGGTGTGCGCCGGCCTCGGGATGGTGTTTCCGAGCCTGCCGCTCAATCCCCAGGCCTACGCCATCATCGGCATGGGCGCGCTTTCGGTGTCGATCATCGGTGGGCCTTTGACCATGACCTTCATCGCGCTCGAGAGTACCGGCGACCTGTGGCTCACCGCGGCGGTGCTGGTCGCCGTCATCATCTCGGCGCAGGTCACGCGCGAGGTCTTCGGCTATTCCTTCGCCACCTGGCGCTTTCATCTGCGCGGCGAGACCATCCGCAGCGCCGCCGACGTCGGCTGGATTCGTGACCTCACCGTCGGCCGCATGATGCGGCGCGACGTGCAGACCGTGCCGGTCGACACCTACGTGTCGGATTTCCGTGAAGCCTTTCCGCTCGGCTCAACCAGTCAGGTCGTCTCGGTCGACGAGGACGGTCGCTACGCGGGCGTGGTCGTGGTCGCCGAGGCGCACGCCAAGGAACTTGATGACTCGCTGCCGCTACGCGAGATTCTGCACCATCGCGACGACTTTCTCCTGCCGGAAATGACCGTGCAGCACGCGGTCGCGGTGTTCGACCGGGCCGAGAGCGAGGCGCTGCCCGTGCTCGACTCGAATACCACCCGGCGCGTGATCGGGTTGCTCACCGAGGCGCATGCGCTGCGGCGCTACACCGAGGAATCCGAGCTGCACCGGCGCGAATTGCTGGTCGATGCTTGATGCGGAAAGCCTGTTACTATTCTTGGTGAGGGGAAGCCTGGAGGAGCGCCCATGCAGTTTGCCGTCGGGTTCAAATTGCAGGAGAAGAACGACCACGTGGTGGTCGATGGCGAAGACGCGCTCATCGCCGCCCTCAAGGTCAAGATGGAACGGCCGGACGCTTCGATCACCTACGTGCGGCGCGCCAACCGCCGCGGCGACGCGCGCCACCCCGCGGGCCGAATGGGCGAGCGGCGCTGATGCGCGGCGATGGCACCGCGTTCGCTCTCGCGGCTGCGGCCGATCTGCCTCGGGTTGCCCGAGGCAGAAGAGCGCGAGACTTGGGGCGAGCCGACCTTCCGGGTGTGCGACAAGATTTTCTGCATGCACCGCACCGATACGGGCGAACCTGCCCTGTGGTGCAAAGCGCCGCCCGGCAGCCAGGCAATCCTCGTCGGCGCCGACCCGCGCCGATTCTTCGTGCCGCCCTATGTTGGTCACAAGGGCTGGGTCGGCATGCGGCTTGACGGCAAAGTCGACTGGCGCGAGGTCGCGCTCCTGGTCACGCGCAGCTATCGCCTGACCGCGCCGAAGCGGCTGGTGCAGAAGCTTCCTTCCTATTGAAGCCGGTCGCAGTTCCGTTGAAGCGCGGCTATCGTGGGAGCGTGCCGGGCAACCCGGGCGTCAACGCCGCGGGCCCAAGCAGCAAGGGAGGATGATATGCCGGAAGTCTACGTCTACGCGGTCGAAGGGCGGACCATCGAGCAGAAGCGCAGCCTCGTCAAAGACATCACCGACGCGGTGGTGAAGAATTTCAAGGTCCCGGCCGACGCCGTGATGGTGCAGATCATGGAAGCCGCCAAGGACACCAAGGCCAAGGGCGGCGTCCTCTTCAGCGACCGCCCACCGGGATGAGGAACGCTCGGCGATGCTCATCGTCGACGCGCAGATTCATCTCTGGAGCAAGGGCACGACCTTGCCGCCGCATCGGGCCGAGCCCTATCTGATGGAACAGGCGCTGCGCGACATGGACGCGGCCGGCGTCGACCGTGCGCTCATCCATCCGCCGAGCTGGGATGCGGATTCAAACGAGCTTGCGGTCGCGGCGGTCAACGCGCATCCCGAGCGCTTCGCGATCCTCGGCCGCTTTCCGCCCGAGCGCATCGAGAGCCGGCTGCTGGTGCCGGAGTGGAAGAGCCGGCCGGGCATGCTCGGCCTACGCTTTACGTTTCTCCAGCCGCACATGAAATCATGGCCGACCGACGGCACGGTTGATTGGCTCTGGCCGGCCGCCGAGAAGGCGGGCATTCCGGTGGCGTTGCTCGCGACCGAGTTTCTGCCGCTCGTCGGCGAGATCGCGCAGCGCCACCCGCGGCTCAAACTGATCGTCGATCACATGGCCGCTGCGCGCCGCGCCAAGGGCGACGCCGCATTCGTGCACCTGCCCGAATTGCTTGCACTCGCCAGGCACCCGAACATCGCGGTGAAAGCAACCGGCGGCCCGGGCTATGCCGACGACACTCTTCCCTTCAAGAGCCTGCAGCCGCGCTATCGCGCGATCTACGATGCGTTCGGCCCGCAGCGCATGTTCTGGGGCACCGACATCACGCGCATGCCCTG
>Ga0306924_10002667_pt1 | contig 16899 bp, 17 predicted proteins | sample sta12Can44000111_FD_203756 | JGI IMG/M metagenome (GOLD analysis project Ga0306924, IMG submission 203756) | Lab enrichment of tropical soil microbial communities from Luquillo Experimental Forest, Puerto Rico - statanox.12C.anox.44.000.111 (v2)... | ecosystem: Environmental > Terrestrial >... | reverse complement strand
TCCGGCGATTCAGGGTACGCCCAGTCAACCCCGCACGGCCTTTAGGGCTTTATCGCCTGCCCCTTGCCGGCCGGGCGTTTGTCGGCTCCCTTCTTTTTCTGCTTGGGCTTCTTGGCCTCCCGGCTCGACCGCTTCTGTTCCTTGTTTGCCACGGTGCTCTCCCGTCAAGTTAGTAGCAAGCGAATATGCTCCGGATGCGCAGCGATGCAACCGTTGATTCTCGCGCGAGAGCGCCACCACCGATTTGTCCATCGGTTGTTGACGACGCGATGTCGGCCAAAGAGATCCTGTCGTCCGGCGGCGTCAAAAGGCTCGCCAGGTCAAGTCCGCCGGTGTTTCAAGCGACGACCGGCCAAGGATCAACGCAATGTCCTTGATGGCGGTGGACGCCCCTCAGAAGGCCTTTTGAGGTCGCCCTTCCGCCGGCGCGCTTCCGGGGTGCGTCCCTGCGCGGGTTGCTACCTCTTCGGCCATGAAGGTTTCTCAGTTCCCGGTGACCAAGTTGATCAGGCTTTCACCGCGGACGAAGCGGTCGATGTTATCGGCGATTTCGTTCCGGCGGCGCGCGACCATGCCGTCGGTCCACCCTGAATTGTGCGGCGTTGCGATAACATTCGGCAATTTGTGAAACGGATGCCGTGAGCCACGCCGCTCCGGCTCGGCCGCGTCGGGGTATTGCCACCAGACATCGAGCGCTGCCCCGCCGATCGTCCGATCGCGCAATGCAGAGTAAAGCGCGTCCTCATCGACGACTTGGCCGCGGGCAGTGTTGATCAGAAATGCGTTCGACCTCATCAGCGAGAGCCGGCGCGCATCGATCAGCCGGTTAGTGTCGGGGCTGAGCGCGGTGCACAGAGCTACCGTGTCGCATTCGGGCAGCATGCGGTCGAGCTCGCTAAGCGGTCGGACGTGCTCAACTCCCGGCTCCGGCTCTCTTGACGTGCGATTGGCAATCAGGATGCGGCAGCCGAACGGCGCCGCGCGCCGCGCTATCTCGCGTCCGACACGACCATAGCCGACGATGCCAAGCGTGCTGCCCCACACCTCGCCGTGGGGTGCGCCCCCCTGTACCCAGCTCGTGCGCCAGGAGGCATGCTCGCGGAACTCGCGCGAAATCTCGAGCAGCCGATGCCGCCACACGAGCATTACCATGACCACGTATTCGGCGATCGCGCTCTCGTGACCGAATGCGTTGCATACCGCGACCCCGGCCGGTAATGCTGTGAGCTCGATCAATTCGATCCCGGTCGCGACCGATTGGACCAGACGCACCTTCGGTGCCGGCGGATAGTCAGCGCGCCAGTGATTGCTAACCAAAATTTCGGCATCGGCGGCGGCTCGTGGCAGCCGCGTCTGATCGATCGGGTCGTCGAGGATCTCGAGTTCAAGATCGGCCGGCAGCCGGGACCTAATCCCCGCGGCGGTGGCGGCCGCAACTCCACCGAGAAACAACGCCTTCATGAGCCTAGCTTCCGGCAGCCAAAAAATGATTGGGCAGCCCCGCAGTTTAAACCGGATTTCCTTGTCAGGGCCACGACGCGGGCATCGAACGGAGCTCAGAACGTTATCTCGATGGGGAGTTTCGCGTATATAGATCGCTTGCACTTTGGAGGTTGCCCGATGATCTCCCGATCACGTCCCGATCCGCTCGTGCTGTGCATTCTCGACGGCTGGGGCGAGCGGTCGAAGGCTGATGACAACGCGATCGCGATGGCGCATACACCGGTCTGGCATCGGCTTCTTGCACGCTGGCCACACGCGCATCTCCAGGCCAGTGAGCATTATGTCGGACTCCCCGATGGTCAGATGGGCAATTCCGAGGTCGGCCACACCAATCTTGGTGCCGGACGGCTAGTGCTCCAGGACCTGCCGCGCATCGACGCGGCAATCTCGGCCGGCCAGCTTGCCGCGATGCCGGCGTTGCGCAACTTCGTCGGCAAGCTGAAAGAAAGCCGCGGGACGGCTCACCTGATGGGCTTGCTGTCACCCGGCGGGGTGCACTCGCACCAGCATCAGATCGCCGCATTCGCCCGGATCCTCGCGGAGGCAGGGTTGCCGGTCGCCATCCACGCCTTTCTCGACGGGCGTGATACCCCGCCTAAATCAGCCGCCATCTATTTGCAAGAATTCCAGCGGGAAGTCGCAAGCCTCGAACGCCTTCGAATCGCCACCGTGTGCGGCCGCTATTTTGCGATGGATCGCGATAAGCGCTGGGACCGCGTCGAGAAGGCTTACCGGGTAATCGTGGAGGGGCTCGGCGGACGCGTCGAGGGCCCGGTGGAGGGCATAGAAGCCGCCTACCGCCGGGGCGAAACAGATGAGTTTGTGCGGCCGATTGCCATCTCCGACTACCGTGGGATGAAGGACGGTGACGGGCTGGCGATCGGAAACTTTCGCGCCGACCGTGTACGCGAAATCACTACCGCCCTGCTCGACCCGGATTTCGCCGGCTTTGGGCGGGCGAGGCGGGTCGGGTTTGCCGCAGCGCTCGGGCTCGTCGAGTATTCGGCCGAGCTCAACCGCTTTCTCGGTGTGCTTTTTCCGCCGGAGGACCTCTCAGATACGTTTGGCGAAGTGGTCTCCAATGCCGGGCTGACCCAGCTGCGCATCGCCGAGACGGAAAAGTACGCACATGTTACATTTTTCTTTAACGGCGGCCGCGAAATGGTGTTTCCCGGTGAGGAGCGAATCCTTGTGCCCTCGCCAAAAGTAGCCACTTACGACCAGCAGCCTGAAATGTCGGCACCCGAAGTGACTGACAAAGTGGTCGAGGCGATCGCAGCCCACCGTTTCGACGTTATCGTGCTCAATTATGCCAATACCGACATGGTCGGGCATACCGGCCGCCTCGATGCGGCGGTGAACGCCGTCGAGACCGTCGATACCTGCCTCGGCCGGCTTTCGGACGCGGTCGAGCGCGCGGGCGGCACGCTAGTCATCACAGCCGATCATGGCAACGCCGAAATGATGCGCGATCCCGAAACCGGCGAGCCGCATACCGCGCATACGCTAAACCCGGTCCCGTTTATCGTGGTCAATCCGCCGGCTGCGGTGCGTCATCTCGACGGTGGTCGTCTCTCCGATGTCGCTCCGACGTTGCTGGACCTCCTCGGCCTGCCCAAGCCCTCCGCGATGACTGGCCATTCATTGATCGCGCCGCCCGCCGCCGAATATGCGGCCAGCTGACTCATATCGTCAGCCACGACGTAGCCAGGGCTTGGCTTGATCATCGAGCGCGGTGGCGGATATCATTCCGAAGGTCAAACCCCCATCGTCGCCGGCACGCCGATCGCGCTGGGTGCCATAGGGTGAGTAAATGAAGCGGTCAGGTATTTTCGCGGCGGTTGCCGCAGCGGTTCTGTTGCTTTCGCTGCGCCAGGATATCAGTGCGGCGACGTCAAACTCTACGGAAACGTACAAGCAGCTAAACCTGTTCGGTGAAGTGTTCGAACGCGTGCGGGCCGAATATGTCGACGATGTCAGCGACGATTCCCTGGTCGAGTCGGCGATCAACGGCATGCTGACCTCGCTCGACCCGCATTCGAATTATCTGAATACGAAGAACTTCAACGATATGAAAGTGCAAACCCGCGGCGAGTTCGGAGGGCTCGGGATCGAAGTATCGATGGAAAATGGCGTCGTTAAGGTGGTCTCGCCGATAGACGACACGCCTGCCGCGCGAGCTGGGTTGAAGCCGGGCGATCTGATCACCCATCTCGACGGCGATCCGGTTCAAGGGATGACCCTGCCTGAAGCCGTCGAGAAGATGCGCGGCCCAGTCAGCAGCGAGATAAGGCTGACGATCCGACGCGACGGAAAGGACCCGTTTGACGTCAAATTGGTCCGCGCGACGATCAAGATCCAGTCTGTCCGTTCCCATCTCGAAGGCGACAATATCGCCTATATCCGAATTACAACTTTCAACGAGCAGACCGATGTCGGGCTCAACAACGCGATGAAGAACTTGAAGCAACAGGCCGGCGGCAAGCTCCTCGGGGTGGTCCTCGATCTGCGCAATGATCCTGGCGGGCTGCTCGATCAGGCGGTCGCGGTCGCAGATGCGTTTCTCGACAAAGGCGAAATCGTGTCGACCCGTGGACGGCGCAACGAGGATGCCCAACGCTACAACGCCCGTCCCGGTGACATCGCCGCCGGGCTCCCAATCGCGGTTCTGATCAATGGCGGCTCAGCCTCGGCCAGCGAGATCGTCGCCGGCGCCTTACAGGACCACCACAGAGCGATCCTGCTCGGGACCCGGTCGTTCGGCAAAGGATCAGTCCAGACGATTATCCCGCTGCCCGGCCACGGGGCGATGCGGCTCACCACCGCACGCTACTACACGCCCTCCGGGCGGTCGATCCAGGCCAGGGGCATTGAGCCGGACATCGTCATCGAAGCTGCTAAGATCGAAAAAACCCCCGAGAAGAGCGAGGCCAAAGTTGCTACTGCCTCGGACTTGAAAAGGGAGGATTCTGGTGACGGGGGCGCCGAGCAGCAGAACTCGGTAGATCCGTCGATCATCGGCACGCCGGCGGATTACCAGCTGACCCGGGCCGTAGACATGCTGCACGGCATCTCGTTGTTCAACGGGCGGGTGGTCAACTGAGGGGCGCGTAGGGCAGGATGTGTTAGCGCCGAGGAGCAGCTGATGCCCGGCAAACTGAGATACCGGGCGGCGGTCGGCGTCATGCTATTTAACAGCGCGGGCGATGTCTTTGTCGCTCGGCGAATCGATATGTCAACGTTAGCTGCCTGGCAGATGCCGCAAGGTGGGATCGACAAGGGTGAGACCCCACTGCAAGCAGCGCTGCGCGAACTCAAGGAAGAAATCGGCACCAACGAGGCCGAGATCCTCGCCGAAAGCCGGATGTGGCTCACCTACGACCTGCCCGTCGAACTAGCGAGCCGGGTTTGGGGTGGGCGTTATCGAGGCCAGCGGCAGAAATGGTTTGCCATGCGCTTTACCGGAGATGATACGGATATCGACCTCGCAACGGACCATCCGGAGTTCGATGCCTGGAAGTGGATACGCCCCGAACAGCTCCCGGAAATAATCGTGCCGTTCAAGCGTCAGCTATACATCGACATCCTGGCCGAGTTTCGCGTGTATTGCGGCGCTGAGGCGGTTTGACCGCTACCTCAGAGGCTTAACCGAGCGACGGCCGCAGCGATCTCCGCGTCGCTGGGCATGGCAGGCTGCGCGCCGCGGGCCAAACAGGCGAGCCCGGCTGCAGCGCTCGCCTGGCGCAGGGCGGCTTCCAACGTCGAGCCCAGATCGAGCGCCGCCGCGAGAACGCCGACAAAGGTATCGCCGGCGCCGGTGGTGTCGACCGCCTCGATCGCTAACGCCGGCACTTGTATGCTCGTCCCGTCGCGTAAGATCGCCAGTGCGCCCGCAGCGCCGCGTGTCACCACGAGCCCACGCCTTACGCGACGCGCAAGCCGCCGCGGATCCGACCCCATCGTCGCCGCCTCTCCTTCGTTGGCAACCACGAGATCGATCTCCCCCAAGAGAGCGATGTCGATCGGCGAGGCAGGCGCAAGGTTCAGCACGCTGCACCCGCCGCGCGAGCGCAACCGCCTGATTAGCAGCGCGGTTTCGCTGAGGGGCACCTCCATTTGCACCACGAGGATGGTGCCGGCGCCGAGAAGCTCGTTGGGAACCTGGTCCGACCGCGCCCTCGCATTGGCGCCCGGTGCCACCGCGATCGTATTCTCCCCCGTACTCGAAACCATGATGGCAGCGCAGCCGGTGGGTGGCTCGACTATTCGCACAAATCGCGTATCGACCCCGTCTCGCTGAAGCAATTCAAGCGCGATGCGGGCAAACGGATCCGCGCCGACGGCCCCGGCCAGGATGACCTCAGCCCCTGCACGGCGGGCGGCCAACGCCTGATTGGCGCCCTTCCCGCCGGGGAGAAGGGCATGGTCACCGCCGAGCACCGTCTCGCCCGGCCGTGGCAGCCGCGGGACCGGGACGATCAGGTCGACGTTTATCGAGCCGAAGATCACGATCATGTCACAGCGCCTTCCTGCAATCATCTCCTACAGAAAATGATGATCCGACGGCGCGAACCCCATGTTCACCGATATATCAATGAGAGAGGGTAAACATGACGGATTTCGAGAAACGCCCGCTCGGCCGCACTACGGTCGAAGTAACCACGCTCGGCCTGGGCTGCGCGACCCTAGGCGGCAGCCGCGTGCCAGTCACCCGCGAGGAGGCCCTAGCGGTCGTGCGCGCCGCTTGGGCGTCCGGGGTGCGCTATGTAGACGCCGCGCCATATTACGGGTTTGGCCAAGCCGAGCGTTGCGTCGGCGACGCGCTGCGCGAAGTACCGCGAGACGAATGGGTCTTATCGACCAAAGTCGGGCGGTTGCTGCGCCCCCACGCAAGCTCGACCGCAACCGAACCCCGGCAAAGTCGAATGCCATTCGATGCAGTATTCGACTACTCCTATGACGCGATTATGCGCTCGTTCGAAGACAGCTTACAGCGGCTCGGCTTGGCGCGAATCGACATTCTCTACGTGCACGACATCGGGACGATGCAGCACGGTCCGCAGGCGCATCCCGTTCTCATGCGCACTTTGCGCGAGAGCGGGTATCGAGCGCTCGATGAGCTGCGCCGTTCCGGCAGCGTGCGGGGGATCGGCATCGGCGTCAATGAGCGGGAAGTCTTGTTGGAGGCGATGGAGTGGGGTGCGTGGGACGCCTTCCTTCTCGCCGGGCGCTACACCCTCCTCGAACAGGCGCCGCTCGACGATCTGCTGCCCAAATGTCTTTCATCGGGCGTATCGATCGTCGCTGGCGGCCCGCTGAATTCCGGCATTCTCGCCGGACGTGATACCTGGAATTATCGAGCCGCACCGCCCGAGATCGTTGCTCGTGTGGATCAGATCAAGGCGGTTTGCGATAGCCACCACGTGCCTTTGGCGGCGGCGGCCTTGCAATTTCCTCTTGCTCACCCTGCGGTTGCAGCGATCATCCCGGGACCGCGCAGTGCCGAAGAATTCGCGGCTAACCTCGACCACCTGCGCCATCCGATACCCCCGGCGCTGTGGGCCGATTTGCGCAATGCTAAGCTGCTCCACCCGCTCGCGCCGACGCCTGTCAATCCTTGGGCGCCCCCGTCGGTGTAGCGCGAGCAGCGGGCGGAAGCGTGCGCTTCGAAATGCGCATAAAATCACTATAAACGAAGGTCTTTGACCATAAAATTTGGTTAATTTCTTCAACCATACCGAGGCCTGTGATCAATCCTCTTTAATAATAGAAGAATATAGTGGAGAATTGAGCGAATCAGGGAGATGACGAACATGGCGGGTTTCGAGAAACGCCGTCTCGGGCGCTCCTCGCTCGAGGTAACCGTTCTCGGGCTCGGCTGCGCGACCCTCGGCGGTCACCGGGTGGAGGTGACCCGCGAGGAGGCCGAAGCGATCGTGCGTGCGGCATGGGCGGGCGGCGTACGCTATATCGACTGCGCACCCTTTTATGGCTACGGGCAGGCGGAGCGATGCGTTGGCGATGCGCTGCGCGACATGCCCCGTGACGAATGGGTATTATCGACGAAAGTCGGGCGCCTGTTGCGCCCGCGCGCCCAGGCGCCTGCAAGCGAGCCGTACCGGCATCCGTTGCCGTTCAACACGGCTTTCGACTACAGTTATGACGGTGTCATGCGGGGGTTCGAGGACAGTCTGCAACGCCTCGGCTTAGCGCGGATCGACATCCTCTATGCGCACGACATCGGTGGCGCGCAGCACAGGGAAGCGCATTCTGAGGTCATGCGGATATTTCGCGACGGCGGCTACCGGGCGCTCGAAGAGCTGCGCCGTAACGGTCTGGTACGGGCGATCGGGATTGGCGTCAACGAACGGGAAGTGCTGCTGGAAGCGATGGATTGGGGCGACTGGGATGCCTTCCTTCTGGCCAGTCGGTACACGCTCCTCGAACAGGACCCGCTCGATGATCTGCTGCCAAAATGCGAGCGGTCGGGCATTTCGATCGTCGTGGGCGCGGTGCACAATACCGGCGTTCTGGCAGGCCGCGACAGTTGGAATTACCGACCCACTCCACCCGAGATCGCTGATCGGGTCAACGCGATCCGGGCGGCATGCGATCGTCATGCCGTGCCTCTGATCGCCGCGGCGCTGCAATTCCCACTTGCTCACCCTGCTATCGCGGCGGTCCTCCCAGGCCCACGCAACATTGAGGAGATAGAGGAAAACTCGGAGCTTCTGCGCTATCCTATTCCATCGGCGCTGTGGGCAGACCTGCGCGACGCCAAGCTCATCCACCCGCTTGCGCCGACGCCGAGCTGATCGACTGGGAACTCCGATGAAATTAATTGGCGCAACCATCCCCGACGTGATCGTCCAACGAGTGATCCAACGCCGCGGCGCGGCGCACTCTTTCGCTGATCTCGATCCCGCGCAGACGGCGCTGGTCGTCATCGATCTGCAGCACGCCTTTGTGAACGACGCGATCGGTTTCGCAGCCGTGCCGGCCGCTCGCGACATCGTCCCCGCGGTCAACCGCCTGGCGGCGGCTGTGCGCGAGACCGGCGGCGGTGTGTTCTGGATCAAGATGACGCATGACGATCGCTGCTTCAGCGAGTGGTCGGTGGCCTACGAGCTGCCGACACCTGAGTACCGCGCCAAGCGCATCGCTGCGCTATCCGAGGGTACGCTCGGCCACGAGCTGTGGCCCGAACTCGATGTGCGGCCGCAAGACGAGATCGTCAGGAAATATCGCTACAGCGCATTTATGCCGGGCACGTCCGACCTGCCCGACCGGCTGCGTGCCCGCGGCTTCGATACGGTGCTGATCACCGGGACCGTCACCAATGTATGCTGTGAGAGCTCGGCGCGAGACGCCAACATGACGAACTTTCGCACGATCATGGTCAGCGATGGCAACGCCGCCCTAAGCCAGGAGGAGCACGAGGCGTCATTAACCGCCTTCTACAATACGTTTGGCGATGTCATGGATACCGACATGATCATCGCCAGCTTGCGGCGTGCGCGATCCGCGCAAGCGGCCTAAGGGGGGGACATGAAGGAAAACCGTGTCAAGCGCATCCTGCGTGAGGGCGGTCTCGCCCTAGGTACGCATGTCGGCGGCATCGCCGACCCCCAGATTGTCGAGCTGATCGGGCTCGCCGGCTTCGATGCGGCTTTCATCGACATGGAGCACACCACCTTCGATCTGCACGATGTGCAGCTCGCGGTGATGGCGGCCGAGCGCGTCGGGATCACGCCGATCGTGCGCGCGCCGGGGTTCGATCCGGCCTTCATCCTCCGGCTCTTGGATATGGGCGTGCAGGGCATACAGGTTCCGCATGTCGGTGACGCCGCAACCGCGCGCGCCGCGGTCAAGGCTGTGCGGTACCCGCCGCTTGGCGAGCGCGGCATGGCGGCCGGCAGCCGCGCCGCTGAATTCGGCAGGATCCCGCTGGTCGATCATATGGCGCAGTCCAACCGCGAGATCCTGCTGGCCTGCATGATCGAGGATATGGTGGCGGTCGAGCGGATTGACGAAATCGCGGCGGTCGAGGGTGTCGACCTTTTGGCGGTCGGGCCGTCGGACCTGTCGCGTTCGCTCGGCGTCAGCGGGCAGCCCGACCACCCGAGACTGGTCGCAGCGATCGACCGGATCCGCGAGGCGGTCAAAAAGGGTGCCGGAGCGCGGCTCGCTCTGCCGTTGAACCACGCCGCCTTCCCGCGCGACGCCGCCCAGCTCAAGGCGCTCGGCGCCGGTTACACCAATTGCGCGCCGAGCCCCGAAGCGCGGCTGCTGCGATCTTTCCAGGACCAAGCGGCCGAGCAACGCAGGCTGTTGCGTTAGCGCTTAAGCCGCGCCTCTTGCCAGCCGGGCTAGCTTGTAGCGCATCGCCAGCCATGCGAGACGGCTTCCCGCTTCCGCGAGCCGGCTGCGCGGGGCCAAACCGACAGCCTTAAGGACCATCGCGACCATGTGTCGGACATGGGGCTGTTGGTACAGCGTCAACGCCCGCCGCGCATAGGCGCGGCTATAGAGACGCCGATCATACGGTCCCGCCGGCTCGTTCGCCGCGTAGTAGGCGTAGGCGAGCTCGTCATCCTCGGCCTCCGCAATCCGCCCGAGGGCGACGCTGAGGCGGTGCACCAACCCGATCTGATCGCGCTCCAGACAGCGCGTCAGGTTCCTGTAGAAAAGCTTGTAGTGTCGGATCTCGTCGGCCGCGATGTTGCGGCAGATCTCCTTCAGCACCGGCTCCCGCACGCCGTCGCGCAACGCCGAGTAATATGAGCTGGTGCCGACCTCGACCATGCAGCGCGCGATCATTTCGCCCGAGCGCGAGCCGCGGCGCGCGGTAACGGCATCGAAATCGATCTGATAGCCCGCCCGAAACCGATCGAAAGCGGCGGCGAAGTCGTAGCTCGCATCGGCGAGCACAGCCCAACGCGCCAAGGCCCGTCCATGCTCGATTTCCTCCTCGCCCCAACGCTGCGCCGCTCTCTGGAAGCCGGGATCGTCGGTGAAGATCCGACATAGATGATGCGCATACGCCGCGCTGTTGTATTCGACGAGGCTCGCCGCTTTGACGATTCGCACGACCTCGGGATCGAGCTTGCTGGGATCAAAACGCTCCCAGGCAATATCATCGAGCGTCCAGCGGCCCATGGCTCCGCTATCCCGCAAGTTTCTTCTTCAACAGCTGGTTGACCACGGCGGGGTTGGCCTTGCCTTGCGTCGCACGCATGATCTGGCCGACAAAGAAGCCGTAGAGTTTGTCGCGGCCGGCGCGATATTCGGCGACCTTGTCGGCTTGGGCCGCGAGGACCGTGTCGATCGCGGTCTCGATCGCGGCCCGATCGGTCACCTGACGCAGCCCCTTCGCCGCGACGATCGCGGCGGGGTCGCTGCCTATGGCAACCATCTCGGCAAAGACGTCCTTGGCGAGCCGGCCGGAAACAGTGCCGTCGGCAATCAGGTCGATCAGTGCCCCGAGCTGCCCGGCCGAAACCGGCGATCGGCCGATGCCGATCCCGAGCCGGTTCAACGCCCCGAACAGATCGCCCATGACCCAATTCGCTGCTGCCTTGGCGTCGCGCCCTTCAACCACCCGCTCGAAGAACAGCGCTGTCTCCTTCTCGGCAACCAGTACCCCCGCATCCGCGGCCGAGAGCCCGTATTCCGACATGAACCGCGCCTTCTTGGCGTCGGGTAACTCGGGTAAGTCCACGCGAATCCGCTCGACCCAATCGGGGTCGAGCACCAATGGCAGCAGATCAGGATCCGGGAAGTAGCGGTAGTCGTGCGCTTCCTCCTTCGAGCGCATCGGCCGGGTGATACCACGCCCGACATCGAACAGCCTCGTCTGCTGCTCGATCCTGCCGCCCTCCTCGATCAGCTCGATTTGGCGCCGTGCCTCGTGATCGATCGCCTGCATCACATGGCGGATCGAGTTGAGGTTTTTGATCTCGCAGCGTGTGCCCAGCGCCTCGCCGGGACGGCGGACCGAGATGTTGCAGTCGCAGCGCAGCGAGCCCTCCTCCATGTTGCCGTCGCAGGTGCCGAGATAACGCAAGATAGAGCGCAATTTGCGCAGATAGACCCCGGCCTCTTCGGCGCTCCGCAGATCGGGCTCGGATACGATCTCCATCAGCGCGATACCAGCCCGGTTGAGGTCGATATAGGTCACGGTAGGGTGCTGGTCATGCAAGCTCTTGCCGGCGTCCTGCTCGAGATGCAGCCGGGTGATGCCGATCTCGCGCACCGTCCCGTCGGGCATGTCCAGACTGATGCGGCCACGCCCCACGACCGGATGCAAGTATTGCGAAATCTGATAGCCGGCCGGGAGATCCGGATAGAAATAGTTCTTGCGCTCGAAGACGCTCGCCGAGTTGATCTCGGCGGCGAGGCCAAGCCCGGTTCTGACCGCCTGCTCGACGCAAAAACGATTGATGACCGGCAACATCCCCGGAAATGCGGCGTCAACCGGCGAGACCTGGGTGTTAGGTTCAGCGCCGAAATCGGTCCCCGCCCCGGAAAACAATTTGGCCTTCGAGACCACCTGGGCGTGGATCTCGAGGCCGATCACGGTTTCCCATTTCCCCGTGCGGCTCTCGATCATGATCCGCCCCCGGCGACAAAGCCCGGCAGATGCCGGAACGAGGCAGCGCGCTCCAAGATCTCAGCGACGCGCAGAACCGTCGCCTCGTCAAAGGCGCGGCCGATGATCTGCAAGCCGAGCGGCAGTCCGTCGCCCGAGAGACCGGCCGGCACCGAGGCTGCCGGCACCCCGGCGAGATTCGCCGGCACCGTAAAGACATCGTTCAGATACATTTCAATCGGGTCGCCACTCTTTTCGCCGATGGCAAATGCCGCCGATGGCGCCGTCGGGGTCAGAATACAGTCGACCCGCTCGAACGCACTGGCGAAGTCGCGGGCGATCAGGGTGCGCACCCGCTGTGCCTTGAGGTAGTAGGCGTCGTAGTAACCGGCCGACAGCACATAGGTGCCGATCAGCACGCGGCGGCGGACCTCGGCGCCAAATCCGGCCGCGCGGGTGAGCTCGTACATCTCTGCGAGACTGTCGCCCTCGACGCGCAGCCCAAACCGCACACCGTCATAACGCGCGAGGTTTGAAGAGGCCTCAGCCAGCGCAATGATGTAGTAAGCCGGCAACGCGTACTTGGTCATCGGCAGACTGATTTCGACCGGCTCGGCACCAGCCGAGCGCAGCCATTCGACGCCTTGCTGCCACAGCGCTTCGATCTCACTGGGCATCCCAGCGACGCAGTATTCCCGGGGGATGCCGATGCGCAGTCCCTCGATATTGTCGCCGAGCATCGCTTCGAAATTCGGGACCGGAACCGGCGCAGAGGTCGAGTCCCTCGGATCGTGTCCAGCCATCGCGCCGAGCGTGATCGCCACGTCGCGAACCGTCCGGCCCATTGGCCCGGGATGGTCGAGTGAGGAGGCGTAGGCGACGACTCCCCAGCGCGAGCAGCGGCCATAAGTCGGCTTTAACCCGACTATGCCGCAAAAGCTCGCCGGCTGGCGGATCGACCCGCCGGTATCGGTTCCGGTCGCGGCGAGCGCCGCACGCGCTGCGACCGCGGCCGCGGAGCCGCCCGAGGAGCCGCCCGGGACTAGCGGCCGGTTGTCCGCCGGCCTCCGCCACGGGTTCTCGACCGGTCCATACCAGCTCGTGGTGTTCGAGGAGCCCATCGCGAACTCGTCGAGATTGGTCTTGCCGAGCATGACCGCGCCGGACTGCCACAGCTTTTCGGTCACCGTCGATTCATAGGGCGGACAAAACCCGTGGAGGATGTGCGAGCCGGCGGTGGTCAGGACACCCTTTGTGCAGTAGAGGTCCTTAACCGCGACCGGAATGCCGTCGAGCGGCAATGCCTCGCCCCGCGCCAGGCGCCCGTCTGAGGCATCGGCCATCGCCAGCGCGCGCTCGGGTGTCGGCGTGATATAGGCGTTGAGCGGTTCGGCTTCGGCGACCGCGTCGTTGTAGGCGGCGGCGAGCTCACGCGCCGAAAAGAGCCTGCGGGTGAGCCCGTCGCGCGCCTCGGCGAGGTCGAGTGCCAGCAGCGCCGGGTCGCTCACTCGACGACCTTGGGGACTGTGAAAAAGCCGCGCGCCGCGCGCGGTGCATTGCCGATAATCGTGTCGCGACAGCCGCCATCGGTCATCGCGTCGTCGCGCATCGGCAGGCTCGCCGCCGCCGCACTCGCCATCGGGGGCACACCCGTCGTGTCGAACTCGTTCAGCTGCTCAACCCAGTCGAGGATGTGCGACAGCTCAATCGCCAGCGGTTCGAGCTCGGCATCCGAAAGCTTGATCCGCGCCAAACTGGCGATGTGCGCCACGGTGGCTTTGTCGAGCGCCATGACTTCAGCGTCTCCGGGTTATCATCGCGCATGATCCTAGACAATCCTGCGGAGCTGCGCGAGGCGGTGCCGGCGGGCATGCGGCTGATGGGCCTCGATGTCGGGACGAAGACCATCGGGGTTGCGCTGTCCGACACCCGCCGGGTTATCGCCACACCGCTGGAAACGATCCGCCGCCATCGCTTCCGTGAAGACATGGTGCGGCTCTTCTCCTTGGTTGACACAAAAGCTGTGGGCGGACTGGTGGTCGGTCTGCCGCTAACCCTTTCCGGTGCCGACGGGCCCCGCACGCAGTCGGTGCGCCAGTTCTCGCGGAACCTGCTGGCATTCCGCGACCTGCCGGTCGTCTTTTGGGACGAACGGATGTCGACCGCCGTCGTGACCCGTGAGATGATCGCCCACGACATGACCCGGAAGCGCCGCGCCGAGATCGTCGATCGCGTCGCTGCTGCCTACATACTGCAGGGCTGCCTCGACTTTCTCGTCCGGACCTCCGCGTGAGCCTTGCGGTGGCCACGGGTCCGACGATGCGGCTATAGTCGCCCGGTTAACGATTTTCGTGGGCCGACGACATGAACATCGAGCCCGGTATCGAAGGCATCCGCCGCCAGATGGCGGCAACGATCCATCGACATTGGAAGCTCGTCCTCGCGCAGGGCATCGTGATGATGGTCCTCGGGTTTCTGGCGGTGGTCGAGCCCAACGTTGCGACACTTGCGGTGAGCATCTTTGTCGGTTGGCTGTTCTTCATAGGCGGCATTTTCCGCGCCTTGTCGGTTTGGCGATCCCGGGGAATGCCGGGCTTTGCGTGGTCGTTGCTGACCGCCTTGTTGGCGATCGTGTTCGGCTTGATCCTGATCTTTCGGCCGCTGGCGGGTGCGCTGACGCTGACGATGGTATTGGTCGCCTTCTTTATCCTGGAAGGCATCACCGCGATCGTGCTCGCGGTTCAACACCGCGATCACCTGAGGAGCTGGGGCTGGGTATTGTTCAGCGGGATCATAGACCTGTTGCTCGCCTTTCTGATCTGGGCCGGCTGGCCGAGTTCGGCCGACTGGGCGATTGGCCTCTTGGTCGGCATCAACATGCTGTTTTTCGGGCTGTCCCTGGTGATGACCGCGCTCGCGGCGCGGATGATGGGAAATCAATTGCGGTAGCCTAGAGGCTGCCGAATACTTCTGCGGTAGCCTAGCTGACCTCGAACTCGGACAAATCGCGGCTGGCGAACGCCCTGGCCGCGCTCCGCGCGTGCCGGAAATCTGCTTCAAGCCTCGGCCGCCGTAGCTCGATACCCTACATCCGCCCCGTTGGAGCCATGCACCGGCCGCGTTCAATGACACATGCCGACACAGACATGGCTTTCGAAGCTCACTGTGCTGTGACCAGGAACGATCAATTGTGTCGGCGCGCAGCTTCGCCGCGCGATAGAGCTCCCGGCGACGACCGGCTTTCCTTACGTTCCGCGGCGCTAGCGATTATCGGGCTCTCGGTGCTCGGGTGGGTTATCCTGTTGATCTTCGTTTGCCGGATGTTCGACGGCTCCTAGTGGTGCGACCGTCAATATTCCCGGGCGGTTCCTGGTGGTGAGACCATCAATTAGCCGTTGATCCTCGACGACGGCGGGACTGGACTGCTCGATGAGCGGAACGCGGCTTCTCCAGGCCAAGACCTTTGCACGATGGAGACCTTCAGCAGATTGCGGTACATCCAGAGGATCATCAGCGCTCCCAATGTTCCGGCCAGCACCCGGCTGATCACGCCGACACCCAGGAACACGTTGATCGTCCAAATAAGCAAAGGCAAGCAAATCGCGGTGCTTGAAGAGGCGACCCACAAGGCATGCAGGGGCTGCCGAACCCGCCCGCGATGATGCAACCAGTCCGCTACCCCAATGCTGAGGGTTCCCAAGGTGGCGGCGATCACTTGCAATGCTAGGATCTCTAACAATCAAGATCTCCTCATATCGCTAGCACATAAGCGGCCGGCAGGAATCTGTCGTGCTGAAGACCTTGTTGGCTCCGATCGCCAGCTCCTCACAGCGACTTGTCCAGTTTTTATGCCTCATTCGTTGCAACTTTGTTGACGCGGGGATGGCATAGCTTCCCTGAGAGGGTCTGATGGCCCTCACCCGAACTCACCGTTGCGGCTCTGCGATCTTCCCAGAGGCAATTAAGCGGCGGTCTGCAAAGCGTTCGGGCATCGGCAAGTGCTCCATCGCCAGTCGCATGGCCTTCTGCAATTTGGAATAGAAGTTGCCTTGGGCGCCAAGCAAAGGCCGAACCGTGCCGTCGAGCGCCCCTCCCCAGGCATCGAGATCCGAGCATACAGCCATCAGGGAGGGGTCGGCCTGCGGTTCGTCATCTTCCATCGCGACCCGCCGCGGATGTCGGTTCGCCGATGGCATCCGCGCCCGCGATGGCTGAACCGACGCTGCTGTCGAGCCGTCGCACATTCCGCTGTCGTGAAGCACTCGCCGCAAATATGCTGCGACGCCGTTTACGAATTTATCTGCAGGGCGCCCCGCGCTCACCCAGTTATCGAGGTTGCCCATGCCCCAATTATAGGCGGCAATCGCATCGGGCCAATTTTTGTACCGCCGATATAGATGCGCCAGGTATGCGCGCCCGATTGCGCGGTTTTGCGTCGCGTCAAACCGATCACCGCCGCCCACATCAGCCGCTGCAGGCTCGCTGACCTGCATCGGGCCCTGCGGCCCGGACGGATCTGGACGCCACATCGTGAGATCCGCACCATGGCTAGATTCCGCGCCGTCGACAGCATAGGCGACGCGATCGAGCGTCGTGCTGACACTCGGCGGGACGCTTTTGATCTCTCGCTGACCGGGATTCCTTGCCGCGCTCACCGCAACGGGCTGGTCAGGTAGCGCCGTGCGTTCCCCAGCCTGCGCCACGGCGACAGTTTGGATTACCGATAGGGCGATCAGCATGGATCGTGTGCAACTGCTCATCAATTCCCTTTGCTCGCTTCAAACCGCAAGAATAGGGGTCAGTGC
>Ga0306924_10002660_pt1 | contig 16921 bp, 11 predicted proteins | sample sta12Can44000111_FD_203756 | JGI IMG/M metagenome (GOLD analysis project Ga0306924, IMG submission 203756) | Lab enrichment of tropical soil microbial communities from Luquillo Experimental Forest, Puerto Rico - statanox.12C.anox.44.000.111 (v2)... | ecosystem: Environmental > Terrestrial >... | reverse complement strand
CTTCTCGCCGCTGCGGGCGCAGTTCCACACCTACCGGCGCGTGCACGACGCCGACGCCTACTCGGTCCTGACGCGCGCCTGGACCGCGCAACACGGGGGGCTGACTCCGAGCGCCGACTTCTTCCCTTCGTACCGCTCATCACCGCCCGAGGAGGCGCCGGCAATCGCATCCGCGGGGGAGGCGCCCGACGCCGCCCTCGCCGCGATCGAGCGGTTCCGGCGGGCGTCCGAGCGCGCGACGACGCCGCGCGGCGATCAGCCGGCCGCGAGCCGAGATCACCCGGAGCGCGGTGCCGCCGTGGCGTGATCGCGCGCGGCGCGATGCTCGCGGAAGATCGGATGATCGGATTCCGCGCAGATGCCCGCAGTCAGGCTCTCGCCGCCGCGTACGGGGTCGGCGGTGCGGGCATGCGTCAGCTCCGGGGCGGGGCGCGCGGGGCGGGCGACGTCGCCCCCTCCGTTGAGCGGGACAGAAGGTCGTCGTACTGGTCGGCGATACCCTGCCAGATGGCCTCGCGACGGAACTGCGAGACGGTGCGTCGGCGAGCGGCCTGCCCGTGCGCAGCGCGCAGCGCCGGGTCGGAGGCGTAGCGGTGCAGGGCGCGCGAGAGGGACTCGGGGTCGCGCGGCGGCACGAGCAGCCCGGTGACGCCGTCCTGGACTGCGTCCACGCAGCCCGGCACCGACGTCGCCACGATGGGGAGGGCCATCGCCGCAGCCTCGAGGGCCACGTTCGGGAACCCCTCGCGATAGGTCGGCAGCGCCACCACGTCCATCGCCGCGTAGAACGGCACGGTATCCTTGACGGGCCCGGTGAAATGCACGCGCGGATCCGAGCGCAGCGCCTTCACCGCCTGCGCCGACTCCGCGTCCTGTCCCTCGACCCAGCCGACGACGAGGAGCCGGGCCGTCTGCTCGCGGTCGCGCAGCCCTCGCCACGCCTCGGTGAGCTCGCGGACGCCCTTCTCCCTCGAGAGGCGGCCGATGAAGCCGACCACGACCGCGTCCGCCGGGAGTCCCAGGGAGTCCCGCGCGGCCCTGCGCGCATCGCGGGTGGGAGGGGTGAACCGCCCGTCCGAGTCGACCCCGTTGCCGCTCCCACCCAGGATCACGCGCAGCTTGTCGGCGCGGCACAGGCCCTCCCCGACGGCGATCTCGCGCATCGAGTGGCTGACTGCGAGCACCCGATGCGCCAGCGAGCACGAGGCGAGCTCGGTCCAGCGGAGCAACCGGCGGCGCAATCCGGTGGCGGTCACGAACGGCAGCCCGCGGATGTGGTAGATGCGCGCGGGCGCCGCCGCGAGCGTCGCCGCCACCATGCCGAGCAGCCCGCCCTTCGGCGTGTGCGAGTGCACGATGTCGGGGCGGATGCGGCGGAGCGTGCGCCAGAGCCTGAAGACCGCCACGAGATCCCTCGCGGGCGTGATCGCCCGCGCCATCGGGATCGCGTGGACGGTCACGTGCTCGCTCGTCGCGAACGCCTCCAGCTCGGGTCCCGGCGAGCTGATGACGTGGACGGCGAAGCCGCGGCGCCTCACGTAGCCGATCTGCCCGGACAGGTGGGTCTCGAGCGAGAGGGGGACGGTCGTGACGTGGACGACGGTCGCGGCCCGTCTCCGTGCCGCCGGGAGTGCTCCTGGGTGGAGCGACTCCGGGATCGCGCGCGATCGCATCGGGGCAACATGTACGGACGGGCGCCCCGTGGGTGAACTCGCAAGATGGGGGGGCACGGGAGGGCGTACCCAAGGGGCGGCGCTGACGTTTCTATACCCTCGCCTATCTTCGATCGCGTGCGACGACGTACCGACGCGCGACCCCGCCGCGTTTTCCGGGGCGTGACGAGACGCCGCGAACCGCCGAGCGCGTCAGGCGGCTGATCGGGAAGGTGAACCTCTTGCGTATCCTGCACGTCATCACCGACCTCAACGTCGGCGGGGCAGAGACGATGCTGTACCGGCTCCTCACGTCGTCCGCTCCGGGCGACGTGCACGAGGTCGTTTCCCTGACCGACCTCGGTCCGATCGCAGAGCGCATCCAACGCCTTGGTGTGCGAACGCAGGCTCTGGGCATGCGGCGCCTACCGACGCCGGCCGCGCTCCAGCGCCTGTTCAGACTCGTTCGCGACGTTCGGCCCGACGTGGTCCAGACCTGGATGTATCACGCGGATTTGCTCGGGGGCCTCGCGGCCCGCGCAGCGGGAGCCGGACGAATCGTGTGGGGCGTTCATGCGAGCTCGCTCGACGTGACGAAGGCCCACCGGACCACGCACTGGACGGTCGCGATCTGCGCGATGCTATCGCGTTGGGTCCCGGACCGGATCGTCTGTGTCTCTCGAATGTCGCGGGACCTGCACGTCGCGGCGGGCTACTCCCCCGAGAAGTTCATCGTCATCCCGAACGGGTTCGACCTGGCCGAGTACAAGCCGGACGCGGCCTCGCGGCGAGACGTGCGCCGGGAGTTTGGCGTGGACGACGACTGTGTCGTGATCGGCGTCGTGGCTCGAGTACACCCCCAGAAAGATCACCTCAACTTCATACGAGCCGCCGGACTGCTTTCCAGGAGTCGACCGAACGTCAAGTTCCTCATTTGTGGCGAGGGAGCAACGGCCAGCAATGAGGGGCTTGTGCGCGCGATCGCAAGTGAGGCTCCCCTGGATCGTTTCCTACTGCTCGGACCGAGGGCCGACACCCCGCGCGTCATGAACGGCCTCGACATCGGCACGCTCTCCTCGTCATGGGGCGAGGCATTTCCGCTCGTCATCGGGGAGGCGATGGCCTGTGGAGTCCCGTGCGTCGTGACCGACGTCGGTGACTGCGCGTACTTAGTGGGAACGACCGGGCGAGTCGTGCCCCCGCGCAATGCCGAAGCCCTCGCGCAAGCTTGGGACGAGTGCGTTCAGATGGGTCCGGCCGGCCGTCGGCGCGCGGGGCTCGCAGCCCGCAGGCGGATCGAGGCCAACTTCAGCCTCTCGCGGATCGCCGAAGAGTATGCCGCCGCGCATCGCGGCACGGACCCCGGTCCCGCCGAACCCGCCCCGGTACGCTCTCTCGTCTAGTCGACGGCGTGAGCCCGCACCGGGCGGGGTCCGGACAGCTTCGTCTGGCGCTAAGCCGACGTCACCCCGGCGCGTGACCCTTCCTGCCGGGGACGCACCGAAGCTTGAATCCCATGAGGACGGTCGCCGGACGACCAGGCAGGCCGCAACTTCGACCGTCGACGTGAGGCTGAGATATGACGACCGAGCCCAAGGCGATCGATCGGGACCGTGCGGAGCCGGCCCCACTCGCACGGCCATTCGTCCCGCCAACCTCAGAAGCGAGGGAACGAACCCTCCCGGATCATCTCCACACCGTGGTCCAGGCATGGCCGCTCGTCCTCGCGTGTACCCTCGCGGTCCCGCTCGCAGGTATGGCGTACCTCGCAATCGCTTCGCGCTCCTACGATTCCGAGGTCGTGCTGCAGCTCGAACCGCCTGGTCGAAGCTTGGCGAAAATGGGCGAAGTCTCGCTCGGGATCGACGATACCCCGGCCACCGAGACGCTCATCGAGGTGCTCCGTTCCCGGGCGCTGCTCGGTTCGATCGTCGACGAGCTCCAGCTCGACGTGGAGGTCGCACCGGTACGGTTCCCCCTGCTCGGTGCGGCCGCATCGCGCTGGTATCGCGGAACCACGCCAGCCGAGCCCCTCCTCGGGCTGACGAGATTCGCATGGGGGGGCGAGAGGATCTCGATCGGCGAGCTCGCCCTCCCGGAGGGCCTGCTCGACCAACAGCTGATCCTGGTCGTCGGCGCCAGCGGCTCGTACGAGGTCCGCAGCCGGGATGGTCGGGTGATCCTCGCGGGCGTCGTGGGCAGCAGAACCGACGCGACCGCCGGCGACGGCCGCATCCGGATCCTGGTGTCTGAGTTGAAGGCGCGCCCCGGGACGCGCTTCGTCGTCCACCGGCGCTCGCGCAGTCATGTCATCGAGCAGCTACGCGGGGCCCTCCGAATCTCTGAGAAGGGGACGAAGACTGGGCTCGTGGTCGTCGCGTTGCGTGGCCCGGACCCCGGGCGGCTGGCCGCGACCCTCAACGCGATCGTGGCGGCGTACGAGCGCCAACAAGTCGACCGGAAGCGGGTCGAGGCGGCGGCCATGCTCGGCCTCATCAACGCGCAGCTTCCGGTCGTCAAGAGCAAGCTCGAAGCCGCACAGAACGCGCTCGAGCAGTACAAGGTGGAGCACGGCATCGTCGATGTATCGCGCGAGGCCGACGGAATCCTTTCACGCGCGGCCGCCGTCGACAAGGCGATCCAGGACACGGAGCTGCAGCGCTCGGACCTGCAGCAGCGCTACACGGAGGGCAACAAGGACCTGCTCGCGATCGACGACAAGATCGCAAAGCTGCGCAGGGAACGCACCGTCCTCGACACGCGGATGCGTGCCCTGCCGGCCGCCGAGATGAAGTTCGCGCGGCTCATGCGCGAGGTCGCGGTCGCGAACGACTTCCACACGACGCTGATGGCCAAGGCGCAAGAGCTCCAGCTCGTCCGCGCTGGGATCACCAGCGACCTCCGCGTGCTGGACCGGGCCCGCGTGCCCGATGATCCCACGTCGCCGCGGACCGCGCCCGTGCTGCTGATCTCGATCGCGCTGGGGCTCTGCCTCGGCGCGGTGGGCGCGGTCGCGCGCAAGTCACTCTACGCGGGCAACGACGACCCGATCATGCTCGAGGAACTCACCGGGACGAACGTCTTCTCCACCGTGCCGCGCAGCGCGAAGCAGGCAGCGCTGAGCAGGTCCTGGAGGCGGGGAGCGCCGCGGCTCCTTGCCGCCGTGGACCCGGGAGATCCCGCGGTGGAGTCGCTGCGCGCCGCGCGGACCAGTCTCCTCTTCGCGCTCCGCCGTGCGCCGAACAACATCGTCGTGGTCACCGGACCCACCGTCGGCGTGGGTAAGACATTCGTGACGGCCAACCTGGCCTACCTCATGGCGACGGCGGGGCGGCGCGTACTGGTCGTCGACGGCGATCTTCGCCGCGGACGGATCCACGAGTGGTTGGGCGGGACGAGGACTCCCGGCATCACCGAGGCGCTGTCCGGAAGCGCCTCGCTCGCCGACGCGATCCGCCATGTTCCCGCCGAGAGCCTCGACTGGTTGCCGACCGGGAGCGTCCCCGTCCATCCCGCGGAGGCCGTCGGCAGCGACGGGTTCCGGCGCATGCTCACGGAGCTCTCGAGCCGCTACGACGTCGTTTTCGTCGACGCGACGCCAGTGCTGCCGGTCACGGACGCGGCGATCCTCGCTCAGGTGGCGGGGACCACGCTGCTCGTCCTCGGGGCCGGCAATCACCGGGCTGGCGAGATCCTCACCGCGGCAAAGCGCCTGGCCCAGAACGGTGTGCGGATTCATGGAACCGTGCTGAACGACGTCACGGGCGCCGGCGCTCGCTACAGCGACTACCGCTACCAGTACCGCTACGCGCGCCGCGCCTGAACGGTGTTCCTCGAAGCGGTTCCCTCGCTGCGCCGACGATCGGTAGCTCGCGCCCCGCTGCCCGCAGGATCGCAGCGAAGCGCTGGCGGGGAACGACCTCCCCCCTGGTTCCAGCGCTGAGACCGCCGGCCGGACGCGCGCCCCGCTGAAGGTGGCTCGAGCGGGCCACACCGTCCGGCTGCAAGCCGCGCAGCCGGGCGCCTTCTTGCCTGGCTGCAATGCAGACCCATCTGGATCCGCGTACTTCCGCGTGATGCCCGGCTGCGTCGCAGGCGGCCAAGTGTGCGCCGTCGTGCGCGCCACTCCGCAAGTGTAGGCATTACGCCGACTTGGCTCATCGAGAGTTCGTCTCGTCAGGAATGGCGGGATGCCACCCTCCGTTTGAGTGCACGTTGGGCGAGGCGCCCGCTTCCTTGTCCGGAGTTCGAGCGCCTTTCCCCACATGCGGCTTCGGCCGAAAGAGCAGACGCCCGAATGCAGTGCTCGGGAGGGGCCAACCCGGTGCTCACCGGCACCCGCAAGGAAAGGCATCGACCTTGAAGAACCTGCGAAGTGTAAAGGCCGTGCTCGGACTCGCAGCTCTCCTCGCCGCCGTGTCGGCGTGCGATCCGACGCCGAGTTCCAACCTCGAGATCTCCCCGGCGTCTTCCGAGATGGCTCCGGGTGAATACCTGAAGTTCAGCGCGCTCGCCCCGGGTCAGACGGCGCAGCGAAATGTCGCGTGGTCCGTGCAGGAGGCCGGCGGCGGCACGATCGACTCGACTGGGACGTACTCGGCACCAGCGACCGAGGGGACGTACACGGTCCTGGCGTCCGCTAACGCGCTGAAGACCTCGGCCCAGGTCCGCGTCCGGCGGGGCCCGCGCGTGACCGTGAGTCCGAGCACCGCGACCATCGCGGAGGGCAGCTCGCTCGCCCTGGCGGCGACCGTTACGGGCGGCGTCAACTCGGTGATCTGGTCCATTGCTGAGGGGGCGGCCGGCGGCACCGTCACCTTGGCCGGCGTCTACACCGCGCCGCAGACGCCCGGTGTCTACACCGTGACCGCGACGAGCACCACGGACATGACGCGGTCGGGAAGCGCGACGATCACTGTGACCGCTCCCCCGCCTGCTCCTCCGCCCGCGGTCGTCGCCATCGCCGTCGCGCCGCAGACCGCCTCCGCGGCGGCGGGGACGACCGTGCAGTTCAGCGCGACCGTCACCGGCTCGAGCGACACGACCGCCACCTGGTCCGTCACCGAGGCCGGCGGCGGCTCGGTGAGCGCGGACGGTCTGTACACGGCCCCGACCACGGCCGGCACGTACCACGTGGTGGCGACGAGCAACGCCGACGCGTCGAAGACCGCCTCCGCGACCGTCACCGTAACGGCGGCGCCGACGCCGACGCCCCCGACGACGCCCACCACGACCCCGACCCCGACCCCGACGCCGACGCCGACCCCGACGCCGACCCCGACGCCGACGCCGACGCCGACGCCGACCCCGACCCCGACGCCGACGCCGACCCCGACGCCGACCCCGACCCCGACCCCGACCCCGACCCCGACGTTGCCGGCGGTCCCGACCGACGTCGGCACCGGGATGACGCATCCGCCGCAGTACATCACGAATGTCACCGGCGGCGGCGCGTTCCCGGACCTCACCGGCGCTCCGACGACGACCTGTCCCGGCGACGGCACGACGGACGTAACGAGCTGTCTCCAGACCGCGCTCGACAACGCGGCGGCGGCGGGCAAGCCGCTCCTCATTCCGGCGACAGCCTCGTACTACCTGATCAGCTCGCGACTCGTCGCGAGGACGTCGGTCATCGGAATCAACGGGCGCCCGACGATCCGCACCGTCAGCACTGCCACCAACGCTTACGGTACCGTGCTGGTGGCGGACAACAATTTCAATGGGTGGATTTACAATCTGCACCTCGTCGGTGTGTATGACGGCGTGTCGACCAGCCCTGGCACGGAAGGAACCCCCGCTCTCGACCTCAGTTGCGTGAACGGGCTTACGATCTGGGGCAATCTATTCGAACTCGTTCGTGGCGACGGCGTCAGCCTCGGCGGATACCTGACGGCGAATTGCCCGAACGGCGTCGCTCAGAATGTGCTCATCGCGAACAACACCACGAAGGACACGTATCGCTGCGCCGTCACGCCTTCGTCGCAGGCGAAAGACTGGGTCATCCGCGACAACGTCTTCGACAAGCAAGTCAACTATGTGTCGGCGGTCGACTTCGAGCCGTACCGCCAAGGCGATCAGGTGAACAACGTCGAGGTGCTCTACAACAAGTTTGTAATGAACAATCGGGCGCTCCTCTCAAGCCCGTCGTCGGGCATCGCATCGGGCAAGGCGGTCTTCGGGTGGCAGGCGGTTACGAATCCCGGCGGCAACTACTACATCCATCACAACTACGGCACGTTCGGGACCGGTTTCGGCTCGTTCGATGGCAGCGGCTGGGGGTACGTCTCCTCGTCCGCGAATGCTGAAGGGCCGAGTCCGCTACCGTAACCCAGGCAAGTTAGGTCGTTCGATCGGCCGTCGATCTCCGGATCGACGGCCGATTTCGTTCAGGCGCGCAACGCCTATGCGTCATCGCTTGGCACGGGGTGGAGGGACTGCTGAAACGCCGGAACGTTCGCGTTAATCGGGTGCCCCCGAAGACCTCGGAGCCCAACCTCGCACGGCAGTGACCCGTCTCCGGCGCGGATCGTTGGTTCGCCTTAGTGTACCCGCGACGGCTCAGTTCGCCCTGGCGACTCTGAGTGGGCCCGCGTTCGCCCTCCCTGGAGTCTGGGAACTCGCGATCAGCGTGCGTAGCATGGCGCAAAACGTATGGAGAAGGGGCCGATGCCACAGACGCCCAACGCGTTTGCGACGCTCGAGCGTCCTTACCTCCTGGTCACTCATATTCCATACTACGAGGACCAGCGCGGGGACGTCTGGCTGACGCGGCTGTGGCATCACGATCTGGTCGGGCATCTCAGCTACCTCAAGGATTTCATTGTCTGTGCCCCGCGTCTGACCAAGGGCTCCGAGGCGGATCAGCCGGATCTCGTGCATCTCGACGTGCCAAACGGAGTGAGGGTGCGGTTCGTCCAGCTCCCTCCTCAGGCGACGATGCTGAAGGCGCTTCGATTCATGCCGCGGACGATCCTCGCCGTGTGGCGCGCCGTCGGTGGCGCGCACATCGTGCACTCTGGCGTGTCGATTCCACTCTACTGGGTAGCAAATTTCGTGGCGAGACTGCGCGGCAGAAAGCTGGTCATCGTCGTGGAGAGTCAGTGGCGCCGCGGCTTCGGCGCATCTCGCTCGTCGGCGACCCGACTGTACGACATGGTCGTGGACGCCGTCGCGCGCTGGTCGTGCAGCCGGGCAGACGTTGCCCTGTACACGCACGAGGTCTACCGCGACGTGCTCCACCGACCGGGACGCGGGGCCGCGTACGTGACGCCAGCGATCTGGATCAACGATTCGGACGTCGTCGACGACAACTCGGCCGAGCTCTCGTGGGCGCGCAAAGCTCTCCAGCCCGTTCGGTTGCTGTTTGCCGGGCGCCTCGAGGCTAGCAAGGGGATCGAGATCCTGCTGTCAGCCCTACGTTCGCTGGAGGCGCGCGGGGTTGGAGTCCAGATCGACATCATCGGGTCCGGCAGCAATCGGCCGTCCTGCGTGCAAGCCGCGGCAGATCTCAGGTGCGTGCGGGTCGAGGTGCTCGACCCTGTCCCGTACGGCGCTCCGTTCTTCGACCTGTTGCACCGTTACCACGCGTTGGTCGTGCCGAGCATCACCGACGAGCAGCCCCGCGTCGTCTTCGACGCGAATGCGCAGGCCGTCCCCGTGATTGCATCGAACACGGATGGTCTTCGACCGCACGTGGATCACGACAGAACCGGTTGGCTGGTTCCACCGAGCGACAGCGAGGCACTTGCGGCAGCGATTGAGCGTGCAGTTGCGAGCGGTCCGGAGCTGCGAAGGATGGGCCTGGTCGCTCTCGCGAGGACCAGGGGGCTCAGCCACACGGCGATGCACAGCGTTCGCTCTCAGATCCTGAAGCGCCACCTAGGGTAAATTCTACGGAATGGAGCACGGCGACTCGCAACGTCTTCATGTGAACTGCGGCGTCGCCGGCTCCTCCCGCCGAAGAGCCAGCTCATTCACGATTCGTGACCCGGCGACCGACGGCCACGAAAGCAGCATCGCCATCGCGGTCCAGAGCGCCGGCTGCTGCGAGTAGCTCGTGCCGAACAGCAGACCGAACGCCCATACGGCGGCGCACGCAGCTCCGACGGCGCGCGCTCGAGATGCCCAGATCGCGAGGGCGATCGACAGACCCATCACCACCATCGAGACGATCCCGACGGCGCCCGTCTCCATCGCGTACGTCAGCGTGACGCTCCAAACGGCGGTCACGCCTGGAACTCTGAGGTCGGTCGTCGTCACCGTGGCATACGACTGCCCCGGCCCCACGCCGACGAGCAGGTTCCTGCTGCTCTCCATCGATTGGACGGCCAGCCTGAGCGACTCGAACCGCGCTTTCCACGAGTCGTTTTGCGAGTACTTCAGCTGCGAAGCCGCGTTGTTCGTCAACCACAAGGCTGCCGCGACGACGATCCCCGCGCCGACGAGAAGCGCCGCTATGCGCGCGACCGCGCCGCGACTAGACGAGAACGCCGCGACGACGCCGGGAACCGCCGCGGCGCCCACGATCGGTACTGCGAGGCCAGACCGGGACCCGACGACCAGGGCCAGGCCGCTTCCGAGCGCCAGCGCCAGGATGGCCCTTTGCCCGCGAGAGACCGCGGTCGCCGGCGCGAACAACGCGGTCGCGATGAGGACGAGCCAGGGGCCGACGCACGCGCCCATCGCGGACGGCTCTGCGAACAGGCCGAACGGCCGCTTCACGTACGCCGCGTACTCCTCCATCACCTCGGCCGGCATCGCCATGCCCGGATTCGTCCTCATGAGTTCGGCGAACGGAAACCGCCCCTGCTCGAACGCGAACACCTGATACGCGCCGGCGGCAGCGTGAACCAGGATAGCGAGGGCAGCGCCGACGGTGAACGCCTCGCCATGTCCTGATCGGAGAAGATGACGGGTCGGGACCGCGATCAATGTCGTCATCGCGAGCATTCCGAACGTCTTCGTGACGACGTCGGGGGCAAGAGCCCTTCCAGCGAGGAGGGCGTACGCCCCCGAGATCGCCACCGGGGCCATCACCCACGCGAAAGGCGCCCAGTCCGATGTCTTGAGCCGCGGGAGCCACAGGCCGACGATCGCTGCCGTGAGCACGTACGGGACCGTCAGTCCCACGTTCGATCCGGCCGGAATCGCCGGGAACATGAAGAACGAGGAGAAGCCAAGGAGCGCGGCGATGCGAGCATGGCGGCGCTGGCTTCGAAACGAGCGCGTCATCGCGGGCTCCGACACGAGCAGATCCGCCGGTATTCCTCAAGCGTGAGCTGGGCCGCGGCCGACCACGAGAGGGTGCGCGCGAGCGTCACGCAATGCCGGCTGGCCGCCTCGTAGACGGCGGGTTCCAGCGCCGAAACCACTGCGCTCGCGAGCGCCGACGGCTCCGCGGCGGCGGCGACCGTACCGATACGCTCTCGTCGCACCTGCTCCCCGAGGGCCCCGACATCCGTCACGACAACGGGGATCCCGTACGAGATCGCCATGTGGAGCACGCCGCTCTGTGCGACGAAGTCGACGTACGGCAGGACCGCGAGCGACGCGCCCGCGAAGATCGGGGCGATCTCGGCCTCCGGGACGAAGCGATCGAGGAGCTCGACAGGGAGCCGCTCCGAGTCGATCCGATGCCGGATCTCGCGCGCTAGCGACGGCTCGGGGATCGCGCCCGCGAGGACGAGCCGCTTGCCGGGGAGATGGCGGAGCGAGTCCAGCATGAGGTGCACGCCCTTGTTCCGGCGCATCACCCCGAACAGCAGCAGGTAGCCCTCGCCGCGCGGGGGGCTCGACGCCACCCGGTGGCCGGTCCAGACGCCATGAGGAATCGGCACGACGGGCGGCGCCCGTCGGCCGAGCTCCGACGCCAGCTGATCCCTGAGCCCCGGAGAGTGGACGAAGAGCGCTGCGCATTGCCTCCACCCGAGATGGGCGGACACATCGTTCACCCATCGCAATGCCGGGATGGGATAGCTGTGCGGGCGCACGTTGTGAACGGTCGCCACGGGATGGGGCCCCGCGGCGCGAACTCGCCTGAAGTGCAAGGCAGGCGCGAACGGCGGCTCCTGGTAGTGCACGATGTCGATGGGCGCCTGCCCGCGCACCCAGCGGAGCACGGCCTCCTCTCTTCGCGCATAGTGCAGAGAGCGGCTGGCGGCCCACTCCAGCTTGTTCGCGAACGTCCGCCGAAGGGGCGGCAACACGTCCGCGATCGCGTAGTGCTCCGCCCGGAACTCGGGAGCGAGGTCCACGCTGGTGAGGAGTGTGAGATCCAGGTCGGACGGAGGCGCCGCCGCCCTGAGCGCCGTCATCAGCTCCCACGTGTAGCGCGCGTGGCCCCCGAAGGCGCTCGGTGTGACCATGACGGCGCGGATCGAGCGTGCGCTCATCTGTGCGTCGCTCCCGCCAGACGCGCGACGATCTCCGCCCCCGCGGTGCGCTGCGTGGTGACGCCAGCGAGGCCCGCGCGCGCGAGGCGTACGTTCCCCCTGAGCGCCGGCTTCACGAGGAACTCGATCGCCCACCGCCCGAGCCATATCGGCAGGTGCGCCCCCGCGTGGCGGGCCGCGAGCTTCAGGCAATTGCGGGACATGAAGACCCGTCCCATCTCGCTCTCCGTGCTGCCCGTGGATTGACCGACCTTGTGGTAGACGAGGCTCTCGCGCGCGATCCAGGCGACGGGGAACTCCCTGCGGGCGCGCAGCTGCCAGTCGAGATCCTCCCCGTACAGGAAGAAGCCCTCGTCCATGTACCCGACGACGTCGAGACTCCTTGACCGGATCAACAACGAGCACCCGGTCACCCATTGCGTCGGGACGGGGTCCGGGGAAAAGACGAGCGTCGCGCGCTGCCTGAAGGCGGCATGGCCAGGAGTCCCGGTGGTCCAGTCGAAGTCCCCGCCGCCGAACCAGAGCAGATCGGGTTCGCTGGCAAAGGAGATGAAGGAGCCGAAAAAGTGGGCTTCGGGCCTGGAGCGGGCCAGCTGGATGAGGGTCGACCCAGCGCGCGGCTCCACGACGGTGTCGTTGTTGAGGAGCCACAAGAACTCCGCACCACCTTCTCGGGCGACCTTCATCCCGATGTTGCAGGCGCCCGCGAACCCAAGGTTGCGGTCGAGCTTCACGAGGCGCACACCGTCGACGGACTTGAGCCGGTCCCAGGAATCGTCAGGGGAGCCGTTCTCGACCACGACGATCTCGACCGGAGCGTGGTCGAGTCTTCGCAGGGAGGAGATGCAATCCAGCGTGTCCCGCCATCCGCGATAATTCACGAGGACGATGCCGAGCTTGTTCATGGCGCGACGCTTCGGATTCGGGCCCATGCGGTCGCCGCCTGGGAGGAGAACGCCTCGCGCGCCTCTGCATCGAGCAGGAAGCGCCACGCGGCACCGGTCGCGACGACCATCGACGTCGCCGACCACAGCAACCGCAGCGCGAGCGACACCGGCGCCGCCGCTCCGATCATCATGACCACGCCGGCGCCGACGAGCACCGCGTAACGTCGGCCCAGCCGGCCACTCGGCCCGAGGACCCGGGCGGCCATCCACACGACCAGCGCGCCATCGGCCGTCGCCCGGAGGAGGTTCGCAAGGACCGCTCCGTCGATCCCCGCCGCGCGGATCAGAACCGCCGCGAGCACGAGGTAGATTGGGATCTCGATCGCGTGGAGCTTCCCCGTCCAGTCGGCGCGGCCAGCGCTCTGGACGAGGGAGAACGGCAGCCACGCCATGCAGTTTACATAGATGCCCATGGCGAGGACGCGCCCCGCGCGCGCGCCCTGGGTCCCGAACGCCGGACCGAGCCACAGCCGCATCGCCTCGGGCGCGACCGCGACGAGCACCGTGAGGACCGGGAGCACGGCGGCCGCGATGAAGAGAAGCGCGCGATTCGCCATCCGCGCCGCGCGGTCGGCGTCCGCTCCGACCGCCTGGGCGAACACCGGAAAGGTCACCTGGAGTACCGCCCCGGGGATGACCGTGACGCGGGCGAGCAGATCGGCAGGCGTGGAGAAGAACGCGACCGCCGAGAGCGCGGCGAACGCACCAAGAAAGAAGCGCTCGGCCTGGGCGAACAAGGGGCCCGGGATATTCGACACGGTGACCCAGCCCGCGAACGCGAGCACAGAGCGGATTCCGCCGGCGCAGAGCCGCGGTGCGCGCATCGCAGGGAGCACGGCGAGGACGTACCGACCTAGGAGCAGCGTTCCCGCGAGCCGGACCAGGACCAGCGCCGACACGATGACGGGAAGGGGTGACCCGGCTCGCAGCAGGACCACGGGCGCGAGCAGGTTCAGGAGCGAGGTGGGGATCCAGATTCGATTGGTCAGATCGAACCGCCCGAAGGCCTCGAGGACGCCGCGCAGCCCGGAGGTCAGGACGATGAGCGGGATGGACAGCGACATGATGCGAAGGACCGAGACGGTCTCCGCAAGGAGCGCCGGGTCACCGCGCGCGAGGCTCCTCGCGACCACGCCGGCGAGGCCAAACCCGGCGACACCCCCGCAGATCCCCATCAAGAGGATGGCCGCGAGCGACGTCCACACGACGGCCGCCTCGTGGTCCTCGTCGGGATCCTCGCGAACGGCCAGGAACCGCGTCAGCGCACGCCCGATGCCGAGATCGAGGATCCCCACTGCGTTGATGAACGCCCAGGCGAGCGACAAGACGCCGAACCGCGCGTGTCCCAGTCCACTCACGATCGCCGGCACGCACAGCAGTGCCACAAACGTTGGGACGAGCGTCCCGACAATGTTCACGGCGAGGCCGCGGCGGATCGCCCGCGCGCCGATCCGGCGGCTCGAGGCCGGAGGTGCGCACTGACCCGGCTCGCCGGCGGGCATCGTCGACGGGGTGCCGTTCATGAGAAGACCCGGCCTTTCAGGAGGCTCCTCACGTAGTCGCCGTAGCTTGACCTGCCCAGGACGGCGGCGCAGCGCTCGAGCTGGCGGTCGTCGATCCAGCCCTGCCGCCACGCGATCTCCTCCGGGCACGCCACCTTGAGTCCCTGTCGCTTCTCGATCGTGGCGATGAACTGGCCGGCGTCCATGAGCGAGTCGTGCGTGCCCGTGTCGAGCCACACGTAGCCGCGCCCCATGATCTCCACGGTGAGGCGCCCCTGCTCGAGATACAGGCGATTGAGATCCGTGATCTCCAGCTCGCCCCGGGCGGAGGGGCGCAAGGAGCGCGCCAGTTCCACTACGTGCTCGTCGTAGAAGTAGAGACCGGTGACCGCGTACCGCGACTTCGGGTGGGCAGGCTTCTCCTCGATGCTCACGACGCGCCGCTTCGCGTCAAACTCAGCGACGCCGTAGCGTTCCGGGTCGTTCACCGCGTAAACGAAGACGGTCGCCCCCTCCCGACGCTCGTCGGCGGTGCGCAGGACGTGCGGCAGGTCGTGCCCATAGAAGATGTTGTCGCCGAGGACGAGCGCGGACGGGCCGTTCCCGGCGAATTCGCACCCGATGATGAACGCCTGCGCGAGCCCGTCCGGGGTCGGCTGCACCTTGTACTCGAGGCGCATCCCCCACGCGCTCCCGTCGCCGAGCAGATGGGCGAACCGCGGCGTGTCCTGGGGGGTCGAGATGATGAGGACGTCCCGGATTCCTGCGAGCATCAGCACCGAGATCGGGTAGTAGATCATCGGCTTGTCGTACACCGGCAGCAACTGCTTCGACACGACGAGCGTGGCGGGGAAGAGCCGGGTGCCCGCCCCGCCGGCGAGGACGATCCCTTTGCGCCTGGTAGTCACCTGGATGCCTTCCGTTAATCCCCGGTCGAAGGGTTACACCGCGTGGAACCGCATCCGGATCTCGAATGCCATGGGGCGCCGCTTCGCTTATCGCGTTGTCCCGAACCGTGCGGGTCACGTTGCGACCTGACGTGAGAAGCCGGAAGGGTCCACGTCAGGTCGTGCCACGGGGGGCGATCTAGCGATCGATGCTCGTTCGTTCTGGCCTGTCCGCTCCACACGGGCTCCGGCCTGCGCCGCTCCCCGGTGCGAGAGCCACTCGCATCCCGAGCAGGCCGACGCAGCGACCTCAACGGCGTACCATCCCCGCCCAGGTCCTTTCGTCGCGGCGTGTCAGACGCCTGATTGCCTCTTCACGCAGCGGCAGTGGAGGACTCCACAGATGCGGGCGAACACGGTGCTAGCCAGAAATGTGTATCCCGATGTCGTCGAGTCCTTCGGGCGCGAGTGGCAGACGTTCGATCAGTCGGGTCTCTCGGAGCAGGAGCTTCGCGGCATGTTCGACGAGTACTTCGAGATCTTCCCCTGGTCCGAGTTGCCGGCGGACGCGGTGGGGTACGATCTCGGGTGCGGCACGGGACGCTGGGCGCGTTTCGTCGCGCCGCGCGTCGGCGAGCTGCATTGCGTCGAGCCGAGCGCTGCGCTCGAGGTCGCGCGACGCAATCTGGCCGCATTCTCGAATTGCCGATTCCACGCCGCGAGCGTCGACGACTGGACCCTCGCGGATGCCTCCATGGACTTCGGCTTCAGTCTCGGCGTGCTGCACCACGTCCCGGACACACTGGCCGGCATCCGCGAGTGCGTTCGCAAGCTCAAGCCGGGAGCGCCGTTCCTGCTCTACCTCTATTACTCGCTGGAGAATCGACCTGCGTGGTATCGAGCCGTGTGGAGGACCAGCGATGTGTTTCGTCGCGCGATCTCCCGTGCTCCGGCCATCATCAAGAACGCCGCCGCCGCGACCATCGCTGCGTCGGTCTACTGGCCCCTGGCCCGCACGGCGCGGTGGCTGGAGCGTCACGGGGCGCGGGTCGACCACCTCCCCCTCGCTGCGTATCGAGGCCGGAGCTTCTACATCATGCGCAACGACGCGCTAGACCGGTTCGGGACTCGGGTGGAGAGGCGGTTCTCCCGCGCGCAGGTCGAGGACGTGATGCGGCTCGCCGGATTGGAGCGCATCCGGTTCAGCGAAAAGGCGTTCTGGTGCGCGGTCGGCTATCGCCGCTCCTGATGGCGCCGCCGCATTGCGATCACAGAGGGTGCAACCCCGCGCGAGCCGCCGGCGCAATTCGTTAGGCGTCGGGTGGCCGGTGCGTCGTGATCGCGGACCCCAAACGCGTCGTCGTATGTTCTCTCCGTGAGGGGAGCGGCCGCCTGGAGGCCTGCACCTTAGCTTCGCAGGATTGATGGGGGTACCATGATCCCGATTCCCGGTTTGGGTGGCCTGGCCGCGCTGTCGATCGCGGTCGTCGCGTGCAGCGCCTCGCCAGCTCGCGAGAAGGTCAACGCCGACGCGACGAAGGC
>Ga0306924_10002659_pt1 | contig 16922 bp, 10 predicted proteins | sample sta12Can44000111_FD_203756 | JGI IMG/M metagenome (GOLD analysis project Ga0306924, IMG submission 203756) | Lab enrichment of tropical soil microbial communities from Luquillo Experimental Forest, Puerto Rico - statanox.12C.anox.44.000.111 (v2)... | ecosystem: Environmental > Terrestrial >... | reverse complement strand
CGCGGCTGCCTGCGCAGGTGGTGTCTGCCGCCGATCGCGCGGTAGCGGCCGGGCGCGATCTGAACGTCACGGCCTCGGGCGGGGGGATCGCAGCCGGGGTGATCCACGGGAATCTGGCGCCGCCTCACCCTTCCCGGCCGGGCCCGGCGGACCGGTAGCCGGGCCCGGGTCAGTCAGCGTTTCCGGGCCCGGATCGGCAGTGGCCAGCCATGGCGGGACGGCGATCGGCCGCGTGGAGTATCACCGGGCAGCGGTGGCGAATCGGCCGGTGTCGCTGGCGCCCCGGCCGGTGTTCCTGGCCGGGCGGGAGGAGTTGCTCGCCGAGCTGGATGCCCAGCTGAGCGCCGCTGACGGAACCGTGCCGCTGATCATGGCGCTGTGCGGCTTGGCAGGCGCGGGCAAGACCAGCGTGGCCCTGGAGTATGCGTACCGGCACCTGGCCGAGGTGGGCGTGGCCTGGCAGTTCCCGGCGGAGGCCCCGGCGGTGCTGGCGGCCGGGTTCGGCGAGCTGGCGGCCCAGCTCGGAGCCCGGGAAGTCCTCGACGCCCGGGATCCGGTGGCGACGGTGCATGCCGTGCTCGCCGCCTATCCTGCGGACTGGCTGCTGGTCCTCGACAACGCGCCAGACCGGGCCTCGGTGGCCCGGTTTGTGCCGTCGGCGGGGCGCGGGCGGGTGCTGATCACCAGCCAAAGCGGGCTGTGGCCACCGGGCCAGGGCCTGGATGTGCCGGTGCTGGCCACCGATGTCGCGGCCAGGTTCCTGGTCGACCGCACCGGTGACCCGGACGAGCACGCCGCGGCGGAGCTTGCCGGTGAGCTCGGCGGGCTGCCGCTGGCCCTGGAGCAGGCCGCCGCGTATCTGCAGGCCACCGGCGGCGGCCTGGCCTCCTATCTGGCATCGTTCCGGCGCCGGCGGGCGGACCTGCTCGCCCGGGGCGAGCCCACCGGCTACAGCAAGACGGTGGCGGCCACCTGGACGCTGGCATTCGAGCGGCTGCAGCGGACCGACCCGGCTGCGGTCGGCCTGCTGAGGCTGCTGGCATGCTGCGCGCCTGACGCGATCCCGCTGCGGCTGCTGCTGCAGCCCCGGCCAGGGCTGGCCGGGCGGCTCGGGCCAGACGTCGCTCCCGTGCTGGCGGCGCTGCTGGAGGACGAGCTGGCAGCAGCCGATGCCATCGCCGCACTGCGCCGGTACTCGCTGACCAGCCCCCCGGCTAACGGGCTCGTGTCGGTGCACCGGCTAGTCCAGGCGGTCACCGTTGACCAGATGCCCGCGGAGCTGGCCGCCCAATGGCGGCAGGCCGCCAGCGCGGTGATCGAGGCCGCCATCCCCGGCGACGGAGGAGAGGTGGATGCCTGGCCCGAGTTCGCCGCGCTGCTGCCGCACACCCAGGCGGCACTCGGCGCTGACAGAGCCGGCCTGGGACGGATCGCTGACTACCTCGGGTACAGCGGCAACTACCTGGCCGCCCGCGAACTGGCCCGGAGAATGCTTGAGGGCCGGATCCGAGCCCGCGGCCCGGAACACCCGGACACCCTGACCGCCCAGGAGAGGCTCGCCCGCTGGACCGGGCGGGCCGGCGACCCGGCGGCGGCCCGCGACCAGTACGCCGCGCTACGGGCCGTCAGCGAGCGGGTTCTCGGCCCGGAGCACCCGGACACCCTGACCGTTCGGAAGGAACTGGCCCGCTGGACCGGGGACGCGGGTGATCCGGCCGGCGCCCGGGATCAGGACACGGCCCTGCTGCCCGTCAGCGAGCGGGTCCTGGGCCCGGAGAGCCTGGACACCCTGAACACCCGGGCCAGCCTGGCCTACTGGACCGGGGCCGCCGGCGACCCGGCCGCCGCCCGCGACCAGTACGCCGCGCTGCTGCCCGTGATCGTAGATGACATGATGGGTACCGGTCCGACCCTGTGCGTCCCGGACCTGCTCCCAGCGTTCACTCTTGCAGAAGGCATCATGCGCCTCACGTGTCGGCGCAGGCCAGTCTCGGACCCGCTATGCCCCCGTGTGCCCGGCATGCGTCTGGGGTTGCCTGCGCCCGGATCCGGCATGATGAGCGTCATGTCGAGGAATGCCCAGGTTGTCCCCAGCACCTCGGTGCCGGTTAGAGTCGTCCCGCGAACGGGCCGCTGACCAGGATGACCGGACGGTCCAGGATTCTGGAGGAACGGCTATGAACCCAGCGCATCCCGTCATCGTCGGTGTCGGTCCGGTCAGCCCGGATGGGGTCCTCGCGGTCGCCAGGCACGGCGCCCGTGTCGAACTCTCCGGCGAAGCCCTGGCCAGGATCGAGGAGGGCCGCAACGTCATCGAGGCGCTGGCCAGGGACAGCCGACCGCATTACGGTGTCTCCACGGGGTTCGGGGCTCTTGCCACCAAGCACATCCCCGCTGAGCGCCGGGTTCAGCTTCAGCGTGGTGTGGTCCGCAGCCACGCCGCGGGCTCGGGCGCGGAGGTGGAGCGGGAGGTCGTCCGCGCGATGATGTTGTTGCGCCTGTCCACCATGGCGACCGGGCGCACCGGGATCCGGACGGCTACCGCCGCGGCCTACGCCGCGACGCTGTCCGCGGGAATCACCCCCGTCGTCCCTGAGTACGGCTCCCTCGGCTGCTCGGGAGATCTCGCCCCGCTCGCGCACTGTGCGCTGGCGGTAACTGGGGAGGGCTGGGTGCGCGACGCGGCGGGTGAACGCCGCTACGCGGCGGATGCGCTCCGCGAAGCCGGGATCTCGCCCGTCGCACTACAGGAGAAGGAAGGGCTGGCGCTGATCAACGGGACCGACGGCATGCTGGGCATGCTGGTCCTGGCGATCGCCGACCTGCGCATGCTTCTCACCACAGCCGACATCACGGCGGCGATGAGCGTGGAGGGCCTGCTCGGCACCGACGCCGCCTTCGATGACGACCTGCAGCGGCTCCGCCCGCAGGCCGGCCAGGCCGCGGCCGCGGCGAACATGCGGGCGGTCCTGGCGGACAGCGCCATTGTGGCCAGCCACCGGGGCCCGGAGGACCCCGCCGTGCAGGACGCGTACTCATTGCGCTGCGCGCCGGCCGTCGCCGGGGCGGCCCGCGACACGGTCGAGCACGCCGCGCTGGTCGCGTCCCGGGAGCTCGTCTCGGCCATCGACAACCCGGTCATCACGCTCGACGGCCGGGTGCGGTCCAACGGCAACTTCCACGGCGCCCCGGTCGCCTATGTGCTGGATTTCCTCGCCATCGCGGCCGCCGACGTGGCGAGCATGTCAGAGCGCCGGACCGACCGCTTTCTCGACGTCGCCCGCAACCGCGGGCTGAACGCGTTCCTCGCCGACGATCCCGGGGTGGATTCCGGGCACATGATCGCCCAGTACACCCAGGCGGCGATCGTCTCGGAGATGAAGCGGCTCGCGGTCCCGGCGAGCGTCGATTCGATCCCGAGTTCGGCGATGCAGGAAGACCACGTGTCGATGGGCTGGTCGGCGGGTCGGAAGCTGCGGACGGCCGTCGACGGGCTCACCCGGGTGCTGGCGATCGAGCTGCTGACCGCGGCCCGCGGCATCCAGCAGCGCGCGCCGCTCAGGCCGGCCCCCGCCACGGCCGCGGTCATCGCCGCGCTCCGCCAGAGCACGCCAGGGCCGGGCGAAGACCGGTTCCTGGCGCCGGAGGTCGAGGCCGCGGTGCAGTTCGTCGCCAGCGGCGGCGCCCGGTCGGCCACGGAATCGGTGACCGGGCCGCTGGCCTAGCTACCGGGCCGACTACGGGCCGGGGGCCTTGAGCGCTGCTTCGGTGAAGATCTGGTAGCCGAGTTCGGGCCGGTAGCCATGGATTTCCCTGGTGTCGAGCGCGGCCATGTACGCCAGCACCTGAGGGCTGATCACCTGGCCGGGCACCAGGACCGGGAAGCCGGGAGGATAGGGCGTCACGAAGGTGGCGGACACTGGCTCGCGCCCCCCGGCAATCAGCGCGCTGATGTCCTCGGCGGTGAGGTAATCGCAGGAGCTGTCGTCGTAGGCCAGGTAGAAGGCTTCCCGCATCGCCCCTTCTGGGGTGTCCCGGCCGGGGCGGAAAGCCTGATGGAAGGCACTGAAATCCGGCAGTGGGGCCGACGCGCCGGTGAGGGCATTCACCCTGGCTCGGTGGGCGGCGCGTTCGCGCGGGCTCATCTCGGCGAGGCTTTCCTCGAGATCGTGGACGAGCTTGACGAGTACCTCGATGAGGTACGACACCGCGCTGCGGGTGGTGCCGATGGTGGTCATGAACAGCAGGGTGTTGCGGGTGGTCTTGTTGACCTGAACGCCGTGCTTGTCCATCAGGTACCGGTGCTTGAAGGTGTCTCCGTCGATGCCGGTCGACCCGATGTGCAGCGTCGCCCGGGTGGGGTCGAGCACGAACTCATCGTGTTCCCATGCGACTGCCATTCTCGCCAGCCCGGTCCGCAGCGGCTGCCCGATGCCGGACGGGCGGAACTGCTCGGGGATGAGATCAGGGGTGGTCAGGAAACGCAGGTAGCGGTGCAGCAGGGGATGTTCCTCCACCGCGTCGCGCAGCATGCCCGCCTGCTCGACCTGTTTTTGCACCAGCTCGAAGCCTTCCAGCTCGGCCTGGCGGCGGCCGAGGTCAAGCGAGGCGAGGATCTGGTAGTTGGGCGAGGTCGAGGTGTGGGTCATGTAGGCCTCGCGGAAGGTTTCCTCGACCTTGTGGTTGAAGTCCTGGTCGAAGACGTGGATCATCGAGCCCTGGCGCAGCGAAGTCAGCGTCTTGTGCGTCGACTGGGTCACGTAGACCCGGATCCGGGCCGCGTCCGGGTCGGGGAGCAACCGCTGGCCGAGCAGGTCGGCGTCGGAGGGTTCGGCGCCGAGATGCCTGCGGTACTCGGCGTAGCCGGCGCGGTATTCGGCGCTGCGGTAGCGGTCCAGCAACTGGCGGGCCGCGGCCATGCCGGTGCGGCGGCGGTAGACCGGGTGGAAGCGGGCGAAGGCGAACCACGCCTCGTCCCACAGGAACACCAGGTCCGGCTTGATCGCCAGGCATTCCTCCATGACACGGGCGGGGTCGTAGACGATCCCGTCAAAGGTGCAGTTGGTGAGCATGATGAGCTTGACCCGGTTGAGCTCGCCGGCCTGGCGGTAGGCCAGCAGCGTCCGCTTGAGCTCCGCCACCGGCACGGCGCCGTACATGCCGTACTGGTCAAGCGGGTAGGCGTCCAGGTAGACGACGTGGGCGCCCGCGAGCACCAGCCCGTAGTGGTGGGACTTGTGGCAGTTGCGGTCCACCAGGACGATGTCGCCGGGCCGGATCAGCGCCTGCACGACGATCTTGTTCGCCGTCGACGTGCCGTTAGTGACGAAGAACGTGTGACGGGAGCCGAACGTCTGCGCCGCCAGCTCCTGCGCATCGCGCAACGGGCCCATGGGCTCGAGCAACGAGTCCAGGCCGCCGGAGGTGGCCGAGCTCTCGGCCAGGAAGATGTTCATCCCGTAGAAGTCGGCCATTTCCGGTATCCAGTGGGAGGTGGTGACCGAGGCACCGCGGGATATCGGCAGGGCATGGAAGACTCCAGTCGGCCGGTGGCTGTAGTCGCGCAGCGCGGCGAAGAACGGCGTGCGGTACCGCTCGGTCACCCCTTGCAGGATCGACAAGTGCAGCTCGAGCAGGCCTTCACGGGTATAGAACACGCGGGTGAACTGCTGGGCTACCTGGCCGGCGATCTCCTCCGCCGACGTCTCGGTAATCAGGTAGAGGTCAAGCTGCGGCCGCAGTCCGGCCAGCCGGGCGCCGAGCGCCCGCGCGCGCTGGGCCAGCCGCTGGTCATCCAGCCCCTCCCCGGCGGTGCCGTGGAAAAAGCGCTGCAGCATGCTCAGGTCGTGCCGGGACCGGTTCGCGAACCAGTGCCGGATCACCACCGCCTGCACGTCGAAGTTCACCAGCGCCGCGATCACCGCGTCCTCGAAGCTGGCCACCGTGACGATGTCGTAGCGGAACTCGTCCTCCGGGCGGCGCAGCCGACGCAGCTGTTCCCGCAGCCCCTCCTCCTCGCCAGAGTCCATCTCGCCCACGACCAGGACCTCGAAGTAGGGCCGCCGGGTTCTGTACGATCCGCTGACCAGCGCCCGGTTCAGCTCGGCGGTACGCGCCGCGAGCGCCTTCGGGTCGCCGAGGCGATGTAGCCGCCTCAGCTCACTCAGGCCGGACCGGCCCGGGAACGCCCAGCAGTTCTCGATCGGCTCGAGCAGGCGGAGCAGCTCCTCCACCCGCTGGGGCAGCCCGGCGCCCGGGTCGGCCCCGGCCGGTTCGGGAAGGCTCGCACCCGGTCCGTTAGGGGCCGAATCGGGCGGGTCAGTGACCAGCCGCCGGGTCACCTCGGCCAGTGACACCCACGCGTCGGCGCGCAGCTGCCAGACGCTGTTGTAGACCCTGGACGTCAGCGGATCGAGATTCTGGCTGGTCATCGGCATGCCAGCTCTTCCAGTACGGCGCCGAGCGCCCGGACTCCGGTCACGCAGTCCGCGGCCTCGGCGAACTCCGACGGGCTGTGGCTGACCCCGGTCGGGTTACGGACGAAGAGCATCGCGGCGGGCACCCGGGCCGACAAGATGCCGGCGTCGTGGCCGGCCCCGGTCGGCAGGGCCGGAAGGCCGCCCGCGGCGGCGGCGACGCGATCGCGCAGGGCGCCGTCGAAGTCCACCCCCGGTGTGTACGACTCGGCGCTGACCTTCACGTCCACCCCATGGGCTACCGCGGACGACTCGGCCGCCGCGGTGATCTCCGCCACGACGGCGGCGACCGCGCCGTCGTCGGGCGCCCGGACGTCCAGCCAGCCGTCGACGGCCGAGGCGATGGCGTTGGTGCCACCGGGGATCACCGTGATCTTTCCGAAGGTGGCCAGCGCGCCCGCGCGCCCGGCCGCCTCCCGGGCGGCCAGCACCGCCGCCGCATACGGCAGCATCGGGTCCCGCCGGTCCGCCAGACGGGTGGTACCCGCATGGTTGGCCTCGCCGCGCAGGCGCAGCCGCCAGCGCCCGTGCGGCCAGATGCCGGTCGCGACCCCGACCGGCGCCTCCAGGGCGCGGCCCTGCTCGACGTGCAGCTCGACGAAGGTGCCGATCCGGGCCAGCGCCCCGTCATCCCGGCCGATCGCGGCCGGGTCCGCGCCGGCCTGCCGCATCGCCCCGGCCAGCGTCACTCCGTCACCGTCCCGCAGGCCGCGCGCGGCGTCGGGGTCGAGCGTGCCGGTCAGCAGTCGGCTGCCCACACAGGACACGCCGAACCGGGCGCCCTCCTCGTCAGCGAAGCACACCACCGCCACCGGGCGGGCTGGCCTGACCCCCTGCTCACGCAGCTCGTCAACGGCGAGGAAGCCGGACAGCACGCCGAGCGGCCCGTCATAGGCCCCGCCGTCCGGGACGCTGTCCAGGTGGCTGCCCGTGACCACCGCGCCGGGCGCCGGATCGCCCCACCAAGCCCACTGGTTGCCGTTGCGGTCCTGCTCGCAGGCCATCCCGCGCTGCCGGGCCTGGCCGGCGAACCAGGCCCGCAGCTCCAGGTCGGCGCGGGTCCAGGCGAATCGCCGGTAGCCACCGGTAGCCTCATCGCGGCCGATACCCGCCAGCGCGGCCCAGGCCCGGGCGAATCGGTCCTCGGTCCGGGTCACGGCTGCTCCAGCATCGGCACCCGGACGCCGCGTTCGGCGGCGACCTCGGCCGCCCGCTCGTACCCGGCGTCGACGTGCCGGATAACGCCCATACCCGGGTCGTTGGTAAGGACCCGTTCCAGCTTCCGGGCGGCCAGTTCCGTGCCGTCTGCCACGCAGACCTGACCGGCGTGAATGGACCGGCCGATGCCGGTGCCGCCGCCGTGGTGGACCGACACCCACGAGGCGCCGGAGGCGACGTTCACCATGGCGTTGAGCAGCGGCCAGTCCGCGATCGCGTCCGAGCCGTCCGCCATCGCCTCGGTCTCCCGGTAGGGCGAGGCGACCGACCCGCAATCCAGGTGGTCGCGCCCGATGACGATCGGCGCCTTCACTTCCCCGGAGGCCACGAGCTCGTTGAACCGGACCCCGGTCCGGTTCCGCTCACCGTACCCGAGCCAGCAGATCCGCGCCGGCAGGCCCTCGAAATGCACCTTCTCCGCGGCCATCCGCAGCCAGCGGGCCAGTGATTCATTCTGCGGGAAAAGATCGAGCACGGCGCGGTCGGTCGCGGCGATGTCGGCCGGATCCCCGGACAGCGCGGCCCACCGGAACGGGCCCTTGCCTTCGCAGAACAGCGGCCGGATGTAAGCCGGCACGAAACCCGGGAAGTCGAACGCCCGCGCGTAGCCGCCCAGCTTGGCCTCGGCCCGGATCGAGTTGCCGTAGTCGAAGACCTCCGCTCCGCCGTCCTGAAAGCCGACCATCGCCTCGACGTGGCGGGCCATCGACTCCCGCGCCCGCACGGTGAACTCCTCCGGCTTCGCCCGGGCGTAGTCCCGCCAATCCTCGAACGCGACCCCGACCGGCAGGTAGGCCAGCGGGTCGTGCGCCGAGGTCTGGTCGGTGACCACGTCGATCGGCGCGCCCATCGCCAGCAGCCGAGGCACCACGTCGGCGGTGTTACCAAGCAGGCCGATCGACAGCGGGCGCCGGCTGTCGCGGGCCGCCACCGCCTGGCGCACCGCGTCGTCGACGTCGGCGGCCTCGATGTCGAGGTAGCCGTGTTCGATCCGCCGGGCGATCCGCGACGCGTTGCACTCCACGCAGATCGCCACCCCCCCGGCCATCGTCACCGCCAGCGGCTGGGCCCCGCCCATCCCGCCCAGGCCGCCGGTGAGAGTGATCGTGCCGGCCAGGTCGCCGCCGAACCGCCTCGCGGCGACCGCAGCGAACGTCTCGTACGTTCCCTGCAGGATGCCCTGGCTGCCGATGTAGATCCAGGACCCCGCGGTCATCTGCCCGAACATGGTCAGCCCGAGCGCCTCCAGCCGGCGGAACTCCTCCCAGGTGGCCCAGTCGCCGACCAGGTTCGAGTTGGCGAGCAACACCCGCGGGGCCCACTCGTGGGTGGTGAACACCCCGACCGGCTTGCCGGACTGCACCAACATCGTCTCGTCGGGCCGCAGCGTCCGCAGCGTGGCTACGATCGCGTCGAAGCAGGCCCAGTTCCGCGCCGCCTTCCCGGTGCCGCCGTAAACGACGAGCTCGTCGGGGTGCTCGGCCACCTCCGGGTCGAGGTTGTTCTGCAGCATCCGCAGCGCCGCCTCCTGCTGCCAGCCCAGGCAGGACAGTTCGGTGCCGCGCGCGGCCCGCACCGGGCGGGCGCCAGATGTCGTCGTCATGATGTAACTCCTTGCTCAGTAGCGAACGCCGTGACACGCTCCGGCGGCGCGGGCAGCGACCTGCCCAGGATGAAGTAGGTGACCGAGGTGACGATGAGCCCGACGATCCAGGCGATGTCCGCGCCGCCCAGGTGCGCGACCATCGGGCCGGTGTAGAACGTGGTGCTCATGAACGGGATCTCGACGGCCACACCCAGCAAGTAGGCGGTCATCGCCTGCCAGCTCACCTTCCCGTAGATGCCGTCCGGGTCGAAGATGGCGTCGATGTCGTACTGCTCGCGCCGGACGAAGTAGAAGTCGACCAGGTTGACGGCCGTCCACGGGATGAGGAAGTAGGCCAGGAAGAGGATGAAGTTGGTGTAGTTCGGGACGAAGTTGGTCCGGCCAACCACGGCGATCGCCGTCCCGGCCACCGCGGCCCCGGCCACGAATCCGATCCGTGCGCCGCGCACGCTCGACTTTGAACGCCTGCGGGCTTGCGGTGGCGGCGGTCTGCGCCTCGGTCTTGGTCATGGCATTGCCTTCTTCGGATCCTTGCGGGTGCGGCAGCTGGTCAGGAAAGAAATGTGCCGCGATCCGCGGCCTGCTGATCGAACTCATCCAGCCGGCGCTGGGCGTCGGCCGGCTGGGCATCGACGAGGACCTGCAGCAGCCCCATGGTGAGTGCCAGCGGGCCGACCAGGGAATCGAAGGTCAGTTCGGCGTGGACAGGCGCGGCGAGCAGGTCATCCGCCTCGCCGGCCAGCGGGCTCATCGGGCTGTCGGTTACCAGCGCGACCCGCAGTCCGAGCATGCGGGCCCACCGCATCGTGTCGAGCAGCTCACTGGGATAGCGGGGCAGCCCGAAGGCCAGCAGCCAGGTGGCTCCGGCCTCGCGGGCCAGGGCCAGCAGGTCGTTCCCCTCTGATCCGGCCGGGAGCATCCGGACGTCGGGATGCACCTTGCGGGCGAAATAGGCGAACAGCTCGGCCAGCGGCCGGGAAACCCGCAGGCCGGCCACGGGAAGCGGGCTGGAGGCGGCGAGGTTGCCCCCGACCCGGTCCAGCCGCTGCCCGGCCCACGGGCTCGCCGGCAGTTGCTGCAGGCCGAGCACGTCGGCTGCGATCGCGCGGGGCCAGGCTCCGTCGGCATCGCTGTCTCCGGCCGGGGCATCCGCCTCCCCCACGACGCGCGACCGCAGCTCGTCGCGCAGCTCCGGGTAGCCGGCGAACCCGAGCGTGACGGCGAAGCGGGTCACCGACGGCTGGCTCACCTGCGCACGCTGGCCGAGCTCGCCAGCGGTGAGATAAACCGCTTGGTCGGGATGCTCGAGCAGGAAGCGGGCGATCCGCCGGTGCGCCGGCGACAGCCGGTGCCGCTGGAATAGCAGGTCAAGCCAGCGCCTGACGTCGGTCGTGACGTCGAGATCATCTGCTCCCGTGACGTCTAGATCACCTGGTCGCTGCATAACCCACCCGGTCTCTTGTATAGTTTCATTCATCATGATGAGATATGAATGAAACTATGTCAAGGGCGGGATGCCCGCCGTTCGTCACGGCACGTCAGCGTCGTCCGGCGGTAGCCTGAGCCGACGGGAGGAAACCAGGATGACCCTGACCAGGTACTTCACCGACTACGCCTGGCTGGGCGGCGACCAGGTCACCGATCGCGTGCTCCTGGAGGTGAACGGCGACCGGATCGCCGGGGTGCAGGCCGGGGCAGACTGCCCCGCGGATGCGGTGCACCTGCCCGGGGTAACCGTGCCGGGGATGGCGAACGCCCACTGCCATGCCTTCCACCGGGCGCTGCGCGGGCGGACGCACCGCGGGGGCGGTACGTTCTGGACCTGGCGCGAGGACATGTACCGCGTCGCCATGCGGCTGACCCCGGACTCCTACCACGCGCTGGCCCGGGCCCTGTATGCCGAGATGACCCTGGCCGGGATCTCCTGCGTCGGCGAGTTCCACTACGTCCATCACGGCCCGGGCGGGACTCCGTACCGCGATCGCAATGCGATGGGCGATGCGCTCGTCGCCGCGGCGCAGGACGCCGGGATCCGCATCACCCTGCTCGACACCTGTTACCTGGCCGGCGGAATCGGCGCCCCGCTCGAGGGGCCGCAGCTGCGCTTCGGCGACGGCGACGCGGCCGGCTGGGCGAGCCGGGCGTCTGAGTTGCAGGCAGCGCCGCACGCGAGGGTCGGCGCCGCCATTCACTCCGTGCGCGCCGTCCCCGTAGCCGCGCTGCAGACGGTCGCCGACTGGGCGCGCGAGCACCATGCCCCGCTGCATTTCCACCTGTCCGAGCAGCGGGCCGAGAACGACGCATGCCTGGCGGCCTACGGGCGCACCCCCACGCAACTGCTCGAGGACCATCAGGCACTGGGTCCGGGGTCATCGGCCGTCCATGCGACTCACCTGACGGCCGGCGACATCGGCGCGCTGTCCGGGGCCGCGACGGCCATCTGCATGACTCCGACCACCGAACGTGACCTCGCCGACGGCATCGGCCCGGCGCGGGAGCTTGCGGACGCCGGTTCTGCCCTCACGCTGGGCAGCGACAGCAACGCGGTCGTCGACCTGTTCGAGGAAACCCGGGCGGTCGAGCTGGATGAGCGACTGCGGACCGAGCGGCGCGGGCACTGGACCGCGGCCGAGCTGCTGCGGGCGGCCACCGCGGACGGCCATGCATCCCTCGGCTGGCCGGAGGCGGGCCGACTGACCCCGGGCGCGACCGCCGACTTCGTCACCCTGAGCCTGGATTCGGTGCGGCTCAGCGGGGCGGAGCCCGCGACCCTGCTCGAGTCCGTCGTGTTCGCCGCGACCGCCGCCGACGTACGGGACGTGGTGGTCGGCGGCCGGCGCATCGTCGCCGGGGGGCGTCACACTCTGCTCGACGACGTACCGGCCGCCCTCGACACCGCGATCAAGGCGGCGCTGCGATGACCGGCCTGCTCCTGGACAACATCGGCTCTCTGGTCACTAACGATCCCGGTATCGGCCAGGGCCCGCTCGGGCTGGTCCGCGACGCAGCCGTGATCTTCGAAGGCGGTGTCGTGGCCTGGGCCGGGCCGCGGTCGAAGGTACCCGGCGGCGGAACCGATACGCGGGTTGACGCCGAGGGCAGGGCGGTCATCCCCGGCTTCGTCGACAGCCACGCGCACCTCGTCTTCGCCGGCGACCGGACCGCCGAGTTCGCGGCGCGGATGTCCGGGCAGCGGTATTCGGCCGGCGGCATCCGCACCACGGTCAACGCGACCCGCGCTGCCTCCGCGGACGTGCTGCGGAGCAACGCGGGCCGCCTCGTGGCCGAGGCTCTGCGATCCGGCACCACCACCATGGAGTGCAAGTCCGGCTACGGCCTCACCGTGGACGACGAGGCTCGCTGCCTGGAAGTGGCCGGCGAGTTCACCGAGGAGGTTACCTTCCTGGGAGCACACGTGGTGCCGCCTGAATACGCCAGCCACCCGGACGACTACGTTGAGCTGGTTCGCACGGCAATGCTCGACGCGTGCTCTCCCAAGGCGAAATGGATCGACGTGTTCTGTGAACGGGGCGCCTTCGACGGCGACCAGGCCCGGGCGATCCTGGCAGCCGGGATCGAGCGGGGGCTGCAGCCACGGATCCACGCCAACCAGCTCGGGCCAGGCCCCGGAGTGCAGATCGCGGTGGAGGTCGGCGCCGCGTCCGCCGACCATGCCACCCACCTCGACGACGCCGACGTGGAAGCGCTGGCGGCCAGCAGCACCATCGCTACCTTGCTACCCGCCGCCGAATTCTCCACCCGGGCGGCCTACCCCGACGCCCGGCGGCTCCTGGACGCTGGCGTGACGGTCGCCCTGGCCGCCGACTGCAACCCAGGATCCAGCTTCACCTCCAGCATGCCCTTCTGCATCGCGATCGCCGTCCGCGACATGCACATGACCCCAGACGAGGCGGTATGGGCGGCGACGATGGGCGGCGCCCGCGCCCTGCGACGCGCCGACATCGGGCACCTCGGCATCGGCGCGCGCGCTGACGCCGTACTCCTCGACGCTCCCTCCCACATCCACCTGTCCTACCGGCCGGGAGTCCAGCTCGTCGCCGGCGTGTGGCAGGCCGGCACGCTGGTCAGGACGGCGCACCGGGCCTGGCAACCCGGCGGATAAGCGCGATCAGCGCCTGTTCGATACCGCCAAGGATGCGGAGATCCTGGTGCTCCGGCACGAGGTTGCCGTGTTGCGCCGTCAGACTGGCCGCTCTGGCCTGTCGCTGTCCGGCATCGTTGTCATCACATGGTTTGTCACTGGATCCACGACCACCGCTTCGAAATTGAGTTGCTCGGGCGAACCCCCACGGCTCGCGGGAGGGAGTCGATTTGCCGATGTTGGTCCGGCTTGGTCACCGTGCACGGGCACCGTCCCGCGAACTGTGCGATCGGCACAGCTCGTTCCGGTTGGGCCTGTCTAGTGTGCGGGCAATCGCCGAGCTGGTTCGGCGTGATCGTACACGGTGACGGTCCCGTACTTCCTGGAGCTGATGCCGACCCGGCTGCGCGGCAAGGCCACCGTCTACCTGTCCATTGGCTGGCCGATCGGTGTGCTCGCCGCCGTGGGCACGACGCAGGCGCTGCACGGACTGGGCTGGCGGGTCGTCGTGATTGCCAGCGGACTGGCCGGGATCTGGATCTTCGCGATCCGGGCCTGGGTGCCAAAGTCGCCGTACTGGATCGCTGCGCAGGGCCGCCACGAGGAGGCCCGCGGGGTCCTGCAGCGGCTGGGGGCCCGGGTGCCCGCCGGGGTCGAATTCGCGCCGGCCGACACGGGAGAAGGCAGGCAAGCCGCTGGAGCTGTTCCGCGGCAAGCTGGCGCGGATCACCGTGCTGATGCTGGTGGTGAACTTCGCGTTCGACTGATCCGTGTCCCGCTGAGGGTTTCCACCCGGGCAGGTACCACCGACTGTGTCAGCGGCTTGGTGCGACGAATGTCGCCGAGTAGATGTCGGTCCGGTTGTCCAGGGAGTGGCCGTTCGTAAATGTCGCGGCCACGACGAAGCGTTGTCCGGCACCAGCCAGGCCCTGATATTCGCCCAGGAAGAATCCCCCGTGTGTCTGGAAGGGAGCGGTGCGCAGGTCGAACGGCTGGCTGGTCACCTGCTGGCGTGCCGACCAGGTACGGCCCTGGTTCGCGGAGAACGTGATCCAGTACTGGGTCGCCAGGAACTGCGACGCCGGCCTGTCGGCGCTGAAGTCGTAGTAGGCGACCGCCAGGTCACCGTGGCCGTCGACGGCCACGGCCGGGACGAACGCCTGGGTCTTGATGTTGGCGGACACCCGGATCGGCTGGCTCCAGGTGCGCCCGCCATCGGCAGACCGGGTGAATGCGATCTGCTGGGGGCCGCCGCTGGTGAACCGGGCGTCGCCCCAGACGGCATAGACGTTGCTGGTCCCGGGCCGGGGGTCGACGGCGATCTCGGTGAAGTCGTCACCGTCGCGGACCGGCTGACCGGTATGCGGATCCGTCACGCCATTGACGAAGTTGGTTGCCAGGGTGGTAGGCCCTGACCAGGTCAGCCCCCGGTCGGACGAACGGATCACGGTGATCGTGTCGTGCCGGGGATGATCGAAGTCCTGTCCCTGGCCCAGCTGGTTGAAGACATCCAGCAGGTCCCCGTCGGGCAGGACGACGATCTGGTTCGCCGAGGTCTGCATCCCGAGCGGGGTCTGGTAGATGGCGCGGGCGGCGGACCAGGTCGCGCCGCCGTTGGTGGTCCGGCTGAAGTACACCGCACCCCGGGCCGCTGCTGCCGGGCCGGTCACTTGCCGGGCCCACACCACGTAGGCGGTGAGCGGGCGGGCCGGGTCGGTGGTGACCGCCGGCCGGTCATCGATGACGTTCGGGCTGTCGTCCCGGATGAGGGAGCGCTGCTGCCCCCAGCTCCGGCCGCCGTTAGCCGACGTCGCTACCAGCTCGGCCGTCGCCGCGTTGGAATCGTTGTAAGAGACCGCCACGACATACGCCAGCCCGGCGGGGCTGAAGGCCACCCACGGATCGGTCGTTTTCTCGAAGTTCCCGCCGTTCGCCGCGGTGCCGCCGGCGCAGCTGGAGAATTGCGGCTGGCGCGCCAGCGGCGGCACCGTCCAGCTGAGGCCTCCGTTAAACGACGCCGAGGCCAAGACCCCGTTGGCGCCATCGTTGGGATAGCGGTCCTCCTGGTAGACGCTGATGAGGTTGGCCGGGTTGCGGGGATTGATCGCAACGTACGGCTCAACCTCTGCGTTCACGTACGAGGCAACCAGCGGAACCAGGCCGTTACAATCCGCCTGGAACGGCGAGGGGCCCGAAACACGGGCCGGGGGGGTATGCGTGACACCGGCCATCGCGCTCGGCGATGCGAATCCGACCGACACTCCTGTGAGCGCCAGCACTCCTAGGGTTGCACTGATCACAGTTCTGCGAGACCGCATAACCGTCACCTCCGGCCGAGCCTGGACAGATGTCCTACCAAACTCACAGTAAACCCCCGGTTCCGTGGAGTCTTGATTGAACCTGATCGGCAAGACGTGGGTGCAGGTCGTGGCGCCCTCATCGAGGAAGTACCGTGACAACGCGCGGCCATCGAGGAAGTACCGTGACAACGCGCGGCGGCGAGGCCGCTGCTGCGCGGATTATCTACCCGCTCGGTGCCTTCCAGCGCTGTCATCCGGCACCTGGTGCTCGCGGCACGGTACTCCGGGGAGGTGCCACAGGTTCGATCTGCCCGCCGACGGCTCGCACCACCGCCGAGGTCAGCACCATCTGCAGTTCCCGTACGTCGCCCGGCCACACCAGGGTCATGAGCGCCTAAAGGGCACCGCGGTTCAGCCGCGAATCCATCCCGGCCTCGATCGTCGGGCCGACGATCCTGATGGGCGGCTTCTTTCCCGAGGCCTGCTGGTCGGCTCGCCCGCTGGGGATGCTGGCCGTCGAGGACCGCGACGGCCTCGTACTGGTGCCGCACCGGGCACTCGCCGACCTTGCCCGGCGAGCCACCGCGGCGCTCACCAGGCCAGAACTCACCCTGCGCTTACCTCGGGATCATTGGCATCGTCCTCCACGTCGGCGCAGTGACCCGCCACCGCATCATGACCTCAGCGGCGTCGACTATGCCGAGGCGGTGGCCGGGCTGGCCGGGTGGGGGCCCTGCTTCGGCACCCGGGGGGTGGAGGGCGATCATCGGTCTGCCAGGTGATCGTCAGGCTCCTCGAGGTCACCGGGCCCGGGTCCCGCCATCGATCTGACAGCCCGATCGGGCGCAGGCGTATCGTCGGCGGCCTGATCAGCGAATACCACCGAGCAGCGTAGCGAGTACGAAGCCGGCCAGGCGGTGTGCACTAATTTGATAAAGGTCACGTCCACCATGGCATTACGTCACGGTGTCACCTCCTGCTCTGCTGGGCGCACGAAAGATCACGGTTAGCTGCCGTCACGGTAAGCGGTGGTGACCTGATCCTGGTGGTTCGCAGTCGGTGAGAGCTCACGGACCCTCGAGCAGGTCCAGGCTAGGAAACGGCGTGACGTCCTTCGCAGGCTCATGGGATTGCGTGGCGTGGAGTAGTGCCATCGGTCAGAGGAACCCTTGGCCTTTGACGACGATGAAGTCCTCGGGCTGCTTCAGGCGGCGGGTTTC
>Ga0306924_10002658_pt1 | contig 16922 bp, 16 predicted proteins | sample sta12Can44000111_FD_203756 | JGI IMG/M metagenome (GOLD analysis project Ga0306924, IMG submission 203756) | Lab enrichment of tropical soil microbial communities from Luquillo Experimental Forest, Puerto Rico - statanox.12C.anox.44.000.111 (v2)... | ecosystem: Environmental > Terrestrial >... | reverse complement strand
TCCTCGGTCTCGTGTCCGCTTCCAGTCACGCAAGCCGCACTGCCGCGTTTCGCGCCGGTCTTCGCGACCTCGGCTGGATCGAAGGTGGCAATCTCCGCATCGAGTTCCGTTGGGCAGAGGGCAATTATGATCGGTTGCCGATTTTGGCCGAGGAGCTCCTTCGGCTCAATATCGACGTACTCGTCACGCACGGGGCAGCGGGCGCATTGGCTGCCAAGAAGACTACTTCGACCATTCCGATCGTCATTACGGCGGTTGGCGACATGCAGACACTTGGTCTGGTCTCGAACTTGTCGCGTCCGGGCGGCAATATCACCGGGTTGTCGCTTTTCGCCGCCGAGCTCAACGCCAAGCGCCTTGAGTTGATCAAGGAAGCGGTCCCATCCCTGACAAGGGCGGCCATCCTGTTGAACCCAGGAAACGCATCCACCCAATCCGTGCTCTCGGAAGCCTCGGCAACGGCAAAGGCGGCGAACGTGGAGTTGCGCGCCTTCGAGGCGCGCCAGCCCGCCGACTTCGTCCGGGCCTTCGCGGCCATGGCCGATCAGCAAGTCGGTGCGGTCGTGATTCACGAGGACACCATGCTGAACGCAAACGCCACCTCGCTCGCCGTCTTTGCTGCGGCGAGGCGGCTTCCGTCCAGCGGGTTTCCCGAATTTGCGCAGGCAGGCGGTCTGCTTGCTTACGGCATCAACTTCCCTGACACCGACTACCGCGCAGCGGCCTTCGTGGACAAGATACTGAAGGGTGCCAAAATCGCCGATCTCCCGGTCGAGCGTGCGACCAAGTTCAAATTGACCATCAATCTCCAGACCGCCAGGGCGCTCGGCCTTGAACTGCCGGCGACTATGCTCGCCCGCGCCGACGAGGTGATCGAGTAATCGAGGCTCACTTCCGCTGTTGGCTCGAAGCTGACTTGCGTCGTGGTCGTCGCCACGTCCGCTTCCGGGCGGTAAACCGGACATGGCCGACGCTTCAAGTCACTTCCGCTAATGATGAGGTGGACGACGCCCGCTCCGGCATCGGAGTGCCATAAGGTGATCGTTTGAGGGAATCACCTAAGGGGGTCGTCCACATGCAGATTAGCACCATTGGCGTTGATCTCGCCAAGAACGTTTTCCAGGTCCATGGCGTCGACAGTCAGGGCAAGATTGTGCTCGTTCGGCAACTGCGCCGCCAGCAGATAATGGAGTTCTTCAGGAGGCTTCCCTCGTGTCTCGTTGGTATGGAGGCGTGCGCGACCGCCCATCACTGGGCTCGCGAGCTGATGAAGCTCGGCCATACGGTTCGATTGATTCCGCCGAGCTACGTCAAGGCCTACGTCAAGCGGTCCAAGAATGATGCGGCCGATGCTGCAGCGATTTGCGAGGCAGTGACGCGGCCATCGATGCGGTTCGTCCCCATCAAGACTGCCGAACAGCAAGCCACCTTGACCGTGCATCGCACGCGCGACCTTCTGATCAGCCAGCGAACTCAGCTGATCAATGCGCTACGGGCGCATTTGGCCGAACTCGGCTTTGTCACCAACCAGGGCCGTGATGGTGTGACGAAGCTCATAGCGATCGTGACAGCGGAGAATAACCTGCAAGCGCTGCCGGCCATGATGCGGGAAGCCTTGCGGGTGGTCGTTGCCCACTTGGCATCATTGCAGCAGCAGATCAGGGAGCTGGAGCGCTCCATCCACGCCCAGCATCGCGCGAGCGACGTCAGCCAGCGGCTCGAGAGCATTCCTGGCATCGGCGTGATCGGCGCGACGGCGATTGCGGCCACCATCACCGACCCGAACGTGTTCACATCAGGCCGAGACCTCGCAGCCTGGATCGGCCTGGTTCCTCGACAGAGCTCAACCGGCGGCAAGGAAAGGCTCGGTGGGATATCCAAGCAGGGAGATCGATATCTCCGGCGTCTCCTGGTGGTCGGAGCAACGGCCGTCGTGCGACACGCCAGGCGTCATCCGGACAAGCATCCCTGGATCACCAAGTTACTCGCCAGAAAGCCCGCCAAGCTTGTTGCGATCGCCGTTGCCAACAAGACGGCGCGCATCGCCTGGGCGATCATGAACAAAGGTGGAATTTACCGGACGCCGGCTCTTGCGGCTGCCGCCTGAAGGGCTCAGCAATGGGAGTATGAGGCAGCGTTGGTGCAAACAATCCAATTGCGAGGGTGATGATGGCGTGATGTGAAGCGGTCGATCTGTCGATCGGGAGAACCCGCTTTTGGGTCATGGGTGTCGAGCCCGCGCAAATGATTGGGACCCGGTCCGCGGACTACATCAGGGCCAGCGGTCATGAAACCGCGCAAACAGGCCGGACACATGACTTGCACCCGACCGCGAGCCGAACGTCAGATTCCTCTTGCAATGCGGGCGCCGTCCACACATGACCCATGTGCGACATTGCGCCGGTACTGCGGCCGTTTCTTTGGTGGACAGGCTATACTACGGTCCTTTTCACCGCACCGAAGCGGTCAACGACGACGGGGCGACAACATGAAACTTCGCTATTCGGTACTGTTATCCATGCTGGTCAGCGCAGCAGTTGGCGGAATTGCCGTACACGCTCTGCACGCCCAAGCAAAGCCACCGGTTTATGCGATTGCACTTAATCAGGTCACGGATGCCGAAGGATATGCCAAGGAATACCTACCGAAGGGTAGGGCTGCGATCCTCGCTCATGGCGGAGTCTATGTCGCCGCTGGAAATGGCACCGTCATAACGGGCGACGCGCCCCATGATCGAGTAGTTGTCCTGAGATTCGAAAGCTTGGATGCCGTGAAAGACTGGTTCAACTCGCCAGACTATCAAGCGGCCAACCAGATCGGACAGAAATACGCCCACTACAACATCATCGCCGTAGATGGCGTGCCGACGAAGCAATAAAGGCCGAGGCCCGGAAAAAGGGAGAGGCGGCCTCAGTTGGCGTCTCTCCAATTGAAGCCGCGCACCGTGCCGTTTTGAGCCTGCGAGCGCCCGGACCTGTAGCTGCCGATGTCCGAGTCTGGCCTGTAGCAGATGAGGTGGATGGCTCCCGCTCACGGCATCTTGGTGCCAAGGTGTGAAGGCCGTCAGGCGTTCACGAGCAAAAGGGAGCCATCCACCTCATCTGCTAATGACCCGCAGCGGACCTGCGCACCGCAGTGCCGTCCGCTCGCTACTCCCGGATCAAGGGCACGAACCGGACGGGCAATATAATCGTGGTTGTAGCCGTTCCGTCCGCGCGCTTTGCCAATACCATGAGCTCTTGATCGAAGCCGCCGACCGGGATGACCATGCGGCCCCCGGATCTTAGTTGCGTGATCAGCGGTGGTGGAACGTGGTTAGGAGCTGCGGTCACGATGATGGCATCGAAGGGCGCATGCTCTGGCCAGCCCTGGTAGCCATCGCCGATCTTTGTCAAGACGTTGCTGTAGCCGAGACGTTCGAGGTTGGCACGGGCCATTTCGCCGAGCTCTGGTACGATCTCGATCGTGTACACCTCGCTTGCGAGCACGGAAAGGATTGCCGCCTGATATCCGGATCCGGTGCCCACCTCCAGGACCCTGTCCGTCTTCGTCAGTTGCAGCAGTTCCGTCATCAGCCCGACGACAAGCGGTTGCGAGATCGTCTGGCCGTGGCCTATCGGGAGCGGTGTGTTTCCATAAGCGGAGGACCTGTATTCGGGCGGCACGAACTCGTGTCGCGGCACCTCGATCATTGCGGCGCGCGCACGCGGGCTGAGCCGAGCCACACCGCTGTTACCCGCGGCCGACGCAAGCATTGCATCGATCTCATCGACCATCCGCAGGCGATCGGCGGCCTCTTGCTGCGCAGCGGAAGCCGTCACCAGCACAGCACAGGTCAAGATTGCGAATAGGATTTGTGGCCTCCTCAACATCAAAGTTCGCCTATCGAGGAGCCGCGCCCACCGCGGCGGTCGAGCAGAATAGCGCTCCGAAACAGTGCCGTCAGGCCCCGAGCGTCAGGACGCATGTGCCGCCGGGGCGTTAGTCGCCGCATCTCCATTGCCCGGTCAGCGGGCATTTGGGGGCGAAGGCCTGGGCCTTTGGCCGGCGCGGGCGTCGCCTGTGTGGGTGCGCGCGCTCAGTGCGCACCCTTGACCTCGACCAGCCCGACCTTGTTGACTAGGCTGTTGGCCATGACTGGCTCGCCGCGGGGCGTCACATCCATATTGCGCACGATGTCCCCGCCTCCCGGGATCGCCCAGCTCTGGAATTTCTCGGTTTTGGGATCGAAGCGCACAATGGTGTTCGGCTTGGCCGCCGACTCGCTGTACCAGACCGCGCCCTTTGTGAAGACCATCCCGTAAGGCTGCGACTTCGGCCCGCTCGGCGACAGCCATTCCTTCACCTGGCCCGTCGCGGGATCGAGATGGCCGAGATATCCGCGCGCAAAGTCCGAGTACCAGATCGTGTCATCCGGGCCGATTGCCAGACGCCGCGGCCGGGCGGCGGGATCGGGCAGCGGAAATTCGCGGATCGCAAGCGTTTTCGGATTGATCGAAGCAACCTTGGGCGCGCCGAACTCGACGACATAGATCGTGTTCCTGGAATCGACCTGGATGCCGTAGGGGCGCGCGCCGGCCGTGGGCGGCGTCAGCAATTTGATTTCGCCGCTCTTCGGATCGAGGCGCCCGATCTTGTTGCCCTGCTGCACCGTAAACCAGAGAATGCCCTCGCGGTCGAAGACGAGCGAGTGCGGATCCTTGGCCGACGGATCGGGCATGGGATAATCGGTCACCTTGCCGGTCTTCGGATCGAGCTTTCCGATCACGCTGGAAAAGTTGCCGGTGAACCAGATGTTGCCGCCCTTGTCTTCCTTCAGGCCATGCGGTCCGGTTTGCGGGTTGACGGGATATTCCTTGATTTGCCCGGTCCTTGGATCAAGCCGCCCCAGCACGTTGGCGAGCTGGCCGGTGTACCATATCGATCCGTCGCGCGCGGCAAGCGGATCGTGCGGCCGTGAACCCGGCGTCGCAACCGGCCATTCCTTGATGGCGATGTCGGCCGGCCCCTCGATCACGGCGGCTGCCGGGCGCGGCCCTTCCGGAAAATTCTTGATCAGATAATCGGTGACGGTCGTGACATGATCAGCCGCGAGCGGCGCGCCGAAATTCTGCATCATCCGCATCACGGTCCGCCAGCCGTCGGCCGTGTAGCCGGCCTTGAGGCGATTGATGTCGTGGCAACCGCCGCAGACCGCGACGACGTCGTCCTTGCCCGCACCCGCCGGAAAATTCACGCCCGCCTGCTGAGCCAGAGTAGGCCCGGTCATGATGATCGTAGCGGCGAGCAGGCCTGGCACGGCTCTGCGGATCGACCCGAAGAAATCAGCGCGCGTCATGGACACCTCCGGACGTCAAAGATCGAGTTCCTTGTAGTGGCGGAAAATGCCGCTCTCGTTGAAGGGGATTCTGCGGTCGCTTTCGAGATAGGCCTTGATGTTCGGCCGCTGCGCGATCCGGTCGTGCAGATCGGTGAGGCCGGGAATTTCCTTCTCGAAGGCCTTCATCCGCTTTGGAAACGCATAGCGCAGTCCCTCGACGATCTGAAACAGCGAGAGATCGGCGTAACTGAGCCTTCGGCCGGCGAGATAGCCGCCGCCGGCCTTGTCGAGCACGTCTTCGAAATAGCCGAGATATTTCGGCACGCGCTCCTGCCAGAACTCCTCGGTGCGTTTCTTGGCAGGTACACGCTGATCCTCGTAATAGAGCGAGGGACCGAGCGGATGATGCGTGTCATGAGTTTCCAGCACGAAGTCGGTCATCGTGAGCTGCAGTTGATGCACCCACAATTTTCCGGCTTCCGTCTTCGGCGCCAGCCCGTGGCGCGCGCCGAGATAGAAGAGGATGTTCGCGGTCTGCCCGATCACGAGCTTGCCCGCTTTCAGGAAGGGCGGAGCAAACGGCTGCGTTGCGCCCTCCTCCATCATCCGCATCATGGCGCCTGTGCCGCCCGGCTCGCGTGCGACGTCGATATAGGCGGCTTTGGCCTCCTCCAGCGCGAGACGGACATATTCGCCACGGCCCTGGATTTCCGGCCAGTAATAAAGCTCATATTTCATGGAACGGCTCGATCCTCATTCCGGGCGATGCGCAGACACCATACCCGGAATCCGAACGTCCGGGCGCTAGGCGTGCGCATCAACTCGGAATGGCCAGGGTTAGTTCGCTGCAAAGCAGTAAAGCAGGCCGTCGCCCCCGGTGCTCTTCAGATCCGCCTGCGAGCAGCCACCGTCGGGCCCGCGCGAGGGATGCGAGGAGTTCCAGGATTTTGAGGCGTCGTCGTCGCGCAAGCCGATGCGGTCGGAATGGCCGACCATCGCCGATCCCTGCGTGCTGCTTGTCCAGTTCTTGCAGGTCCGGTCCGTGTCGGGCGGGAACGCGGTGCCATCGGGTTGCGATCCCGTGAGCACGTCGTGACGGTTCGGCGTATCGCCGCGGCCGTTGATCACCTCGCCCTTTTCGGAGAGCGAAGTCTGCTTGGTGAGGTTGTTGTTCGGGCCGTGCAGGTCGGCGACATCTTTGGCGACGACCACGCCCTTGGAATTCTGCCAGGGCCCCTTGCCGATACGATCGCGCGCATTCACCGCCGGCTGGCCGTCGGCGGCCTGCGTCGAGAGATAGGCGTGCCAGGTCTTGCCTCCCGCCCCGGCTGCCTCGGCCAACGTCTGGCAATGTTTGTCGGCGCCGGCGAGCCCGCCGAGATTGGCGCCGTTGCCGGGGCCGGCGCTGGTCAGGAAGAAGGTTGTGCTGGCCGACTGCGCCCAAAGGGGCTGCGCGGCGAATGCCGCTAGGCAGGCCGAAGCAATCAGGCAAGCACGCGAAAGATGTTTTGCCGACGACGCCATTTGGTTCCTCCCATTTTTTTGTTTGCGGTGCCCGCGCATGACCGCCACGGTCCGGTCAACCCGGATCAGGATCGATTATTCCGATTGCGCGGGCGAAAAGCAAAGGCGCCGCGGAACGATCCGCGACGCCTTTTTTCTGGCGTAGGTCTGTTGGGCCGGAGCGGACGATCAGCTCGTCTGCTGGATCGCCGAGAGCATCCAGTCACCGCCACGCGGGCGCACGAAGGTCCAGACTTCCGTGACTTCGGTCGGTTGCTCGCTGCCGCTGATCAGCCGGCCGCTCGTGCGGTCCACGTAGCGGTCGATCATCGAGAAGCGCATCGCGACGGTGGCGTAATCGGTATCGCCCTCGCGCCAGGCCTCGGCAAGGTCGCCCTGCAACAATTTTGTGCCGGACACCTTGTTGATCTGGTTGCGGGCGCGATTCTGCTGGAGATCTTCACTGAAGAACGCGACCATCTCCGGCGTCGCCAGCCGGCGCAGCGTCCCGATATCCTCGTTCGAATAGGCCGCCTGCGTTTCAACCAGCAGCCGCTCGAAGGATTCGTAGTCGGCCGGCTGGATTTGCAGCGGCGCACTGCCCGAGCCCAAGCCAAATCCGCGACCGCTGCGGAAGTTCGATTGAGCGCCGGTGCCGGCCCCCGCACTGAGGCCGCCCGCACCCGCATAGGCAGGCTCCGACTGTTGTCGGCGGTGCCACCACGACATTGCGAACCGCACCAGGAATACGATCAGCGCGATCTGCAGGAGCAGGCCGAGTATCGAGGAAAATCCGCCGATGCCTGAAAACAGACCGCCGCCAAACAGCATGCCGAGCAAGCCGGCGCCGAGGAAGCCTGCGGCGAGGCCACCGAGCAAGCCGCTGCCCGGCCGGTTGAAGAAGCCGCCACCGATTGGCGAGTTCATGCCCGGATTGGCCGGCTGGCCGAAGGTACGATTGAACGGGCTCGCGGTTCCCGGCGCGGTCGACGTGGACGGCGGTGCGGAGTAAGTGCGCGACCCGCGCGAACCCGACGAGAAGCCGCCGCCGATGCGGGCATCGGCCGAGGAGACGGCAATCACGGTCGGCAGCGCCAGCGCCAGGGCGATAGCGACCGCCTTCGCCAGGGCGCTCATATGTTGCGTGAATCTCATGGTTTTTTCCTGAAATCCCCAAATTTGGGGAAACCGCCTCTAAGATGGGCAGCGTTGACCAAAAGTGAAGCCATTAAAGGACTCGCCGGCTGCGGCGCACCGTCGCGGGGATTTGCCGGCAAGCGCCGTTGCGGCAGCGTGCGCACGTCCTATTGCGGCGTCATGGTCTCCTTCACCGCAGCGACAAGCTGGGTCAGCGTGAAGGGCTTTGGCAGGAACGCGAACTGCTCGTTCTCCGGCAGGCTCTTCTCGAAGGCGTCCTCGGCGTAACCGGAGACGAAGATGATCTTCAGGTTGGGATTGCGGTCGCGCATCGCCTTCAACAGCGTCGGGCCATCCATTTCCGGCATCACCACGTCGGACACTACGAGATCGACCGCGCCGTCTTTTTCTTCGAGCGCTTCCATCGCTTCGATACCGTTCGACGCCTCGATCACGCTGTAGCCGCGCGAGCGCAGGCCGCGCGCGTTCAGCGAGCGCAGCCCATCCTCGTCCTCGACCAGGAGAATGGTGCCCTGGCCGGTGAGGTCGGCGCGCGGCTTTGTCTCGGCCGGCTTCGCGCCGCCGTTCATGGCCTGAGCTCCCGCCTGATGCTCGCCTTTGGCCTCCTCTTCCTCCAGTACGGCGTGATGCCGCGGCAGGAAGATCGAGAACGAGGTGCCCCTGCCCTCCTCCGAGTCCACATAGACGAAGCCGCCGGTCTGCTTGACGATGCCGTAGACCGTCGACAGCCCAAGCCCAGTACCCTTGCCGACTTCTTTCGTCGAGAAGAACGGCTCGAAAATCTTGTCCCTGATATTGGCGGGGATACCGGTGCCGGTGTCGGTGATGTCGATCCGCACATACTCCGCCGCCGGCATGCCCTTGTAGGCGAGCTGCGCGGACTGCGCCGCGGTAACGTTCGCGGTCTTCACCGTCAGCTTGCCGCCGTCCGGCATCGCATCGCGCGCGTTGACCGCAAGATTGACGATCACCTGTTCGAATTGCGAGACGTCGACCTTCACCGGCCAGAGGTCGCGGCCGTGTACGAGGTCGAGCTTCACCTTCTCGCCGATCAGCCGGCGCAACAGCATGGTGAGGTCGGACAGCGCGTCGCCGAGGTCGAGCACCTGCGGCCGCAGCGTCTGCCGGCGCGAGAACGCAAGGAGCTGCCGCACCAACGTCGCGGCGCGCGTGGCGTTCTGCTTGATCTGCATGATGTCCTGGAACGACGGATCGGTCGGCTTGTGCGCGTTCAGCAGGAAATCGTTCGCCATCATGATGGCGGACAGCACGTTATTGAAGTCGTGCGCGATGCCGCCGGCGAGCTGGCCGACCATATCCATCTTCTGCGACTGGTTGATCTGGTTCTCCAGCGCGCGCCGCTCGGTGGTCTCGAGCATGTAGACGATGGCGGCCTCGGTCTCGCGCTCGTCCTGCTCGACCGCGGTGACGAAGAACTGCCCCCAGCGCTCCTTGTCGCCCTCGAGCATCACCTCGACCGGCTTGATGTCGCCCTGCCCTTCGGCCGCCTGGTTGATCGCCGATATCAGGAGGCCGCGGTCGCGCGCACAGACGGCGCGGAAGATCGAGCGGTTGGCGGCGGCATCGACGCCGAGGCTTTGCGCGAGCTTGGCAAAGCGGGCATTGGCGCGGACCACGGAGCCGCCGCGCTCCACCGTTGCGATTGCCATCGGCGTGTGGTCGAAGAAGCGCATGAAACGCACTTCGGCCGAGCGTTCCGGATCGGAGCGCTCGTCGCGGGCGCGGCTGATCACGAGCGTGCGTGACGGTCCCGGCGCGCCGTCGGCGCCGAAGGCGAGCTTGTGATAGAGCCGCGCCGGCATGGTCTTGCCGCCGCGCATCTTCAGATCGATGTCGAACACTTCCGTCTTGACCTCGCCAGGCACCGCGACGATCGAGGTGAGAAGCGAGGCGCCGTCGCCGGAGACGATATCGGCGAGCTTTGGGCCGCCCGATCCGATCTCGGCAAGATCGTAGTCCAGCCAGTTGGCGAGCGTCGCGTTGACATAGACGAGCTCCCCCGAGGGATTGACCGAGAAGAAGCCGCAGGGCGCGTGATCGAGATATTCGATGGCGTGCCGCAGCTCCTGGAAAACGTCTTCCTGGCGCTCGCGGTCGCGGGTGATGTCGGCGATCGACCACACCGCATATTTCGCGTCGCGCTTGCCCGCGCCGAGCGGGCGCACGCGCATGCGAAGCCAGCGGCCGTGGGCACCCTCGTGGCCCGCGATCCTGACCTCCTCCTGCTGCCGCTTGCCTTCGCGCGCGGCTTTCAGGAGGCGAAATACCGCTTCCGAGACGTCGGGATTGCCGATGAACACCCGCTCGACCGGCCGCACGTCCTGCGCGCCGGCAGCTCCGGTCAGCCCGAGATAGGCGTTGTTGAAATAGACGACGTGGCCGCGCGGGTCGGTGACGGCGAGTCCGTCGAAGGCGTGATCGGCGATGTGCGCCATGACCGGGTTGTCGGCGGTGCGGTCCGCGAATCGGATGATGCCGGCGGCGAAGGCGAACAGGTTGAACAGCCCGATCGTCGCGAGCACGGCCAAGAGCCCGAGGATATAAGGCTGCGCCTGCGCCCTGCCGAGGGTCATCAGTGCGAGCGCCACCGCAACCAGCGCGCCCGCGACCAGAAGCACCAGCACGATCGAGCCGCGCCGCACCGGCTCGTGCGCGGTCTCCTGCGCGGTCACCCTGTGTGCCGTCTTAGGCTCGCTGGGCAGGTCATTGTCGGCATCGGCGGTCATGGCGGGAGGCGGCCCGTCAGCGTGGGTTTGACGCGAATCTCGCGCGTCCAGCCCCCAAGTGACTGAATTGGACGGCCCAGCGCAAGCCTGTAAAGCCGCTATGTCGTGCATTTTGGGAGGTTTCCGCCGCGGAGCATCATACCCTCCGGCCCGAGAGATTGCGCCGCAAACCCATGACGTAGCCGATCACCTCGGCGACCGCCTGATAGTGTTCGACCGGGATCTCCGCGTCGATCTCCACCGTCGCAAAGAGCGCGCGCGCCAGCGGCACGTTCTCCACGATCGGGATGTTGTTCTCGCGCGCGATCTCCCTGATCTTGAAGGCCAGGTTGTCGGCGCCCTTGGCGACGCAGACCGGCGCCGCCATGCCGCGCTCGTATTGCAGCGCGACCGAGTAGTGGGTCGGGTTGGTGATGATCACGGAGGCTTTCGGCACCGCAGCCATCATGCGCTTCTTCATGCGCGCCTGGCGCAATTGCCGCATGCGGCCCTTTACGTGCGGATCGCCTTCGGACTGTTTGAACTCCTCCTTGATATCCTGTTGCGACATCTTCTGCCGCTCGTACCAGGTGCGGTACTGGAACAGGTAATCGCCGACCGCGACGATCGCGAGCATCGCGACCACCGCACCCATCAGGTGCAGCGACAGCGAGCTGGTCACGCCGAGCAGCGCCGCCGGATCGAACCGCACCAGCGCCTCCAGCCGATGACGTTCCGGCCACAGGATCGCCGCCATCACCGCGCCGAGCGCGGTCAGCTTGAAAATGCCTTTTGCGAAATTCACCGCGGCCTGCTTGCCGAAAATGCGCTTGAAGCCGGCGCCGGGCGATATCTTGGAGAGTTTTGGCTTGAGCGCCTCGCCCGACCAGACGAGCCGATGCTGCATCATGTTGCCGGCGAGCGCGGCGAGCGCCAGCATCAGCATTGGCATGCCGACCGCAGCGATAACAGCGTATTCCAGGCTGCTTGCGAGCGACAAGAGTGCCGGCCCATCGGTCCGGATCGACCACGCATTGGCAATCAGGCCGCGCAGCGGCACCAGCATGCCGCCGCCGATCGAGCCCGAGAAGGTCGACATGACAAGCGTGCCGCCGGCGATCACGAACCAGGTGTTGATCTCCTGGCTCTTGGCGACGTCACCTCGCTCGAGCGCCTCGTCGAGACGTTTTTGGGTCGGGTCTTCTGTTTTGTCTGAGGCGTCGTTCTCGTCGGCCATGAATCCGGCAACCCTATCTGAGCGGCATCATGTCGTGCATCACGCCGACGAAATAATCGAGGAAACTTCCCATCATCGCCGTGATGACCAGCGCGAGAATCAGGAAACCCGCCAGGATCGAAAACGGGACGCCGACGAAATAAACCTGCATCTGCGGCATCAGCCGCGCCAGCACTCCCAATCCGATGTTGAAGACGAGGCCGAAAACCAGAAACGGTGCAGACAGTTGCAGGCCGATTCTGAAGGCGGCGCTGAAGGCTCGCGTGGCAAGCGAGGCGACGTCGCCGCTCGCCATGCTCTCGCCGGGGGCGAAGATCTTGTAGCTGTCGTTCAAGGCGGCGATGACGAGATGGTGGCTGTCGGTCGCAAACAACAGCGTGACGCCGAGCATGGTCAGGAAGTTGCCGATCAGGACGCCCTGCTGGCCCTGGGTCGGGTCGACCGAGGTGACGAAGCCGAGTCCCATCTGCTGGGCAATCACGCTGCCCGCGACCTGCAGTGCCGCCAGCGTCACCCGCGCGGTGGCCCCGAGCAGAATGCCGATGACGATCTCATGCATCATCAGCACGAGCAGCGAGGCCATCGATCCGATGTCGACCTGGTAGGCCTGCCTGTGCAGCGGCAGGATGATCAGCGTGAGCAACAGCGCGATCGAAAGCTTGATGCGGACGGGGATGTTGGATTCGCCCAGTCCCGGCAACAGCATCACCATCGCGCCGATGCGGGCGAATACCAGCATGAAAGCGGCGGCAAGCGCCGGCAGCATGGAGACGTCGATACGCATCTTTTCAACATGCCTCAGCCGCCGATGATTCGCGACGAGATCCGCATCATGTGGCTGTAAAGCGCGTCCGCCATGAACGGCAGGGCCAGGATCAGCGTGACGAAGATCGCGAGGATCTTCGGCACGAACACCAGCGTCTGTTCCTGGATCTGGGTGAGCGCCTGAAACAGCGACACCACGACGCCAACCACGAGACCAACGACCATCAGCGGCGATGACACCACGACGATGGTCCAGATCGCATCGCGCGCCACGTCGAGAGTTTCAGCTCCGGTCATTATTCGACTCACCTGTCACAGTTTTCCCATCGTCATTTCGGGCTTGCGACTTCGTCGCGACTCCGAATGACAAAATCAGATCGACATCTTCATGATGTCTTCGTAGGACTGGATCACGCGGTCGCGCACCGACACCAGCGTCGAGACCGCGACGTCGGTTTCGGCGACCGCCGTGACTACGTCCATCACATTGGCCTTGCCGGAGGCCATCGCGACCGTCTGCGCGTCGGATTTGCGGCCCGCCTCCATCACGCTGCCGACCGCCTCCTTCAAAACGGAAGCGAAGGACGGACCGTCGCCCTCGGAACTCTTGGCCGTTGCGCCGGTATCGAGGATGCGGGCGAGATTGGCGTAGGCGTTTGCTGCAACTGTCGGTGAAGCCATGGCTTGGGGATTCCTGTTCAGGCCTTGAGAATATCGAGCGTGCGCTGGATCATCCGCCGCGTCGCAGTGATGATGTTGAGGTTCGCCTCATACGATCGCTGCGCATCGCGCATGTCCGTCATTTCGACCATCGGATTGACGTTGGGATATTTGACATAGCCGGTCTGGTCGGCCGCGGGATTGGCCGGCTCGTATTTGGTGCGGAAAGCGGACTGATCCGGCGCGATTTTGCCGAGATTGACGAGTTTTGCGTCGAGCGTGCGATCGAGCGCGGAAACGAAGGTCGGGATTTTGCGGCGATAGGGATCGCCGCCAGCCGACTGCGCCGTGGATTCGGCGTTGGCGATGTTTTCGGAGATCACCCGCATTCGACCGGACTGCGCGCGCAGGCCCGAGGTCGCTATTCCCATCGAGCGGGTGAAATCGCTGCTGACGTCATCTGCCATGGCTCAACCCTTCAACCCTTGCCGATCGCGGTTTTGAGGAGGTGCAGGCTTTTGCTGTAGAGTGAGGTCACCGCCGCATAGTCCATCTGGTTGGCGGATACCTTCATCATCTCCTCCTCCAGGCTCACGGCATTGCCGGCGGGCCGGGTCTCGAAACCGGTCCTGCTGTTGACATCGAAACTTTGGGCAGCCCCGCCGGATGGCGCGATATGGCCGGTCGAGGTGACCGCCATGACCAGTGTCCCCGTCGAGCCCGCCCGGGCGCCGGACGCGTCGAATTTCGGCTCGACCAGGTCGCGCGGCCTGAAGTTCGGCGTGTCGGAGTTGGCGACGTTCTCGGACAGCACGCGCTGGCGCGCCTGATGCCATTGCATCTTGGTGCGCAGCGCCGACAAGACCGGAAGATCGCTGATGGCCATAGCGCGCCGCTTCCCAGGTTCAGTCGCCGGGCACCTCGCCAGCGGCAACTAGGCAGAATTTGCCGCGTGCATGGTTAACAGGGGGTTAAGACGTGCGAATTCGGCCCGCGGGTTGTCCCGGCCCGAACGACCGCCGCCGGTCAATTCGAGCGCAATTTCGCCACGATGGCTGCGTTAACCCCGTCGCTTCATGAACGCCGAAATCCCAAGAAGTCGTTTTGGTTCAGCCGATTCATGAGTTATTAAGATATTTGGGGCGGCGGGGTCCTGGCCGTATGGGGGTTGAGGGTTTAGTTCCGCGCTCAGGCTTCGTTTGCCTTTTGAAGTGCCGCGTCAGGGGACGCGAGGCTTGACGAAAGTGCCATTTGCCGGGGACTGGACATGCAGGTGACCTTTATTTTTGCATTTGTGGCCGTACTGGCCCTGATGCTTCTTGCCGCCTGGCTGATTCGCCGATTCGCGAACAGCCGCCTCGGCACCAACACCAATCGCGGGCGGATGCCGCGCCTTGCGGTCATCGATGCCGCAGCCGTCGACGGAAGACGGCGTCTGGTGCTGGTGCGGCGGGATAACATCGAGCATCTCCTGATGATCGGCGGGCCTACCGACATCGTCGTGGAAGCGAATATCGTCCGCGCCCAGGCACGGTCGGAACAGTTCCCGCAGCGTCCGCCTGCCGCCGAGCCGCCGCCGCGAATCGCGCCGCTTCCGGACGCCGCCGTCTGGGCCGATGGCGACGGCGCGCGTATCGATGCCTTCGACCAACATCCCGAAACGCAAATGCCCGAGCCGCCGCCGCGGCCTTCCCGCCCCCCCTTTGCCGACGAAGTGCGCCGGCAGGCGCCGGTGCCACCGGAGCGGCGCGGCGAGCGCACCACCGATCCTTTGACCGGTTTCGCGCCGGAGCCGCTCGCTCCGCGGCCTGAACCTCGTCCCGAACCGATAACGCCCCGCTTGCCGCGCACCGAACCGATGATTGCGCGCGCCTCCCGCCAGGCCGAGCCGAAGGCACCGCCGGTGGTTCGCGCCGCTCCGCCGCCTCCACCACCGCCACCGCCGCCACCTGCTCCGGCCCAGAACGCGGACCAGAATCTCGCCGAGATGGCGCAGCGGTTGGAGGCCGCGCTGCGTCGTCCTGCTGGCTCCGCCGACGCGCCGCCGGTTGCGCCCGAGCCGCCGGCCCCGCCGCCATCACGTGCCACGCGCAGCGAGCCGGCCGTACCGCCGCCGCCTGCGCCCACGCCGAAAAGCAGTTTTGAAAATCTCGAGGAAGAGATGGCCTCGCTGCTCGGACGTCCGAAGTCGTCGTCTTCGTGAAGCGCGCGCGAGCCCCGCGTAGAGTTTTATTCATTGCCACACTGATTGCCGCAGGCGCGCTTGCTGCGCCCGCGTTCGCGCAGGATATCAGCATCAACCTGGGCGGCAGCGGCGGCGGCGTCACCGAGCGCGCAATCCAGTTGATTGTGCTGTTGACGGTGCTTTCGATCGCCCCGTCGATCCTGATCATGATGACGTCGTTCACCCGCATCGTCGTGGTGCTGTCGTTGCTGCGCACCGCTATGGGCACGGCAACCGCGCCGCCGAACTCGGTGATCATTGCGCTTGCGATGTTTTTGACCGCCTTCGTGATGGGGCCGGTCCTGCAGAAATCTTACGACGACGGTATCAAGCCGCTGATCGCCAACCAGATCACGGTGGAAGACGCGTTGCAGCGCGCTTCGGTCCCTTTGCGCAGCTTCATGCAGAAGAACGTCCGCGAGAAGGACTTAAAACTGTTCCTGGATCTCTCCGGCGAGCCGCCGCCGGCGACACCGGAGGAGTTGTCGCTGAGGATCCTGGTTCCGGCCTTCATGATCTCCGAACTGAAGCGCGCCTTCGAGATCGGCTTTCTGTTGTTCCTGCTGTCGATGGGCATGATGATGCTGCCGCCAGTCGTGGTATCGCTCCCCTTCAAGCTGATCTTTTTCGTGCTGGTCGACGGCTGGTCGCTGGTCGCGGGCAGCCTGGTGCAGAGCTATGGGGGGTAGCGAATCCTCCGGAGCCCAAGGACCGCCTTGAGCCCAAACGCGTGGCGTTTGCGCGGAGATCATGCGCCAGCATCAGTTACCCGTTGGGCCGCGCTTGGGTATGATGGCGCCGACACAGCCCGGGAACCCGCCATGCAGCAGCATTTCGACCGCGCCGCCGAAGACCTCGGCAACTCGATCCATCTCGAACATGTCAATGTCCAGGTCCCCGACCAGCGGTTGGCGACCTTGTTTTATGTCACCGGCCTCGGCCTGACCCGGGACCCCTATCTGATGGTGTCCGACACCAACATGTGGGTGAATGTCGGCCGCAGCCAGTTTCACCTGCCGACCGGCGCGGCGCAGGTCCTTCGCGGCCGGACTGGCCTTGTGATTTCGGGCCGCCAGGCTCTGCTCGATCGCCTGGCCTCGGTGGCGCCCAAGCTTGCCGGCACCGCCTTCGGCTTTAGCGAGCACAACGACTATGTCGAGGCGACCTGTCCCTGGGGCAATCGCTTGCGCTGCCATGAGCCCGATGCCGAACGGTTCGGCCGCATTACGCTCGGCATCCCCTATGTCGAATTCGACGTCCCCGTAGGCACGGCCAAGGCCATTTGCGCCTTTTATCCCGAGATCATGGAGATTCCTGCCAAGTTCAGGA
>Ga0306924_10002656_pt1 | contig 16930 bp, 17 predicted proteins | sample sta12Can44000111_FD_203756 | JGI IMG/M metagenome (GOLD analysis project Ga0306924, IMG submission 203756) | Lab enrichment of tropical soil microbial communities from Luquillo Experimental Forest, Puerto Rico - statanox.12C.anox.44.000.111 (v2)... | ecosystem: Environmental > Terrestrial >... | reverse complement strand
GCTGCCGGCATTTCGCTGTTCATGGTGGGGGCAGGTACCCTGGGGGTGGCGCGCCGGCACTGGGACATCACTTTCAGTGACGCCAACCTTTCGTTCGCCTATTCGGCCGGCGCGTTCCTGATGATGGGCCTGAACGGGATCTTTGCCATCATCGCGGCAATTGGCGGCATCCTCTTTGTGCTCGTCGTGGTCGGCACCGTGTTCTTCGGCGAGAAGATCAAGGGCGGCCACAAGCTGACGTTCCCGCTAAATCCCGGCGGCGGAGCGACCGTGTCCCACTACGGCAGCGAAGGTACGATCAAGCTGCCCGGCACGATCATCCTGATCGCGATCTTTTTCGTCTGCTTCGTGCTCTACTATTTCATTAACTGGAAATACCTGTCGGAACTCTGGCTGTTCCATTGATTGGCAATGACTTGCAGGGAGAAGGCCGGATGCGCGCGACAATCGGGATGGCAATCTCGCTCTTGAAGCTCAGGATCGGCGTCGCCATCGCGGCGAGCGCGCTGGCCGGCGTTGCAGTCGCCGACGGCCCCGGACTCCTCTGGTGGCAGCCGCTTGGTTTGGCGTTGGCGATTCTCGGGGCTTCCGGTGCGGCCGGAGCGTTCAACCACTATTACGAGCGGGATCTCGACCGCCTCATGCAGCGAACATGCAGGCGCCCGTTCGCGAGCGGAGCTTTTGTGGCGAGCCCGTGGTGGCCGCTGGCCTTTTTCGCGTTGCTGGCGTTCTCACTTGGCCTCGCCTCGCTCTGCGGCGGCCGTGTTGCGGCAAGCTACGTTTTTCTCGGCGCATTCACCTATGGCATCGTCTATACGGTTTGGCTAAAACGCCGCAGCACCTGGAACATCGTGGTGGGGGGACTCGCCGGAAGTTTCGCCGTGCTCGCCGGAGCGGCCGCAGTCGATCCGGCGCCGCAGGTCGTGCCGACCGTGCTGGCAATCGTGCTGTTTTTGTGGACGCCGCCGCATTTCTGGAGCCTCGCTGCAGCCAAAGACCAGGATTATGCGAGAGCGAAGGTTCCGATGCTGCCCGTCGTTGTCCCGGCGCACGCCTGGACCATGGCAATTCTCTCGCACGCGATTGCGCTGACGGCGATCTCGCTCGTGCCGCTCTGGTTTGGCGAGGGGCCGCTCTATGGACTTGGCGCCGGTCTAGGCGGCGGTTATTTCGTTTGGAAGAGTTTCAGGCTTTATCGCGAGCCGTCCAAGGCCAATGCGATGGCCAACTTCCTCGCTTCGCTGGTGCAACTTGCGCTGCTCGTAACGGGGGCGCTGCTTGCGAGCGTGGTCGGGTGGTATGCGTCATGATCCGCGGTGGCCTCGCCGCGAAGTGGGCAGTCGCGTTTGCGCTGCTGTCCGTCGCTTCGGCCGCGGCTGAACCAACGTCGACCAAACTTGAGCCCGCCGCGGCGATGGCGTCGGGGGAGAGGGCGCTTGGACGCACATTAGGCAACTATACGCTGACGGACACCAGGGGAGTGCCGTTCACTCTCCAGGACTATCGCGGCAAGCCCCTCGTCATCAGCCTTGTCTACTCAGCCTGCAGTTCCATTTGCCCGGTCACAACTCAGCATCTGATCGACGCCGTGACAGAGGCGAGGCGAGTGTTCGGGCCAAATCGCTTTGCTGTGCTTACGGTCGGATTCGACGCACGCAACGATACCGTGCCGAGGATGGTGCAGTTCGCGTCGGCCCAGGGCATTAAACTGCCGAATTGGCGTGTTGCCAGCGGCGATGTCGCGAGCATCGAGGCCCTGCTGAACGATCTCGGCTTCAGCTACCGCGCCGTCGCTGGCGGCTTCGACCACCCGATGCAAACCACAATCGTTGATCGCGACGGCAGGATCTACCGCCACGTCTACGGCGACGATTTTCCGCTTCCGATATTCATGGAGCCGATGAAAGACGCGATCTATGGCACTGTCACGCCGTTTAGCTGGGGCGGAATGATCGATCGCATGCAGTTCATCTGTACCGCCTACGATCCCGCTTCGCGCCGTTATCGTACCGATTTCGGTCCCGTGTTTGGAGCCGTGATCGCAGCTTTCTCCCTGTTCGCCATGGCCGGATTTATCCTGCGTGAATGGATTCGTGCGGCCAGGGCAAGAGCGACCTGACCGGAACAAACGGGGGATGACGTGATCGGCGCAATCCGCAAGGCGCTCCGCATCGGCTTTGCACTGATCGAGGAGCCGTTCGATCGGTTGTTTGGTCCGGCACTCAATCCGCTGGCGCAACTGGGTGCGCTCGGCTTTTTCTTTTTTTGGATCGTCGCAGTCAGCGGCATCTACCTTTTCATCTTCTTCGACACCGGCGTCGAGCGGGCCTACCAGTCGGTCGAATACCTGACACGGGAGCAATGGTTCCACGCCGGCGTGATGCGGAGTTTTCACCGCTACGCCTCCGACCTGATGGTTGTGATGGTTGTCGTGCATCTGCTGCGCGAATTTGCTTATGATCATTATCGCGGTGTCCGGTGGTACTCGTGGTTTACTGGCCTGCCGATCATCTGGCTGCTCTACGCTTCCGGCATCACCGGCTATTGGCTGGTCTGGGACAAACTCGCGCAATATGTCGCGATCGTCTCGTCGGAGCTGTTGGATTGGCTGCCCTTCTTCGGCGAGCCGATCGCCCGCAACTTCATTTCCACCGGCACGCTCACCAGCCGCTTCTTTTCGCTGATGGTGTTCATGCATGTAGCGGTGCCGCTGTTCCTGCTGTTCATCATGTGGGTGCACATCCTGCGGATCTCGCGGCCGAAGGTGAATCCGCCGCGTATGCTAGCGCTGCTGTCCCTCATCGCGCTGCTGGCCGTCTCGATCTGGAAACCGGCGATCTCGCAGGGACCAGCCGTGCTGACGAAGGTACCGGCCCAGGTCGGCCTCGACTGGTTCTATCTGCCGCTCTATCCGCTCACCAGCATCTGGAGCAACGGTACGGTGTGGGCACTGCTGGGTGCCTTTTCGCTGATGATCGGACTGATGCCTTGGCTGCCGCCGCTTAGGCGGGCAAGGCCCGCCGAAATAAATCTCGCGCATTGCAACGGCTGCGCGCGTTGCGCGGAGGATTGTCCCTACGAGGCGATACGCATGGTCGGACGCACCGACGGCATGCCGTTTCCGACTCAGGCGCAGGTCAATCCATCCCTCTGCGTATCTTGCGGTATCTGCGTCGGTGCATGTCCGTCCTCGACGCCATTCCGTCGCACGCAGGATCTGCGAACCGGGATCGACCTGCCGGAGTTCTCGCTGAAAGAGCTGCGTGAGAAGGTCGTCGAGGTCGCGGGCGGGCTCACCGGGTCGGGGCGCGTGCTGGTGCTGGCTTGCGAGTATGGCGCTGCGGCCGGGCGGCTCGAGGGAACGGTGATCTTGCCGTGTGTCGCCATGGCACCGCCGTCGTTGATCGACTTCGTGTTGAGCCGGGATCTCGCGGACGGCGTGGCAGTTGCCGGTTGCGCGGAAAGCGCCTGTTACAACCGCCTGGGGATCAAGTGGACGGAACAACGCTTCGCGGGAGAACGCGATCCCTATCTGCGTGCACGTGTTCCCCGCGAGCGGATTACCACGATTTGGGCTTCGGCACTTACCGCCAAGAAAGCGGAAGCGGTAATTTCCGCCTTCGCCGCACGCCTTGCTACGCTACTGCCCAAACGATTGCGGTCGCCACTGCCGGTCAGCGAATCTTCGCGGCCGGCGAAGGCTCGTGAACCGGCTAAATTGAGGGAAGAGCCATGAGTCTGGCGTTGCGACTGGCGGCTCAGTTCGCGATGATCGCGGTGCTCTTCGCGGCGGTCGCGTGGTTCTCCGACCACCCGGCCTATCGGCAGATTCCGGAAAGTACAGCCGTCATGATGCTGACTTTCGTTCACGGCGCCGACCGCCGCGGCGAGTGCCGCAGACTCACTCCAGAGGAGATCGCGAAGCTGCCGCCCAACATGCGTCGGGTGCAAGATTGTCCGCGGGTGCGCCGCCCGATCTATGTCGAACTCGACGTCGATGGACGCAATCTATATCGGGCAAACCTGCCGCCGACAGGAATTGCAGGGGACGGTCCGTCGCGAGTTTATCAACGCTTCGTGCTGCCGGCAGGGAAGTACGACGTTGCCGTGCGCATGCGTGATACTGCCCGTACGGCGGGCTTCGATCATGAGCGGCGTGATTCAATCGACCTTACGCCGGACCAGCTATTTGTGATCGATTATCGACCGGAGAGCGGCGATTTCATCTTTCGCTGAGGACGACAATCATGAGCCTGTTGCATTGGGAAGACCGCTACAGCGTCGGCGTAGCCGCGGTCGATCACGAGCACAAGGAGCTGATCGGGCTAATCAATCGACTCTACGCTGAGGCGATCGCCCAAGTGTCGAAAGAGGCCGTCATCAACTTCTTCGGCGATGTGTTCAAGGCCATATCATCCCATTTCGCGCTCGAAGAGCGTCTCATGCGTGAGCGTAGATACGATCAGCTGATCCAGCACAAGAATGACCATGAACGCTTACTCGACGAGATTCGCGACCTCATGGAGGATTTCGAAGCCTGCGATCGGTTCGACGAAAAACTCCTGGCGCGGCGGCTCGATGCCTGGTTTTCCCGCCATTTCGAGAGCTATGACGCTCGGCTGCACAGTGTCCTTGGAGATCACTAGCGAATTGACGTTAAGTTCGACGGCTTTTTGGCAATTTTTGGCGTTCACGCGTGAAGCGGCCAAGTAAGGCACATGCCCTTGCGCTTCTGCGATGTGTCTGGCTCGGAAGGTGGAGGGTCGGAGGAATAGCGGATGTTCGTTCGCGTTCCGGGAATGTCTGCTCTTTGGTCCGAAGCGAACCTTGGTCAATTCAGCGGCGAGGTCCGTTAATTGACGGCAAAACCAAAGATGCCCCCAATGCGTTCCGCCAAAGGGGCAAAAAACGACTTTTCGCTGCCTTTAATCCGCAAGGCCTCTGCCGAATGTCTTGCAAGCGATCGTGAACAGACATTCCGGGTCGGGGCGGAGAAGCTGACCCTTGAGCGGCAAAAGATGACCGCATATTCGAGGGCCGACAGTGCCTATGGTCTTGAAAGCGCCAAGCGCAGCGCTCGTCGAAAATGTCACTTTTCGTCCGGTTTCGGCAAGTAGCGTGAGCCTTCCTTGCCAAGAAAATCGAGCATGGCTTGAGCCGGAGGCAACAGGACCTTGTCCGCGCGGCGGATCGCGTGCCATTGCCGCATGACGGGCAAACCCTTCACCCTGAGCGTGATAAGGCGGCGTTCGTCCAGTTCGTAAAAGACAGTGTGCTGCGATATGAAGGCGATGCCGAGTCCTGCCATCACCGCCTGCTTGATGGTCTCATTGCTGTCCATCTCCATGCCGATCTTTGGCGTAAGACCGTTCTTCTGGAAGAATTGTTCCATCAGCATCCGGGTGCCGGAACCGCGTTCGCGTGTGATGAAGGTCTCGCCAGCAAGTTCGGAGACCGCGACCGACCGCCGCTTCGCCAGGTGATGGTCGGCCGCCGCGACAATGATCTGCGGGTGCTTGCCCAGCAGCCTCATTTCGACGTCGAGGTCGGGAGGCGGTTGCCCCATCACCGCGATATCCAGCTCATAACCGCGCAAGGCGTTGCGGATGTCTTCGCGATTGCCGATCCTCAGAGTCACGTCGACCTTGGGAAATCGCTGTGAAAACGCGGCGATCGCGAACGGCACGAAATATTTCGCGGTACTGACAGCGCCGATCGATACGCGCCCGCCAGTTCGACCGGCGATCATGTCAAGCGATTGTTCGCAGTCGAGCAAGGCCGCTTCGATCCGTTCAACGAGAGTCAGCACGTGACTGCCGGCGTCCGTCAACGACATTCCGTCGCCCGTCCGTTGAATCAGTGGCAAGCCAGCGAGCGTCTGCAGGTTGCGGAGCTGGAGTGTTACCGCTGGCTGGGTGAGGTTGAGACGGCTGGCTGCCGAGGTGATCGAACCCGCCGAGTGGACGGCCGATAGCGCGCGAAGCTGACGAATCGTAAGATCCCGCGAAAAATGCCACGCCATGAAGCCTCCATAAGAAATACTTTGGGCAATCCAAAGATATTAAAATTTCCATAATTGGGCAATTCGCGCGTTGATACGCAGCGACTCCCGATATGGGGTCGCGCGGATGAAACCCCGTCCAAGAGGGTGTGGTAAGAAGGGAGTCGCCCGTGGATGATCGCCTGAATATTAGTCTGGACGAGCCGGCGCTCGACGCCCGGCGCGCCGCAGTCGCGGAGGTCGTCGAAGCCGTATCAGGTGCGGCAAAAAAACTCTCGCGGGTGATTGCGGCGGGCCCCCTTGTTGGCATCACGGGGGTTCAGGGAGGCACAAATCCGGACGGCGACGCGCAGAAGGACATCGATATTGCCGCCGACCGGCTGATGCGCGATGCGTTACGCGCATCGCCTGTCGCGGCCGTTCTTTCGGAAGAAGCGGAATTGCCCGAAGTCCTCGACGAAGCCGCGCTACTTTGCGTCGCGATCGATCCGCTGGACGGCTCGGCAAATCTGGAAAACAACATTTCGGTCGGCACGATCTTTTCGATCCGTCCGAAGGTGAGGGACGTCTTATCCACCTTCTTCGAGCCAGGCACCGCCCAATGCGCAGCCGGCTTCTTCATCTACGGGCCGCAGACCTCACTGGTGCTTGCAGTCGACGGACGCGTCGATTTCTTCATCCTTAACCCGGCTTCGGACGAATTCGTTCTGGTCAATCGCGGCGTCCACATTCCGCCGGACACGCCGGAATTTGCGATCAACGCCTCCAATCGTCGCCACTGGAGCAGCCCGGTGCGCGCCTATATCGACGAATGCGTTGCCGGAGTGAACGGTGAGCGTGGTCGGGATTTCAACATGCGCTGGATAGGTTCGCTGGTCGCAGAGGCGTATCGAATCCTCGTTCGCGGTGGCGTTTTTCTGTACCCGGCCGACGCGCGGCCCGGCTACTGCGAGGGACGCCTGCGTCTGGTCTATGAGGCGCATCCGATCGCGCTGATTATGGAATGGGCAGGTGGCGCTGCGAGCAGTGGCCGCGCCCGCATCCTCGAACTATCGGCGCGGACGCCGCATCAGCGCGTGCCGCTGATCATGGGATCTCCACGCGCCGTGCGTGACATTGACGTGGTTCACGAGGGCATCCCACCGCTGTTCGAGAGCGGCGATGCACCACTGTTCGCGCGTCGCGGCCTGTTTCGTTGAGAGGCCGACATGTCGCGCCGGCATCCCATCATATCGATCACGGGCTCCTCAGGAGCTGGCACTACGTCGGTGAAGAAGACATTCGAAAACATTTTCCGGAGAGAAAACGTCAAGGCGGCCTATATCGAGGGCGACGCCTTCCATCGTTACAACCGCACCGAAATGCGCGAGAAGATGATGGAGAAGGCCGAGCGGGGAAACAAACACTTTAGCCATTTCAGCCCTGAGACCAATTTATTCGAGGAGCTGGAAAAGCTTTTCCGCGACTACAGCGAGTCTGGGACGGGAACAACACGCCACTACGCACACGACGAAGAAGAGGCGCAGCTATATGGCGTGGCGCCCGGCACCTTTACGGGCTGGGAATCGCTGCCGGTGGATTCGGACCTTCTCTTTTACGAAGGGCTGCATGGTGCCGTCGTCACGGACAAGGTGAACGTGGCCCAGTACGCCGATCTGAAGATCGGCGTGGTCCCGGTCATCAACCTGGAATGGATTCAAAAACTGCATCGCGACCGCCAGGCCCGTGGCTATTCGACCGAGGCGGTGACGGACACGATCCTGCGCCGCATGCCCGACTACGTGAACTACATCTGCCCGCAGTTCACCGAAACCGACATCAATTTCCAGCGTGTGCCGACGGTTGATACGTCGAATCCCTTCATTGCGAGATGGATTCCGACGCCGGACGAATCGATGGTCGTGATCAGACTCAGGAATCCCCGCGGGATCGATTTTCCTTATCTGCTGTCAATGATCCCGCACAGTTTCATGTCTCGCGCCAACTCGATCGTGATCCATGGCGCCAAGCTCGATCTCGCGATGCAACTCATTCTCACTCCATTGATCCTGCAATTGATGGAACGAAAGAGGCGAACGATATGAACGTACTTGCGCGCCCGTTCGACCGCAACGAAGTCGGCCACGCCGAAATGGCCAACGCTATTCGCTTTCTCGCCATCGACGCAGTCGAGCAGGCGAAGTCGGGACATCCGGGGATGCCGATGGGTATGGCGGACGCGGCGACAGTACTGTTCTCGCGTTTCCTGAAATTCGACGCAAGCGATCCCACTTGGCCCGACCGAGACCGCTTCGTGCTCTCTGCGGGCCATGGCTCGATGTTGCTCTATGCGCTGCTTTATCTCACCGGCTACGAGGCGATGACGCTCGATCAGTTAAAGGCCTTCCGGCAGTGGGGTTCGATGACCCCGGGTCATCCCGAATATGGCCATACGCCGGGCGTCGAAACCACAACGGGTCCGCTCGGGCAGGGCATCGCAACCGCCGTCGGCATGGCGCTTGCCGAGCGCTTGATGAATGCGCGATTTGGCGATGACCTTGTTGATCACTGCACCTATGTGATCGCCGGCGACGGCTGCCTGATGGAAGGCATCAGCCACGAAGCCATTTCGCTCGCCGGTCACCTGCGGCTGAACCGGCTCATTGTGCTGTTTGACGATAATCAGATTTCGATTGACGGTGCGACATCACTCTCATGTTCGGACGATCAGCTTGCCCGGTTTCGGGCCAGTGGCTGGAGCGTCGGTCGCATCGATGGCCACGACCCCCAGGCTATCGCTGCGGCTATCGGAGAGGCGCGGGAAAGCGACCGCCCCTCGCTGATCGCGTGTCGCACCGTCATTGGTTTTGGTGCGCCCAACCGCCAGGGTACCGAGAAGATCCATGGGGCGCCCCTTGGCGCTGAAGAGATCCAAAAGACGCGCGCTGTGCTGGACTGGCCGCATCCGCCTTTCGAGGTCCCGGACGCCGTGCTTGCAGAGTGGCGCCAGATCGGAGCCCGCGGTCAGGTAGGGCGCCGAGCATGGATCGAGCGGTCCCGACGCGTCTGCGAAAAGGGAAGGTCTCCGTTTCACGATGCGCTGAACAGGAAGTTGCCTTCCACCTACGCCAGCGCGATGGCCGGCCTCAAGAAACGGTTTACCAGCGAACGTCCGAAGCTCGCAACACGGCAGGCGTCCCAGCAGGTGATCGACGTGATCGCCGACGCGTTGCCAAATCTTCTTGGCGGATCGGCCGACCTTACCCACTCCAATCTTACCCTTGCGAAAACCCAGTCGCCGGTTCGCCGGGACCATTTTGAAGGGAAGTACATCCACTACGGCGTTCGTGAGCACGCCATGGCTGCCGCGATGAACGGCATCGCGCTTCATGACGGCTTTATCCCCTATGGCGGAACGTTCCTTTCCTTTGCCGATTATTGTCGCCCGGCAATCCGGCTGGCAGCGTTGATGGGCATCCGTGTGATCCACGTCATGACGCATGATTCGATCGGCCTGGGCGAGGACGGCCCGACCCATCAGCCGGTCGAACATTTGGCGTCTCTCCGGGCGATTCCCAACCTTTTGATATTTCGTCCGGCCGACGCGGTCGAAACCGCGGAAGCCTGGGATTGTGCGTTGAAGGCCGAGACCTCGCCATCGATTCTTTGTCTGTCGCGGCAGGCCTTACCTGCATTCCGCGACAGCGCAACCGAGATCAATCAGGTTGGGCTCGGCGCTTACGTAATTGTCGAACCCAGCGGACCGCGCGACGTCACTCTGATTGCCACCGGTTCGGAGGTGTCTGTGGCGCTCGAGGCCGCTGAATTGCTAGCTGATGACGGCGTGCGAGCCGCGGTGGTGTCGGCACCGTGTTTCGAGTTGTTCGGGCAACAGTCGCGTGACTACCTGAAAAAAGTACTTGGCAAGGCTCCGCGCGTCGGCGTGGAGGCGGCCGTCGAAGGTGATTGGGGGCGTTGGCTCGGTGATCACGGTGAATTCGTCGGCATGAGCGGCTTTGGCGCGTCGGCGCCGGCGAGCGTGCTCTATCGCGAATTCGGAATCACACCGGTGGCGGTTGCGGCGGCGGCTAGACGCGCGATCCGGCGATCGATGGAAGGGAGATAGAGATGGCTCGGATAACACTGAGGCAATTGCTGGATCATGCCGCCGAGCGCGGATACGGGGTGCCGGCCTTCAACATCAACAACATGGAGCAGGGGCTCGCCATCATGGAAGCGGCTGCAGCCGTCGACGCGCCCGTCATCATGCAGGCTTCGCGCGGCGCGCGCTCCTACGCCAACGATATCATGTTAGCCAAGATGATCGATGCGCTTGAAGAGATGTATCCGCATATTCCGCTTTGCCTGCATCAGGACCACGGCAACGAGGAATCGACCTGCGCGACCGCGATCAAGCATGGCTTTACTTCGGTAATGATGGATGGCTCGCTCAAGGCCGATGCCAAGACTCCCGCCGATTATGCCTATAACGTCGATATCACCCGGCGGGTGGTCGAGATGGCGCACTGGATCGGCGCGTCGGTAGAGGGCGAACTCGGCGTGCTTGGGTCGCTCGAGCATGGTGGAGGCGAGCAGGAGGACGGTCACGGCGTCGAAGGCCAAGTGAGCCGCGAGCAGCTGCTCACCGATCCCGATCAGGCTATTGACTTCGTGCGCGCCACCAAGGTCGATGCGCTCGCGATCGCCATGGGGACCTCACACGGCGCCTACAAGTTCACGCGGAAGCCTGACGGGGAGATCCTTGCGATGCAGGTCGTCGAGGAGATTCACGCACGACTGCCCAATACGCATCTGGTGATGCATGGCTCGTCCTCGGTGCCGCAGCCGCTACAGGAAATGTTCAATCAGTTCGGCGGCGAAATGCCGCAAACGTTCGGCGTTCCGATCGAAGAGATCGTTCGCGGCATCAAGCATGGCGTGCGCAAGGTCAATATCGATACCGACTGCCGCCTGGCGATGACTGCAATGTTTCGCAAGGTGGCAACCCAGGCGAGAAGTGAATTCGACCCACGCAAATTCTTAAAGCCCGCGATGGACGCAATGCGCGATCTTTGTCGTGATCGCTTCGAGCAATTCGGTACGGCGGGCAACGCGTCCAGGATCAAGGTGATCCCGCTGTCGGAAATGGCGAAGCGCTATCGCTCAGGCGCGCTGGACCCACAAATCGGGGAAATAACTGCCGCGGCGTGAGCCGACGGCACGAGGCCAACGGAGGATGACATGAACGATCAGTCAATGACGATCCGCGGCAAGGAGCGGTACCGGTCAGGCGTGATGGAATACAAGCGGATGGGCTATTATGAGCCCAACTATGAGCCCAAGGACACGGATATCATCGCGCTGTTTCGCGTCACGCCGCAGGACGGCGTCGACCCGACCGAGGCCTGCGCGGCGGTCGCGGGAGAATCGTCAACGGCGACCTGGACCGTAGTGTGGACCGATCGGCTGACCGCCGCCGAAAAATATCGCGCGAAGTGCTACCGCGTCGATCCCGTGCCGCATTCGCCCGGCAGCTACTTCGCCTACATCGCCTACGATCTCGACCTGTTCGAGCCCGGATCGATCGCAAATCTCACGGCCTCGATCATCGGCAACGTCTTCGGCTTCAAGCCGCTGAAGGCGCTGCGGTTGGAGGACATGCGGCTTCCCGTCGCCTACGTGAAGACATTCCAGGGGCCTGCCACCGGCATCGTCGTGGAGCGCGAGCGGCTCGACAAATTTGGCCGTCCGTTGCTCGGCGCAACCGTCAAGCCGAAGCTTGGTCTTTCCGGGCGCAATTACGGCCGCGTTGTCTACGAGGCGTTGAAGGGCGGTCTCGATTTCACTAAGGACGACGAGAACATCAATTCGCAGCCTTTCATGCACTGGCGGGAGCGGTTTCTTTACTGCATGGAGGCCGTCAACAGAGCTCAGGCGGCGACCGGCGAGATCAAGGGAACCTATCTCAACGTCACCGCGGCGACGATGGAGGATATGTACGAGCGAGCGGAATTTGCGCGCGACCTCGGCTCCGTTATCGTCATGATCGACCTCGTGATCGGCTACACCGCCATTCAATCAATGGCGAAATGGGCGAGGCGCAACGACATGATCCTGCATCTGCACCGCGCCGGCCATTCCACCTACACCCGGCAGCGCGCGCATGGCGTCTCATTTCGCGTCATCGCCAAATGGATGCGGCTTGCAGGCGTCGATCACATTCACGCCGGAACGGTCGTGGGCAAGCTGGAAGGGGACCCGAATACGACGCGCGGCTACTACGATATCTGCCGCGAGGACGTTAATCCCACCAAGCTTGAGCATGGCGTATTCTTCGACCAGCACTGGGCAAGCCTCAACAGGATGATGCCGGTGGCTTCCGGCGGCATCCACGCCGGCCAGATGCATCAGCTGCTCGATCTGCTCGGCGAGGACGTGGTGCTGCAGTTCGGAGGCGGCACGATCGGACATCCGCGCGGCATCCAGGCGGGCGCCACCGCCAACCGCGTGGCGCTGGAAGCCATGATCCTCGCCCGCAACGAGGGCCGCGACTATGTCCATGAAGGCCCAGAGATCCTCGCCAAGGCAGCTCAGACCTGCACGCCGCTGCGCGAGGCACTCGAAGTCTGGAAGGACGTTACCTTCAACTATGAATCCACGGACTCGCCGGATTTCGTTCCGAGTCCGAGTGTCGCGGTTTGAGGAGTATGATCATGCGCATAACCCAGGGCTGTTTTTCCTTCCTGCCTGACCTGACCGACGAGCAGATTTCGGCGCAGGTTCAATACTGCCTCGAAAAAGGATGGGCGGTGAACCTCGAATTCACGGACGATCCGCATCCTCGCAACACCTATTGGGAGATGTGGGGCTTGCCCATGTTCGATCTTCGCGACGCGGCCGGAATCATGAAGGAGCTTGCCGAATGCCGTCGCGTCTACGGCGACCGCTATATCCGCATCTCCGGCTTCGATTCGAGCCATGGGTGGGAATCGGTGCGGATATCCTTCATCGTTAATCGACCGCAGGAGGAGCCAGGCTTCCGGCTCGACCGGCAGGAGGCCGCCGGTCGCAACGTTCGCTATTCCACTCACGCCTATGCCGCTGCGAGGCCCGAAGGCGAACGATACGGCTGACCATGACTAGGCAAGCCGCTCAAACCGAGACCACCGACGTGGTGCCCCTTGACGCCATCGATCTCCGCGAAGAGTTCGAGGCAGTCGATATCGCCTCAGTGCTTGCCCAGCTCGACGAGGAATTGATCGGCCTGGTACCGGTGAAGACAAGGATTCGCGAGATCGCGTCGCTCCTTCTGGTCGAACGCATCCGGCAGAAAATGGCGCTCGCGACCACGTTTCCGACACTGCATATGTCCTTCACCGGCAATCCCGGCACCGGTAAAACCACGGTGGCCATGAAGATGGCCGGTATCCTGCATCGGCTCGGTTTTGTCCGCCGCGGTCACGTGATCAGCGTGACGCGCGACGATCTGGTCGGTCAATATATCGGTCATACTGCGCCGAAGACGAAGGAAATTCTTAAAAAGGCGATGGGCGGCGTGTTGTTCATCGACGAGGCATATTACCTTTATCGACCAGAGAACGAACGGGATTACGGGCAGGAGGCGATCGAGATCCTGCTCCAGATCATGGAATCGCAGCGTGAGGATCTGGTTGTGATCCTCGCCGGTTATGGCGAACGCATGGAGAAATTCTTCCAGAGCAATCCCGGGTTTCGCTCCCGCATTGCCCATCACGTCGATTTTCCCGATTATTCCGATGACGAACTACTTGCCATCGCGGATCTGATGCTCGAGGCGCAGAACTACCGCTTTTCGTCCGAGGCTCGTAGCGCATTCATCCGCTATATCGCTGCGCGCAAAACGCAGCCATTGTTTTCCAACGCACGCTCGATTCGAAACGCCCTTGATCGTGTGCGCCTTCGCCAGGCAAACCGCATCGTTTCGAATCTCGACCGTATCTTGACGAGCGAGGACGTGATGTCGATCGAGGCCGAAGACGTGCTCGCCAGCCGGGTGTTCGCGGCAGCGGCCGGCACGGCCGGGAGCAGTGGATGAACGGGAGCAGTGGATGAATCTCCCACTGGCTGCGTCGGCCATCGATATTGCCCGCGCAAGACAAATGCTGGAATGCGCCGGCGCGTTGATCTTCGACGTCGACGGCACGCTGGCCGAGACTGAAGAGGTTCATCGGCGGGCGTTTAACGACGCCTTTCTCAAGATGGGACTCGATTGGCGGTGGGGCCGTACCATTTACAAGGAATTACTGAAGATTGCCGGTGGAAAGGAGCGCATCCGCGCCTTCGACCGGTCGCGCCGAGGCCCGTCTTTTCTTTCCGATCACGAGGTCATCGAACTCCATCAAATCAAGACCTCGCGTTATGCCGAGCTTATGGCGAACAGCGATTATCCGCTGCGGCCAGGCGTAGAGGCTCTTCTCGTATCCGCGCGCCGGCGTGGCCAGCGCCTGGCAATCGCCACCACGACATCCCTCGACAATATCGACGCCTTGCTGGCGGCCGCACTCGGGAAGCATTGGCCTGATCGGTTCGATGCCATCGTTGCCGGCGACGAGGTCCCGCGGAAAAAACCCGCGCCGGATGTGTATCTTGAAGTGCTGAGGAGATTGGCCATGCCGGCGTCTTGTTGTATTGCCATTGAAGACTCTCACAACGGCCTTGTTGCTGCTTCGCTGGCCGGCATTCCGGTGGTAATCACCCGGAGCGTCTATTTCGATGATGAAGATTTTTCGGAAGCGCTGCTCGTTATCAAGGATCTCGCGGAATTGTCCTTGCAAGGCGTCCGGCCAATCGAAGATGTTTGCCTTGCGCGTAGCAATTCCCAACCGATAAGCACACCAGTCGCCAGAGACGGGTAGCCCATCTCGATAGTCTTGGCGCGGAACCGCAACATCTCATCATAGTCGGCGTGAGACGTTTCACGCGAGTTAGATTGCAGCCCCATCTTCTCAAACGGGTTCCCTGCTGGACCAGATTCGGATGCGAACGCCCGATAATCGGAGCGATTCAGTTTTTCCACTGACTGAGGCGATGTTGCGCGTCTGCTGAGCCGAGCTGGGCAGCCTTTTGGTACCAGATGCGCGCCATCGCGGGATCGGGAAGGATGTTGCGGGCATTTTCGGTTCGAAGCACATCAGGATCATAGGTCCGCGCCAGCATCAGCGCCGCAGTCGGCTCTTGGGCTTCAGCTGCACGTTCGAGCAACAATCGAGCAGGTGAAATGTCACCTGCCGCGACCAGGATTTTCGCCCGGTTTATCAGTGTTGCGAGTTCGTCGGGATCGAGCTTTCTTGCAGGCGGAGCTACGACTGGCTCTCCGGCGGCCGGAGAGCTGCTTCGCAACGCAGTGTGATCGGGTTCCTGTTTCAGCTCCGCCGTCTTGGCTTCAGCGACCTTTCTGAGCTGCGCCCCTTCGTCGCCCGCTTTGCTCAACAGCGCCGCCATCATATCGAAGTCGCGACGGGCCGTCGCCAATTCGCTCGCCAGCGCGGCGCTGCGATCGCGTTCCTGCTGCAGCTCCGCCGCATTGGCGTCAGCGAGCTTTCTGAGCTGCGCCCCTTCTTCGCCCGCTTTGCTCAACAGCGCCGCCATCATATCGAAGTCGCGACGGGCCGTCGTCAGTTCGCTCGCCAGCGCGGCGCTGTGATCGCGTTCCTGCTGCAGCTCCGCCGCATTGGCGTCAGCGAGCTTTCTGAACTCCGTCCCTTCTTCGCCCGCCTTGCTCGACAGCGCCGTCGTATCGGTGTCGCGGCGGACGCTCGCCAGTTCGCTCGCCAGCGCGGCGCTGTGATCGCGTTCCTGCTGCAGCTCCGTCGCCTTGGCGTCAGCGTCCTTTCTAAGCTGCGACACTTCGTAAGTGACCTCGGCGCGGAAATACATGCCGGTGAACGCTGCTGCGACGAGGCTTGCGCCGAGCAAGCTGGCTGCAAATCGCCACCGCGCCTGGGAGACGCGCTTGGCTTCAACCGGCGTGGTCTGCGTCCCGACTACAGTCACGGGGCTAGCCGCAACCGAACGGGACGTTAGGACCTCGCCGGCAGTCGCTCGTTGTTCTGCGGCCTGCCTCAAGAAGAAGGAGAAATCGAGCCCTTGCTGAAGGTGATTCTCCCCCTGTGTCGGATACCAATGCGTCGGCGTGATCTTGGTTGGCTCGCCGTTTTCACCGACCCATCCACCCGCCTCGGACGACCAGCGGGCGACACCATGGTTGCCCGCCGGATCTTCCTCGAGGATGACCAATTTTCCGTCCCGCGGTGCGGACTCAATCGTACGGCGCATGAAACGTCTATCTGAAGGTGCTATCGGGCCATTTCTTCTTCACTTCACCAATACAGAGCTAAGCGTCAGAAAAAAAGGGGATTTTCCGCCCCAAATCTGCTATCTAGGGTCGAGGGGACATGGATCTGCCGCCCGAACCGGCACTTTCAACGAAACCATTTTCCAGGGCCAGCGAACTGGGCCCGCGAGTTCATGCGACCAGCATCGGGGCGATCATTCCCATTTCGCCGGGCCACAACGATGCGCTCTGATGCAGCAAATTCCGACAGGAAAAGTCGCGCAGCTAACGGGTGCTACGGTTTGCCCACCACTCCCGGCAGTCATAGGGAACATCCGGGTTGCCTAGTCGTAGACTCGCTGCTCCCCGGAACCGGCGAAAGCAAACGCCAGGTTTTGATGTGCCTGTCTTCCCTGATGCAGATTGTGGCGACGTGGGTTCAGGAGAAAAGCCAGATGATCGCGAGCGCCAGCGGGAGTCCGATACCCAACGAACCGCCGATGATCAGCGCAATCGCCAAAAGCAGACCTAGCCCAGCCCGCAACTCACGCCACGACATGCCGCTGCTCCTTCAAGCTCATTGCCCGCGAATCATTTGAAGTCGTGTTCAGGCAGGCTGCGCGTAAATAAGTCCGCTT
>Ga0306924_10002655_pt1 | contig 16930 bp, 13 predicted proteins | sample sta12Can44000111_FD_203756 | JGI IMG/M metagenome (GOLD analysis project Ga0306924, IMG submission 203756) | Lab enrichment of tropical soil microbial communities from Luquillo Experimental Forest, Puerto Rico - statanox.12C.anox.44.000.111 (v2)... | ecosystem: Environmental > Terrestrial >... | reverse complement strand
AATTCTGGATGCCGTACGCGAGCTGCGAACTGATCGTGTTTCCGTAGCCCATGAGGTTTTTGAAGAACTGGTTCAGGAACGGGTTGGGATTAGCCGATATGGCGGAGGTGAAGGTTTGCAGGTTGGCGAGGGTATTCTGCAGAAGCATTTGATACGGTCCGCCGGCAGCGCCGGTGCTGGCGGCAGACCCCAGCAGCCCTTGCAGGCCGGGGAGTCCGGTAACGAGCGGGCTCGACAGCAGGGAGCCGACGCCGCGGCTCTCCAGCGCGTTCACAACGCCGTTGATGCCCTGCCCCACGGATCCGCCGCCGAGACCGCCCAGCAGCGAACTCACCGACGGGAAACCGCCAACACCACCCAGCAGCGGGCCGACTGATAAGCCGCCGCCACCGAGGCCGCCCAGCAGCGGAACCACCGGCGTGCCGCCAACCCCCAGACCACCCAGGAGTGAGCCAACCGACGTGCCGCCGCCACCGAGACCACTAAGAAGTGGCCCCCCCAAAGTGCCGCCGCCACCGAGGAGCGGGAAAACCGCCGACTGAGCCGTGGTCAGGCCCGCCGTCAGAGCGCGCACGACGCCACCGCCTGCGCCGGCAGCCGCGCCCCCGGACTGGGCGGGCGCATTCACCGCGTTCAGCAGATTCTGCTCGGCATTGGCGACGTCGGTGTTCAGGTAGGCAGCAGCGCCCGCGTTCATCAAATTGACGAACTGCGCATGGAACGCCTGCGCCTGGGCATTGAGGGCCTGGTATTCCTGGCCGAAACCGTTGAACAACGCTGCGACGCCGGCCGAAACCTCGTCCTGGGCCGCGACCACCACACCAGTCGTGGGCGCCGCAGCCGACGCATTGGCCTCGGCTAGCGTCGAGCGGATACTTGCCAAACTTTGAGCTGCCGTCTGTACCTGCTCCGGTGCCGCTATGACGAACGACATCTTCCATCTCCCATCGAGCCGGATACGACGGTTACCTGGCGTTAATTCACTTGACATGAGGCTAATAGGACGCCATCTGTCTTCGCGGCAAATTGGGATTTTCTGGTGTCAATCCGGTTAGCGCACCCGCTGCGGTTGCGTTCCACATGCAGCAACGCCGAGTGGGGAACCAAGATCAATTAGGGCTTTGACGCGGCAACGCACAAGCCAACCTCCCTCCCCTCGCCCTCAGCGACTGCGATTAGGAAGGGCGTGCGCCAATTGCCTCAGCAAACTGTGCCGACACACGCCTAGCAGTTCGTGAAAGATCGCCCCCTTGTCTGTAGGACGCAGCGGGCGTTAAGAATGCCAAAACTCCGCTCAGAAAATCGCTAAGCGCGCAGTACCGCGCCGACCGCCTCGGCGGCGCGTCGCACCGCGGCATCGCGAGCGGCGCTGGCGTCGTCTTCGGTCAGGGTGCGGTCGGGCGCCCGGAAACGCAGGGCGAAGGTCAGCGATTTGCGATCCGCGCCAACCTGCGGACCGGTGAACACGTCGAAAAGTTGAATGTCTTCCAGCAGTTCACCGGCGCCCTCCCGGACCGCGTCCGCCACCGCCCGAGCGGATACCGCGGCGGGCACTACGAGGCTGACATCCTGGAACACGGCGGGAAACGGCGACACTCTGGGCGCCGGCAACGCCTCGACTATGGGAATCGCATCGAGGTTGAGCTCCATGGCGCAGGTGCCTGCGGGCAGGTCGGACCGCTCGATCACGGCGGGATGCAGCTCTCCCGCGTGTCCGATGGGGGTCTCCCCGACGAGCACCTCCGCGCACCGGCCCGGGTGCCAGGGCAGGTATTGCGCCGCCCGCAGAATCACGTCAATTCCATTGGCCCGCGCGATGATTCGCACCGCCTCGAACGCGTCGGCCGCTTCGACTCGGCGACCGGCGCCCCAGGGGCCCCGCCGTTCACGCATACCGGCCAACACCGCGGCGACGTGCTGCGGTTGTCGGGGCAACGACGCATCCAGCATGGCGATCTCGGCGTCGGTCGGCCGCCGGTCGACGGGGATGAGCTCGACGGCGCGAGTTTCCTCGGTCGGCTGCACGATTTGCGCCAGGGCATACAGCGCGACGTCGACGAGACCGCGAGACACGTTGCGCACCAAGGCTTCCAGTAAGGCGGGCAAGAGCGTGGACGCCAGGTGCGGACGGTCGGCCTCCAGCGGGTTCAGCACCTGTGTCGTCGCGCGTCTCGGATCTTCGGCCGGCAAGCCCCAGAGGTCGAAGACACCCGCGGGCAAGAACGGGGTGGGCAGGATCTCGACGTAACCGGACTGTGCCAATGACTTACCGATTGCGCGCCGGCGCTTTTGCACCGCCGTGAGCCCCGCGCCCGCGGGAGCTGAGGGCAGCACCGATGGAATGAGCTCCAACCCCTCCAGCCGCATAACTTCCTCGACCAGGTCGGCGGGCTGCAGCAGATCCGGTCGCCAACTCGGCGGCGTGACCATCAGGATGTCGTCGTTCTCGGCCACCACCGCGCCGATTTGGGTCAGCCGCCTGGCGGTCGTGCCTTGCGCATACTCCACCCCGGCGACGCGGTCCGGCAGGTCGATGACCATGCGGATCCGTGGCATCGACCAGTGGTCACGCGGCGGATCGCCTCGCCAGTCGGTCAGGGTCGGCGATACCGCTCCCCCGGCAATCTCGGCGAGCAGCGCGGCACACCGGTCCAGCGCGGCCACCGAAATGGCCGGGTCCACCCCACGCTCATAACGACGGGCGGCCTCGCTTGGCAGGTGCAGCCTCCGCTGGGTGCGCGACACCGCGGCCGGGTCCCACACCGCGGCCTCCAGCAGGACGTCGGTGGAATCGGCGCGCACCTCGGTGCTTGCCGCACCCATCACGCCGCCGATCGCGGCGGTCGCCACCTCGTCGACGATGAGAACATCGGCCGGGTCGAGCCGGCGCTCGATGTCATCGAGGGTGACGACGGTCTCGCCGGGCCGGGCGAACCGCACGCCGAAGCCCCCGGTGATGCGGGCGCGGTCGTGGGCGTGCATGGGATGGCCCAGTTCCAGCATCACGTAATTCGTCGCGTCCACCGCCGGCGAGGTCGCGCGGATGCCGCACAGCAGCAGCCGGCGCTGGATCCACCATGGGGACGCGGCGGCGGGGTCAATTCCGGTGACCGGACGCAGCGCGAATCGGCGCACGCCCGTTTCGGCCTGCACCGTCAGCGGCCAAGCCTCCCCTTCCGCCGGCAACGGCTTCACCACCTCGTTGCTGGCCGGGTCTATGAAGTCGAGGTCGTAGGCACACGCGATCTCGCGAGCCAAGCCACGCACCGACATGCAGTAGCCACGGTCAGGGGTGATCGCCAGGTGGAAGACCACGTCGTCCAGCCCCAGCACCCCGGCACCGTCGGCTCCCGGTGCGGCGGTTCCGGGCGGCAACACGAGGATCCCGGAATGGTCCGCCCCCAAACCGAGTTCCGCCGCCGAGCAGATCATTCCGTCGGACTTGCGGCCGTAGGTCGTGCGGGCCGTGATGGCGAAGCCGCCGGGCAGCGTCGTGCCGGGCAGTGCCACCACAACCAGGTCGCCGACCACAAAATTTGTTGCCCCGCAAACGATCTCGCGCGGCTGATCCTCACCGACGTCCACCAGGCAGGCTCGGATCGGCTTCTTGAACTCGGTGAGCTCTTCGATACCGGTGACGCGCCCCACGGTCAGCGGCCCGTCGACCGGGCCGAGGGTGACAACCTCCTCGATCTCGTGGCCGATCCGCACCAGCATCTGCTCGAGATCCCCGGGGCCGACATCCCACCCCGGAGTGCCGGCGGCGACGACTTCACGCAGCCAGCTATACGGAACGCGCATCAGGCACCCACCCCGAACGGCAACGAAAACCGGACGTCGCCCTCGACCATGTCGCGCATGTCCGGAATCCCGTTGCGGAACTGCAGGGTCCGTTCCAGGCCCATTCCGAATGCGAAGCCGGAATAGGCTTCCGGGTCAATCCCCGCGGCCCGCAACACGTTTGGATGCACCATTCCGCAGCCGCCCCACTCTACCCAGTCGGCCCCGCCCTTCTTGTCGGCAAACCAGACGTCGACCTCCGCGGACGGCTCGGTGAAAGGGAAGAAGTGTGGCCGGATCCGGGTTCGCGCGGATCGACCGAACTCGGCGCGCGCGAACGCGTCCAGCGTTCCACGCAGATGCGCCATGGACAGGCCGCGGTCCACCGCCAAGCCTTCGACCTGGTGGAAGACAGGTGTGTGCGTCGCGTCGAGTTCGTCGGTGCGGAACGTCCGGCCGATCGAGATGATGTAGACGGGCAACTTGTGCGCCAGCAACGTACGTACCTGCACCGGCGAGGTGTGCGTGCGCAGCAACTGCCGCGAATCCTCCGGCGCTATGTAGAACGTGTCCTGTTCGCTGCGCGCTGGGTGGTCGGCGGGGAAGTTGAGGGCATCGAAGTTGAACTGCTCGGTTTCGACTTCCGGCCCCTCCGCCACCTCCCATCCCATTGCGACGAAGGTATCGGCGATGTGTTCGGCCAAGATCGTGATCGGGTGCCGGGCGCCGGGCGGCTGCCTGGTCGACGGCAAGGTGACATCGATGCCTTCGGCGACCAGCACCGCCGCGTCGCGCTCGGCCCGCAGCGCCGCCAGTCGTTCGTCGTAGCCGCGTTGGGCTTCGCTGCGTGCGGCATTGACGCGCTTCCCGGCATCGGCGCGCTCCGCCTTGGGGACGCTGCCCAGCGCTTGTCGCGCCAACGCCAGCGGCGAGCGATCACCGAGGTGCTCGGTCTTGACGTGCGCCAGTGTCTCCAGATCGTCGGCGCGCGCGATGGCCTGCTGCGCGGCGGTGACCGCCTTGGCCAAGGCTTCCGGCGACAGATCGACGGGTTGATCGCCCACGCGGCGACACTCTCCTTGCTGACGAGGCTGTTGGAAGGGCTCGATGCGTCCAGCGCAAGTGCCGATCATAAGTTATGCGGTGCACAGCGCTCGGCGCGTGCTTCGAAGATTCCCGGCGGGGGGGTTAGCCGACCGTGGCCGGCTGCGGACCGGTCAGCGCGTCGTCCGGCGCAGGCAGAACCGGCAACACCCTGCACCCCGCGGCGAGTTGGCCGATCTTGTAGGCGGCCAGCGCGCCCAGGAGCCCGAATGCCGACGCGGCGGCCATCGTCCCCCAGTGGTGAGCCAGGATCAGGAAACCGAACCCAGAGGAGGCCGCCAGCATCAGGAACCGCACCGGCGTCCACCGGATCGGCTCCTGGAACCGCGCGGACACCAGCACGCCCAGAATCACGGCGACCGTATGGCCGGCGTCGGTGAAATCGCCACCGATGATCGCCGCGGCCAGGCCCGCCGACACCCACCAGGTGACCCACGCCGCCCGCCAGCGCGACGGAATCACCGCCGTCATCGCTCCCAGCGCGGCGAGGGCGCCGTAGCTCATCCCAACATCGCTGGCTCGGGTGATCGACAACGGCAGCCAGCCGAACTCGACCGAGGCGGCGAGCGCAGCCGCCACGACCAGCGTCGCGCCGATATGGCCGACGAGGAACGCCACGACCAGCCGGATAGTGCGCAAATGCAGTTCCGCCAGTGCGAGCAAGCAGGTCAGGAAGGGCAACCAGAAGTAGAGCGGGCCGGCATCCACGACCAGCGCGCTGCCCAACAGGGTTCCTATGTGGCCATGGGCGAGGTTGTGCAGGTTTGTGCTGGCGCGCCGCACGAGTACGTCATGCGCGTGGGGGCCGAGCAGCAAGATGGCGCAGCTCATGACAAGCAGAACCGCCACGTACCCTACGGTGAACTGAACCCGGGCCAGCCGGGAGAAGATGCCCCCAATCATTGATATCCATTATGTCGGCTAATCTGTTTCGGAAGTGTGATCGGAGGCTGTCAACTCCTTAAGAGTTCGCAGCCGATATATCCCCAGGTCTGCAGGGACGCCGGTGGTTTTGGGCGCAAAAACCGGTTTACGTGCACGTTTGGCGACGACGCCCAATTGGTCCAGCTCGCTTTGCGGTATCAGATCTAATGTCGAACTCGAGACCATGATTCCGCCTTTTGTGGCGCGTTCCATAACGCGGGCGGCGATGTTGACGTCGACACCCAGCCAGTCGGCGGCCATTTTCTGCGGTCGGCCGGTGTGGATCCCCACCCGCATTCGCGGTGTGTAGCCCGCGACCTCAACCGATTTCAGGGCCTCCTTGGCTTCCAGCACCGCGCGCAAGGCGACCGTCGGATCGCGGAACACGGCCATAATTCCGTCGCCCAAGCGTTTGACAATGTGCCCACCGGCATCGAGCAGCGGCGGCTCGACGGCCCGTGCCACCTGGCGAAGCAAGGTGAGGGCCGCCTCGTCACCAGCTTGCAGCGACCACGTCGAGAAGCCGACCAGGTCGGTGAATACCAGCGTCACCTGGGGGTTTGCCGGCCGTCGCGCAACCCGCTCGGTCATCGCCTGCCACACCTGCAACACACCGAGGCTGACCTCGCGCGACGCCGCATCGCGATCCCCCAGCAGCCGGTCTGCGGCCCGGGCGGCGGCGCGCGGACCACCCTCGCCCGCGGTGGACAGCGGGTCACCGAACTCGGGATCTCCAGGCAACAGCCGTCGCCAACGCCGGACAAGCGCCACCACGCCAGGGCTGCGATTTGTGGTGTGCAACCACTCAGCCGCGGAGTGAATCGACACCGCTGGGCGCCGTTCCGAGGCTGGGGGAGCCGCCGTGGCCGCCGCTTCTTCGGACTCGCCCGGGTCCGGATCGGAAGGCGCGAGTTCCACTTGGCCAGGGTAGGTGGTTTCGGGAGATGCGGGCAATCACGGTCTTGCGTTTGTGTTGCAGCTCGCACCATGCGGCCATGGGCTTGTCACATCGCTATTAGACGCACGTAGTACTAAATCTTGGCTCTGCGCCCCGACTCTGGGCGGGGCTTACGAAACCGCCTGGTTACAGGGTTGCGACGCGGACATCGAAAGTCGATAACACCGTCTGCCGACATGTCCGAAATCGTAGACAACGTGCGTTGTCAAAGTTATCGTGAGCGCAGTTAGTGCGCAGGAGGCCGAGATGACTGCCATTTCAACGACATCCGCGGATCCGCTCGGGCCCGAGTCACTCACCTGGAAGTATTTCGGTGACCTCCGCACCGGAATGATGGGCATCTGGATCGGCGCGATCCAGAACATGTATCCGGAGCTGGGCGCGGGCGTCGAAGAGCATTCGATCCTGCTCCGCGAGCCGTTGCAGCGGGTGGCGCGGTCGGTGTACCCGATCATGGGCGTGGTCTACGACGGTGACCGGGCGGCCGACACCGGCCAGCAGATCAAGGGCTACCACCGCACCATCAAGGGCGTCGACACCGCGGGGCGCCGCTATCACGCGCTCAACCCGGAGACCTTCTACTGGGCGCACGCCACGTTCTTCATGCTGGTTATCAAGGTGGCCGAGTACTTCTGCGGAGGCCTGACCGAGGCTGAGAAGCGGCAGCTGTTCGACGAGCACGTGCAGTGGTACCGGATGTATGGGATGAGCATGCGGCCGGTCCCCGAATCGTGGGAGGAATTTCAGCAGTACTGGGACCGGGTCTGCCGCGAGGAGCTGGAAATCAACCAGGCGACGCTGGACATCTTCCAGATACGCATTCCCAAGCCGAAATTCATTCTGATGCCGACGCCGATCTGGGACCAAATGTTCAGGCCGTTGGTGGCCAGTCAGCGCTGGATCGCCGCGGGACTATTCGAGCCCGCGGTTCGCGAGAAGGCGGGGATGCGTTGGACGGCGGGCGACGAGGTGTTGCTGCGCCTGTTCGGCAAGTTCGTCGAGCTGGCCTTCCTGGCGGTTCCCGACGAAATCCGGCTGCACCCGCGCGCGCTCGCCGCCTACCGCCGCGCCCAGGGACGGGCTCCCACTAACTGTCCGTTGGTCGAGGCGCCGACGTTCACGGCACCGCCGCGTGACCGCCGCGGGCTGCCGATGCACTACTTCCCCCCACGTCCCCGCTCCCCCCTCGACCCCGCCCTCCAACCTGCTCGAGCCCTCATGGAACGTGCCGGCTCACTGGTGCACACCACGCTCTCGCTGGCGGGCCTGCGGCCCGCGGGCGGCCGCGGCAAGCCTAAGGCCGCCTGAGCACACCCAGAGCCTGGGCGCTCTGGTACAGGCAGATTGCCGCGGCGGCGGCCACGTTCAGGCTCTCAGCGCCGCCGGACATCGGGATGCGCACACGCCGGTCCGCCGCCTCCACGATGTCGGCCGACAAACCGTGGGACTCGGCCCCGAACAACCAGGCCGTCGGCGCGGCCAGGTCGGCCTCGTCGAGGCGTGTACTCCCATCCACCGTGGTGGCCAGCACCTGCAACCCGGCGGCCCGCAACACGGCGACGGCGCCGTGGGCGTCGGGCGCGGCGACGACCGGAATCGAGAAGATGGCGCCGGCCGATGCTCGCAGGCACTTGCCGTTGTACGGGTCGACGCTATGCCCGCCGAGGATCACTGCCCCGGCGCCCATGGCGTCGGCGATGCGAATCAGCGTGCCCGCATTGCCGGGCTCGCCGATTTCGACGGCAACCGCAATCAGTTGAGGTGAGCCGGCCAGCACGTCCTCCAGCCGCGTCGCGGGCATGTCGCAAACCGCGACCAATCCCGCTGGGGTGACCGTGTCGGAGAGCGCTTTTGCGGCCCGCTCGGTGACCAGATGAACCCTTGCCTGTTGCGTGGCGAGCAAGGTCTCGTGCCGCCGCGCCGCGAGTTCGGTGACGAATATGTCCCGGACCAACCCGCGACCCGATGCGGCCTCGACCAGGTTAGGGCCTTCGGCGAGAAATCGTCCCGCGCGCCGACGGCCGACGTGCCGATGCAGCTTGGCCGCCGCGGCCACCCTGGCCGAGCGTTCGGTGAGCGCCGCCATCGTCGACGAGCTAGGCGGCCTCTCCCGAATCCGAGGGTGCGTTGACGTCCTCGGGCAGCGCCGCCCGCGCCACGTCAACGAGCGCGGTGAACGCCGCCGGATCGGTGATCGCGATATCGGCGAGGTTCTTGCGGTCCACCTCGACTCCCGCCGCCTTCAGGCCCTGGATCAGCCGGTTGTAGGTGATGTCGTTAGCGCGCGCGGCCGCGTTGATCCGCGAGATCCACAATTTGCGGAACTCGCCCTTGCGCGCCCGGCGGTCGCGGTAGGCGTACTGCAGCGAATGCAGCTGCTGCTCTTTGGCCTTGCGGTAGAGCCGGGATCGCTGGCCGCGATAGCCTTTCGAGGCCTTCAGGACGCTGCGCCTCTTCTTGTGGGCGTTGACTGCCCGCTTTACGCGTGCCATGGGTGTTTCCTAACTCTCGTTCAGACGTTGAGACGTAAATGGTCAGGTGCCGGCGGTGCGGCGCTCGCTCTGTGGAGGCTCAGCCGTTCAGCAGCGAGTTGACCCGCTTGGTGTCGTTGGCTGAAACCGTCGTGCGGCCATCCAGCCGCCGGGTTCGTTTGGTCGGCTTGTGCTCGAGCAGATGCCGCCGATTGGCTTTCTGACGGACGATCTTTCCGGTGCCGGTGCGCCGGAACCGCTTCGACGCCCCGCTGTGGGTCTTGGCCTTGGGCATATTTCCTCTAGTTCTCCCTGTCGGGTCAGTTGGGTGAAGGCTCGACGTCTGCGCCCGCGTCCGAATCCGGGGCCGGGCCGGCGCCCGGTGCTTCGGGGTGCCGCGCCCTGGCGCGAGTCTTCGCGCCGCGGTGCGGTGCCAGCACCATCGTCATGTTCCGGCCGTCCTGCTTGGCCGACGTCTCGACGAAGCCGTAGTCGGCGACGTCCGCGCCCAGCCGCTGGAGCAATCGGTAGCCCAGCTCGGGCCGCGACTGCTCACGTCCGCGAAACATGATGGTGACCTTTACCTTCGATCCCGCCTCCAGGAAGCGGACCACGTGACCCTTCTTGGTCTCGTAATCGTGATCGTCGATCTTCGGTCGCAGTTTTTGTTCTTTGACGACGGTCTGCTGCTGGTTCCGGCGAGATTCGCGCGCCTTCTGCGCCGCCTCGTACTTGTACTTGCCGTAATCCATGATCTTGCAGACCGGCGGCCTGGCGTTCGGGGCAACTTCAACGAGGTCGAGATCGGCGTCCGCGGCGACGCGCAGCGCGTCTTCGATGCGCACGATGCCTACCTGCTCTCCCCCTGGGCCGATCAATCGGACTTCAGGTACGCGGATGCGCTCGTTGACGCGGGTCTCAGTGCTGATGGGGCCTCCCTTGTTGGGCTTCTGTGGTTCTAGTGTCGCGCCCAGTCCCAAGCCCGTCCGGATTCAGCGGTGGAAGCACCACACCATCAGCAAAAAGGCCCTGCAAAAGCAGGGCCCAATGCCGACCGATCACGGCTTGAAACTGGTCAAGCCGCCCGCGCTTCTCGCGGAAAAGGCATACACGATGCCTCTGACCGGACCGCATAGCCTCGACTCAAGATCTTGGCTCGCGGTGGGAGTGGGACTCCACTTAACTGTCCCCGGCCTTCGCCGGGATGGTCGCAGTCGATAGTTTAGCAGCCATGAGTCGTCTTCCAGCACTTCTGCGGGCGGACGCGCGTTTGCTCTTGGCGCTTCGCCAGGATTTTCACGGGTTGAAGGAATATCCTCGCGGTCTGTGACAGTTGCTACGCCCCGTTCGGGCAACCAGGCGAACTCCCGGTATCGCTGGGTACCGGCGGCGTTTGGCTGGACCGTGGGCGTCATCGCGACGGTGTCACTCGTCGCCAGCGTGTCACCGGTGATCCGCTGGCTGATCAAAGGCCCCCGGGAATTCATCAACGACTACCTGTTCAACTTCCCTGACACCAGCATCGCGTGGTCGTTCGTGCTGGCCTTGTTGGCCGCGGCGCTCACCGCACGCAAGCGCGTCGCCTGGCTGCTGTTGCTCGGCAACATGGTCCTCGCCGCCGCGTTGAACGCCGCCGATATCGCCGCGGGGGACAACACCCCGGCCGAGACGTTCGGCGAGAACCTCGGGTTCGCCGTGCACATCGTGGCGATCGTCCTTCTTGTCCTGGGGTATCGGCAATTCTGGGCCAAGGTCCGCAAAGGCGCACTGTTCAAGGCCGCGGCCGTGCTGGTCGCCGGGGACGTGATCGGAATCTTGGCATCCTGGGGCCTGGTCGAAGTGTGGCCGGGAACCCTCGCGCCGGATTCACGCTTCTGGTACGTGGTCAACCGGGTGGTCGGATTCTCCATCGTCGATCCCGACGCGTTCACCGGTCGGCCGCACGTCATCCTCAACGCGATCTTCGGGTTGTTCGGCGCGCTAGCGCTGATCGCGGCGACGATCGTGCTGTTCCAGTCCCAACGCGCCGAAAACGCGCTCACCGGAGAGGACGAGTCCGCGATCCGCGGGCTGCTTGAGCTGTACGGCAAGGACGACTCCCTGGGCTACTTCGCCACCCGTCGCGACAAGTCGGTGGTGTTCGCGCACAGCGGCCGCGCCGCCGTCACCTACCGCGTGGAAGTCGGCGTCTGCCTGGCCAGCGGCGACCCCGTGGGCGACCCGCGGGCGTGGCCGCAGGCCATCGACGCGTGGTTGGGGTTGTGCCAGACCTACGGCTGGGCGCCCGGGGTGATGGGCGCCAGCTCGCACGGGGCCCAGGCGTTTCGTGAGGCCGGCCTCAACGCCCTGGAGCTGGGCGACGAGGCGATCTTGCTGACGTCCGACTTCAAGCTGTCCGGCCCCGAGATGCGCGGCGTACGCCAGGCGGTGACGCGTGCCCGCCGAGCCGGCCTGACGGTGCGTATCCGACGGCACCGCGACATCACCGCCGACGAGATGGCCGACACCATTTCGCGCGCCGACGCCTGGCGCGACACCCAAACCGAGCGCGGCTTTTCGATGGCACTGGGCCGGCTCGGTGATCCCGCCGACGGGGACTGCTGGCTCGTCGAAGCGGTGGACCGCGACGGGCGGGTGGTTGCGATGCTGTCGCTCGTCCCGTGGGGTAACACCGGCGCCTCGCTGGACCTGATGCGCCGTTCTCCGCAGTCCCCCAACGGCACCATCGAGCTCATGGTCAGCGACCTGGCCCTGAACGCCGAATCCCTTGGGCTCATGCGTATTTCGCTGAACTTCGCGATGTTCCGGTCCGCCTTCGAGCAGGGCGCCCAGCTTGGCGCCGGCCCGGTTGCCCGGTTGTGGCGCGGGTTCCTGCTGTTCTTCTCGCGGTGGTGGCAGCTCGAGACGCTGTACCGCTCGAACATGAAATACCAACCGGAATGGGTTCCGCGTTACGCATGCTATGAGGACGCCCGGCTGGTTCCCCGCGTCGGCGTCGCCTCGGCCCTCGCCGAGGGGTTCCTCGCGTTCCCGTTCAGCCGACGCAAGACGCACACCGGGCATCACCCGGCCGTCCCACCCAGGCTGGCGGAGTCCGGGCTGCTGCATGAAGACGGGTCGGCGCCCGACGTGAGCGAGCTGGAAAGCAGGGCCAACGCGGCCGAGGCGGAAGAGTCCAGATCCCGCCTTCCCGAGCAGGTGCGGGTGCGCCTGACGAAATTGAAGACCTTGCAGCGCAGCGGTGTCGATGCCTACCCGGTGGGGTCTCCCCCGAGTCACAGCGTCGCTCAAGCGATCGACGCCGACGACCAGGACACCGTCTCGGTGTCCGGACGCATACTGCGAATACGCGACTACGGCGGCGTGCTGTTTGCCGACTTGCGTGACTGGTCTGGGGAAATGCAAGTGCTGCTGGACAATTCGCGCCTCGATCACGGCCGCACCGCCGACTTCACCGCGGCCATCGATCTCGGTGACCTGGTCGAGATGACCGGGCACATGGGCTTCAGCAAAAACGGAACCCGGTCATTGATCGTGCGCGACTGGCGGATGATCGGTAAGTGCTTGCGGCCGTTGCCGAACAAGTGGAAGGGGCTGACCGACCCCGAGGCGCGAGTGCGGACCCGCTATGTGGATCTGGCCATCAATCCCGAATCGCGAGAACTGCTCAAAGCCCGCAGCAGGGTGTTGCGCTCCGTCCGGGAAACGCTGTTCGCCAGGGGGTTCATCGAAGTCGAGACCCCGATCCTGCAGCAGATCCATGGCGGAGCCGCCGCCCGGCCGTTCGTCACCCACATCAACACCTACGACATGAATCTGTTCTTGCGCATCGCGCCGGAGCTCTACCTCAAGCGGTTGTGCGTCGGCGGCGTGGAGCGGGTGTTCGAACTGGGCCGAGCCTTCCGCAACGAGGGTGCCGACTTCAGCCACAACCCGGAGTTCACCTTGCTGGAGGCGTACCAGGCGCATGCCGACTACAACATGTGGATCGACGGCGCCCGGGAGATCATTCAGAACGCGGCCCAAGCCGCCAACGGCGAGCAGATCGTGCTGCGGCCACGCCTCGGCGCCGACTTCACCGAAGCCCGCCTCGAACCGGTCGACATCTCCGGCGCCTGGCAGGTCAGGACGGTGCACGACGCGGTATCCGAAGCGCTTGGGGAACACATCGACCCCGACACCTCCCTGACCGCCCTGCGCAAGCTGTCCGACGTCGCCCACATTCCCTATCGGCCGCATTGGGACGCCGGCGCGGTGGTGCTGGAACTCTACGAGCACCTCGTCGAGGACCGGACCGAGCTACCGACCTTCTACATCGACTTTCCGACCTCCGTGTCGCCGTTGACCCGGCCACATCGCACTAAACGCGGCGTCGCCGAGCGGTGGGACCTGGTCGCGTGGGGTGTCGAACTGGCGACCGCCTACAGCGAGCTCACCGATCCGGTCGAGCAGCGGCGGCGTCTGCGGGAGCAGTCGCTGCTGGCCGCCGGCGGAGACCCCGAAGCGATGCAACTCGACGAAGACTTCCTGCAGGCCATGGAGTACGCGATGCCGCCCACCGGCGGGCTCGGTATGGGCATCGATCGGGTCGTCATGCTCATAACGGGCCGCAGCATCCGCGAGACACTGCCCTTTCCGCTGGCCAAGCCGCATTAACCGAGCCCGGGGCAGTGCTGACCGTCACGCGCGTCCGCCGCGCGATATTCGCGCGGCACTGCAATCCGTGGAGCGCGTGGACGCGATGGGCGAGCGCACCGCTGCCACTCGTGCCCGCATGGACGCGGCGATGGAGCCATGCGGCGTTGATCGCGCTGTGGCTGGCCCTCAACCCGTTCGTCTTCGGCAAGCCCGCGCATGAGCGCGCGTGGTCGACCAGGGCCATGCTCGGCGAGGAACTATGGATCAGCCGGCGGCCGCGGGATGCGGCCATGCTCGTCAGCGCGGTGGCATCCGTGGCGGCCCTGACCGCGCTCGTCGCCGCACGTCGCCATCGACTTTTCCCGGCGGTGATCGCGACCGCGGTGCAAATGGTCCTCACGCTGGTCTACTGGCAGCAGATGGTGCGCTATCTCGATCGCCAGTCGCAGTAACGTTGCGGCATGCCCGACGAACCAACGACTCCAGACGCCAGCGAACCCGACCCCGGGTACGACAGCGCCGGTGTGCCGACGTTCGAATCCGTCCGCGAGAAAATCGAAGCCCGGTATGCGACGGCGCAAGGAGCGGCCGAACTCGACGCCGAGACGGCGGAGGGCCGCTCCGTCGAAGAGCAGTACGAAGAGCGTCAGCGCGAGGCAGCCGAGCGGCTTCAGGAGATCCGCGATTCGATGCGCTCGGAAGACCGTTGACCCGTGCGAGATTCACCGTCGCCGAGCGGCGTAACCGCTTGGCGCGCAGGCATTTTCTTTTGGCGGGAAAATCGACGCAGCTGACGGAGGTGATCGCCGGGCTGGTCGGACTGCATGCCACCGACCCCGCGACTCCCTATTTGTCGCTGTGGGCGCGTTCGCCGGGTTTCGCCACCGCCGACCTGGAGCTCGAGCTGTACCAGAAACGCTCTGCGGTGCGGCATTTGGCGATGCGCCGGACGCTGTGGTTGGTGAACAGCGACGACGTGGCGATGATCCAGTCGACGTCCAGCAACCGCGTCGCCATCAACGAACGTCGTCGACTGACCGCCGACGTCCGCAAGGCGGGTGTGGCCACGAACGGCGAGCGCTGGCTGGACCAGGCCTGTCACGCGGTGCTACGCCACCTGGCGGAAAGCGGGCCCGCCAGCAGTGCCGAGCTGCGGTCCGCGCTGCCCGAACTGGCCGGAACCTACGATCCGGCACCCGGAAAGCGTTGGGGCGGAATGGTTCCGCTGGCCCCACGCGTGCTGACGGTGCTCTCGGCCCGGGGCGACATCGTGCGCGGACCCAATGATGGAAGCTGGACCACATCACGACCGCGCTGGGCCACGACGGCCGACTGGCTCGGCCTCTGCACGCCCTTGGAAGACCTGTCCGCCCACGCGGAGCTGACCCGCCGGTGGATGCGCACATTCGGGCCGGCCACCGCGGTCGACGTCAAATGGTGGTTTGGCACCACGTTGACGGCCGCCCGAAAGGCCCTGAACGAGATCGGCGCGGTGGAAGTCGATCTGCACGGGAGTCCCGGCTATGCGCTGCCCGACGACCTCGAGCCGGAGCCCGAAGCGCCGCCGTGGTGCGCGCTGCTGCCGGGCCTGGACGTCACCACAATGGGCTGGTTTCAGCGCGATTGGTATCTCGGCGAACATCGTGCGCAGGTTTTCGACGGCAACGGCAATGCCGGCCCGACGGCGTGGTGGAACGGACGCGTGGTGGGCGGCTGGCATCAGGACGACAGCGCTCGCGTGCACCTGCAGCTCACGGAGGACCCCGGCCGCGACGGACGACGCGCCCTGCAGCGACGCGCCGACGAACTCACCTCGTGGCTCGACGGCGTCCGGATCAACCCGCGATTCCCGTCTCCGCTGTCGAAAGCGGTGCGCGAGACATAAACCACGCACACGCTTTTCGGCGTGTCGTGTGCGTGGGTTATATGTCGGGACGATAGCGACCGCCGCCGACGACCTCGGCGAGGAACTTCCCGGTGTAGCTTTCCGGCACCGCGGCGACGTCCTCCGGAGTGCCCTCGGCGATAATGGTTCCGCCCTCGGCGCCACCCTCTGGACCCATGTCCACGACCCAGTCCGAAGTCTTGATCACATCCAGGTTGTGCTCGATGACGATGACCGTATTGCCTTTGTCGACAAGGCCATTGATCACACTCAGCAGCTTGCGGATGTCGTCGAAATGCAACCCGGTGGTGGGTTCGTCGAGGATGTAGATGGTGCGCCCGGTCGAACGCTTCTGCAGTTCTGCGGCCAGCTTGACGCGCTGCGCCTCGCCACCCGACAACGTCGGCGCGGGCTGACCCAGCCGGACATAGCCCAGGCCGACATCGACGAGCGTGCTCAGGTAGCGGTGAATGCCGGTGATCGGTTCGAAGAACTCGGCGGCTTCCTCGATCGACATGTCCAGCACTTCGGAGATCGTCTTGCCCTTGTAGTGCACCTCAAGGGTTTCCCGGTTGTAGCGGGCGCCGTGGCAGACCTCGCACGGCACGTACACGTCGGGCAGGAAGTTCATCTCGATCTTGATGGTGCCGTCGCCCGTGCACGCCTCGCAGCGACCGCCCTTGACGTTGAACGAGAATCGGCCGGGTTGATAACCACGGACTTTCGCCTCGGTGGTGGCCGCGAACAGCGTGCGGATCTTGTCGAACACCCCGGTGTAGGTGGCCGGGTTGGATCGCGGCGTGCGGCCGATCGGCGACTGGTCGACCCGCACCAGCTTGTCCAGGTGGTCCAGCCCCGTGACCCGAGTATGACGACCCGGGACCTGCCGAGCGTTGTTGAGCCGGTTGGCCAGGACCGCGGCCAGGATGTCGTTGACCAGCGTCGACTTTCCCGAGCCGGACACGCCAGTCACCGAGGTGAGCACACCCAGCGGAAAAGTCACGTCGATGTCGCGCAGGTTGTGCTCGCGGGCGCCGACGACAGTGAGTTGACGACGCCGGTTGACCGGGCGTCGGATCGCCGGCATTTCGATGCTTTCCTTGCCGGACAGGTAGGCGCCGGTGATCGAGTCTTCGTTGGCCAGCAGGTCGCCGTAGGTTCCGCTGTGCA
>Ga0306924_10002651_pt1 | contig 16933 bp, 15 predicted proteins | sample sta12Can44000111_FD_203756 | JGI IMG/M metagenome (GOLD analysis project Ga0306924, IMG submission 203756) | Lab enrichment of tropical soil microbial communities from Luquillo Experimental Forest, Puerto Rico - statanox.12C.anox.44.000.111 (v2)... | ecosystem: Environmental > Terrestrial >... | reverse complement strand
AGTGAGGCGGCGCGAGTTCATCGTGCGGCTCTGTTAGGTTGATTTGCTCGATCAATCGACGGGAACCAGTGACTGTGCCGACGAGGTGATCTTAGCTCGCGGGGCGAAAAGCCGAAGACGCATTACCGGTCTTCGTCCGAAGACAACGAAGGCGAGAACTCTCGTTGACCGCCTTCGCGCAGCCGAGGCGCTGGAGCAGCAGACAGCGACCTCCGAGGTGTTGCAAGTCATCAGCAGCTCTCCAGGCGAGCTGGAGCCGGTGTTCCAGGCGATGCTGGAGAACGCCACGCGCATATGCGAGGCCGGTTCGGCACTCTCTGGCTCACTGAGGGCGACGCACTTGCGTCGGTCATTGAAGAACTGATCAGAGCCAACGTCGCACCCTCAACAGCGGCCCTTCGATTCGCCCTCGGCCTCGCCAAAAATCGTCAATCTGCTCCTGGTCGTGCCAACGGTTAACTGCGCGTGCGCATGCGGAGCATGAAGCTGTCAAACGAAAGTTCAGCGACCTGCTGCCACACCAACGAGTCGCTGCGATACGTCACCAGGCTGTCGTAGAGCTTCTTGAACCGCGGATTCGTCTTCGACAAATCCGCATAGATTTCGGCCGCGGCATGGTAGCTCGCTTCCATGGTATCCTGCGGAAACGCGCGCAGCTTCACGCCTTGCGACACCAGCCGCTTGAGCGCGCTCGGATTGACGTAGTCGTATTTCCCGAGCACCCACGCCCAGGTGTCGCCAGACGCCGCGAGGATCGCCGACTGGTAGCTCTTGGGCAGCTCGCTCCATTTGCCGAGATTTATCAGGTTGTGTCCCTGGCCGCAGCCTTCCCACCAACCCGGATAGTAGTAGTAATTTGCAACCTTGTATAAACCGAGCTTCTCGTCGTCATAGGGTCCGATCCACTCGCAAGCATCGATCGTGCCTTTCTCGAGCGCGGGATAAATGTCGCCTGCGGCGAGCTGCTGGGGTACCATCCCGAGTTTGGCGAGGATCGTGCCGGCGAATCCGCCGATGCGCATTTTGAGGCCCTTCAAATCGTCGACCGACTTGATTTCCTTGCGGAACCAGCCACCCATTTGCGCGCCGGTATTAGCGGCTGCCACGCCGACGCAGTTGAAGTTCTTGAGCAGGTCATTGAGCAGCTCGGAGCCCCCGCCGAAACGCAACCAGGAGTTCATCTGGCGTGAATTGAGTCCGAACGGCAGCGCGGTGCCGAAGGTGAAGGCGGGATCCTTGCCCCAGTAGTAGTAGAGCGCGGTGTTGCCCATTTCCACCGTGCCGTTCTGCACAGCGTCGAGCACTTGCAGGCCCGGCACGATCTCGCCTGCGGCGAACACCTGGATCTGGAACCTGTTGTCCGTCATCTCGGCAACCCGCCTGGCAAAGTACTCGCATCCGCCGTAAAGCGTATCGAGCGACTTCGGCCAGCTCGCGGTGAGCCGCCATTTCAGCTCCGGCATGCTCTGCGCGATGGCCGGTGCGGCAACTGCGGAAGCAGTGAACCCTATTCCCGAGGCCCGAAGAAACTCCCGTCGTTTCATGCGATCCTCCCTCCCAAGTAGGTTCTGCGTTTTGCCTGTGTCGGGTTCTCACGTCAGGGTAGCCCGTAACGCCCGCGCCTTGCTGGACTGGAACACACGCCAGTCCGTGAGATCGGCGATGGATCGCCAATAGCTATACAGCGATTAAGAATAGCTGCATATGGCGACCTTGATACGTAGACAAGAATCTCAAGGGCACGAATGAACCGGCGATCGCTGAAAAGCTTGCCATGGCTGAGCGGAATTTGCAGCCAATTAAGTCGAACGCGTGAATCCGTGAATCAGGCGAACCGCACTCATCAAGGTGAGCTGATAGGCAATCTCCCACGCGTCGGTCGGCGGCCCCCCCCCGCGTTGGTCACGAGAATGTCGAGACCGTCGAGCGCCGCGATTGCCTCGGCGTTGCGAGCACCCTTGCCGATTCCTCGATGGAACGAAAATCTAATGGACTGCCCGGCGAAATGTCGCTCTATGCTCTAAGTTTGTGATCCGGGGGAAAATCCGCGACCTCGACATTTGCCGTTACGCTCATCGGCACCCGTGCAGCGCGCCAGGTATAAGGAACGGGAGGTGGCACCGTTTTCCCCAGACGGTTTGCCCCCTGTGCAGCACCGCTCCACAAACAGGGAATAATCAGCAGAAGCTCGGCAGCGCCAATAAAAAGCCATGCCATGCCGACACGAAGCATACGAATTGCTTCGGATTAATTTGCCACAGCCTCTGCAATCGCCAAGAGCGCCTCTGCTCGTTCTGCAGGCTCGGGTAATGACTTAATCGTACGCAGCGCATACTCGATTGTGCTGTTCGCCTGACTCTGCAACTTAGCTTTCATTTGTGCTTGTGCAATGGCCGACAGAGCGAGCACCTTGGAGTAATCGCGCTTGATTGAATACATTACGGTCTGCGCCTCGGATATGTTTCCTGCGTTCGCTCGCCCGATGGCACCTGCACACAACACTGCCGCCTTTAGCTGGTCATTTGACGTCGACTCCGCGAGATCTTTGACATCCATCAAGGCCGCGATGCTCGCGTTCCCGTTGAATAATTGGAACAAATTAATGTCTCTATAAGTTGGCTCCCTGCGGACTTGCTCCAGGAGCTTTGCTAACACAGCTTTGGCTTCAATCGTCCTGCCAAGTGTCGCCTGCGCCTGTGCAACAGACACCAGGGTTGTGAAACGAGCGTTGTGAAAATCAGCGTTGCTCGGTGTTATGGGCGCAGCAGCCTGAGCAGCTTGATCTATCGCAGCTGACGCCTCTTTATCCAAGCCCAACTTTGCCAGCATCGTTGCCAGATACGCCAATATGCGGGCATCGTTGGATGACCAGGCCGTTTGCAGCGCTTGTTTAGTGGCGGCCTCAGCGTCCGCCTTCTTACCAGCCGCGTACTGCGCGCGGGCAAGTGCGAGCAAAAGGTACTCTCTTAGCTGCGTATCTGTTGGTCTTCGCTGCGTATCTGTTGTCGCATCTAGAAGCTGCAATGCTTCGCTCGTTCTTCCAACGCTCGCGAGAGCAGGCAACACGCTGAACAACCCGTTAGTCCTTACCCACGGCTCTTTGCCCGCGCTGTAGATTTCCAACACCTTGTCCGCCGACTGATTTGCGGCTTGACTCATACCGGCGCTGGCTTGTGCCTGAGCTAATCGTTCATAAAAGTTCAGCCGAGTGAATATCACCCCCATCCCGGCCGACTGAACTAATGGAGCGCCGTCCTTTGCCGCCTCGGCATTTCGAACGGCTTGCTGGAAAATGCACGCTTTGGTCGGCGCCTCAAAGCAAGCGTCACGCTCCGCAGTCGTAATGGCATCTGAAACATTTTGCCGGGAAACCTTCCCCACGCTCTGACCTGAGGCGAGTTGAACGGCGAGATTCGCGGACGGGTATTGGGAAACGATGGACTTTAGACGATCCTCAGCTTCACGCAGAGTTGGTATCTTTTCTGCTGATTTCTGCCTTGCAGCTTTTTCGAGAAGTTGCTGCGCCTCGACGAACAGCTTATTAGCTTCCTCGTTTGGGCCAGCTGAGCAGGCATTTGACCAGCCAAACACGATTGCGATCAGCAGCGCATAATGTGCGGCACGGATCATGATCGTGTCACCCATTGGGGGACTTAAAGTGTACACGTTCCGCGTACCACCACAGGCCCCAATACGCCGTGGAAAACGACTTTTTCAATAGCATCGACCCAGAGCGGACGACGGGGAGCTTCCAGTGAACCGATGGGCCGGAGTTTGACCCGATCCGCTACGCCAACGCCCCGCGCGCCTTCGCAAACGCGCGGCTGCCGAGCCAGAACATGAAGGCCGCCATCGCCCCGACGCCGATGAGGATTGGCAGATTTCCACTTAGGCCGCTGGCGATTGCGGCAAAGCCCCAGAGCGCCGCGAAGCAGAAGCAGAGCACGCCTCTCACGGCGTGCCAGCTACATTGCGCCACCCTGGCGCCGCCGACGGCGACCGCGGAGGCAGTCCGGACCGTTCGGATGGCCGCGCCGTCCTTCGGCCGGCTCCAGTCTGCGGGAGGTTTGCGGATCATCAGGCGGCCTGCTGTGCTTTCAACGCGGCAAGCCGCTCGGCGACAGTGGCGCTCTTCTGCATGCCATCGATCTCAGCAACACGATTGATCTCGTCCGCGTCGGCGCGCTGGAAGCCCACTCCGCCGGCGCCGGCCATGGCGCGATCGAACGCCTGTTCGGCCGCATCCACCTTCTTCTCGGCCGAGCGGCCGGGACGGGTCGGGCCATCGCCGCCTAGGGCGGCCTCCCGCCGCGAGATCAGATAGGCCTGGAGCGCGTCTTCCATCTGGCGCTTGCGGGCGTTGAGCGCAGTGAGGCCGTTCTCCAGCCGCTGCTCCTCTTCGCGCGCCTGCTGCTGGACGGCGTCCAGCTTCTTGGCCTGCGCCTCGAAATCAATCTGGCGAGACAGCGCGGCCTCGGCGAGATCATCGCGCCCTTCGCTGACAGCGAACTTGGCTTTCGAGGTGAGTTCTTCAACGCGCTCGGTGAGCATCTTCTGCTGACGGGCGGCCTGCAGCCGGCGCGCCATTGTCGATTCGAGCTCTGCCTTCACCTGATCGATGGCGCGCTCCGCTTCGCGGATCGCCTCGCGCATCACAGCGTCGCCGCCGGCCTGCTCCATGCGGTCCACCGCGTCCTCGACGGTCGCCGATAGCAGACGCGACACACGCGCGAAGATCGATTCAGCCATGCAAACCTCCTGTGGAACGATTTGCACACATATACGCACAATCGATTTAAGTTGCCGTTAAGCCGTTCTCAATCTCTTGCCGTTGGCGTCAATACATTGGCAACCGTGTCAGCGATACTTGAGTGTAATCTCAAGGGGAGTGCGAGCGATGCTGTTGACATTGGTTCTCATATGCGCGGCGGCCTTGGTGCTGCTGATTGCCGTGCCGGCGTTTATCGGCTTCAGAACTCACAATCGACTGGTCGCGCTCGATCAACGCTGCGACACGGCTTTTGCCGACATCGACGCTCATTTGAAACATCGCCATAACTTGATCCCACCGCTTGTGGAGGCGGTACGCGCATTCACCAAGCACGAAAATGACGTGTTGCTGGGCGTCACCGAGGCGCGTGCCGCAGCGCTGCACGCGACCACGCCTGAAATGCAGCTCAACGCCGAGAAGAATCTGACGCAGAACATCAACGCTTTGATCGGCATGGCCGAGCGCTATCCTGAACTCAAGGCTTCGACGCATTTCAGTGACCTGCGACGGGAACTCGTGGACGCTGAGAACCGCATCACCGCCTCGCGCCGCTTCTACAATCTTGCGGTTGAAGAATATCCGACAACGCTGCGTCAATTCCCGGGTAGCACTATCGGCCGCCTGTCCAAGATGAATTTGCGGATGCCGTTCGATCTCGGCATCGAGCGCGTGCTGATCGACGAACCACTCGCATTGAAATTCTGATTGAGAATAGCGGCCGCGCCATGCGGGTGAACGGGCTTTACGGGCACGTCCGCAGCAATGACGCGCGCTCTGTCGCGCTGTTCGCGGGGTTCGTCGCCGCATTTCATCTACTCGCCATGCTGGCGCTGGTGGTGCCGCTCGCGATGGTCGATCCCGGCCATGCGCCGCTCTACGGGTGGACCGGATACCTCGTCCGTTGGGTGCCGATCCTCACCGTCGTCGGCGCCGTCCTGTTCGCGGTGCAGATGGCGTGGCACGTTCGCACTGTTCGCCGCAGAACGGACTTCCGTTTCGTGGACGATCAAGACGAGCCGCGCCTCTGCCGCATCGTCGAGCCGCTGGCAATCGCGGCCGGCCTGCCGACGCCCTACGTCGGTGTCATCGACAGTCCGGCGCTCAACGCCTTCGCCTGCGGCATTCGGCAGAAGGACGCGGTGCTCGTCTTCACGCGCGGCCTGATCGACGGACTGGACGACGACGAGCTGGCGGCCGTCGCCGCGCACGAGATCGTCCATGTCGTGAACGGAGACATCCGCCTGATCGCGGCCACCAATGTCTGCCTCGATACGCTCAAACTGCTGCAGCCGCGGCCCAGCACGCAGCGCGCGCAGCGGCTGAATCACGCCATGACGCTCCCGCTGCAGGCCATGCTGCTGCCCATGCTGCTCGTGCTCACCCTCGTCGTCCTGTTTCTGCGCCGGCTCACCGTCGAGGGCAGCCACCTCACGCGGCTGCTCATCGCCTCTGCGCGCGAGCTCATCGCCGACGCAGAGGCCGCGCGGCTGACGCAGAACCCGGCCGCGCTCGTCTCGGCGCTTCGCCGCATCGAGGGGCACAGCTTCATCCCCGGCCTCGCCGCCGGGCAGGACGCCATGATGATCGACGGCGCGCACGAGGGCGCGTTCGCGACCCACCCGAGGATCGCCGAGCGGATCGCGGCGATCGTCTCCGTCACCGGCTCGATGGCCCTGATCGCACCGGCCCGCCGCGACACACGGCCACCCGAGCTGCGCGCCGCAGAGGGCTTCGGGCGACGACTGCCGCCGGGCCTCCAAGCAGCATTCTTGCAGACCCGGCAGGGTGCCACGGCCGCGTTCGCCCGCGCCTCCCCGGATAGCGAGTTCAACCGGCTTGGGCTGACGCGCGAAATGTCGTTAGGCGCCATTGCGGCCGTTGGCGTCTTCCTGTGGGTGCACAGCGCCGATCTCGGCAACCCGACGGCACTCGTCAAGGCCTTCGATCCCGCTGCCATGCGGACGCTGTTCGCGAGGGCCGGGGAAGCCGAGCGATGCCAGAGGCAGGGCGTCGCCTGGCTGGCCGGACTCGCCGAGAAACCAACCGCTTGCGGAGACATGGACAAGATACTCGCCGCGCATCCCGGCAATGACGAGCTGATCGCGAAGCTCAAGGAGAGCGTGGCGGCGCAGAAGGTCAACGGCCTGTACGCGTGGCCCGACGGGACCTTCAGAAGCGTCGCCCCGCCAAGCATCCAGGTTGCCGAGGTCCGGCTGGAGCGCTGCTTCCAGACCGACGATTACGCGGTGGGCGACCGCGGTCTGCACGCGGTAACGGAGCAGCCGGGCGAAGGTGAGACGGTCTCTCTTCCGCGCTACCTGGCTCTGGACGACGCCGCCGCGCGACGCGTGGTCGGGGCTGGCTCCTTTGAGCTTGACGACGCCCTTGTTGCCTATTTCAGGTCCCGCAAAGCGTTCGGCGAAGTCATCCATCGCTTCTTCGGCGATCCCGGCCTTAAGGTCGCCGCAGAGCGCTACGCCGGTCCCGAACACCAGACCGCCATTACTCGCTTGCGCGGGCGACTCGCCCTTGCCGGCTCTGCCGGCGTCGCATCGGCGCTGAGCCCACTGGAGCGCGCGGAGCTCGAGCTTCTCGCCGCATCTCCGCAGGATTTCATTTCTTGCATTGCCCGCCGTGCGCAAAAGGCTTGAACGGCAGCGTCCCGCCCGCCGCAAATCTCTCGAAGCCTCTGGATGCCTCACGGGTCGGCTGTTGATGTGGTGGACGGCGCCGGGCGACCAATCGCCGTAAGGCGATCGCTGCGACGAATCACATACACCGGAACGCTTCGCAAAACGTCAGATTCGCCTCCTCCACCGCGCCGTCCAGACATCGCATGAAAGAGCACCGCGGGTGGCGGTTACCAGCCGGTCAAGCCGAACTCTTCGAGTCCCCTCGGCTTGCGCCACTCGGCGAGCAGCTGATGCAGCGCGGGAACAAACGCGCGCCATTGAACGTCCAGCTGCCGTACCTTGGCGAGGTAGGCCGTCTCGTCCTCGTCAGTTGAAGCTGCTACTGCGGCCACGTTCTTCTTGAAAAGGAAATGTGCCTGCTCAAACAGAGATGCGGCTGCACCAAATCCATTTCGTTTCAAGGCCTCACGAGCAGCAATCGAAATCTCTTCATCCTCGACATGTGCGAAGTAGTAGTCGAAGCCCCCCTGCCACGTCGCGAAGGCATCGAGATCGTGAAGAACCTGCATGTCGTCCATTACGTGGCATCCAATGGAATCGCTCAATGGGCGCAGCTGCGCTGCTTCTCAGTGGAACTCGCAAAAGCCCAACGAATGGCAGCTAGCAAGTAGCGTGATCAGGCTCGAAGCGCGCCATTAAGCGTGCCGACGCAGCTTTGGAGGTATTTCGCAATGCCCGCCGCATCGCGTTTTTCACTCAATTCTTTCCCCGCCGTCACGCCTTTGTTCCATATTTCGGTGACCTTGGTGCGATCGAATTTGACGGTGTACGCATTTGCCAAGGTGGGAATTGGCTGAATTGCCACCGGTTGGATGCCTCTATTTCTCAGCTCTTTATAGAGCGGCTCCAGCAAGCTCTGAGGTATTTGAGACTGGAACGCCGCGCATTCTATCAACTCGATCTGTGCAGCTTCTTTGGATTTGACGCATCCGCCCAATGCGCAGGTACAGATCATCACGGTGGCCAAGCGGCTTCTCCGAGACGTAGGCACCCATCTTCTCCCATGTTCGCCTTTGTTCAGTCCAACTCGGGCGAAAATCTTCCGGCCATCGTGGGATCAGAGCTGTCGCGTCTTATCCGTCTTGGTCTTCGACGCCAGGACTCGAAGAACGTCACCCGCGCGCAACTGCTGACCGTTGGGAAAGGTAGACATTGTCAGGCTCGAGGCGTGCGTCGCTCCGTCTACTGGAGAAACATAGGCAAACCGGATTTCGATCTTGTGGTTGATCGCATAGCCCTGCCACTTCGGGTGCGCCCGGGTCAACAACTCCGCCAGATCGCAACGAAGAAGGTTCGAGGTTGACGTCGTCTTTGTGAGAACGCCGCGCTCGACTTTCTCCATGTAGCATTGATCACTGACGTCGCTGATGCGCGCTTCAACGGGTTGATAATTCGTATTCTTGTCGTACTTATCGTAGACGGCGAAAGCGGCCACGGCCGCGGCGATCGTCCCGAAAACTACCAAGCGCATCCGGTGCTCCCATTTTTGTCAGCACTCTGGGCGCCCGCAATTAAGGGTAATTAAACGGCTTGGAACCGTTCTCCGCGACGGCAACTTTTTCCTAGCCAAAATGCTTCAGATTGGAACGAAATTTCTCGGGCGCATGCCATTGCAAGACGCACTGCCATCGCCCGATCGGTGCAGTCTAACTCGTCAGCACGGCGGCGCGCGCGACGACAGACCAACGGGTGATCTCGTTGCGGATGAACGCGGCAAACTCGTCCGGCCGCTATGGCCGTCGCTGCGTTTCTCAACGCGGTGCCGAACTGTCAGGCGATTGACCGCAGGTCAATAAAGCCTACGATTGCTGTAGTGTCGTAACTTTGCTCGCGCGAAGCATTTTTGCGAGCCCAAGCCCTATAGCTGAGAAGCCTTGGCGCCTGCACGCTTGGCCTCTTCGCGGTAGGCGCGGCGAAGGTTGGCCGCCGCCTGGTCGCGGCTGGACAATGGAAAGTCATCCGTCCGCGGCTCGACTCTGCGAACGCCTCTGAAGACCTGCGCGAGAAACCCGGGGCTTTTCTCCAATACGCTCACATCGAAGCTGTCTCCCTCAATGCTGGAGCGCGCGTGCTCGATCATGACGACACGCATCAGACTTACCGGATCATATTTGCTGTCGCCGGCCGCCACGAGTTGGCGCAGCAGCGCCGGGTCGCCCGGCACGAATGCGACGAGGAGCTTGCTGCGATCGGCGTCGATCGCGACCAACCGCTCCACGAAGCGTCCGACGGACTGGCCGCGCCAGATCACCCTGAGCGTGGCGTTGCTGTCGCCATCCCAGTCGAATTGGCCGCTCGCGCCCTGCTTGCGCAGAAACCACGGGAGGCCGAGCTGGCGCAGCTGTCCGCGAATCTCCTCGGCCGGCGCTCCGAACCGGACGACGCCGAACTGCGCCTCGGTCGTCGCCGCCTGTCCCGCCGCGATCTGCGCGGTGTCGCGACCGCGCTCCGGAGCCCGCGCGGAGAGCAGCGAAAATCCGGCGATGACAGCGAGGCCCGCCATGAACGCGCCGAAGCGCAGCCAGCTGAAGGGCGCAGAGGTCAGGGAGAACGGGCTGAAGATCAATTGAACCTCACCGGATCGTGGATGCTGAAACGCTCGCCGCTCATCATCAAGCGGTTGCGCTGGTTGTCGCACAGGCCTGCGGTGGTGCTGTCGCCGGGCAGCCAGTCGTCCCGGTTCCACTGCCTGCCGTAGCGGAACAGCCGCTCCTCCAGCATCGCGTTGATCGCCTCGACGAACGCCGGGCGCAGGGGCGCGTCGAGCGCCAGTCGGAAAACGGCCGAGCTGCGTCCTCCCCCGTCCTCCCGCGCCTCGAGATATTCGAATCGAGGCTGCCGGTCGCTGATGTCCAGCGCCACGCGCGTGGCGTGCTCGCCGTCGGGCGAGAGCGTCACGGTGTAGCGGATGCGCTCCTCACCCTCGCTGGTGATGCGCCAAGAGACGGACCGGTCATCGTGGGCGCTGACATGAGCGTGCACCAGCACGCCGCATTGCTGACTTTGCAGAAAGCGCGCCAAATCCCCATTGACCAGGCGTCGCATGGCCTCGCCCAACGGAAGCGGATATGAAGCGCGCAAGACTCTTGGCCGTATCGGCACGACGTTGTTCGGCGTGTTGAGATAGCGGAACCCGCCGGAGCCGGCGCCGACCGCATGTGTCTTGATCTCCTCGAGTTCGTCATCCGAAAGCATCGCCAGCTGGCTGTCCGTGAGCACGCGCCCGTCGGGCAGCACATTGATCCCAACGTTCTTGGCAGCGGCCACGAAGTCTTCCGTCATGGCGCAGGCTTCCGGCGACGGCTTGCCGCCCGTCAACGCCTTCCATTCGGCATTTCGGCAGGCGAGCGCCTTGTCGATCAGCGGCTTCGTCTTCGCGTCGGGCCGGTCCAGCGCATGACCCATGCGGCCGAGAAATCCGAGCAGGTCGCCGTGATGCATGATCGCCGCGGTCAAGAACGTCGCGAGCAGCGCCGCCGCCATATCCCAGCGCAATCCGAAGAGGCTGAGCTCGCCGTCCGCACCCACGCGCAGGAACGCCGCCGCGCCGCTTTGCTCGGGCGCGGCTCGAATCAGGGCGGTCCGGACGAGCTTGCGGAGCTGATTGGGGCCCAACGCCGCGCTCTCTGATGATATGGCGCCGGCTTCGCCCCGCCGTCGCTCGAGATCAGTGCGCGTGTCGCGCCGCGTTCGCGTATCCAACGCCATGGCCCCGGTCGCCGCCACGATCGCCTGGATCCGCTCGCCGATCGTCGGGTGGGTGGCGAGAGCGCCTTGCGCGGCGCCGTCGATCATCATCGCATCCTGCTCGGGCAAAAGGCCGACAATGGCGCCATTGCCCTGAATCTTCTGCAAGGCCGAGACGAGCGCCGACGGATTCTGCGTCAGCCTGACGGCCTCCGCGTCGGCGATGAACTCGCGCGCCGACGAAATCAGCAGGCGCGAGGCATAGCCAAGTCGTTTGAGAAATTGCGCCAGCAAAGCGACGCCGAGAAAGACCGGAAACAGGATCGGTGCCACCAGCACAATTGCGATCTGACGATAGCGCTTGGGTTTGAAAAGACTGAACCGATCCAACAGGCTCAAGCCGCGCATGAAGACGTTGGCGGCAGCAATGAGACGCGTGTCGCCGTTGCGAAAGTGGATCAGCTCATGCGCGATCACGGCGGACAGCTCGTCGTCATCCAACCCGTCGATCGCGCCGCGCGTGATAACTACGACGGAGTAATCGCGGCTGACGCCACAGGCGAAGGCGTTCATCGCCCGGCTTTCGATCACGCCAACGTAGGGCGTGCGGACGCCGATCGCGATGCCCAGCGGCTCTAGCAAGGCGCACAGGCGCGGTTCATCGGTATTGTCGACAAAGCGAAAGGCCAGATCCTGACGCACGCTGTTCACGTGCCGCCGCATCTGGACGAGGAAGTAGCAAGCCGCTGCCAGCGCCACGCCGGGCGCATAGCGGGTGGCGTAGCCGGACCAATCGTACCAGGGGGCGTGCGTCGGATCGAGGTAGAGGAGCGGCACGAACAGCACGACCATGGCCATGGGCTGGGAAAGCAGCGCGAAACCCAGGAGAAAGGCGGTGGAGCGCGCATCATTGTGCCGCACCCATCCGAACGGGCCATTGATCCGCATGAAATCTCGCTCAAATCACATTCGCGCCACCTTCGGGTCGGGCTCACTACTTGGGATGGCACGCACTTGGCGCGATGGCGGCGAGACGGCTCCTCGCCTTCCGGACGTCGCCATTCTTCCTCGCTCCATTCGCAATTTGAGCAATCAAGCTATCGTCGTCTCGGCGATGATTCGTTACCCGGCCATTTTCGTTGTCTGTCTTGGTAAGCGAATGGTGACCAGCGGCGAGCTGCTGGGGAACCATCCCGAGCTTGCACGTCCCGGACACCCGTCAGCGATGTTCTCGGACTAAACCTCGACCCAGGCATCCATCTTCTTGGGAGATCATGGAGCCCGGCAATGACGATCGATTCAAGACGACCGGGAGCCGCTATAAGCTTGCAGTGCGAAGCGGTCAGATCGCGCGGGTAATCCCGCCATCGACCACGATCGACTGGCCGGTGAGATAGCCCGCCTGCAGCGAGCACAGATAGGCGCAGAGACTGCCGATCTCCTCGGGTTTGCCGATCCGGCGCACCGGGACGGTCGCGGAAAACCGCCGGAATTGCTCGTCCACTGTTATGCCCAGGTCTTTTGCGCGCGCGGTATGAATGGCAATGAGGCGGTCCGTCATGATCGGGCCGGGAGCGATATTGTTGACGGTGATGCCGAACGGCGCGAGGTCCGATGCAATCGTTTTCGCCATGACCGTTACGCCGGCGCGCACCGCATCCGACACGACCAGATCGGTCATCGGCTCCTTCACGCCGTAGCCGGTAAGATTGATGATGCGGCCGCGGCCGGATGCCTTCAGCGCCGGCAATGCCGCGTGAATCAGGCGAACCGCACTCATCAAGGTGAGCTGATAGGCAATCTCCCACGCGTCATCAGGAGTCTTTTCGAACGGGCCGGTCGGTGGCCCCCCCGCGTTGGTCACGAGAATGTCGAGACCGTCGAGCGCCGCGATTGCCTCAGCGACGACGCGCTTGACTTCGGCCGCTCTCGACACGTCGGCGGCGGACCAGCCGACAGCGCGAATTTCCGCGGCGGCCCGCCTGATCTGTTCTGCGTCGCGTGAGCACACGAATACGCGTGCACCCTCGTCCGCCAGGGATTTTGCACAGGCTTTGCCGAGACCTTTACTCGCACCCGCAACGAAGGCCCTGCAATCCTTCAAGCCAAGATCCATTCCAGAATCTCAGTTTTGCTTTTTCTCAGCGCGCTCTCCAGACTGTGCGACCGCGCACAGCATAAGGAAGGACGCTGCGCGGGAAAACAAGCATTGAACACAAACCGTCTCCGGTCCTACCATGCATGAGATGAAGCTTGATCCAGGGAAGCGCCGCAGGGCAGCAAAAGTCATAGCAAGCGAACGGTCCAATGCCAATCAAATCCAGATATCTGTTTGTCGTCTCCATGGATGTAGATCCGGATAAGGAGGCGCTCTTCAACGAGGTCTACGACACCGAGCATGTGCCCAATCTCTTGCGGGTGCCCGGCGTGCATGCGGCATCGCGCATGCAAGGCGAACCGTTTGTCCTGAGCATCGGCGGCGAGGAAAAACGCGTTGCACCAGACGGCCCACGGTACAGCGCGCTCTATGAGATCGACGGTCCTGCTGTCCTGGTGAGCCGGGAATGGGCGAAAGCATCCGAAGCGGGGCGCTGGCCCGGCGAGGTAAGGCCATTCACCCGCAATCGGCGGCACGCGCTTTACAAATTACGTTAGCCGCCGTCGGGCTACGTTCGAGTTCGCGTTTCCGGCATGGCAGGGCGCTTTTCGGGTCATCAGGCCGAAGCTATAGTATGTCGCAAAGATCTGAGCGATCACCTCGAGCCTCGGGAGGAAAGCAAAATGTCGATGACTCGCCGTCAAGCGCTCGCGTCCGCCGGCGCGGCTGCCATTGCGGCGGGCTTGAGCAAGCCCGCGATCGCCGCGAAGCCGCCGATCCTGATCGGCTATCTGCCCGCCCTTACCGGTCCCTCATCGTCCACCGGGGTCGGCATCAATCGCGGAACCCAATTGGCGGTGCAGGAGATCAACGCGGCCGGTGGCGTTGACGGGCGGCAGATCGAGCTGATCACCCGCGATACCCAGAGCGATCCGACCAAGGCCGTGAATGCCGCGGCGGAGCTCACGCACGGGCAGAAGGTAAGCGTGGTTCTCGGCCCGCTGAATTCCGGCGAGTCGCTCGCGGTCGTGCCGCTGCTTGCGCGCACGAACACGCCGCAGGTGCATCCCTGCTGGGTCGACAGCCTGGCCGATCCGAAGAAATATCCGATGTGCTTCCGCAATGGGCCCACCAACCAGCAGATCGGCGCCGCCGCGAACCGCTATGTGGTAGAAGTGCTCAAGCGCAACAAGGTCGCGGTGATCAGCGATACCACCGGATATGGCACCGCTTCGGTCAAAACCTATGTGCCGATGCTCAAGGCGAAGGGCGCCGACGTCGTCTATGAGGGCAACGTCGATGCCGCCAACCCAGACCTCAAGCCCGAGCTTCTGCGCATGCGCTCCGCCGGAGCGGAAGCGATCATGCCCTGGAGCGTGAATGCCGGGTTCCTCTCACGCATCATCAACACGCGCGGGCAGATGCAATGGGATGTGCCGATTGTCGGCCAGACCACGCTCGGCTCCGGCCAGACCAAGGCCTTGCTGGATAAGCCGGAATACTGGGAGAAAGTCTACCCCAACAATTTCCGCCCGGTCTGCTACGCCGCGAACGGCAAGCTTCCGGATCGCACCAACGCCTTCCTCGACCGCATCAGGAGCGCCAAGATCGACATGACCGACACGCTGCTGTGGTGGATTGCGCTCGGCTACGACAGTCCATGGATGATCGCCGAGACGATGAAGAGCGCCGGCACCGAGCCTGAGCAGGTCGTCGGCTATCTCAACAAGCTCAAGGGATACCCGGGCGTCTATGGCGACATCTCCTTCACACCCGACGAGCACAACGGCTACCCGGACGATGAAATAGTGATGGTCGAGGCCAACTCGCTCAAGGACGGCGCATTCAACCTGGCTCCCGGCTACGGCGTTTGAGCTGGTGGTCGAATCGATCGTCTCGACCGGGCTGGCGATCGGCTGCATCTACGCGCTGATCGGCATCACTTATAATGTGATGTTCTCCGCCTCGCGGGTGTTCAGCTTCACCGCGGGCACGCTCGGCATGCTCGGCGGCGTGCTGGGCTCGCTGTTCATCGCCCGCATGGGCATGCCGGTGGCAGTCGGCTTCCTGCTTGCGCTCGCCGGCGGCGCGGTGCTCGGAATTGTCACCGAGATCGTCGCCGTGCGGCCAGTGCTCAAGAGCCTGGACCAGCATCTTTACGTGCTCTCCACGCTGGCGCTGGCGCTGATGATCCAGCAGTTCACCGCGATCGAATGGAGCACGGAGCCGCAGCCGTTTCCGCGGCTCTTCGATATTGCCCGCGGCGGATTTGATCAGCAGTACTGGCTGCCGATGCTGGCCTGCGCGGTCGTGATTGTCGGCCTCGAGCTGCTCTATCGCCATACCCTCATCGGCCGCGCCTTTTTGGCGATCGCCGAGGACACCTATGCGGCGCGCGCGCTCGGCCTGCCGGAACGCGGCTTGCGCCTGGCGAGCTTTGCACTCGCCGGCGTAATCGGCGCGCTCGCGGGTTTTGCCGGCGGCGAGATGCTGCTTGCCTTCTTTGCCAACGCGCCGATGCTGACCTTCTATGGCTTCGTTCCGGTCGCGCTCGGCGGGATGGGCAACAACCGTGGCGCCGTGGTCGCCGGTCTCCTGCTCGGGCTGTTTCAGCAAGCCGCAAACTTTCTGGTGGGCGGTATCTTCGCATCGGTCGCGGTATTCACGGTGTTCATCATCGTCCTGATGGCGTGCCCCGAGGGCCTCGCCGGCGCGGCGCTGCAACGCCGGGTATGATGGATACGCCGGCGGCACGCTTAAGCCCGGGCCGCGCGGATGTGCAAGCTTCAACAAGCACGATCGGCGCCGCGTTGCCTTTCCTGGCGCTGCTGCTCCTCGGCGTCACGTTCCCGCTGTTCGGCGGCGGTTACTGGGGCGTGATCGCGACCCGCGCCTGCGTCTATTGGGTGCTGGTGTCCGGTCTGAACCTGGTCGTGGGGTTCGCCGGCCAGATCGCCATCGGCTGGGTGGCGTTGCTCACGCTCGGAGCCTACACCACCAGCGTGCTCGCGGCCGGCAATGTCATGCCGGAGCTCCCGCCCTATCTGGCCCTGGCAATCGCGGCCGTGGCCGGCGCCGCATTCGGGTTGATCATCGGCTTGCCGGCGCTGCGGCTGCGCACCTTCTATTTCGCGATCACGACGGTCGGCTTCGCCACCATCGTGACCCAGGTGGCGTTGGCGTGGCAGAGCGTTACCGGCGGCGGAGTGGGTGTTCCCGGACCGATCTTCCCGGAGCCATTCTCGTCGCAGTGGGGCTTCTATTATTTCTGCTTCAGTCTCGCGGTGATTTGCACATGGATGACGGCGAACGTCGCAGCGAGCCGCTTCGGGCGCGCGCTCACCGCGATTCGCGATGCGGAGGTCGCGGCCGAAGCGTGCGGCATCGCAAAACCCGCCCTGTTGGCGACGGTATTCCTTTTCAGCGGCGCCGTTGCCGCAATGGCCGGCGGACTATTCGCGGCATTGCAATCCTACATTACGCCGGACGCGTTCACGCTCGACCTGTCGATCCTGTTCTTCATCGCCATCCTCATCGGCGGACGCGGTTCCATTCTCGGGCCGCTCCTTGCCACGATTCTTTTGACGGCGCTGCCCGAATTCGCCGCGCCGCTGGTCGCATGGTCCACGTTCCTCTACGCGGCGCTGTTGCTCGTCATCGTGCTTGCAGCCCCGGGCGGAATTG
>Ga0306924_10002647_pt1 | contig 16939 bp, 30 predicted proteins | sample sta12Can44000111_FD_203756 | JGI IMG/M metagenome (GOLD analysis project Ga0306924, IMG submission 203756) | Lab enrichment of tropical soil microbial communities from Luquillo Experimental Forest, Puerto Rico - statanox.12C.anox.44.000.111 (v2)... | ecosystem: Environmental > Terrestrial >... | reverse complement strand
ACCATCCGGGCCATAGGCAGTCCCTTCGCGGCCAGCGGCGCCGCGACAAAGATTGCGCAGAGCTGAAGGGCCAGCAGGACGGTAAGGCTCGGATCGCTGATTTGATCCTGCCAAGCAGGAATCGATCTCCGCCTGTTATCCATGACGATCGAAGGGCGTTTACCTCTATTCATGGGGTAATGGGCTGCCTCGTACTCCCGGATTGAGCCCTCGACCGCATTTCAAACCACCTGGCCCCCGCACCCGTTCGATGTTGCCGTCCGATATCACCCCGTACCTCCCTCCTCACGCAGAATGCGCCCGTTCGCCGGAATTTGTTCGCTGAGCTCGCCGCGGCAGCACCCGAGCAGCGGCAGCTTCGGCACCCCGGGGTGGTGACCGAAACGGCGGCAGAAACTTCCACAGCTGCTCCGGCAGCGGGTCCCGACGCCGCCGCTGCACCCGCTGCTGCAAAGGAAGAGCAGGCTCTTCAGGTCTTTTGCGCACGGCGTTTTGCCGGCCGGCCGCTGCACTCGGACCTCGCCGCTTGGTCTTCGACCGCGATCGCGATCCGGTAGCCCAATGCGCCGAGCGCGTTGGCCAGACGGACAAGCTTTGTCGAATGCCGCGGGTCAACGAGCCGCTCCGCCTGGTGCCAGTCGGCAAAACCCATGCGCTCGGCGAGGTCCGCCACCGTCATGTCGCGCTGATAGAGCGCCATGTGGAGTGCCGCCTTCAGCGCGATCGTCGGATCCGGCGACACCAGATGTTGCCCGGGCTGCGGCAGGCTCGGCCGGGGGATTTCCTCGCCATGGGTGATCCGGGTGGCGAGCGCCTCGCTGAGGCAGTCGGTAGCCTCGCGCAGCGCTTCGGCTTCATCGGCACCGTCGGTCACCGCTCCCGGCAAATCCGGGAAAGTCACCACCGGCCGCCCATCCTCGTCGGGCTCCAAGATGGCGGGGTAGGTGAATGTCGTCCGCACCATAAGGGAGCCTCTCCTACTCGCTCAGATCACCCGCCCCGAGCCCGAGGTCGACGAGCATCCGCCGCAACAGCCCGCGGCCGAGTTCGGTGCGCGGATCCTTCAGCGTCGTCCTGCGGGCGCCGTAGTAGAGCGTCCCGTGACTGCCCTTGCCGCGCGCCGCATCGTAATGCACGGCAACTCCGCGCCGGCGCCCGAGCCGCCGGATCCGGCGCAGAAACTCGTTCCCGGTCATCCACCCGTCAACGTAGGATATTTTCGTCCGATGAGCAAGGAGGCCCCCGCCATGCAGCTCGACCTCACCGACGACGAGCTCGCCGCGCTCACCCGCCTCCTCAAGCGCACCCTCGATACCGACCGCTTTCCACTGTCGCCGCGTCTCTACCCGCTCAGGGCGATCTTGGAGAAGATCGAACCGCCGCCACCGCGTGAGCCTCGGCCGCCGCCCAAGGTCTACACCCCGCCGCGCGCCTCGGCCCACCAGCGACGCCGGTGAAGCCCTACCGAGGCCCGCCGATGACGCTGGGAGCGGCCGCGAACCAGCTCGACCGGATTTTGCCCGCCGGGCTCGACGGTAAGCCACAACCGGACCCCGTTGCTGATCCTGCGCGTCGTAGCCGGCAAGCTGATGGTCCCGCCGAGGGCCGTAGAAAGAGCTGCCCAGAACTACCGCCAGAGCCCGCTGGGACCGCCGGGCCGGCAGGGGTCAGGACGGAGGGAAAATAAGGGTCAGCAGGTGTTGTATGGCCCGCAATAATAAGGCGGCGGGTAATAGCTCGGTGCGGCCGCGGCGCTGCCAACCGCAGCGCCGACCAGGGCACCGGCCGCCACACCGGCAGCGACCCCACCGCCACCATAATAACCACCCCCATAATAGCCGCCCCGATAGCCGCCGCCATAATAGCCGCCGCTGTAACCGGGACCGCGCACCGCGACGTTGCCAGCGGGGCCGCGCACCGCCGCACCGCCATAAGGGCCGCGCGCTGCGGCACCGCCGTAAGGGCCGCGCACCGCTGCACCACCCATGGGCCCGCGGTAGGCCGCACCGCCCCTGGGTCCGCTCACAGCCCCCCAGCCAAAAGCGGCAGACCCGGCCGATGCGACTAACAAAACGCTGACACAGACAAGGCCTAAGTATTTCATTTGGCGCCCCCCAGCAGCGCTCCCCTTGGCCGCTCTGAGTGCGGCGGATGGCTCAGTTTACATCTTCATTCGGGCACGGCAAGCGACCCCGAAGGCGGTCTGGCGCGGCATCGGCCGACCCAATGACCCCTCCCTTGCCGGCCGAGCCCTGTTTTTCCCCGAACCAGGCTCGCCGCTGCGGCGGTCATTTGTCAGTCGCAATACAGCGGTAGCTGACCACCGCCGGCAGTCGAACCGCTGGTAGTCCTCGGCCAGCACCCGGCATTCCGCCATCGTGGCGTGGTAGCTCAATGGCGCGCAGCCGTTCTGGGTGCGGGTGGCGTAACACTGCACCAGCGCGATCGCCGCCAGGACGACGTCCCGATATCCGCGCCCCGCCAGAAGTGTCATCCGCGGAACCACCTCCGCCACCACGGGCGGGCGCGCAGCCCAGTTACGATAGCCCGGAGAGCGGCAGCCTCACCGGCGGCGATGCGCTCGGCCGTGACGGCATCGGCAAGGTCAGTGTGGAGCTGGTCGACGCGTTGCTGTAACTCGTCGATCCGCTTGCGGCCGGCCTCGACCTGGCGCCTCTCTTCCATGAGCGCGGCCTGGAGCTCGTCGGCGCGGCGCTCGCTCTGCTCGGCGCGTTCACGCTCGGCCCGTCGATGCGCCGATTCTTCCCGCTGATCAGCCTTTGCTAACTGCTCCCGCAGCGCGGCAATCGCGTTCTCCAATGCCTCAATTGTCCGCCAGTTGTCCGGGGCGGATGTCCGATCGGACGTCCGCGGATGTCCGCGACGAACAACTTGTTTGTCCGTACTTGTCTCCCCACGAAACAAATCCTTGCGTTGTTGGCGATCATGCGCCGCGGGCAGCGGGACAAGGATGCGGACAACGCCGTCATTTCCGGTTTGACGCGGCCAGTTTTTGCGGCGGACAAGGCGCATCGCGGACGCTACGGATATCCGCCGGATGTCCGCCAGCTCCGCATAGGTCATGCGGCGCGCGCCGTCGCCGACCGCGAGGCTGATGTCAGATGCCATGCCATAGGCCCCCTTCCCGGCCGTTCCTCGATCGAGAGGAACCGGCCTCGACTGGTCCGGCGGCCGGGGGAAAGCCGCCGGTCGCTGCCGTACACGCCCGTCGCGAGCCAGGGGGGAACACGAGCCCGCGGGGAATGCCGCAGCACCGCCGGCTTTAGCACATCACCAGAGCGAGCGCAGCATCGCCTTCCCTCGGGGGCTTGGTGTGCCGTCACCGCTGAGCGGATCGCCACCGGCGAGGCCGTGGCGCTGCGGGCTATCGTGACCGGGCTGCACGCGCCCGCCCGTGGTGGCGACGGTAGCTCAGGTAATGCGGGGCCGGGAGCGGGGCCTGCCCACCCACCGCACGGTGAAGCCGCCGCCCTCGGCAGTGACGGCGACCCAAAAGCCGCGCGTGCGGCGCGGCGACCGGGCGTTGCGGGCGTTGGTGGCGCGTCTCGCTTGGGCAAGGGTGTCGTAAAGCTTCGAGGAATGTGCTGCGGTTGCCATGCCGGCGAGGTGGGCGCCGCCGTGCTGCCCCGCTTGATAATCCGGGCCAAAAACTTGATAGCCGCAGCCAATCGCAACCGTCGCCCGTAGTGGCGCCGCTGGTTCAGGTGAGCGCGTCTCAACACGGTCACTCATGCTTGAACCCGCTGATCACCCAGGATGCGGCGAACCCCAACGCCAGCAAAAGCAGGGCACCGGCGACGATCCATCCCGCGCGTGTTGCGTCGCACCGCCCCAAACATTCCTGCCCGCCACAATCCTCAAGCTCGGCCAAGCAGCGTTGATAACCGGAGATCAGGCCGGCTATGGCCCCCGTTGCCGAGCCGACAATCCACAACCGAAGGAGCCCACGGAGAAGATTCACCGGGATCTCCCTGCAAGAAATGTGCTGCGGCTACCCATGCCCGAGAGGCGGGGTGGATTCAGCCTGGCGCGAACTCGCAATTATTTGGCCGGGATTATCAAGCGGGCGCCCCCGGCCGCGAATACCTCTGAGCCACCCGGCGCGGAATGTGTCCGCAGGGCGAGGAGCGGCGTCCCGTCTGGACCAAGGCGCGATCGAGGGCTCCGGCGGTCGGGTTAAGACATAGAATACGTCCCGCAACGAACGGGACGCGGACGTGGAGAACGTTGATGCCGCAAGGAGAGCGGGGACCGCAGCAGCGGCTGCGCCAGCGGGCGGGCGTTGCCAAGCCGGCGATGTCCGGGAGGTGCTGGGCGCAGGTGCTCGTTTATATCGGGCCGAATTTCTCGCCCTACGCAAATTGCAGCAACGAGCGCCGTTACGGCTATCTAACGTGTCGGATGCACCCCGCGCGCGAGCTGCTGGAGAAGCTGCGTGCGGCGACGAAACGGTTGCGTAACTGCCCGTCTCCGGCTTCAGACGCTGCCGAGTCGAATCTCAAGATCGTGAATCCAGCGGTCCCAGTCGGGCTTGGTGGCCGTTCCGGCGTCCATCCGAGCGACGATCGCCGCGCGCTCGGCGTTCGATAAGAGCGCTCCACCGGCATCGACACCGCGACCGGCGCGCCGGTCAGGATCGAGGCTCCTCGCCCGCCTAGCAGACCGCACGGCGTTCGTGATGCGGCTCCGCGCCGAAAACCGATCGCCGTGGTTTCCGGGCGATCATCTCGCACCTCCCGTCGCACGGACGTTTAATCCTGGCCGGTCGTGCCTCAGGAAATGCTCAAGCATATAGACGACCGCCGCAGAGCGGCTTGGAGGCACCCGCTGCCGGTCGCGCCACGCGTCGATCTTTTCGATCAGCTGCGGCTCAACCCGGACGTCAATATTTGCGGTTTTTCGGTTCATGCTAAGGGATCCAATAGGAAAGGGGCGGAGATTCAACTGGCTTCTCGGATCCGGCCGATGCGCGGCGAGTCACGCCGCTACGGGCTGAACGGTCCTAAGTGCAGTGCTGCCGATCCGCGTGATCGCTGCTGGCTGAGGTATTGCTGTCACCGACCACACCAGGGCGGCAATCCAGCCGACGATGGTCCAGCCGCCAGCAAAGTTCATAAGGCCGATCCATGGGCAACGGTGATGGCCTCGGACCATGGCAATGATTAACGGCGTCAGGTAGATGCCGAACATCAAGCCCAACACGACCCAGAAGCCGATCAAATTGCGGATGCCATCGATAAAGCTTCCCATCGTCTTCTCTCCGTCGAAGCGCGGGAGAGTTCCCGTCGCATGTCGGAGAGGTGGGGCATTGTAGGGCGCGCCCGCTTGATAATCCGCGCCAAATAATTGCGAATTTTGACCAAAGCGCCTGGAGCGGGTTGACTGATGAGGGATCAGCCGTCGATCGATAAGCGGGCCTCAAGATCGCGTCTCCAGGCGGCCCAATCGGTCGAGCCGGATTTTCCGACTTACACCAGATCCGGCGACCGGGCTCGCGGTCGAGCGGGTCGAGAAACTGATATGCGTTGCTGGTGCGAATCACCTGCCATACGCTGCCCCAGGCGCCGAACAGATCCTGCTCGCGACGGCGGATGCGGGTCAGCCGGTGCACCCAGGTCAGCAGGCCGGCGTCCTCCATCGCCCTGATCGCCACGCAGACCGAGTCGCGGTGACACTTCGCGGCAGCGGCGATCTTCTCGTAGGAGGGGAAGCACCTTCCGCCGCCATCGGCATCGTGGAAGCGCCACAGCAGCGCCCGCAGCACCCTGAGCGTCGCCCAGGTAAGCGGCCCCTGGTGCTGGCGGGGCTGGCGATTCGCCGAATTGAAGGCCGCCGCCGCGGCCCAGAGGCGGGCTTTGGCGTTGCCGTCAAGACGATGCGACGGCACCGGTCCAAAGATCTTCTCCCGGCGCGGCCGCAGGGAACGCGGCAAAACAAGCTGCATGCGGGCTCCAATGCCCGCGTCGGGCACAGACCTTCCCTGTCAGCGGAAAATCACCGCTTGACTGCCGGATGCTATCTCGGGAAGCTGATGTTGCTCAGACATTCAGTTTCCCGGTTCGACCGGATGCAAGGCCCGCCCCTCGGCGGGCTTTGTTGTTTCTGGGCTATCGGCTCCAGATACGTTGACGACAATCGGTCAGCTTGCCGGCATTGACCGCTGCGTCACTGCGCTTCCCACAACGCCGCAGAAACCCTGGCGGTCTGCGTGCCCAAATCCGTCAACGTGACGGATTTACCGGCGAATCAACTTCATCCCTCATTACAAGGGTTCAGCTCGCCCGCGGCCGGCGCCGGGCCGTCATCCTGCAATATGCCATGAAGGCCGCGCTGCCGCTCGCCGCCTCACTCGATGACCTCGTCGGCGCGCGCCAGGATCGAGGGCGTGATCGTCAGCCCGAGTGCGGCCGCTGTCTTCAGGTTGACAGCAAATTGGTAATGGGTCGGCTGTTCGATCGGCAGATCGCCTGGTGCGGCGCCGTGGAAAATCTCCGCGACGTAATGCGCCATTCGGCGCCGCAGCTCGGGACGGTCCGGGCCATAGCCCAGCAGACAGCCGGAATGCGCCGTCTCGGCGAATTCGCAGACCGTCGGCAGCCCCGCCTCCAGCGCGAGCCCGGCCAGAAGCGGGGCGTCGCGGTAGAAATAGGGAGTGGCAGTCATCGCCAAAGCCTCCGCCCCGACCGAGCGCATTGCAGTGAAGACTGCTGGATAGTCGTCCGGTCCATCGGCCTCGAACACGAACAACTCGGCTCCCGTGCTGGCGGCCACTTCCCGCATTGCTCGCTCGGTTCCGGCGAGAGCTGAGCGCGATACCAGCGCTGCCACACGCTTCGCTGTCGGTACCGCCTGACGGAGAAGATCCAGGCGCTTGGCATCCAGTTCAACCCCTAAGACGACAACGCCGGTCACATGGCCGCCGGGTCGCGCGACGCTCGCGGCCAAACCCAGCGTGACCGGGTCGGGGCCGAACATGACGATTGGAATCGTCGTGCTCGCCTTGTGCGCGGCGAGGATCGCATCGGTGCCGAACGCGATGATCGCGTCGGGACGGGAAAGGATCAGGTCCTGGGCCAAGCCTGGCATTGCCGCAGAGTCGCCGACGCGCTGGTCGATGACGAGATTGGTGCCCTCCTGGAAGCCCAGCTTAGCTAGTTCGGGCACGATGGTGGTTAGAGTGATCTCCGCCGATGCGGCGGTCGGCTCCAAATCGCCCAACCGATAACTCTTCTCAGCCGCCCTCGCCCCGTAATTCGCCAACACGAGGACAAGAGCCAACACGAGGACAAGAAATGCGAGCGATAACCGCCTCACTCGATGACCTCGTCGGCCATGTCGAGCATGCCTGCAGGCACAGTGAGGCCGAGCGCCTTCGCGGTCTTGAGATTGATGATCAGCGAGTATTTCGTCGGCTGCTGAACCGGCAGATCGGCTGGACTGGCGCCCTTCAGGATGCGGTCGATGTACGATGCCGCCTGCGCGTATACGCCGACTATGTCGAAAAAGTAGGACATCAGGGCGCCACTCCTTGGGAAAACCTCGCTGGAGCCGAACAGCGGCAAACCGTACCGTGCGGCGGCGGCGATGATCACATCGCGATGCGTGACGATAAAGCTGTCCGGCAAACAGATCAGGCCGCCTCCCGGTTCGCGCGCCTCGGCGGCGATGGTTTCCTCGATCCCCGCGTCGTCGTGCACCGGAGTAAGCCTCACCGTCATTCCGACGGACGGGGCGGCGGCCTCGATCGCGCTGTTGAACAATCTGGAAGCGGTGGTGTCCGGGTTGAAAATGACGGCGACCCGCGTAACCTTCGGCGCAACCTCCTTGAGCAGCTGAAGCCATTTCCCCATCACCGGCGGATCGTAAGCGCTGAAGCCCGTGATGCTGCCGCCGGGCCGCGCGAGGCTCTGGACAAAGCCCAGCCCGACGGGATCGATCACCAATACAAAAACGATCGGTATCGTGCGCGTTTGCTGGCGGACCGCTGCGACCGCCTGCGGAGTGCTCGCGAGAATGGCGTCCGGTGACAAGCCGACCAGCTCTGCCGCATAGGTCTTGAAGAGGGCCGGATCGCCCGCGGCAAAGCGGTAGTCGACCCGGATGTTCTTACCTTCGACCCATCCGAAGCGTCCCAGCGCCTCGGCAAAGGCCGTCACAATCGTCTGGCTCAATGGATCGTTCTCGGGGAAAGTTATCAATACGCCGACACGGCGCATCCGCTCCAGCTGCTGTGTGTACGCGGCGAGCGGCCACAACGCCGCGCCGCCAAGAACGGTGATGAACTCCCGTCTTCTCACTCGATGACCTCGTCGGCGCGGGCCAAGATCACGGGCGGGATCGTCAGCCCGAGCGCCTCGGCGGTCTTGAGATTAACCACCAGCTCGAACCTCGTCGGTTGCTGGACCGGCAGATCGGCCGGCTTGGCGCCCTTCAGGATCTTGTCGACGTAATCCGCCGCGATCCGGAACATGTCCGAGATGTCCGGCCCATAGCTCATCAGTAAACCGGCTTCGGCATGTCGGCGTAGATTGCCGATCGACGGCAGACGGTGCCGCAACGCCGCCTCGACGATACCGGGCCCTCCTAACGCCGAACTCGTCATCATCAGCGCCTCGCCGCGGGCGCCATCGGTGCCGGCCAAGGCTTCCTCGTAGTCATAGGGAGGGCTGTGTCGCTCGATTGCTTGGAGCGGGATGCCGAGGCCTGATGCGGCGCTCGTCACCGCGTCTCGCTGATCCAGTGAGGCCACGTCATAAAAGAGAATGATCCGCGCGATGTGAGGGACCGCTTGCATCAGCAGATCCAGTCGCTTCGCGATCAGCTCCGGTTGTTCAAAGACCACCCCGGTCAGGCTGCCGCCCGGATGGGAAAGGCTGGCGATGTAGCCTTTTGCCAGCGGGTCGAAATCGACTGCCCTGAACACGACCGGGGTGGACCGGGCCGCCGTAGCCGTGATTGCGGCCTTTAATACATCTTGGCCGCCGGTCACGATTACATCGATGCCGCGGCGAGCAAACTCGCCCACCGCCGCCGCTAAGCGGTCCGTGTCAGTGTCCCGGACGAACTCGATCGTCAGATTGCGACCTTCGACATAGCCGAGCTCGCGCAACCGCTCTTCAAAGGCGGCGTGCTCGGGGTTCGAGCGTGGGGTTCCGGCAACGATACCGATATGGAAGACGCGGGCCGGCACCTCGTCCGCATTCGCGGCCGCCGCGGCAAGGCTGATCAGAAGAGCCACGCGAAACAGCCAGCGGGTGGTCACTCGATGACCTCGTCGGCGCGGGCGAGGATCGAGGGCGGCACGGTCAGGCCGAGCGCTTTCGCCGTGTTGAGGTTGACGACCAGCTCGAAGGTGGTCGGCTGCTGAACCGGGAGGTCGGCGGGCTTGGTGCCCTTGAGGATTCTTCCGACGTAGGTGCCGACCTGGCGAAGAGCCGCCCCCCGGCTCGCTCCATAGCTGATCAGACCACCGGCCGCGGCGAATTCACGCCGCGGAAAGATCGCCGGAACGGCATGGTGTGAGGCCAGCGCCACGAGCTGGTCGAGCCGGCTGGTGAAGAACGGGTCCGTGCCGACGACGAGCGCGCCGGCTTGGTGTTGGACGAGGGAGGCGAAAGCGGCGACGATCTCGCTTTCGCTGCTCGCCTTCAGGATTTGGAGCTGCACTCCTTTCGCCCGCGCCGCTTCCCGCACGTCTCGGATCTGGGGTGCGGCATTTGCATTGTTCGGGTTCACGAGCAGGGCGATCACTCTAGCCTGGGGAACCAGCTCGGAAAGCAGCTCGAGCCGTTTGGGCATCAGCTCGACTACGAGGCCGGCTACGCCGGTGAGGTTGCCGCCGGGCCGGGCGAGACTGGCGACTATCCCGTCCCCGATCGGGTCGGTGCCGACCCCGAAGACAATCGGGATCGTCGAGGTTGCGCTTCTCGCCGCCCGTGTCGCAGGGACGCCGCTCGCCACGATCACGTCGACCTGCCGGCCGACTAGGTCGGCGGCCAATGCGGGCAGCCGATCATAGAGGCCCTCGGCCCAGCGGTATTCGATCGCCAGATTTTGTCCCTCGACGTACCCGGCTTCGCTTAGTCCCCGGTGGAACGCGGCCATATTCGCCTCATTCGGGTCGGGCCAACCGCTGCCGAGGAAGCCGATTACCGGCATCGCCTTCTGCTGCAGAAGTACGAAGTCGCGGCGCTTCACTCGCTCACCTCGTTTCCGCTCCGAGCGGCAATTCGCTCTGCCGCTGGTTGCGCCGGGCGGGTGACTCGCAAGGATGACATCGGTCTGCAAGCGTAGCTGGTCCGGCCAGGAAGCGGGTGCGCTGGGCTTACCAAGGATCAGCACGGTGGCGCCAGCCGCTCGGTGACTGAAGGCTTCACCCTCCGGACGAGAATTGAAATTTCTTCAGGTTTTAGATAGGCTTGAAAGTGCCTCGCCCGGCTTGGCAAAGGCGAGACGGCGAGTGCCCGGCAAGGCCCCGCCGCCTCTAACCACCAATCGAGAGATGAGCTCGACCAATGGCTACCAGACAACTACGACCATCCCCCGAACCGCTTCAACCGCACGCCTACGGCTACTGCCGCGTTTCGACCGATCAGCAGCGCAAGATCGAAGGGCGCTGCTTGGAGAACGGCGGGCACCTCCAAGAGCCGCGAGCGGTCGCGGAGTAAACGCCGATGACCGCCAACGACGCCAGCGAGATCGCCCTCAAATGGGCGACCCGGCTGGGCATCGGGTTCCATCCCGACTCCTACGGCGGAGACTACGAGCCGCCGCTCTCTCCCGAGGAGGTCGACGATTACGAGGGCGACATGGGGAGGCTGTTCTCCCTGTGCGGCGAGGACATCGATCCCTGCGAGGTCTGCCTCGACGCCATGCGACGGGCGGGCTTGCCGGTGGACGGCACCGAGCCACCTCAGCGCCGGTGAGCGACGACCGGGAAGACCGACTCGGGCGGATCGAGGCGGCGATTGCCGCGCTGACGGCAAAGATCGCGGCGGTGACGCGCCCACTGCGGCTGGCGGGTGGGCGCTCCTCGACGCTCTACTGCTCGTTCTGCGGCAAGAGTCAACACAAGGTCGACAAGCTGGTCGCCGGGCCGTCGATCTTCATTTGCAACGAATGTACCGACCTCTGTCACGGGATCGTCCATAAGGACGAGCCGTCATGAGCGTCAAAGCGGGTCTGCTCCTCGTCCTGGCGCTCGTGGCGGTGCCAGTGCCGGCACCGCAGGCCAACGAAAATCAACGTCCCTTTTCCTGCCGTCTCCTGACCGACGAGCAGAAGAAAAGCGCCTCCAGGAGTTGCGACCAGCGGACGATCGAGCGGCTCTGGCGCGAGCCAGCGCGACGGCGGGTCGGCCGCGAAGGGCGAGCACAACCTCGTGGCTGTCGATGTCACCGCATGAGGACACTAGCCGCACTGCGGCAACGCGAGCAGCGGCGGCTCCGGATCCGCTACCCGAGCAGCTGCTGAAATACCTCCGCATCCGACCGCGGCCGGTAACTGACCCATGCACCTCGACCTCACCGATGAAGAAACCGCGGCACTCCTGAGCCTGCTGTTGGAAGTGATCGTCCGCAACGACCGCCACCCGCACGTGCCGCGCATTGAGGTATTGAGGGCGATCTTCGCCGAGCTGCGGGGCGGAGACGCACCGATCATTACCAAGCCTAACCCGCCCGCCTAGACCGACAATGAACCTCGATCTCGACGACGACGAAGCCCGGGCGCTCCTCAACCTGCTCATCGACGTGATCGAGGCCGACCGCTATCCGAACTCGCCGCGCATCCGGCTGTTGCGCGAGATCCTCGGCAAGCGCGGCGAGGTCGGCGGGCTGTCGCGGGAACTCGCGGCACGGCTGCGCAGGTATGGACCGCCGCCTCCCGCCCGATTGCCGACACCGGAGGAGCGCGACCCCTCCCGGCGACCACGGCAGGGGCGGCGAACCCGGTAAAATCACCCCCGCCCGTGGCCCGGGAGTGGCCGTCTCGGAAATTTTCAGGGGTGGGGGGTTTCTGGGGAGGAACGAATGAGGGTCTGGGATGATGAAGTCAGCCGTGCACTAAAGCGCTTCGTCAGCACGGAACTGCGCGCCGGGCGTCCGGTCAGCGTTACACGAGCAGCGCGCTGGCTGCGCCGTCTCCATCCTGACAGCAACGACGAGGAGGCCCGCGAGTTGGCCCGTGCAGTCTTGCGGGAGACGGAGAGAGCGCCGCGCAATCGGCCGCGCTGAGGGGTGTGAGCCCAGGATCGAGCCGACGCCCTGGCGGGCCTCGGCGGTACCCGGCGCCGCGCCTTGCCACCAGCTTTGCAAAGACCTTAACACGGATACGTCATCGCTCCGCAAGGCTGCTACATCGGCGGCTTGATGCCATCCTTTTCGAGATACATGAACGTCGCCGTCACGATGCCGTCCGCGCCCTTGGGGCCGGCGAGAAAGACCGCCAGCCCCGATTTTAGCAGACCCTTATCGGCGGGGACCGGGGCCAGGATCGGCACCTCGGGCCCGATGCTGTATTCCGATTCGCCGTCCTTGAACTTGACGTGCACAACCTTGCCCTGCGGCGCTTCGGTGACGGTGCCGACGGTGGCGTTGGTCATCACGCTGTCCGAGCCCAGATCCCAGGCAAATTGCCGCCCGCCATCGGCCTGCGGCTCCGGGAATATCCGTACCTCGATCGCATGGATCTTGCCGTCCGTCCCCTTCATGCCGGTCGAGGCGAGAAAGTCGCCGACCTTGATATCGGCGAGGCTTTTTTTGACGAGGTTTTGCAGCCGGGTGTTCGCCGTCAGCGCGACCTTGACTTCCGCGCCGTCACGCGCCTTTACGACCAGATTGTCGCCGTCGACCTTCTCGATGATACCGCGGACTCGCACCGGCGGCGGCGCCGCCGTGTTCTGCGCCAGCGCGGGGGCGATAAACAGGCCGATTGCTGCGGCGATGCTCGCGATCCTTCGCATGGGTCGATCCTCGCTGTCTGGTGTTTCGCCATTAACCGACATTCGCCGGATTTCCGCCGGTTTCGGCCCAGGATCGCGCCTTTGAACGTCTTGAGCAACGGCAAGTTGCTGTCGCTGGGAGCGAAGGACAATCGTCGCGGGTGTTGACGGCAGCAAAAACGTCGAACGCGGTTCTGCTCCGACATCTGTCGGATAAGGGCGTACCGGAAAATCACCTGAACCACCTTCGCCACCACGGCTCCCGTAGATCCGGCACGGATTTCTGCACCGCCGGCACCGAGCCGGCCTGCCGGTGCGTCAGCAGCGCCGTCAATTTGTGTTGAGCTTCGCGGCGCTCGGCCTCCGCGTCGTCGAGGCGCTGCCACAACTGGCAAATCACCTCCTCGCGCTCAAGCGCCAGAGCCCGCCACTTCGCCAGTTCACCCGGTCCACCACGGTCGATCGCACCGTCCTACGTACCCGTATCCGATCGTGCACCAGCACCGTTCGACGCACCGGTCCGCGGGTACACCCGATGCAGCTCTGCCGGATCGATCTGGTAGCTGCCGTCGACACCTCGCACGGCAGAAACACGGCCATTTTTGATCGCCTTGGCGATGGTCGACTTGCTCTTGCCGCTGGCGCGCGCGGCTTCCCCCAAGGTGTACACCGGCATCCCCCACAGACCGGGCGACCGCTACTGTGCACCGTCTGGGGGAATCGGGCCGGCGAACGGGTCGACTGTTTACACGCTGCCGCGGGGGAAAACGGCGCCATCGAGACTACACCGCTCACGCAACGCGCGTGAACATCCCGGTTTTCACAGCTCACCCACAGGGTGCCGGCGACGAGCTACCAGAGGTTGTTGATCATCCAGCCTCAGCCGATGCCGAGATCATCAAAATCGCGGTCGAGGAGGTGGCTCGACGGGATCACGGCCTCGACGAGACTGTGCCGCGAGCGCGCCGGGCGCTGATAACTGTCGCTCGCGCCTTCGGCCGACCGACCGGCCGTTTGATCGCATTTTCGACGCGCACTGGATTGCCATGCACATCGGCGCCGGTTTCGAGCCGCACCGGTGACAAGCGGAGACCATCTCCGCCGCATCTCAAGGCTATCCCCGGCGCGTCGATCGCCTCGAACCTCAGCCCATGTTTTGGACCCAGTCTAGTGGTGAAAATCTGACGCTTGATACCCGGTTCGGAGGGCGACTCTCGACCCTAAGCGGTCACTCGCTGGCGTCGGCTGCGATGCCGGCCCATGCACATTGCGGTCCTTGCTTAAGACCTAAAAAGTGCGGTCGCAGCGTCTCCGGTGGAATCGCAGCGTGTCCTCGTGCAGGAACGGCCGCCGCCAAGGAAGCCGGAACGGGGCAAGAAATGTGCCACTCAGCAGTTGATCGACACCAAAGAGGATTGCTCCTGACGATACCCGGCGACTGAGGAGAGGGAGAAGGCTCACAGGTGTCAGTCCAAATCGGTCACGACCGTTTGGCCGGCGATCGGCACTCGCATACGCTTCTTAAGCTTAACAAATTAACCTCGATGTTAACCATCAATTTAGAACCGTGTTACAATTTAACTGGTTAAAACCAACGCACTTGTCGAGGCGGAGCACGACAGGTAACCAACAGGTCTCGTGCAATGCCGGCCCAAGCAACTAGTCGACCTGATACCAATGACGCGCAATGAATTTCCAAGACATGAACTTCCGCCGCCGACCACCAAGAGATGGGTTGCACGCCGCAAAGCAGCGGTCGTGGCGGCTGTGCTCGCCGGTGTGATCACTGTTGAGGAAGCCTGCCGCCGCTACCAGCTCTCGGAGGAAGAGTTTCTTGCCTGGCAGCGCGCGTTTGAAGCCCATGGCCTTCCAGCCTTAGGTGTCACTCGCATTCAATATTACCGTAACCTGCGTCACCCTCAGCCTGTCAAGCCGCGTTGCTGACCAGCGCAATTAAGAGCAACGGCGACAGCAACCTGCGCTGGGTGGCTCGGCACGGCACCACTATCCACCCGGTCCGAGCTATTCGCGTCCAACGGTGAATTCGACCGCAATCGTCGAGTCGCCCGGAGGAATTTCACCTCCGGGCGCTCCTAGAACCGTGCATGACCCTCTCGAGTCACACGGCTCCCGATGTTCAGCCGTTGCATCTTGAACGGCTTAGTCTCGTCCACGGGCTCCTCCTGCTTCCAGTTGGCCAATGGCCAAGGCCGAACAACGCAGCCCCTTCGCCCCAGCCCCATTACAGGGCCTTCGACACTACTACGGGCTGCTCCGCCCCTGCGCTCCGCTTCGGTACTCTCGCCCTCGCGGTTTGGAGCCGCTTGCGGCTTGTCCCTTCACGTGGTCGGCGTGACGAAGCACAGGTTCTCACGTTCCATACGAAGCCTGGTCGAGCTTCGCGCCGATGCCACGAAGTCTAACAAAATCAGATTTGGGTGATCATCCGGCGCCGATCAGCGGCGCAGACGAGGGAACGGTCGGGAGCGACCCCGGCGATACTGCTGAATGCGCGTCGCACGCAAACCGGCGAGGCCATGGGTCTCGAAAGCGTGTTTCCAGGAGAGGAGCTCTTCCTCCGTCAGCTGGTAGACCTGGCATGCCTGCTCGATGGTGATCAGACCGCTGCTCACTGCGATGACGACCGCGGCCTTACGACGTACTACCCATCGACTGGTGTTCGGAGGTGGCAGACCTTCGCTAAGCGGCGTCTCAACCAGGGAATCACTGAGAGGCGTTTTCATGGGGCGGTACGGAGACGGTGGTAGTCCCACCTCACGCGTGCGAGACGCGCCGGTAGCCGATCGCGTCGAAAAGTCTGGTGCATATCCGCCACCCGGTTCTTTGTTTTGCTAGCCCAACACGCTTGTATGGTTAATCTGTGTTGTTAATATTGACTACTTTTCACGATTTTTTCACGCTAGTAGATGTTTACCATGGGACGTGAGGATTGTAAAATCTGCCGTTACAAGCAGGCTATTAACCAATATTATTAATTAATGTTATTAACCGTGGGACCGGCGACCATTAGCTTGCGAGTGGTCCCTTTTGACCTAAGGGAGATGAGCTGTGACCGAATGTTCGCCCCCCTCCACCTCGGTGTTGCACAAGCAATGGGCTAAGCTCGAAGACGATTACCATGGGCTCGCCCTCGCCATCGACGAAGCCCGGGCCAGGAAGGCTGACTTAGCGCCAATGCGCAAACGCCAAGCTGAACTCCTGCTCGAAATACATTCGCTCGTTGCCAAAATCCGGAATGCGCCCGCGAGGACGATAGAAGACTTCGTCGCCTTGCTCGACGTTGCGCTTGAACACGAACTTGACCTATCATGCGATATCGCTTGCTATGGGCCAGCTGACTATCCCATGATTACTCGGTTATTAGGCGTTCTAGCGCGAGAGGTACCGGAGTTCGAGTTTAACTCTCTCCGGAGGTGGTTGTCTCGGGGCCAGCTCCAACAGCTATGGGGATGCGACTCCTTGCCTTCCCGGCAGAACCGACGCCGGGCCTGTTGACACGGGCCGGCGCTTTAATGGGACCCGGAGGCATTGTCGGCGGACTAGTCACGATAGCGCGAGAAGTGGCGATAAACACGAACAGGGACTAAACCGCTCCGGCCGGGAACGACGAGTGTCCCCAGATTGATCCTTAATCGCCCTACGGTCCTGTGATCGGCCCGCAGGCGGTCTTCGTATCGCCAACAAAAATTCGGCGGGATAATGCGATGTCGCCTCCACTCTAGGTCGGCTGGCCGCATTAATAAACGGTCCAGGACTCGGCGCGTGCTAGCCGTTCGCCACGAGGTTGGCGAAGGTCGGCTTTCCATCTGTGGACGCCCCCTTTCAGGCAAGGGAAAACGGTGGGGTCGTTGCTGCGCATGGTCGGATGCTGTCATCTGTCCGGCCTTGGATGCGGCAGGAAGACAGCCGCCGGCCTGTATGGGAGTTCGCGGACCGGGTCCAAATCACCCACAGCGT
>Ga0306924_10002638_pt1 | contig 16962 bp, 19 predicted proteins | sample sta12Can44000111_FD_203756 | JGI IMG/M metagenome (GOLD analysis project Ga0306924, IMG submission 203756) | Lab enrichment of tropical soil microbial communities from Luquillo Experimental Forest, Puerto Rico - statanox.12C.anox.44.000.111 (v2)... | ecosystem: Environmental > Terrestrial >... | reverse complement strand
ATGCCGAGCTACGCAAGATCGGCGATATCCTTTATTGCAACAGCGGCGACTGGGTCGAGAGCTGCACTGCTCTGGTCGAGCACTTTGATGGACGGCTCGAGATCCTCCATTGGATCGATCCTTGGCGCCTCGACGCCTTAGCAGTCGACGGCGGGGCTCTGATTAAAGAGACGGCGGGAACCCCGCTTCCGGTCCTAGCCGGCGTGCCTGACTAGGCATCCGAAACGGAGATCCGCGATGGCGAATTTGCTGATCAGCTTTGTCGTGCCTGCCTACAACGAGGAAGCTCTGATTGCTTCTTGCCTCGCCGCTATTCGGGCAGAAATTGCGCGCACTGGCTGTCAGGCGGAAATAATCGTCGTCGACAACAACAGCACCGACGGCACGCGGCGCATCGCATCGTCAATTCCAGGGGTCGTCATTGTGGACGAACCGCAACGAGGGCTCGTTCAAGCTCGCCGGGCAGGCTGCCTCACCGCCAGGGGCGAGCTAATTGCCAACATCGACGCCGACACGATGCTGACCGAGGGCTGGCTGCGCACCGCCCTCGACGAATTCTCTCGCTCACCCGACCTCGTCGCACTGAGCGGCCCGTGTATTTACTACGACTTGTCGCGATCGGCGCGGTTCGTGGCCGCGATGTTCTATCGCATCGCATTCGCCACCTATCTCTTCGTCAGATTCGTACTGGGATCGGGATCGATGATCCAGGGCGGAAACTTCATCATCTCCAAGGGCGCACTCGAGGCGGCGGGTGGCTTCAACGACGATTTTCGCTTTTACGGCGAAGATACCGATTTGGCTTGCCGGCTGAGCAAGGTCGGACCGGTCAAGTTCTCGTTGCGACTTCCCGCCTACTCATCAGGACGGCGCTTCGCCGCGGAAGGCCTCGTCCGTGCCGGGTTACGCTACGCGGTGAACTATCTGTGGACGATCTTCTTCCGACACCCGTTCACCTTGACTTGGTCGGATTTCCGCCATCCTAGGAGCGTGCGATAGCCGCAACGATCATTTCTTCGCCGCCAGCATATCTCTGACACCGCGCAACGCCAGATAATATCCGGGGAGCCCGAACCCGGTGACCATGCCGTGGCTGACGCGCGCGGTCTCGGAGACTGGGCCGCGCCGCACCGGGTTGGAGATGTGGATCTCGATCGTCGGGAAGCGCACTTGGCCGATTGCGGCGACCAGCGCCGGATACCCCGTTCCGAACCCGGCGGGGTTGAACAACGCCGCATCGAAGCCCTCGTCGTTAGCGTCGTACAGCTTGTTGATCACCTCGCCCTCGAGGTTCGAATGAAAAATCTCGATGTCGAGACCAAGCTCGGCGGCATATCCACGGATGCGCTCGTCATATTCGGGCAGGGTCATCGGTCCAAAGATTTCGGTCTGGACCTTCCCGCGCATGTTCATGCCCGCACCGTGGATGATCAGAATTTTCGGCATGTCGCTCCTCGCAGCAAATCTGCCGCCGATGCTAGTTGACGAGCCGATTCAATGACAAGGGTCGCGGTTGCGGCCGATTAGCGGTAGACTGCGGGCGAATCGGCGGCGTCGGTCGGGGGGTCGATGCGGAACGGTTTTTGGGCAGGGGTGATTCCTGGCGCGATGATTGTGCTGCTGCTGATGCAGCCGCACGGCTATGCGAAGACGTGGACGAAATCCCAGCACCGAGTAACTGTTGCAACCGGCAAGCACGTCGTCCGGAGCAAGCATGATGTCCAGAAAAAGCCGGTCAGCGTGCAAATCGTCTCGTTTCCGGATACCCAGTGGCAGGCGGTCAAAGTCGTCCGCGGCGGGACACCGGCGAAAGACGAGCCTGCCGGAGTTAAACCGGCGGAAAAGACCGAGACCGCCGAGATCGTCACGTTCAGCGATCCGAACAGCAAGCCGGTCAGAGTGGTGCATGGCGACACGGACCATTCGCCATCAAAGCCGCCCGGTGCGAACGGCATGCGAAGCCAATTGGTCACGTTCGCCGACCCTGGGGTTCGGCCGGTAACCGTGCTCCGAGGCACGATCGCGCAATCTCTCCCGGGCATCGAGCTGTTCCGCTCGGCGAGCGAGAGCGATCTCGATCGCGTTGCCTTCGCGGTCGACGGCGCCGAATCGAGCCACGGGACCGATCTGCGAATGTGGCGTCCGGAGCTTAACGGACCCCAAGGACCGATGCAGGTCTCTGCCGCTGCGGCGATTGATATCGGCGGCGGCGACCGGTTCGACATGGTCGAGAACCGGCAAATGGGTCGCGCCTATCTCGCACGCATGTACCGGCGGTATGGCAATTGGCCGGATGCGATCACGGCGTACAATTGGGGTCCGGGCAATATGGATGCCTGGATCGGCAGCGGGCGCCCGATCGGCAATTTTCCGCTCGAAGTTGAGCGCTATCGTGATCGCGTGCTGCGCGACGCCGGGTTTGACGCAACCTCCCGGAACCCGCTGTTTTACGTCACCGGGGAGTTCCCGGAGATCGCCTCGCCGCGTGCCCGGCACTTTCCGACGGTCGTGACCTCGGTCCGACCCGCCGCAAACCAAGCGGCGGCTGGTCCTTCACCCTTGCCTTCCCCCCCGCACCGGACCGGGGCAGAGGGACAGCTTCAGTTGATCAGACCATAGAATTTGCCGGCGTTCTCGCAGGTAATCTTGTGCACTACTTCCGGCGACAGCCCGGCAAATTGCTCCTCGATATATTTTGAGGATTCCGGCCATACCCCGTCGGGGTGCGGGTAATCGGAGCCCCACATCAACGTCTCCACGCCGATATCGTCGACCAGCTTGGCGCCGATCCGGTCGAACTGAAAGGTCGCCCGGCATTGGCGACGCCAATATTCGCTCGGCTTCAGCTTCATCAGATCGCGGAAGCGGTCCTCATACTCGAAATCCATCCGGTCGAGCGCATAGGGGAGCCACCCGATGCCGCTTTCGCCCAAGCCGATGCGCAGGTTCGGGTAGCGCTCGAGCACGCCGGCGCCGATGATCGCGGCGATGATATTGATCAGGTTCATCTGAAAGCCGGCGACTCCGGTGAACCGCGCCGCCCGCTGCGCCCGACCGGGCGCCATCTCGCGCGCTCTCGGCGAGGTCGTCGGGAAGGTGTGAAAATGGAGCGGCAGCTGGACATCGTTGACCGCCTTCCACAACGGCTCCCAGATCGGATGCCACATCGGCTCCATGTCCCATGAGCAGGACAGCTCGAGGCCTTTGAGACCGAGCTTGCCGACGCGGTAAACCTCCGCAGCCGCGGCCTCGACATCGCCATAGGGCAGACAGGCGAGGCCGATCTGACGGTCCGGATAATGGCTGCAGAACTCCTTGAGCCAATCGTTGTAGATGCGCAGCATCTCGTTGGCGGCTTCGGGGTCGCGCACCCGCGAGGCGACGCCGAGGATGCCGAAGATGATCTCCGCATCGACCCCGTCGCGATCCATGTCCTTGATGCGCTGATCGGGATCGCCCGGGCGCCGCAAACCCCTCTTGCCGTCCTCATAGAGACCGGTCTCGGCCATCTTGTCGACGCGGTAGTTCTGGCCGGGAACGAATTTCCCCCCGACCGAGCCGATGCCGCCGACAAGCCCCATATTGACCCCGGCCTTGGTGACCCAGTACCGCCCGTCCGGACCCTGCTCGACATATGGCATGCGCTCCTTTAGCTCCCGTTTTGCCTCCGAGACGAACAGCTCCGCCGGCAGCCAGGGCAGGTCGAGATGACAATCCGCCGAGATTCTTTTGTACTGCATCAGGTCCTCCTCCGTTTTGTCATCGCATCTTAGTCCCCCCGCCGCTGACAAGGCCACCGGTACAACCGACCGGGCGAGGAGCCCGCCCCGGCATTGTTTCCCTGCCGAACGGGAAAAATCGGGGAAAAAATCGAATCCGCGCCGGAGATCATCCCGACCCTTCTCGATAACGTATTTTTAATCAGCGGCTTAGGAGGCTGCGCTGAGCGCGGCTCGCAACGGCCTGAGGGAGCGAGCAGGGAGAAGACTGACACAGCGCCTCGGGGCACGCCGGCCCCGAGGGTTCATGCCCAATATAGCAATTATTGCTAGTAATTGCAAGGCTGTGGCGCCGTCAAACCGGCCGCAAACTTATCAAGGGCCGATCGGGCAAACTCGCGTGCAGCACTGATCAGCTCGTCGGCTCTTCCCTCAGCCTAAGCCGCCATAGCGTCCTCGAGGACCATGGCGGCGCATTTTTCGCCGATCATGATCGAGGGCGCGTTGGTGTTGCCGCCGGGAACCTGCGGCATGATCGCGGCGTCGGCGACGCGCAGCCGCTCGACCCCGTAGACGCGCAGCCGCGGGTCGACGACCGCGTCGACCTCGCGCCCCATCCGGCAGGTGCCGACCGGGTGCAGGTTGGAGACGCCGCGCACGCGGATCTCCTCGATCATCTGCTCGTCGCTCTGACACTGCGGGCCAGGGATTACCTCCTCGCCGACAAACCGCCTCAACGCCGGCTGCGCGGCGATCTTGCGGCTGAGCCTTGCGCCGTAGATCAGCGCTTGGAGGTCGTAGTCGCTGGCCAAGAAATTGAATTGGATCGCCGGCGGCGCCAGTGGGTCGGGGCTCTTGACCCGCACCCAACCGCGGCCGTCGGGGCGCAGATGCACCGGGCTGAAGGTAAACGCTGAGAACGGGTGCGGCTTGAGACCGGTGCGGAGACGCTCCATCGCGCTCCAGCCTGACATGTTGATCTGCAGATCGGGCTGCTCGAGCCGCGGATCGGTCCGCACCAGCGCGCCGGCATAGATGCCGGCGTTCGACAGGTGGCCGGAGCGGTTGACCGCATATTGCATCGCCGCCTTGAGCTTGAGTACCGGGCTCATCGCCATGTCGTTGACCGTGATCTTCTGCGGGCAACGCCAGACCAGATAGGTGTTGAAGTGATCGTGCAGGTTTTTACCCACGCCGGGCATGTCGCCGACTACCGGAATACCAAACTCGCTCAACAGATCTGCGGGGCCGAGCCCGGAAAGCTGCAACAGTTGCGGCGAGCCGTAGACGCCGCCGGAGACGATAACTTCGCCTCGCACCCGTGCGGTCGTAGGTCCGCTCGGCGTTTGATATTCGATGCCGACGGCTCGCCCGTCCTCGAACAGGATGCGGGTGGCGTGCGCATTGGTCGCGACAGTCAGGTTCTGGCGACCGCGCGCTGGACCTAGATAAGCCCGCGCCGAACTCCAGCGCTTCCGGTTGGTGGTCGTCGTCTGGTAATAGCCGACACCCTCTTGCCGAGCGCCGTTGAAGTCGCCGTTGGCCGGGATGCCGGCCTCGATCGAAGCCTCGACCATGGCATCGCCAAGTGGCGAGCGCACCGGGTTCGAGACATGCAGCGGCCCGCCGACCCCGTGAAACGCATCCGGGCCGCGCTCCTGATCCTCGGCCTTTTTGAAATAAGGCAGCACCGAATCCCAGTCCCAGCCCTCGCAGCCGCGCTGCCGCCAGCCGTCGTAATCGGTCGAGGTGCCGCGCATATAGACCATGCCGTTGATCGAGCTGGTGCCGCCCAAGACCTTGCCGCGCGGTTGGTAGAGAGTGCGATTGTTGAGCTCCTTCTCGGGCTCGCTCTCGAACATCCAGTTGTAGCGCGGGTTGGCGAAGGTCTTGGTATAGCCAAGCGGGATGTGGATCCACGGGTAACTGTCGCGCCCGCCGGCTTCGAGCAGCAATACACGATAGCGGCCGGACTCGCTGAGCCGGCCGGCCACCGCGCAACCCGCCGATCCGGCGCCGGTGACGATAAAGTCGTAGGTGTCTTCCGCCGTTGTCATTCCATCGTTCCCCAGAATGCCGGGAGAAACGATAGCCAAGCCGGCCGGCATCGTGAAGTGTGGGTTAACTACAGAAAAGCGTTGCCACATCGGCAGCGCATGGCGCTATCTGGCTCGCAGGCGCCCGAGCCGGTCAGACCGCCGGTGGGAGACGCCGCGGACGGCGGTCTTCACCGATCGCCACATAGGTAAAAATCGCCTCGGTCACCTTGCGCGTGTCATTGGAAGGCAGGTGCCGCCGCCAAGCCTCGATCCGGACGGTCATCGAGGTACGCCCGGTGCGGATAAGCTCGCCATAGCAGCTCACCTCGTCGCCGACGAAGACCGGCTCGTGAAACACCATGCCGTCGACGGCCACCGTGGCGCACCGCCCGCGGGCGCGCTGCGTCGCGAGACTGCCCCCCGCGAGATCCATCTGCGCCAGCAGCCATCCGCCGAAGATGTCACCATTCGGATTGGCATCGGCCGGCATGGCGATGACGCGCACGAGCGGCAATGTCCGCGGCGATTCTGCCTGCGGCTCTGTCGCCGCTGCGGCTCGCGATGTGGCAACCGGTGACATGTGTCTGCTTTCGTGGCGCGGCGACATCGGGGAGGATGACAACCGGAATGGCATATACATATAGCACGTTGTCGGTTTGTTTCCGGGCTTCCCGGGTGGAGACGATCATGTTGATTCGCGCCCAGCACGGCTGGTTCCGGCGAGTTGGTGTTGCGGCGGCCGCTGTGGCGACGGCAGCCTTTTTGATCGGCGTGCCTGCCGCGCCAAGCGCCGCGCAAGCGTATGGTCCCGGCTATTCCTCTGCGCCGCCGCAGGCCTATCCTGGGTATTCATATTCCGCAGCCCCGGCCGAGGCCTATCCCGGGTATTCGTATCAGGGGGCCTACCCCTATCCCTACTACCCTTATTACCCATACTACTACCCGTATTGGGCTGGCTGGGGCTGGCCAGGCTGGGGTTGGGGCTGGGGTTGGCCCGTCGGGATCTCGGTCGGTTGGGGCTGGGGCGGCTGGTGGGGCGGTCGCGGATGCTGGAACTGCGGGTTCCACGGTGGCTTTCACGGCGGGTTTGCCCATGCCGGCTTCCACGGCGGAGGCTTTCACGGTGGCGGTTTCCATGGCGGTGGCGGTTTCGGCCATCGTTAGCCGGCACCGATGAGCAACCGGGCGGCGCTTGCCACTTATCTCGACAACATCCTATCGGACGCCACGATCCCGGAGCTGCCAAACCATTACCGGGGCAAGGTAAGAGACAATTACGACCTGCCGGACGGGCGCCGGATTATTATCGCCACCGACCGGCTGAGCGCCTTTGACCGGATCATCACGGCGATCCCGTTCAAGGGGCAGGTGCTGACCCAAATCGCCCGCTTCTGGTTCGATGCGACAAGCGAGATCTGTCCGAACCACGTCATCGAATATCCCGACCCCAATGTGCTGGTGTGCCGCCGGCTCGACATCATGCCGGTCGAGATCGTCGTGCGCGACTACCTGACCGGGACGACCGGGACCTCGATCTGGCCGATGTATAGGGCCGGGAGGCGGGATATCTACGGTATCCGCTTTCCCGATGGGCTGCGCGAGAACCAAAAGCTGCCGGCGACAATTATCACGCCGACGACCAAGGCCTTCGACGGCGGACACGACGAGCCGCTGACACAAGAGGAAATCACCAGCCGGGGTCTGCTGACGCATGAACACTGGGCCACCGTGTCCGGCCTGGCGCTCGGGCTATTCGCTCGCGGGCGAGCGATCGCCGAGCAGCATGGGCTGATCCTCGTCGACACGAAATACGAGTTTGGCTTCGATGCCGCGGGCGGGATCGTCCTCGCCGACGAGATCCATACGCCGGACAGCAGCCGGTACTGGATCGGCGAGAGCTACGAGCGTCGCTTCGCCTCCGGGAAGCCTCCGGAAAGCTTAGACAAGGACTTCATCCGGCATTGGGTCAACGAGCGCTGCGACCCCTACCGCGACCCGATCCCGGAGATTCCCTGCGACGTCATCCTCGAAGCCGCGCGGATCTATATCGGCGTGTTCGAGACCATCACCGGTCAGAGCTTTGTCGTGCCCGACCCCGGCATTCCGGTTTTGCAACGGATCCGCGCTAACTTGGCGCCGTATTTCTAAGCACCCGGCTCAAACGGTGCCAATATCCCGTGGTACACGTCGCCCCGCGATCCGCGGAACGGCCCGTTAGGGCCGGCCGGGGGGGCCTGCCTTGCCTCCGGCAAGGAACAGGGGGCCACCGCTGGAACCTCCGCCTCCTGGATTCCCGCTTGTCGCGGGAATGACAAATGACCTTCCGATATCGCGCGATTCATTAGAAGGGTTAGATGCTCGAAACGACGATCGCAGGCTCGCTGCCAAAGCCCGCTTGGCTCGCCAAGCCGCAGATGCTGTGGGCACCGTGGCAGCTCTCGGGAGAGGAACTGGCCGAGGCCAAGCGCGACGCCACCTTGCTGGCGCTGAAGGAACAGGAGGACGCGGGCATCGACATCGTGACCGATGGCGAGCAGTCGCGGCAGCACTTTGTGCACGGCTTCCTCGAACACATCGAGGGGGTCGATTTCGGCCGGCGGGTGACGATGGGCATTCGCAACAACCGCTACGAGGCGCTGGTGCCGACCGTTACCGGGGCGCTACGCCGCAGCGGCAGTGTTCACGCGGTCGAGGCCGGCATTGCTCGGGCGCACACAACGCGGCAGCTGAAGTTCACCCTGCCCGGGCCGATGACCATCGTCGACACGATCGCCGATGCCTATTACGGCGATAAAGTCAAACTGGCGATGGCATTCGCCGGATTGCTCAACCAAGAGGCCCGCGAGCTGGCGGCGATCGGGGTCGACGTGATCCAGTTCGACGAACCTGCCTTCAACGTCTACACCGAAGCGGTGACGGAATGGGGGATCGCAGCGCTGCATCGCGCGATCGAGGGCCTCGCCTGCAAGACCGCGGTCCACATCTGCTACGGCTACGGCATCAAGGCGAACATCGATTGGAAGGCGAGCCTCGGCGGCGAGTGGCGGCAGTATGAGGCGATCTTTCCGGCGCTCGCGGCGAGCCGGATCGATCAGGTCTCGGTCGAATGCGCGGGCGCCAAAGTGCCCATGGAGCTGCTCGGCCTGCTCGCCGGGAAGGATGTCCTGCTCGGCGCGATCGACGTCGCGAGCGAGCACATCGAGACACCGGAGGAGGTAGCCGCGACCATCGAGCGGGCGCTCGCCTTCATCCCGGCCGAGCGGCTCTTGCCATGCACCAATTGCGGCATGGCGCCGATGCGCCGGGCGCTCGCGAGCGGCAAGCTCGCCGCGCTTGTTGCGGGCGCTGCACTCGTGCGCGACCGGCACCTCGCCGATAAGCCCCGCTAAACCGGAACCGTCCCGATAACGGTCGTGCGGTGCATCAGGCGCCGCTCCGGCAGCGCGTAGTTGCAAATCGCCAGATGCATTGAACTCGTATTGTCCCACATCAGCAGGTCGCCGACCTGCCATTTGTGCCGGTAGAGAAATTCCGGACGGGTGCAATGCGTGTCGAGCTCGGCGATCAGATCGACCGCCTCGTCCTCCGGCATGCCCTCGATGCCGACGCATTCGCCGGCGGTGACGTAAAGCGATTTGCGGCCGGTATAGGGGTGGGTGCGGACGATCGGATGCGCGATGTCGGGGGTTTCGTCGAGCTGGGCTTGCGTGAGCTTTGGACGCGGACTGTCGGCGACGCGCCGGCGCGCTGAATAACGGTGGATCGCCTTGAGCCCGGCAAGGCGCTTCTTCATGCGTTCGGGGAGCGCTTCGTAAGCCGCGATCGCATTCGCGAAGACGGTATCTCCGAGCGGCTGCCCGCCGCGCTGTGGCACCTCCTTTGCGTAAAGGAGCGAGCAACGGCTCGGCCGGCGTCGGTAGGAAGTGTCGGAATGCCAAGTGAAGCCGGCATCGGCCAGCCCGATATGCTCGCCGCGCTCGTCGCGGATGTTCGAGATCAGCAGGATCTCCGGATAGCCCGGAAGCAGATATTTCTTGACGATGTGAACCTCGAGCTCGCCAAACCGGCGGCTGAATTCGATTTGCCGCTCGTTTGAGAGATTTTGCCGGCGAAAGACGACAACGATGTTGTCGTGAAAGGCCGCCTCGATTTCCCGGAACGTTGCGTCATGGATGTCCTGCGCAAGATCGCAGGCGATTTCGGCACCACAGGCAGCACCGCTTTTCGTAACTACCGGCTTCATCGCCCCTCCAACATCCGCAAAGGGTCGAGGCCTGATATGGCCGACCCGCGCCCGATCTTCACATGTTGTTAAAGCATATCGCGTTCGATGTCGGTCGGATCATGTCAGATCAGAGCGGCCGATGGCGCAGATCTTGTTGGCGGAGCCGGACAGACCGATTCGCGATTTTATCGCGGGCATCCTGATGGATTTCGGTCATGATGTGACCGCGTGCCAGAATTGCACCGAAGCGGTTGCCCTATTGGCGGACGGGCCAATCGAGGTCCTGGTGACCGATCTGGTTCTGGGCGACGGCGAGGGCTCGACCCTCAGCAGACGCTGCCTGGCGCGGGGGATCCCGACAATCACGCTGACCGGCCACCAATTCCGCATCGACCAGGCCAAGCAAGTCCGTCCCCCAACGCTTATCGAAAAGCCTTTCCGGATCGATGACCTGCAAAATGTCGTCGACGCGGTAGCGATGGCGACCGGATCGACACGAGCCGCCGCTTGAGCTGATTCTGGGCCCGGGTCAGCCGAGCAGAGCCGCCAGCACGGCGTTGAGGCGCTGCCGGCCGGCGGCATTCGCCGCAAGACGCTCTCGGTCGAGTGTCAGGAAACCGCCCTCCACGAGCGGCGCGAGACGGTCGCCAAAGAGGGCTTCAGCGTCGCGGCCCGCGGCGCGCTCGAGCCGCGCCCGCGAAACGCCCTCGGTCAGGCGCAGCCCCATCATCAACATCTCCTCGATCGCACTGTCGCGGTCGATCGCGGTGAACTCTTCGCTCCCGGTTTCCGCTGTCTCGACCGCGGTTAGCCAACGCTCGGGCAAGCGATGCTGTCGTATCGCGTATTTCACGTCGCCGATCGTCAGCCGCCCATGCGCCCCCGGCCCGACGCCGACATAATCCTGGTAGCGCCAATAGGCGAGGTTGTGCCGGCATTCCGCACCCGGCCGGGCATGGTTGGAGATCTCGTAGGCCGGCAGACTATGCGCGGCGAGCCGATCCTGCGTTGTCTCGAACAGCGCCGCCGCATCCTCCTCGGCGGGCATCGAGAGCTCGCCGCGCCTTGCGAGCGTGGCAAAGGCGGTCCCGGGCTCGATCGTCAGCTGGTAGACCGAGAGATGATCGCCGGCAAACGTCAGCGCCTCATCGAGCTCGTGCCGCCAGGCGGCGAGGCTCTGGCCAGGGCGGGCATAGATCAGATCGAACGAGAACCGGGCAAAGGCGTTACGGGCATGCTCGATTGCGGCGATCGCCTCGCCGCGGTCGTGGGCGCGGCCGAGCATGCGCAACGCCGCCGGTTCGAGCGCCTGGACGCCGAGCGACAGCCGGTTGACCCCGGCCGCGGCAAAGGCGCGGAACCGCGCGGCTTCGGCGGAGTTGGGGTTGGCCTCCAGGGTCACTTCGAGGTCCGGCGCGACGGCCCACCCGGAGCGCACTCGGTCGAGCAATGCCGCGACCGTCTCGGGCGGCATCAACGACGGTGTGCCGCCGCCAAAGAACACCGAGCCGACTTCGCGCCCCGGCACCAGCCCGGCGTGATGATCGAGATCGGTGAGCAGTGCCCGGGTCCACCGGGCGGTGTCGACCCGATCGCGGACATGGCTGTTGAAGTCGCAATAGGGACATTTCGAGCGGCAGAACGGCCAATGGATATAAACGGCGAGCGGCTCGCCCGCGCTGGCCTGGGCCTGGCCGGGATTACCGTCACCCCCACGGATCCCCGGGACGGCCCGCAAGGGCCGGCCACCTGGCGAGGGGTCCAGGGGCTTCTTTTTAGGAGCTTGCCGCCTCTGGATTTCCGCTTGCGCGGGAATGACGGGTTGAGGCGGAAGCGACCGATCATCCATTCTTCAGGCAGCCATCGACGAGCTTGGCAAAGGCGCAGGCGCGGTGACTGATCTTGTGCTTCTCGGCGGGCTCCATCTCGCCAAAGGTTTCGGCGCCGCCCTCGGGCACAAAGATCGGGTCGTAGCCAAAGCCGCGCTCGCCGCGCGGCGGCCAGACAAGCCTGCCCGCGACGTCGCCGCGGAACAGCTCGATTTCGCCGTCGGGCCAGGCCAGCACCAGCACCGCGACAAAGGTGGCGCTGCGGTCGCGGTCGTCGAGTTCGCGTTGCACCCGCGCCATCGCGACGCGGAAATCCTTGGCGGGACCGGCCCAGCGGGCGGAATAGATACCCGGCGCGCCACCGAGTGCCGGCACGACGAGACCGGAATCGTCGGCAATCGCCGGCAGCCCGCTCGCTTCGGCCGCGGCCTTTGCCTTTAACGCCGCGTTCCCTTCGAAGCTGTCGCCGGTCTCCTCGGGCTCCGGAATACCGAGGGCGGCGGCGGGGACGGCTTGAATGCCGAAGGGCGCCAACAGCTCCGAGATCTCCTCGACCTTGCCCTCATTGTGGCTGGCGATGACCAGCCGGTCACCGGTGAACGGACGGGGCATCGCCTCATCCGAGCCCGAGTGCGATGCGCTGATGCCGGGTGAGCTCGGAGATGCCGGCGCGGGCGAGCCGCAGCATCTCGGCGAACAACGCCTCGTCGAATGGGGCACCCTCGGCGGTCGCCTGCACCTCGACGATCCCGCCGGTGCCGGTCAGAACGAAATTCGCGTCGGTTTCGGCCTTCGAATCCTCGGGATAGTCGAGGTCGAGCACTGCCGACCCGGCGATGACCCCGCAGGAGACCGCGGCCACCGAGTCGCGCAGCGGCAGATCCGTCAACAGCCCGGCCGACGCCAGGCGCTGGCAGGCCTGGTGCAGCGCCACATAGCTGCCGGTCACCGCAGCCGTACGGGTGCCGCCATCAGCCTGCAGAACGTCGCAGTCTATGCGGATCTGGCGCTCGCCGAGAAGGGTCAGATCGATGACGGCGCGCAGGCTGCGCCCGATCAGCCGTTGGATCTCCTGGGTGCGGCCGCTCTGCCGGCCGCGGGTCGCCTCGCGGTCGGTCCGGGTCGTGGTCGAGCGCGGCAGCATGCCGTATTCGGCCGTCACCCAGCCCTTGCCGCTGTTGCGCAGAAACGGCGGCACCCGCTCCTCGACCGAGGCGGTGCAGAGCACCTGGGTGTCGCCGAACTTCGCCAGGCACGAGCCTTCGGCATATTTCGCCACACCCGGTTCGAGGGTGACCGGGCGCATCGCATAGGGAGCGCGCCCTGAGGGCCGCATGCCGTTCTCCGCTGTCGGGTTGTCAAAAGCGCCGCCGCAAATGATACCCCCGTTCCCTGCGCAACGGAAAGAAACTGGCAAAACCCCGGTTTTGAGCCCCTCGCGGCCTGAATCGGCGCCGCAAAGTCTTTGAAAATGCGCCCACCGCAAGGCCAATTCCCTAGCTGAGCGAACAGAGAATTAAATCGGCCTATCAGGGAGGAAAGATCCCCTATCAGGGAAGGTCCAGGGAGCGGTTCTGAGTCCTCAGGCGCGGCCGGGTTCTTGCCTTCGCTCCGTAACCCGATACATAAGGCAAAGGACTAGACCCGGATGGAGAATAAATCGGCCGAGCCTGCTGAGCGGATGAGAAGGATGCGCAGGCGGCGCCACGCGCAGGGCTTGCGTGAGTTGCGCCTCGTCGTGCCCGATGCGCGCTCGGAAGCCGTGCGCAACCGGATCGCGGCGCAGGTCGCAAAGCTCAGCCCCGATAGTGAACACGAGGCACTCCGCTGGATCGAAGCCGTATCCGAATTTGATGGCGATGAGCCGCGGTGAGCTGATCATCGTCGCGGCACCCGGCGGTTATGGAAAACCGCGGCCCGCCGTGATCGTCCAGTCGCATGCGATCTCGGCGAGCCACGCCTCGGTCATGATCTGCCCCATGACCTCCGAACTGGTGGAGGCGGATTTCCGCATCACGGTCGAGCCCGGGCCTGGGACGGGGCTGCGGGTCCGATCTCAGGTGATGGCCGACAAGCCGGTAACCATCCGTCGGGAACGGATCCGGCAACGGATCGGTCGGCTCGCAGTCGCGGACATGGCCCGGCTTAATGTTGCGCTGGCGCTCGTGATGGGTCTCGCGGATTGATGCGGCCTCTTAATCTTCCGGCAGGCCCGGCGTTGCGCAAGACTTCGAGGTAGCGGTTCAGGACTCCCTCAGCGCCGCTGCGGGCGGGTAGGGACCAGTCGATCGTCGGTGCCCGTCGGAGGAGACCGATGGCCTCGCCTATGACTCGTCAATCTTTTGCCGGGACGAACATATAGCCGACCCCGCGCACCGTGCGGATCGCCTCGGGATGGGCCGGGTCGGCCTCGATCTTGCGCCGCAGCCGGGTGATGCGCAGGTCGATCGCGCGATCGAATGCGTCGGCCTCGCGGTGTGCAGTGGCCTCCAACAGCCAGTCGCGCATCAATGGCCGGTTCGGGTTTTCGGCGAAGATCTTCAGCAGGTCGAACTCGCTGGCCGCCAGGCGCTCCTCGCTGGCGTCATCGGGGTCGACCAGCACCCGGCGCTCGAGGTCGAGCACCCGCCGGCCGATGCAGACGCGGGGACCGGCCACCGGCATCCCAGCGGAGCGCCGCAACACGCTCTTGACCCGCGCCAACAGCTGGCGCGGCTCGAACGGCTTGGCGATGTAGTCGTCGGCGCCGGTCTCCAGCCCGACCACGCGATCGATGGTATCGGCGGCCGCGGTGACCATGATGATGCCGACGCGCGGACTCTTCTCGCGCAGCCAGCGCGCCAGCGCAAACCCGTCCTCGCCCGGCAGCCCAACATCGAGCATGACCAGTGCCGGCAATTCCCGCTCGACGAGCCGGCGTAGCGCAGCACCGTCGGCGAGCGCGCTGACGCGGAAATTCTGCCTGGCGAGATAGTCGGCGAGCATCTGGCGCTGCACCGCCTCGTCCTCGACGACGACAATATAGGGCCGCGGATCCAATGCTCCTGCCTACAGCATGACGCGGTAGGTGCGCAGCGGGCGAGCGATGTTCTTCAAATCCTGCTCGCCCATATCGGCGACCGTGATCTCGATTTTGCCGCGGACCTGCTCGTATGCCGCGGCCGACAGGCAGATGCCGCCCGGCTCGGCGATGGCTTCCAGGCGGGCGGCGATGTTGACGCTGTCGCCGAGGATGTCGTCGCCTTCGGCCAGCACATCGCCGACATTGACGCCGACGCGGAATTGGATCCTGCGCTCGGGCACTCCGGCGGCCGACGCGGCCATGCCGCGCTGCACCGCGACGGCACAGCGCACGGCATCGACGGCGCTGACAAACTCTACGAGCACGCCATCGCCGGTGGTCTTGACGATACGACCGCGGTGCTCGGCGATCTCGGGGTCGACCAGCTCCCTGCGCAGGACACGCAGCCGCGCCAAGGTTCCGTCCTCGTCGATGCCGATCAGCCGGCTGTAGCCGGCGACATCGGCCGCCAGGATGGCAGCGATCCGCCGCGCCGGCGTGGCCTCGCGCTCGGGCCCGCCGCGGCGCAGCACGCTCCTGACCCGCGCTAACAGCTCGCGCGGCTCGAAGGGTTTGGTGATGTAGTCGTCGGCACCGGTCTCCAGCCCGACGACGCGGTCGATGGTGTCGGCGGCCGACGTAACCATGATGATGCCGGTGCGGCCGTCCCTCTCGCGCAGCCAGCGCGCCAAGGCGAACCCGTCTTCGCCCGGCAGGTGGACATCGAGCAGAACCAGCGCCGGCGCTTCGCGCTCGACGAGCCGGTGCAGCGCGGCACCACTGTCGACGGCACTGACCCGGAAATTCTGCTCGGTTAAATAGTCGGCGAGCAATTGCCGCTGCGTCGCCTCGTCTTCGACCACGACGATATGGGGCCGCGGATCCATCGCCTCCCTGCCGGGTATTGGGGCGACGATCCGCCGCCTCGATTAACTCTGCCGCGAGCGGATGCCGGTGTCCAGCTTTGCCCTACGCCCGATGGACAAACCGTGCGGGTTGATAACTGGCGGCGGTTTTGTTATATTAGACTAGTCTAAGACCAGTGGGAACAGGGCATGCCCACGGAAATCGGTGCCTACGAGGCAAAAACTCATCTACCTGCGCTGCTCGAACGGGTCGCTCGCGGCGAGCGTTTTACGATTACCAAGCACGGGCGACCGATTGCCCGTCTTCTGCCGGTGGAGCGGAACGGCCCCGACCGCCGACGTGAAGCGATCGAGCGGCTCAAGGTGTTTCGCGAGGGTCAGACACTGGACGTTCCGGTCAAACAGCTGATCAACCAAGGCCGGCGGTGACTGATCTTGTGCTCGACGCGTCCGTCGCCCTGACCTGGTGCTTCAAGAACGAAGCGACCGCCGCCGCCGATCGAGTGTTGGAGCGTCTCGCCGCTCAAGCGGCTTCCGTTCCGGCCATATGGCATCTCGAAATCGCCAACGTGTTGGCCCTGAGCGAGCGCCGCGGGCGGATCACCTCGGCAGGTAGCGCCGAATTTATCGAGTTGCTGGAAACGTTGGAGATTGTCGTCGACGAAGAGACGCCGGCGCGCGCGCTCGGTCGTGTGCTCAATCTCGCGCGCGAGGAGCGCCTGACGGCTTATGATGCCGCTTATTTGGAGCTGGCAATGCGGCTCGGCATTCCGCTCGCATCCAAGGATGGCGATTTGTGCGATGCCGCCGAGCGCCTTGGTGTCAGCGTATTCAGGGCCGCTTGACCCGCGCTTCCGTCGGTTGCGGTGATACAAACGATACGAAATTAGCGACCGCGCGACACGGCGACGACATGGAAAAGCAGTAGTGTAACGCCTTTCGCACCCGCGGAGGCCCCGATGGGTTTGCTTTCCGTTGCGCCGAGCGCGCTTTCCGAGACTCCGGACGAGACGATCCGCCGACTGACCGCCGAGCTGCATGAGGCCCACCAGCAGCAGGCGGCCACGACTGAGATCCTCGCGATCATCAACAACTCCGGCAATGACCTCGCGCCAGTGTTCGATACGATACTGGACAAGGCGCACAGTCTGTGCGGCGCTGATTTTGGTTCGCTGCTGGCCTATGACGGCGAGTGCTTCCGGCGGCTCGCAGTGCATGGTCCG
>Ga0306924_10002637_pt1 | contig 16963 bp, 18 predicted proteins | sample sta12Can44000111_FD_203756 | JGI IMG/M metagenome (GOLD analysis project Ga0306924, IMG submission 203756) | Lab enrichment of tropical soil microbial communities from Luquillo Experimental Forest, Puerto Rico - statanox.12C.anox.44.000.111 (v2)... | ecosystem: Environmental > Terrestrial >... | reverse complement strand
AGTCACGGCCGCCACCAGGATGCCTGCCGACGCCGAGGCGTCCGCGGCGAGCGCGGGCTAGGCGAGCGTCACATGACCTCTGTAGGGAGCAGCCGCCGAAGAACCGCGCACACAGTCCGGCGCCGTGATTCAGGCACCAGCCGTACGGGTAGGCGCACTTGTAGTTCGTGACCTCCGGCTCATAGACCCACTCATCCCGAGGAGGTCAAGCCCGACGAAACGCCGTGAACTGCTGACCGGCCTGGCCGCCGCGGCGCTGGCCAGCGGCTGCACCAGCCAGGCGCCCAGCAGGGTGCAGACAAGCCCGGCACGCTACGGCAGCCCGGTCCCGTTGCCCTCGCCGGCCACCACCGACACGATCTCCCTGGAGCAAGCCATCGGGAAGCGCCGGTCCCTGCGGGCCTTCCGGCCAGATCCGCTGCCGACGGCCACCATCGGCCAGCTGCTGTGGGCCGGGCAAGGGGTCACCAGCCCCGACGGCAAGCGCGCCGCTCCCTCGGCCGGCGCCCTGTACCCGCTGGAGCTCTATGTCGTGACCCCCGACCAGGTGATGCATTACCTGCCTGACGGCCACCGGGCCGAGACCCGGGCCGTGTCCGACCTGCGCCCCGGGCTGAAAGCCACCGCGGTCAACCAGTCGACTATCAGCGCGGCCCCGGTCGTCATCGTGGTGGCCGCGATTCCCAGCCGCCTCAGCCACAGATACGGCGACCAGGCCGAGCCGTTCGTCCAGTTCGAGGTCGGCCACGCCGCCCAGAACATCCTGCTCCAGGCGGCCGCCCTCGGACTTGCCGCCGTGCCCGTGGGCAGCCTTGATCCCTCACGGGCGGCGGACACCCTCGCCCTGCCCTCCGATCAGACCGTCCTGTACCTGATCCCGGTCGGCCACGTCCCCTGACAGGTCGGCCGCGTGCACCACTCCGAACGCTCGAGGGTGCCCACGATGTCCGACAAGATCTGGGGCCAGGATGACCTGCTAGCGGTCGGGCTACAGAACCTGGCCGGCCGAACGCTTCGCCATGAACCCGGTTTACAGCACGCCTGCCAGGATGATGACCAGGGCGGGCAGCACGATGAAGACGGTGATGAGGTAGACGGCGACGACCCACTTGCGCTCGGCCGCGATGCGGGCGAAGGTTTCGGCGCAGAACAGGGGCACGGGGTGCAGGACCGGTATCACGTAGATCACGATGATCGAGAAGATGTTGTAGAGCAGATGCACGAAGGCTGCCTGCAGGCCTATCTTCGCGTCCTGTCCGACGACCGCGAACGCCGCGAAAACTGTCGTGAACGTCGTGCCGAGGTTGGCGCCGACGGTGACCGGGTACACCTGCGCCGGGGTCAGGATGCCTGCTCCGGCGAAGGGGACCAGCACCGAATTGATGATGGTCGAGGACTGGGTAAGGACGGTCACCCCCATGCCTGAGGCCATGGCGAGGTAGGCGTTGCGGCCGACCGCCTTGGTCAGGATGTCGCGGGCTCTGCCGACCATGAGCAGCTTCAGCAGCTTCCCGAGGAAGTGGACGGCCACCAAAATCAGCACTGCGCCGATCACGATGGTGAACAGCGGGCCCAGGGTACTGCTGAGGTGCGAGGTTGCCCTGATAACCCCGTTCACGACCGGCCTGGTGGCCGCCCGGATGAAGTTGAAGCGGTCCGGGTCCGGCAGCCACCCTGTGCCGTACAGCGCGTTGGTCAGGGCCCCGCTGATTCGTTCCAGAGGGTGCCAGATCAGCTCAATGGGGAAAAAGATCACCAACGCGAGCAAATTGTAGAAGTCATGGATCGTTGAGGCAGCCATCGCCCTGCGGAATTCTGTGCGGCTGCCGATGAAAGTGAGCGCGACCAGGATGGTCGTGACGGTGGTGCCGATGTTCGCACCGAGAATGATGGGAACGGCGCCGCGGATCGGCAACGCGCCTGACCCTACGGCGGTGACAGCGATGGCCGTGGTGGTGGTCGACGACTGAATCAAGACCGTGCCGAGCACGCCCACGGATAGTCCGACCCAGGGGTTCGCAGCGAAGGCGAACATACTGTGCGCTGCGTCGCCGCCCAGCCCCGCGAAACCACGGCTGATAATGCTCACTGCGCAAATCAGCAGGTAGATCAGCCCAGCTATACCAACCAGCCCAGGACTTTGGTCCATACGGGAAGCTGGATACCTACGGCGCCCGCAGCATCCGCCGGGGGCGCAGCCACGGCCACCGAACGCTGGCCGCCGAGGATTGCCCGGAGGTGCCACCGTTCCCAGAGCCGTCGTCCGGCTCCTCGTCGGTCGCGGCTTCCTCCACGCAGCCAACGTTACGGGGTTCCCCTGAAGGTGTGGAGGTCGTGTTGAGGCGGATCTTGCTTTCGCAGTCTCCTCCTGACCTATGGAAGCGCCGGAGCGCAGCGGTGTCCTGGCGGAGCCCTTGCAGGACCGTCAGGCCCGAGAAGGAACGACCTGGACACCGCCTGGTAGATCGTCTCGTGACAGCCAGCTCGGCCTGTCTGGGTAGGAGCGACGGTCGGTAGTATCGGGCCACTTCGCGACCGTTGTCCGGACAGGCTGCGCGGCGATCCGGCCATCGCCGCCCTCATCAACGCCGACGCCGCGTCCCCGGCAGGTGAGCTGTCCAGGCCGGTCCGGGCGGGGTTTGACGGTCAGCTGATGGCCGATCGCCGGGGACGCGAGGGTACGGGTAGTCAGGCGAAGGTTACCGTGATTTGCCCGGCCGGGATTCGGTGGCACGGGGGGTCTCAGCCTGTCACCGGTGAGTTCTAGCATCATGCCAGGTCAGCGGGCGATTCCGTGGCTATCAAACAGCGCTCCCAGCAGGATTCGAACCTGCACTCACGGCTCTGGAGGGCAAAGCCGCATAATCCGCTGACCTGCACTGATACCCGTGATACAGCCAGCGTGGGGCGCTGTGGGGGCGCGCGCCGTGGGATGCGGCTCGTCCAGGTGGGAGGTTACAAGGTCCGGACTCAGGCTGCGAGGCGCCGCCAGGTCCAGGTCAGGCCGACTTGTCTTGCGGGTCAATGCCGTGCTGACGCAGCAGGGCGCGGAGCCGCTCGAGCTCGTCGGCGAGCTGCTGACATCGCTCGGCCAGATCCGGCAGCGCCGGGTGCACGGCTGCCCACTGTTCCTGGCGCGCGGCCTTGCTGGCCAGCAGTTCCTTCTCCCCGTCACGCAGCGACGCGGCCTGCTCATAGTCCTGGGTATCGGCGGCGGCGTGCCGCTCGCTGCGGACCCTGTCGATCTGCTTGTCCAGGTCACTGGTGTCCGGCCCGATGCCCACCCGCTGCTCAACGGCCGCCAGCCGCTGCTCGACCGCCTCCAGGCGGGCCTTCACCGCCGGCAGCAGCCTGAGCTCCCCCGCGGTGGAACGGGCCGACATGGGCTCCTTCTCCTGGCGTCCGTGCAGCAGCTGGACGACCTGCTGGCGGACCCGGTTCAGTTCGGCGCCCAGCTTCACCAGGATCTGGGCGGCCACGCCGTCGCCCTCGCGGATCAGGCCGAGCAGGATGTGTTCGGTGCCGATGTAGTTGTGGCCGAGCTGCAGCGACTCACGTAGCGACAGCTCGAGCACCTTCTTGGCCCGTGGCGTGAACGGGATGTGCCCGGACGGCGCCTGCTGGCCCCGGCCGATGATCTCCTCGACCTGCTGCCGCACCGCGTCCAGGCTGATCTCCAGCGAGTCCAGCGCCCTGGCCGCCACCCCTTCGCGCTCCCCGATCAGCCCCAGCAGGATGTGCTCGGTGCCGATGTAGTTGTGATCGAGCCTCCTGGCTTCTTGTTGCGCCAGGACAACCACTTGCCGCGCCCGGTCGGTAAACCGCTCGAACATCGCCCGCCGCCTCGCGCTACTGAGCAGAACCTGGCCGCCCGCCCACAGCACCAGCCGGACGGAGCCTGCCCGGGCAATCCAGGGATGATCCATCCACAGTACGCGCCCGCGGTGGGAGTCACATGTTCACTGTCCTCCGGCACTCGACGGCAGCCATCCGACTCGGTGCAGCACTTCCTCGGCGACCACTGTCGCGGGCCGGTTCTCGTTGTCCACCAGGTGGTCTTCGACCTGTGCCCGCTTAAACACCTCCGCGGTGTAGGTGGCGGCGTCCAGGAACCAATCCGGGTCGCTGGCCTCCCGGGAGCGGATGCGCTCATGCAGCACCGCAAGGGGCGCCCAGAGCCGGACCACGGTGATCTGGGCGCCCGGCACCGCCTTGGTCACCCGCCGGAGCAGGCTCCGGGTCTCGAGCACCCGCGCAAAGATGAGCCGGTCAGCGCCGGCCTGGCGGAAGTTGGCCCACATGCAGGCCAGGTTGCGGTGACTCACCCGCTCGTTCCACGGGTCGTCGGCGGGGACGGGCCAGCACTGCTCAATCCGGTCAAGGTCGACCAGCGCGTGGGGGACGTCCGCCTGGCGCAGCAGCCATGCCGCCTCGGCAGCGATGGTCGACTTCCCGACCCCGACCGGTCCGGTGATCACCAGTACGGGCACGGAGGCTGCCATGGCCCGATCTCCGGCGGCCCCCGCCGCGGTGTGCTCGCGTGTTGCGCCGGTCATCTGGTGCTTCCTTCATTTCGCCGGGCCAGTAGGAGGAATGGTCGCAGAATCTGGCGCACTGCGGGCAAGTGCCGGAAGCGGCGGCCGGGTCAGAGGCGCGGCGGGGTCGGCGAACAGCGCACCCGGCGGGCCTTGAGCGTGCCGAACAGCGACCGCATCGCCGACAGCGCCAGCAGCCGGGTCACCCGGTCAGCGAGGCCAGGGCGGCGGTCAGGTCGTCAGTGGTGACCTGCCGCAGCGAGTCATACCGCGCGGACCGGCTGGCCAGCGGGTTCTGCAGGATGCGAGGTACTGGCCGGGCCATTCGTCAGGGGCGCTCGGCTTGAGGTGGGCCAGGTGCCCGGGTTTCGGCCGTGCAGATCGTGCTCAGCGTGACCAGGTCCGCATGCCCGGACGCGGTCGCGATCCGGCGGGCCTGACGAGTTGCAGCCTCGGCCAACAGCCAGACCGCCAGCTAGACGTTGCCGCAGCCGTATCCCGTTTCGGCCTGGGCGAGCACCGCAGCGGCCTTCTGCCGGGCGCCAGGGGTCAGGGTGAACCCCGCCCCACCGGTGCGATGAGATCATGACCGGCGAGTTGGAAGATGGAGGCAGGCTGTCATGTATCGAACGTTCGTGCTAATCTACGAGTATGAGGTCGCATGTTCCTGGAGCAAAGATCCGTGCTCAGTCGCCGGTCCTGGCCGTCGTCCTGCTGGCGATCCTGGTGATGGTCTCTGCGGTGCTCGGCTGGCTGGGGGGCCTGGTGGCCTGGCTGATAGTACTAGGCGCGCTGGCCGTGTTCGCGTTCTGCCTACGGGCTCGCCCCTGACCCCGGCCTCGTCTGCATAGTGACCGAGAGAGCCCGTTCCCTGGATTGCTAACCCCAGGGAAACGATGACCACTCCGGTGTGAACGAGTGGCAGGAAGGTCAATAGCGGTCATCTGCGCAGGTCAGAACGCTGATAGCGGGGGGTGATCGCGGGCAAGCGGAGGCAATGCGGCTGCTGCCGTTTGCTGCTGCCGTCGAGGACCCCGCCGCTCGTCCGTATCCGGCCACGGTGGGGAGTATTCAGGGCCCAGGCCGCTGCCGCCCCATGGTGCCTACGCCACCACGATCTCCAACGGCCTTTGTGGTCACACGCGGGCGAGGCTCAGGCCCGTGGCGAACATCGTACGTCGATGTATCTGAGTCACGACCGCAACTACCTCTACCTCAACGCCTGCACCCACTGAGCTCCGACATCACAGATGAGTTACAGAAGTATTTCGATTCACCTGCGGGTCCCAAACGATCGCTGCCATGCTTCCGCGGACGGCACAGCTTGCCGAAGGCGAATGAAAGAGACATCGGTCGCGCACAGTGACCGGCACGGCTCGCCGACAGGCCCGTCCGCGGCCCAGTAGGCGGGCGTAGACCCTCCTTGGGGAGTTCTATGGAGTCAGTGCACACGCACCGCCGCCCGCGGAAGATCCGGCGTACCGGCCGGCACACCACCCCGTCGCATGTGGAGAAGGTCGCGGAGAAGGCCGGCAAGGCCGCTCCCGCCATGGCGATCGCCGGCGCACTGGTCGCCGTGGCGCCGCAGGCAAACGCCGCCGTGCGGATACCCGCCAAGGCCACCGCCGTGACCGAGCAGGTACGCACGGATGCCATCGTCCGGCACGACGCCCAGCCGGCCACCCGCATCTATACCGTCCGGCCCGGCGACACGCTGTCCGGGATCGCGCAGAAACTGTGCGGCGCCGCACGCGACTGGGCGGGGCTGTGGCACGCCAACCCCAACATCACCGACCCGAACTTGATCTACTCCGGCAATCAGCTGACGGTCGCCTGCAGCGGTGGTCAGGGCGCCGTCACCGCGGCGGTAGCCCCGTCCCGCCCGTCTGGTGATGGTGATCCGGACGGGGACGACGGCAGCAGCCCGGCCAGCGCCAGTTCCGGCTCTTCAACGTCACCGGGCTCCAGCGTCAGCTCGGCAGGTGGCGGCTCCTACGTGAACCCTGCCGGCTACGGCGGCTTCCAGGCGTGCGTGATCTCCCGGGAGTCCGGCGGCAACAGCCAGGTGATGAACTCGACCGGGCACTATGGCCTGTACCAGTTCTCCGCCTCCACCTGGGCCGCGGCGGGCGGCAACCCGGGCGACTTCGGTCACGCCTCGGTCGCGGAGCAGAACCAGGTCTTCGCCCAGGCGTACGCCAAGTTCGGGTCGAGCCCCTGGGCGCCGTACGACGGCTGCTGAGGCTTGCCAACGACCGGCTTCACCTGGCCTGGACCTGCTGACCTGTCTGACGGCCGAGCGGACGATCCTCAAGCACGCGGCCGTCATGCGCACACTCCCAGCATCAAATTCCACGGCCCGGACAATCCCTTCAGTGAGTGAGTTGTATAAACGTCGATTCGAACGCGACGTTGGCCAGCCCCCGCTGACACAACCACGATTCGGGTCACCGCAGATGAGAGGCCGTTTGGCCCTGGTAATGGGTGGCGCCCCCAGCAGGATTCGAACCTGCGCTCACGGCTCCGGAGAGCCCTGCCCGGCAGGCTGGTGACCTGGGAAAGTGACCCCGCTGCCAGACTCTAGGGTGCACCTGGGGTGCAGGCACGCGGTCTTGCGCTTAAGTGCCAACTGGTGAAGCGTCGGGACAGAGCGGCGAGCCGCTCTGTCTCCTGCCCGGCGATGCGACACCAATCCGCCACCACCGCAGCATCGAACCACCGATGACCCCGCACCGGAGGTCGCAACGAGCAAAGGAGACCACCATGACCCGGCGTGTACGCCTGTGGGTAGCAGCGGTTCTGGCCATCGCCGCAACGGGACTGATGGCAGCCCTGGCGGTCACCGCCACGACTGGCGTGAACTACACCCCTGCCAACGCCCATCTAGCAGGCATCACCTTCAACGCTATTGACTAGGCGCCGGGCATCCCAGGATGTGCTGGACCGGCCGTCCCAGTCCACCCTTTGCTGCTGCACCCAAATCAGGACGGCCCGGTCCAATGAGCCGGAACCGCGCGACGAACTGGGTGGGCGATACTGGGATCGAACCGGTGACCTCCTTGGTGTGAACGAGTTGCAAGGAGGTCCATCTCAGTCGTTGGCGCAGTTCGACGGCTTGCACCAGCCGGATGAGGTCGATGCTGGTCGTTAGGGTTGCTGTACCTTCCTGCTGTACTCAAGTTGGTTGTTGACGATCAACCCTGCAACGGCATTTAGCTACGGCCGGGCTGGCACGGAGTACAGAGGCCTTGGCCTTCCGTGTCGTACATGATGGCTCTATATTCAGGGGCCGGAGCGCTCTTGGCGCCTGTCCGGGCTGGCGACTGATCGGAGACCGTTATGACCGACGCAGGACCCGCCGAGCAGGCCACCCGTACCCCGTACTATGTCGTCTTCGACGTCGACGTGCGTGATGCCCCGCGGTACCTGGAATACATGAGGCAGGTCCTGCCCCAGATCGAAGCAGCGGGCGGCAAGTACCTGGCGCGCGGCGGGTCTCACACCGTGTACGAGGGCGACTGGACGCCATACCGGCTCGTGCTGATGGAGTTCCCCTCGCGGGAGGCCTTCGAGGGCTTTTATTACAGCCCGGCGTATCAGGGCCTCCACGCACTGCGCGACGAGGTCAGCTATGCACGGATGGTCGGCGTGGAGGGGCTACCCTCACCGGGCGCTGCCGCAGCCACAACGCTCGCGCCCGCTCCTGAGACGGGCTGATCTTCCCCGGAGGCCTCGAACTGTCCTTCGTGCCGTTTGATGTGAGGCAGTTTCAGCAGTGCATGTCCGGGCCGGTGGCGGCGCGGCCGATGATCATGCGCTGGATCTCGAGGTGCCCTCGAAGAGGGTGAAGTTGTCGGGCGTGGTAACTGCTCCGCAGTGGCAATGTCGGCGATCAAGCGTCCGACCTGCACCGTGAGCTGTGGTCATTGATGGGCGCCTTCCGTCCGTTTTCCGGCTCTGACGGAACAGAGACGGAACAGGGATGTCGGCGCAGGGAGCCCTAGCGGCTACCGGACGGGATCCTGAGGCTGGCCCCCGGACGGCTGGCCATAGCCGGACGGCTGGCCGTAACTGGACGGCTGGCCGTAACCAGGATGCGGCCCTTGGACGGCGGCTGCCTCCTGCCTCGCCCGGAACTCAGAGCGATCCCGGAAGAACCGGACGACCATGAGGATCGGAAGTATGAAGACGTAGTAGAACATCAGGTACTGCCCGCCGTGGAAGAAGAGCAGCAGGTAGAGGCCGTAGACCGTGAAGCCCGCTCCGAAGACGGCATTCCATGCTCTCCGTGTCGTGGTCTGGCCGGTCTTGACGCTCGCCATGACGAGCATCGCGATGCCACTGAGGATGAGGAACAGTACATAGATGTCGAACACGTCGGTACTCCGCCGTCGGTGCAGCCTCCTGCGCCTCGGAAGGCAAGATGTTTGACCATACGGCGACTAGCAGATCGATATGCTCAAACGTTACTGGTAAGTAACAATCTTGCAATGGTATCGACCTGGACCGCGGGTCGGCCCAACCGGCCCATGTGACGCTGCCGGGGACGTTGGGGCACTGCCGGAACCTCATTCCCCGACCTCCTCGGTGTGTACTAGTTGCATGCGGGTCATTGACGGTCGTTAGCGTAAGTCAGAGGCTTGTGCAGGTCGGATGAGTTCGATGCTGGGCGGCAGGGTTGCTGTACTGCCTACTGTACGCCCGGGTACGGCGCATACTTCGTCCCTGCGCGAAGTTCAGTGCGAAGCCGCTGGACAAGATCCGCTAATAATTCAGGGAGAGGAGAAGCTATGACATGGGATTGGGCCGGGACTTTGGGAACCGCGATAGTCGGTGTTGCGGGAATTGCGGCGACATATTTGTCAGCCAGCAAAGCGCGAATCGCGCAAGGCACTAACCTGCAACTTGCCATTAATGCAGAGAATGATCGTGCACGGCTCACAGAAAAGCGCCATATCTACGCCGCTTACATGGGTGCGACAGGTAGTTATGTTGCCGCAGAACGTAGGTTGGCAGCCGGGCAGGAAAAAGATTTCGGGAACGAAAGAATCGCCACGTTGCGTTCTGAGCTGAACCAAGCCATGACGGTGATGCTCGGCGCCTTGGGTGAGATGTGGCTTATTGCGCCAGAAAATCTTTGCACTCTAGCAATAAACGCTGTTCAGAACCTAACTCAGACCGAGGATACTTCTAGTATCTTCCCTAAATTCCGGGACGAGTTGTTTAAGGTAATGCGTGCCGACCTCGGTGAACCTGAGTACCAACAGATTGAGCTACCTGAGATTGTCTCACATGCGTTGGAGAGATGACATGAGTCTGCCCGGCGTAGGGTTTCGGTCCCACGCGAGGGTGTTCCATTTGCCTAGTGGATAGCTTACGCGTCCTGGATAAGGCCCGGTCCGGCAGCCTTGCGTCTATTGCCCCGCAGCCCTCGGCACTGTGGATCATGTCCGGCCGCTGTCCCGCGGCGGCCACGAAGCCGAATACAACCTGGTGCCCGCCTGCGGGCCGTGCAACTACAGCAAGCGCGACAAGCTGCTGATCGAGTGGGATCCCGTCCGGGTGGCACACGGTGCCGCGCAATCGTCCATCGTGGCGGCCGAACTCGAGCGCGAACGCTCAGAAATTCAGGCTCTGCGCGGGGTATCAACTTCATTACCTGACGACGAGACCGCTGGAGGACCGGCGACCGGAGCCGAACATCACCGTTAAGCCGATCGACTGATCGCCAAAGCCCGCGAAGCCATCGCGCCCCAACGGAGCGCCTACCCCCTGAAACCCGGAGAGCCAACCTCGGCCGAACTTTACAAGCGGAACATCGCCGAAGCCCAGGTACACGCCACGCTCGCCCTGGCGGCCGCCGCGCTCGAGCCGCCCCAGGCATACCGTACCCCCGGCTCTGCGGAAGCCAAGCCCGGCGTCCCGTTCACGCCGAAGCCGACCACGGTCGAATTCGGAACCCGCAAGGACCGGCGGTAGCAGCGGAAACCCGAAGACCCGGCCTCGCGGCGTGCCCTCACCCGCGACCGGATCTTCGGCGTTCCGCCCCCCAGCACCACGCCGTCAGGGATAGTGGGTAGCGCGCCGGGCACGGCCTCCCATGGCTCCCAACCCAGCCGTACCCGGCGCACCCACCCTACGGCCAGACGGCCCGCATCACCGCACCACCCCCCGTTACGTAACGCTAAGCTGATTCAGGCACGTTCGTTACGTAACGGAAGGCCGGCCAGCCAGAATGCCCAAGCCGGCGTGTCTATCAATCCAGCGGAGGCCGTTTCTTTTACAGTCCGGGTGTGACCGTGCCTGCCGCCGATACCCCGAAGCCCCCCGCGACCTTCTGGCCCCGGAACCAGCCGTCCGGACTGGCGCGCTGATCGGCTACGCCCGGGTCAGCACATCCGGCCAGCTACTGGACCGGCAGCAGCACGCCCCAGTTTCCTGAACGGCCCTGGCACCCGCTGTGGCACCGGTGGCCGTCAGCGCGGCCGGAACGGGTTATCGGCGCAGCCGGGCCGTTGGCTGATCTCGCCGCGCCGGTATCGCTCGGCCTGCCAGGCATCCCAGGCCTGCTCCAGCTGCGAGGCTGAGGAAGCGGCAGCCGCCGCCGGGTGCAGAAGACCCGGAACTCCAGGTCCGGCTCGGCGACCCGGCGCCGCCGTTCGGCCCGCCGGTCAGGGAGGACCGCCGCCGCGCCGAGGTTGGCCACGCGGCGGGCGCGGGCCAGCTCATCGACGTCCTGGCTCCGCGCTGACGCCCCGGACCGGCCCGAGTCACTATGGGTAGCGGGCGTCGAGGGTGGTGGTGACCCGCCCGGTGGCGATGTCGTAGACGTGACCGGAGACGCTGACCTTCGGTGAGAGCAGGGGTGAGGTGAGCAGGTGCTCGACGTCGGCCTTGACGGTGATATACGGGTCAGCGACCGCGGTTGCCTCCAGCGCGGCCTCGGGCAGGCCGGTCACATCGGCGGCCTGATGCCGGAAGCCCGGGTCAGCGAGGAAGCCAGTTCCGCACTGCGTGTGGTGCACGACCGCGACTTCGAACAGCGTGTCCAGCGCGCTTGGGCCGCCGGCCAGCTGCTCGGCGAGGAAGGCGAGGTAATTGATGTCGTCGATGACAGCCGGGGTGACACGTCCCCCTGTGTTGCGGATCACGGGAGCGTCCCCGAGCTGGAGCCCGAGGACGATCGCGGGGTCGACCCGGTGGTCAAGGCAGGTGACGATGACGACCTGGGCGGTGGGCAAGCCGAGGCCGGCCGGGGTGTAGGTAGCGGCGAACTGCTCGTTACGCTCGAGCAGGGGGGTCATCCTGGTCATGGTGGCTCCGTTTCCGATTCACGTGTGGGTGGTGGCCGGGGTGCCGACACCGTGGCGGGCCGCGATGTCGCGGATCGCGGCGGCGAGCAGGTCCGGGTGCTCGCTGGTGGTCAGGTGGCCGCCTGGAAAGGTCAGGACTTCGGCCTGGGGCACGCGCTCGCGGGTGGCCGGGATCTGCCGGTGTTCATAGGCGTCCTCGTCGCTGCCGCCGACGTACAGGGCGACCGCGCCGTCCAGCTCGCGGGCGATCGCGGCGAGATCCCAGTGCTGCGCGTGGCGGCGGTGCTCACTGACGAATCCCGCGGCGTTGTGGAGGAACGCCGCTCCGTCTCGGCGGGTGATCGCCGACCACATCTCGGTAAGCTCTTCCGGGGCGGGATGGTAGCTGCGGGAGTACAGGCGGGCCTGCATCATCGCTGTGGCGAACACGCGCGGCGAGCGCTGCGCCCGCCGCATCCCCAGCGCGCCCAGCGGGGTGCGCAGCAGCGGTGTGCCCTGCCACGGGTGCTTGTTGACGTCGGCGAACAGGCCGCCGTTCACCATGAATACGGCCGTGATCGCCGGCCCGGCGGTGTCGCCGGAGGCGGCCCGTTCCAGCTGGCGGCGCAGCAGCTCGAGCAGCGCCAGCGACGTGTAGTCGAAGGTGACGACGACGGTGCGGCGCACGCCGTGGTGCCGCCACAGCGCCAGGACCAGGTCCGCGCGCTCGATAGTGGAGTACGGATAGTCCCGGGGCTTGTCCGAGTCACCCTGCCCCACCGGCTCCGCGTACAGCCGCGGGCTGAGGTCGTCGCCGAGCATCCGGTCGACCTGCGCCCAGCCGTAGGAGCCGTCCGGGAACCCGGGCAGCATCGTGAGCCACACGCTGTCCGTGTCCTGCTCGGCGCCTGCCACGCGCTCGAACACCCGAAGCGCGTCAGGCGTCGCGGTGGCCTCCTTATCGGTCAGTACGCGCGCGGAGGCCGGGTCGTACGGGATCCGGTGTCCGCCGGCGAACCACTCCGCCGCCGTCACCAGCACCCGGGCCGGCCGCGGCGAACCTGCCGTCTTGTCAGTGCTCATCGTGAGCCTCCCCGTCATTAGTGGACGCTGTACACCATAACGAGGATTGTGTACGCTGTCCACTTGTTATTCTTGGGGCGTGACGACCGGCCAGAGAGCAGGGGAGAGACGCAAGGCGCATCGGCGGCACCGGCCCCGGGGCGCCGTCCGCGACGGCCTGGTCGCCGCCGGACTCGAACTGGCCCGGGCCGGCGGCCCGGACGCCGTGGTGCTCCGCGAAGCCACCCGCATGGTCGGCGTAGTGCCCAACGCCGCCTACCGGCACTTCGCCGACCGTGACGAGCTTCTCGCCGCGGTCTGCGCCGCCGCCATGCGCGAACTCGCCGACCGCATGGCCGCCGGCGTCGCCCGCGTGCAAGGCAACTACGGCGATCCCGCCGCAGCCGGCCTCCGGCTGGGCGCGATCGGCACCGCGTACCTGGAGTTCGCCCGGGAGGAACCGGGATGGTTCGTGACCGCGTACGCCTTGCCGCAGCAGCACGCCTACGGCGCTCCGGACGATGGGACCGGGCCGGACCGCACGCCCCGAGGTCAGCTCCGCGCGGTACTCGACGATCTGGCGGACGCCGGCGTGCTCGATCCCCAGCGCCGCGACGGCATCGAGTACCCCATCTGGTCCGCGGTGCACGGGCTGGCCGTGCTCACCGGAGCAGGACCGCTACGCGAGATCCCCGAAGCCACCCGGCAGCACCTCGAAGAACTCACCTTCGCCTTCATCGGCGCAGGCCCGCCGCCTGGCCCGCACGGCCGGGATCAGGGCGTGGGAGCAGCTCTCGCCGCACTGCCTGCGCCATTCGACGATCACCTTCGCCCTGGACGCCGGCGCCTCTCTGCGCGACGTGCAGGACTACGCCAGGCACAAAGATCCCCGCACCACTCGCCGGTACGACCACTCCCGTGACCCTGAATCCGCATACCGGACCAACGCACCGGGCACGTAGCGGTCACGGCGGCCAGGGTTGCGATGATCTCACAGGAGCCGGGGATTCCGTGCACCTCGCGGAAGCTGCCGTAACAGCGGCCGGGGCGGGCAGGGCGGAGGCGATGAGTAACCGCAACTCCCATCGTCTGCCCGCTATATGAGCTAACCTGCGGCCGGAGGAGGCCGCCGGGACAAGGGAGTCATGGGATGACGCGGTACCTGATCTCGTTCGGTGCCCACGCGATGGACCACATCCCCGGCGAGGACATGCCCGCCGTAGCCAAGGCCGCGCACGCAGTGGTCCAGGAGGCCATCAACGCTGGCGTGCTTGTGTGCACCGGCGGACTGGAAGACCAGCGGGCGAGCATCGTGGCCACCGACGGGACGGTCACCGACGGCCCGTACCCGGAGGCCATCGGCGCACTCACGGTCGTCGAGGTGCCCTCACGCGAGGAGGCGCTGGAATGGGCTGCCAAGATCGCCGTCGCCTGCCGCTGCGCGCAGGAAGTTCGCGTGATCGGGCCCGACCCCGAACTCGACGAGATGCTCCGCCAGGCAGATAGGCGACGGTGACGTCAACCTGCCCGTCTGAAAGGCCAGGCTCATCAGATTCCCAAAACCGGGGGGCTGGCCATACCCAGATCCGCGCAGCGAGAATCAGATCCTAGAAACCGTCAAGCGTCACCTGAAGCCAAACATGAGCTCCGCTTGATGCTTGACGTTTCTTGGGAGACTGGGGGAATAGTGCGTAGCGGGTCACGTTTGCCCGGCGGTGGGTCTCCTGGCTGCTGTTAATCGGTGCTGGCCCAGGGCGTCCAGGCGGGGGGGCGGTCCGGGCTGAAGTAGGCGGCGTACATGTCGAGGGCGGGATCGAGCAGGGCGATCAGCCGGCTTTCGGCGAACCCCACGCCTGGTTCGTTGGCGCTGTGCTGAGATGCCACCCCTGCGACCAGGGCGAGCAGCAGCGCGATGCCGTTCTCCGACGCGGCGGCCGGGTGCAGTTCAGCCCGCTCGGCGGCCGCCGCCATGGCGGTGCGCACCAGGTCGAGGCCGCGCAGGCTGGGAGCGTAGGCGCGGTCGGAAGGCACAAACCCCGGCACAGCGCGGGTGGCCAGCAGCTGGGCCAGCACCGGCTGGGCCGCGGCGAACCGCAGCGTCTCCCGCATGGCCAGGCGGACCGCCGCCCAGCCTCCGCCCTGGCCGGTGATGGCGGCGGTGAGTATCTCGTAATGGGCGCGCCAGCCGCGCTCGAACAGGGCGTCATAGACCGCGGTCCGGGAGTCGAAGTACTGGTAGAGGGACGGCTGGCGCAGGCCGACGCGCCGGGCGACCTCGGTCAGGTTGAGCGCGGCGACACCCTGTTCGGCCATCACGGCCAGCGCCGCGTCGAGGATTTCCTCGCGTGTCTGGAGCCGGTGCCGCTCGCGTGGCGTCACGGCACCGTTCGTCTCGCGCACAGCCATAAACAGAGTATAGAACAGCCGATAGGCTATTGATTCTACGATAGCCAATAGCTAGGCTGTCCCGTGTCAGTCCTTCCGGGAGGAGGCGGCCATGAACCGTCTTGATCACGACCAGGTCCGGCTCCGCATCCAGGCCCCGCCCGAACTGCTCTACGACATGGTCTCCGACGTCCCGCGCACCCCGGAGTGGAGCCCTGAGGTCATCTCGTGCCGCTGGCTCGACGGCGCGGCCGGCGCGGTGCCCGGCGCCCGGTTCAGCGCCCGCAACAAGCGGCGCTGGGCTGCCTGGTCCAACAAGCCAGTCGTGGAGACCGCCGAGCGGGGCCAGGAGTTCGCCTTCACCCGCACCGAACCCGGCGGCGGCACCATCCGTTGGTTCTACCGCTTCGAACCAGGGCCCGGCGGCACCACCGCCGAGCTTGGCTACCAGGTGCTCAAGCCGGTCCCGGTTTTCCTGCACCTCAGCCTGCGCGCATTGTTCGGGGTACGCGACCTGCGCGCTGACTTGCACCAGAACATGACCCTCAGCCTGGAAAAACTTGCCGGGATCGCCGAACGCCAGGCCCAGCAGGCACACGCCACTGGCCGCGACTGAGGCATCCGGGGCCCTCGCTGCCGGGGTACGGCAGGACTTGTGCCGGTCATGTCATCCGGTGTTCCTGCCCGCGGACCAGCCTTGGCGACCGGATCCGGCGGGAAAGCATCTGGCGCGGGCAGACGCTAGCTGCTGCGGCACTCGGTGGTGGTCGGCTGAGCCGCTGCTGGCCTGCGGGCGAGCCGGCGGGTCATGGTGATCGTCATCGCCCAGTACACAATGGTTTCGTGGTGCTCGGGCAGGCGTTCGTAGTCGCGGACGGTGCGGCGGCACCGGGTGATCCATGCCAGGGTCCGCTCGACGACCCAGCGGCGGGGCGGACCTGGAAGGTGTGCAGGTCACCGGGCCGCTTGACGATCTCGAGTGTCGGCCTGGGCCTGGGCCTGGTCCCGGCCCAGGTGACGAGCTTGCCGGCGTAGCCGCCGTCAGCCCAGGCCAGCTTGACCGAGGGGAAGGCACGGCGCAGGTTCCACAGCAGCGGCTTTGCCCCGTCGCGATCCTGGATGCCCGCAGCGGTGATCAGCACCGTCAGCAGCAGCCCGATGGTGTCCACGGCGATGTGCCGCTTGCGGCCGTTGACCTTCTTGCCCGCGTCGTAGCCACGGCCGTCACAGGAGACCTCCTCAGCCGCCTTCACTGACTGGGAGTCGATGACCGCGGCCGTGGGCTCGGGCGTGCGCCCGGCCGAGGTGCGACCGAGAACCCGGCTGGCAGGTTCACATCCCCCGGAAGCCGTAAAAGACCGCCGTCGAGGTTGTCGGCGGACACGTTGGTGATCGTGACCGTTTGCCTGACGGTGCCCAGGACCGGCCTGACCCTGCCGAAATCGACAAGCTGGGGACTTGCGCTCAACGCAAATTTCGGCAGCGCACTGGCAACGCCGCCGAACAAGGGAATACTCAACCCCACAACTCCGATGAAAGCTGCGATCCGCTTTACCATGGTCCCTCCCAGTCAGTCAGTAGGCTCCGAGCCGGGCCACTATGTAATCCCCTTGTGGTTCGCCAAGGCGTCGCGGGCCTCGGGCCACCATGTAATCCCCTCGCGTTCAGCCCAGGCGTCGCGGGCCTCGC
>Ga0306924_10002636_pt1 | contig 16968 bp, 9 predicted proteins | sample sta12Can44000111_FD_203756 | JGI IMG/M metagenome (GOLD analysis project Ga0306924, IMG submission 203756) | Lab enrichment of tropical soil microbial communities from Luquillo Experimental Forest, Puerto Rico - statanox.12C.anox.44.000.111 (v2)... | ecosystem: Environmental > Terrestrial > Soil... | reverse complement strand
GTCTCGGTAGGCGCTTGCGGTACGAAAATCCCTGTCTTCCCGAAAGCCACGCTGAAGCTCTCAAGGCATTGCGTCTTGTCTTGCGCCGGTGGACAGCTCTGCTTTTGCAGGGTGTGCCACGGTTGACCGCGACCCGTGCTATGCGTCGCTCGAAGGTCGCTCTGCACCCGAGGCCGCCCCCTTTCGCGTACGACTTTTTGTGCGATGGCTCCCTCTGCTGACGGGGCGTCCGCAAGCGGGTGGACGGTCGACGCGCCGACGTTCTGGCAGGGCGGCACGGAGCAACAGCCGGGGCGCGATTTGTCCACAGCGTATGGCACGCAATCATTGCCATGCCTTCCCCGCGTGTGGTAAGTAATTAAGTTCTGCACGGGCGCGCGATTTCCGCGGAGGACCTCTGTCACCTCCCTAAAATGTCGGCGCGCCGACAACGCATGCCGGCCCGCGAAACGGAAGCCATCATCCTGAAGACCTTCCCGCTGGGCGAGGCCGATCGCCTGGTTAGTTTTGTCGGTCGTACCTCGGGGCGCATGCGCGGTGTAGCCGCTGGCGCACGCCGCCTGAAAAACCGCTACGGCTCTGCACTTGAACTGCTGTCCCATGTGCGGCTCTGGTATTTCGAACGGGAAACGCGGGACCTGGTCCGGATCCAGCAGGCGGAATTGCTCGCCTCGTTCCACAAGGCACAGAGCGACTACCAGCTCAGCACGGGCCTCGCTCTTGTCAGCGAAGTCGCCGAGCGGGTTCTTCCGGAACACGAGGTCAACGAGTCGATGTTCCGGCTGATCCTGCTTACCGCCCGCGAGGTCGAGCGTCGTGCAAGCTGGACTCTGCCGCTCAGCTATTTCGTTTTCTGGACCGTCCGGCTGGCGGGCTGGCTGCCCCGTTTTGAGGTTTGCGCCGTCTGCGGCAAGCCGTTCGGGAAAGGCGGCGCCTACCAGGGGCCGCACCACCCTGGCTTGTACGACGCGGAGCATCGCCGCTCGGGGATGAAGCCGGTTTCAGCCGAAGCCCGCGACCTCGCGGGGGTTTTTGCCAAGCAGCGTCTCGACCAGCTCGAAGAAGGGCTCGGCGCGCTCCCCGGCGCAAAGGAACTAAGGGAGGCGGCATTGAATTGGATCGAGCACCACACGGAGCACAAGCTTGTCACCCGCGGACTTTTGGATTCCGCGTAGTTTTGGAGTGCGGTGCCAGTCGAAAATGTCGGCGCGCCGACATTGCGTGAGATGCGGTTCTTTATCCACCGGGCGGGAAGCGCCGCGGTGTTGCACCAAGGTTCCACGATGCGGCGCTTCGCAAAGGGTGGCGAGAGATTGCAAAAGGGAAGAACAGTTCGGGGTGATTGTGAAACCTAAAGTAAAACTTGAATCTCGGCCAAAAGCACCCGGCCCCACCTTTCAAGACCTCATCCTCAAGCTCATGCACTTCTGGGACAAGCAACGCTGTGTGCTCCACCAACCGTACGACATCGAAGTCGGCGCTGGCACCATGCATCCCGAAACCTTTCTTCGCGTCCTCGGTTCGGCCCCTTACCGCGTCGCTTACGTCCAGCCTTCGCGTCGGCCGGCCGACGGACGCTACGGCGAAAATCCCAATCGCCTCTACAAGCATTTCCAGTATCAAGTCATCCTGAAGCCCTCCCCCGCCGACATCCAGGGGATTTACCTACGGAGCCTCGAAGCCATCGGGATCGATCTTCGTGCACACGATATTCGTTTTGAGGAGGATAACTGGGAGTCGCCCACCCTTGGCGCCTGGGGCATTGGCTGGCAGGTGCTGCTTGACGGACTTGAAATCACCCAGTTCACCTACTTCCAACAGAGTGGCGGCATCGATCTGGACCCCATCTCTGTTGAGCTCACCTACGGCCTCGAGCGCATCTGCCAGTTCCTCCAGGACGTCCCGAGCATCTTCGACATCCACTGGAGCGAGGACAAAACCTACGGCGACATCCGCCTCGCCGAAGAGCGGCAGTTCTCCGACTACAGTTTCGAGCGCAGCGATGTCAAGGCGCTACGCTCCGAGTTCGAGCTGCACGAGAAGGAAACCAAGGAGCTGCTCGAAGGGTGGAAACGCCTGGAGCCGAAAGACGTCGGCGCGCCGACCGAGCAGCGGGTCCGCTACCCGCTCCTGGCGGCCTACGACCATTGCCTGAAATGCTCGCACCTGTTCAACTTGATGGACGCCCGTGGGGTCATTTCGGTCACGGAACGCGCTGCCCTTATGGCTCGGGTGCGCAACCTGGCGTGCCGTACGGCGGCCGCGTACCTCGAACAGATCGACGGGGCGAAGCCAGCGACGAGCGGGCCGTCGGCGTCGGCGGGGAAGCCCGGCCGCGAGGTGCGCCTATGAAGCGGTATGGATTGCAGTGCCCGTGCGGCGGTAGACAGGGTTGCATGCCGGCTTACGGTGGGAGGATGGGCAGGGATTGTGAAAGTGGGAGCCGGGCTAGCACACCCGGCCGTGTCGCTTTGCCAAGATTCCCAGTTCGGGAATCGTATCCCGTTGAGGTCAGCGCATGAGCGCCAGCAAACCCTCTCCGAAGAAAGCTCCCCAAGCTGCGCCAGTGCCGAAGCGCGTCGAACTGCTATTCGAAATTGGGGCCGAGGAGATTCCGGCCGGGATGCTGCCGCGCGCGGTCGAGGAACTGAAAACCATCCTTGAAAAGCACCTCACCGCCGAGAACCTCATGGAGGGCGTCACGCTTGAAACCTTCGGCGGACCACGCCGCCTGACGGCCATAGGCCGGGGCATCGTCGCCAAACAGGTCGACGTTGAAAGCGAAGTCACGGGCCCGCCCAAATCCGTTGCCTACGACAACGTCGGCGCGCCGACAAGAGCGGCGGTCAGTTTTGCCGAAAAGCAAGGCGTGCCGCTCCATGAACTGCGCCTCGTCCAGACTCCCAGGGGCGAGTACATTGCCGCGAAGGTGATCCGCCGGGGCCGAACGGCTCACGATTTGCTCTCCGGGATTCTGCCGCGCGTGATCCACGACCTTTCCTGGCCGCGCACCATGACCTGGACCGGCCTCGAGGGAGCGCGCTTCATCCGGCCGATTCGGTGGCTGGTCGGCCTGCTTGACGGCAAGCCGCTGAAATTCTCCTTCGGTGGTGTGACGGCGGGGGACCTCACGCGGGGCCACCGTTTCCTCGGCAAGGCGGAAATCCGCGTCAAGAATTTCGCCAACTATGAAAAGCAGCTTCGTGCCAACGGCGTCATCGTGCGCCAGGAAGAGCGCCGAGAAAAAGTCTCACGCGAACTCGCGGCGTGCGCCAAACGCGCAGGCTACGCCGTCCACCCAGACCCCTCCCTGGTGCAACTTGTGAGCTACTTGAACGAATATCCGCACGTCATTGAGGGTGCCTTCGATCCTTCCTTCCTCGAGCTGCCGGACGAAATCCTCATCACCGTGATGCGCGACCACCAGAAGTATTTCGCCGTCGAAAGGCGGGGCGGGGAACTGGCGCCGCATTTCCTCGCCGTGATCAATCTGGCCAGGGACAGCCACGGCCTGGTGCGTGCCGGGCATGAGCGCGTCCTGCGCGCCCGTTTCGCCGATGCGCGGTTTTTCTGGGAAGCCGATCAGAAATGTCGGCTCGCCGACATTTTGCCGAAGCTCCAGAAGGTTACCTACGAGTCGCGGCTTGGCAGCTACTTCGACAAGGTCGAGCGAATCCGCGCCATCGCCCGCTGGCTTGCCGAGCAGTGGTACAACCTCGGCATGCTGCAGTCGCACGTCGCCGATGCGGATCGTGCCGCTGAACTGGCCAAGTGCGACCTGGCTACTGAAATGGTACGCGAGTTCACCGAGCTGCAGGGCATCGTGGGTGGCCTGTACGCGAGGGCGCAGGGCGAGCCGGACGCGGTGGCCGACGCCGTCTACGACCATTACCGCCCCGTTGGGCTTGAAGATCCCATCCCGCGGAATCTTACCGGCTGTGCTGTGGCTCTGGCGGACAAGTTCGATTCCATGGTGGGATGCTTTTCGGTGGGCGTCGTGCCGACGGGCTCAAGCGACCCTTATGCCCTGCGGCGGGCAGCGCTGGGTATTGTGAAAATCATTTTGGAACGCAAGGTTCCCGTGTCCCTGTCGCTGACCATTGGCGCAGCCGCAAAGGCCTTGTTGACTCATCCGCCCAAGAAGGCTGTCACCGCACCGCAGGAGGCCCAAGTCTTAGAATTTATCCTGGACCGCGCTCGTTTCGTCTTGCGGGAGGTCTCCGGCTATGGTTACGATGAAGTGAATGCGATCCTGCACGCCGGCTCCGACGATCTCGTCGATGTCGAGAAGCGTTTGCGCGCCTTGAAGGCCATCCGCAAATCGCGAAACTTTGAGCCGCTGGCCGTTTCTTTCAAGCGCATTCGCAAGATCCTCGAAAAAGCCAACGTCGCCGCGGAAGAGTTGCAGCACGTGAACAAGGACCTTTTCGAGAAAGGGGCCGAAAAGGAGCTGCACGCGGCTGTGCGGAAAGCCGCGGGTAAGGTGAGCGAAGACAAGCGTGCCGGCCGCTATCAAGAGGCGCTCGAAGAGATCGCCGGCTTGCGCAAGGTCGTCGATCAGTTTTTCGTGGACGTGATGGTGATGGCCGAAGATGAGGCTGTGAGACGGAATCGCCTCGCGCTGCTCGCGGAGTTGTTGCGCGAGTTCACCACCATCGCGGATTTCTCCGAACTCGCTGGGGAAGAAAAGTGACCACCGTCGGCGCGCCGACATTTTGTGTGCAAGCGGCGCGGCGTCGAAATCGCGATTTGAGGAATCCTCATTCCGATGGGTTCTGGGATCGAGGGATCGCACTTGGATAGGAAAAAAGCAAGAGAGAATCCTCGCTTCGCGGCCTGCCGCAGGCAGGCTCGGAATGGCGACTTGCTGGGCAAGTTCGCGCTCTTCAAGGCTTACTTGAAGTATTGATTCTGGACTTTTGCGACAGATTTCTTCGGAAAAATGTCGGCGCGCCGACATCTCGCACTCCAAACCCAACTGAGTGCGGCATTGCCGGCGCGAATTCGTAGAAGAAAGTTGTAGTTCTTCCCGCTTGTCCTGAGCTCGGGCGAAGGGTGGCGGGTGGGATGCTCGTGCAGCGGCAAGTGTTGACGTTCCTCGAGACATCGACACGTCATTTCCGAGGGTGCTTCTGAGCCCGAGGAATCCCTCTTCGGTTTCGAGAAGAAGCGAGATTCCCACTTCGCCTGCCTGCGGCAGGCGGGCTCGGAGTGACGGGTCGTGCGAGTCCGATGTTGGCGCTTGCTGTTCGAGCCCTGAGGCTTCAAGCCTGCCCGCAGCAGGCCGGGCCTGAGCTACAACTGCAGGAAAACGACAAGTGAGGCGTAACGTGAAAAAGTGGGTCTATTTCTTTGGTGCAGGCAAAGCGGAAGGCGACGGAGAATGGCGTGACTTGCTCGGCGGCAAAGGCGCCGGGCTTGCGGAGATGACCAAGATCGGTCTCCCCGTTCCGGCGGGTTTCACCATCTCGACGGAAACCTGCGACTACTACTACAGCAACGGGAAGAAGTATCCCGGGGAATTGAATAAGCAGGTGCTCGACAACGTCGCGAAGTTGGAGAAGGTCACGAAGAAAAAGCTCGGCGACCCGAAGAACCCGCTGCTTGTGAGCGTGCGCTCCGGTTCGGCGCGCTCGATGCCGGGCATGATGGAAACGATCCTGAACCTGGGCCTGAATGACAAATCCGTCGAGGGTCTGGCCAAAGCCACAGGCAACGAACGCTTCGCTTACGACGCTTACCGCCGCTTCGTACAGATGTACTCCACCGTCGTGATGGGCCTCTCGAAGGAAGACCTGGAACATCGGCTGCGCGCGATGAAGCAGCGCGTTGGTGTCAAGGAAGACACGACGGTTCCGGCAAGCGGTTGGAAAGAACTGGTGGCCGAGTACAAACAGTACTTCAAGCAGAGCGCGGGCAAGGATTTTCCCGACGACCCGATTGAGCAGTTGTGGGGCGCGATCGGCGCGGTGTTTGGTTCGTGGATGGCGGAAAAGGCCGTGACCTACCGCCGCGTGGAAAAAATCACCGGCCTGCTCGGCACCGGAGTCAACGTGGTACAGATGGTGTTCGGCAACACCGGCGACAATTCGGGCACGGGCGTGTGCTTTACGCGCGACCCAAGCTCCGGGGAGAAGGTTTTCTACGGCGACTATCTCACGAACGCGCAAGGCGAAGACGTCGTGGCCGGCATCCGCACGCCGGTGCACCTCACCGAGCTAAACAAGATGATGCCGAAGGTTTACGACCAGCTCGAGAGGGTTCGAGTAAAACTTGAGAATCACTACAAGGACATGCAGGACATGGAGTTCACCGTTGAAGACGGCAAGCTCTACATGCTGCAGACGCGCACCGGTAAGCGCACACCGGCGGCCGCCTTCAAGATGGCCGTGGACATGGCCAACGAGAAGTTGATTACGAAACAAGAGGCGCTGGTCCGCATCAAGCCCGAGGACATCGAACGTCTTTTTTATCCAGTGATCGACAGCAAGTTCGACAAGAAGACGCTGCAGGCAAAAATCCTTACGCATGGCATCGACGCGGTTCCGGGGGCGGCTGTCGGCAAGGTTGTCTTCAGCGCAGCGGACGCCGAAGCGTGGGCCAAGCGCGGCGACAAAGTGATCCTGGTGCGGCGCGAAACCAGCCCTGAAGACGTCGGAGGCATGGCGGTAGCGCAGGGCATTCTGACCGCGACCGGAGGAAAGACTTCGCACGCGGCGGTGGTCGCGCGCGGCTGGGGGAAGTGCTGCATCGTCGGCGCGGAGACCTTGAGTATCGACTACCAATCCAAGTCGATGAAGGACAGCAAGACCAGCAAGACGATTAAGGAAGGCGAATGGCTGACACTAGATGGCAGCGAGGGAACGGTGTATGCCGAACCGTTGCCACTGGTTACGCCGGAACTGCCGAAGGCCTACCATACCATCATGAAGTGGGCCGACGAGACCCGCAAGATGGGCGTACGCGCGAACGCGGATACGCCGCAGGACGCCCGGAAGGCGGTGGAGTTCGGCGCGGAGGGCATCGGACTGACGCGCACCGAACACATGTTCTTTACCGACTTTGAATTTCCGGAGAAGGGCCCGGAACGGCAGCGCGCGATCCAGGAGATGATTCTGGCGGAGACAAAGGAAGCGCGCGTGAAGGCGCTCGACAAGCTGTTGCCGTTCCAGCGGCGTGACTTCATCGGGCTATTCAAAGCCATGGACGGGTTGCCGGTCGTCATCCGCCTGATTGACCCGCCGCTGCACGAATTTGTGCCGCACGACCGCGCGAAGCAGGCGGAACTGGCAAAGGAACTCGGCATCAGCGTGGAGACCGTCGCGCGACGCGTCGAGCAATTGCATGAAGCGAACCCGATGCTGGGCCATCGCGGCTGCCGGCTCGCCATCACCTATCCGGAAATTCTCGAGATGCAGGTGCGGGCGATCATTGAAGCGGCGATTGAATGCCAGAAAAATAAAGTTAAAGTAATACCTGAGATCATGATTCCGCTTACGCTCGACAAAAAAGAGATGGGTATCCTCGATCAGGCGACACGGCGAGTGGCCGACGAAATTATCAAGCAGGCCGCCGTAAAACTGCATTACCTGGTGGGAACGATGATCGAACTGCCGCGCGCGGCGATGCTGGCCGATGAAATCGCGGAAGTAGCGGAGTTTTTCTCGTTCGGGACGAACGACCTGACGCAGACCGTGATGGGACTCTCGCGCGATGACGCCGGACGGTTCCTGCCGGACTACGTCGATGAAAAGAAGGCCGGAATATTCCATGGCGACCCGTTTCAGACGCTGGATTTGCATGGCGTGGGAATGATGGTACGGTGGGGCATCGAAAAAGGCCGTAAGACGCGTCCAAACTTAGAGGTGGGAATTTGCGGAGAACATGGAGGCGATGCGGACAGCGTGAAGTTCTGCCATCAGGTCGGGATGGACTACGTGAGCGCGTCGCCGTTCCGCGTGCCGATTGCGCGGCTGGCCGCGGCGCAGGCGGTCGTGGAAGAAAAGAAGGCCGCGAAGAGCAAACGCAGGTAGCGGCGCAGGTCCAGGGCTCAGAAGGGTGCCCGAGGCAAACCAGCGTGTGGGGTACCCCTAAGACGCAGCAAGCGTGCCGTGAAGCGTCCCTGCGTGGCTGGGCTGCGGCACGCATGCCAGCCACGCCACAAAACGGCGCCGAAGAAAAAGCCCGGCCCCGGTGCCTAGCAGCGATGGCCAGGGTGACGATGCCAAGATTGAGAAGCGAAGAGCGGTAGCCGTTCGCAAGAAAGCATCCCAGAAAACGGGCTACCGCACTCGAAAGAGCGCGCGGATCGGTTGGTCTCGTGGGAAGACAAGATTTTTGCTGACTCCGGGGTGGGTCCGCAGTGAAGCGGCTTCAACAGTTCGCGGCGATGTTGGCGGCGATTACGCTGTCCGTGTCGATTTGCGTGGCGGACGCGAAACTAACGCTTCACGGGCGGGTCACGGACGAGAACGGGCTGCCGGTCGGCGATGCTCAAGTAAAACTTGAACTATTGAACCGGCTTGAAGGCCGCCCATTACAAACTCCCGGGCCGCCAGCGCAATCCGGCGACGGGCGGCCGACTCCACCGCAGGCTGGTGGGCCGGGCCCCTTACCGTCAGGTGGGCAGGCACCGACCCAACCGAGCGGGGTAACCTTTAGCGCGGTGAGCGACGACGCTGGCTTTTTCACCCTGCCGAATCTTTCTCCCGGCGAATACATGGTGCGCGTTGAGAAGCCGGGATACTTCGTGCTCGCGAATCAGAAAATTCAACTGACCGCCGATAACACGGAATTTGGCTTCACGCTAAACCACGCAGAGGAAGTGCGGGAGAAGGTCGACGTCACGGTCTCGGAAAACCGCATCGATCCCACATCCATGCCGAGTACCGCCGCTCTGACCGACACGGAAATTCGCGATATCCCGGTGCCGAGTTCGCACGATCTGCAGCAGTCGCTCGTGGCCATGCCGCTGGTGCTGCGCGACAACGCAGACCTGTTGCACGTCGCCGGAGCGCGCAACACGCAGATACTACATTTGCTGGACGGCGTGGATGTAACCGATCCGACCAGCGGCGCGACGACGGCGGAAATGATCGTGGAGGCTGTGCGGAAGGCGGAGATTCAGACATCGCGATTCGGCGCGGAATATGCACACCCGGGCGCGGCGATTCTGAGCTACGACACGCGCGAAGGCGATGACCGGTGGCGCTTTGGCACAACGGACTTTATCCCGGGGATCAAGGTGCAAGAGGGACTGCAGTTCGGGAATTTCTACCCGCGGGTGGAGTTTTCCGGGCCGATCGTGAGGGAACACTTCTGGTTTTCGCAAGCGTTCGACCTGGTGCACACACTGAGTATCGTGAACGGGCTGCCATCGGGGCAGAACGAGCGGAGCGAGTGGGGAGGGGACAGCTGGTCGCGGCTGCTCTGGAAGATATCCGACAACAACAGTTTGCACATCGCTTTTCTGTACAACAACCGGAGCGACACGAATTTCGGGCTCGACGCGCTGCACCCGATATCGACGACGTCGGACACCAGCTCGAACATGCTGTTCGGGTTTGTGAAGGGGCAGAGCTATGTGCACAAAACGCTGTTCGAGTATGGTATCGGCGTGGAACGAAACTATGGTGACTCGAATCCGATGGGGAACGCACCGTACGTCTTGCTGGTGAATGGCGCGGAAGGAAATTATTTCCAGCAAACCGAGCAGATGGGGCGGCGGTACCAGGCGTTTACGGACGCGATCAGTTCGCCGCTGCATTGGATGGGAACGCACACGCTTTCGGCCGGAGCGAATTTATCGAGCGTCGAACTGATTTCGTATGACGACCGGGGAGAGATTCAAGCGCTGCGCAACGATTTGACACTGGACCGGCTGACGACGTTCGCGGGCTATCCACGCTTCTCGTTGAGTAATACGCTGGCCGGCGGGTTTGTGCAGGATCAGTGGACGCCGAACCGGTATGTGGTGGCGCAGGTGGGCGTGCGAGCGGACTGGGACCGATTGTTCCAGGCGGCGCTCGTGCAGCCGCGAGTGGCGGTGAACTTCTTGCCGTTTTCGGGCGATCGCACAAAATTTTCGGTTGGCTGGGGTATGTACAACATTCCCCTCAACCTTTCTTTGATCGGGCAAACCTACGACCAGTGGCAGGTGGACACGCTTTATAACGCAACCGGAACAACGCCGGTGGACGGGCCGGCGGCGAGTTTTTTTGTGCGGCCCACCGGCGGATTGGCATCGTTGCAGCAACCCTATTTCGATATCGCGAGCGCGGGATGGCAGCAACGGTTGGGGGAAAACACGCTGTTGTCGCTGGAATTGCTGGCGCGCGACGGGCATCACGAGTTGGTGTACGAAACAGAATCGCCGGGAAATATCGGCAGCAATTTTCTGCTGCAGACTACGCGGCGGGACAAATACCGGGCAGTGACGATCTCGGCGCGGCACACATTTTCAAATGGCACGATGCTGTTCGGGAGTTACACGCGGTCGAAAGCCACGACCGACCAGGACCTGGATCCGATGCTCGGACAGCTGTACTTCGCGCCGCAGCAGCCCGGGCCGCTGTCCTGGGATGCGCCGAACCGGCTGCTGACGTGGGGCAGTGTTCCAACGCCGATTTGGGGGATTCTGTTTACGTATTTTTTTGAATACCGGACAGGCTATCCCTATAGCGTGATCAACCAGCAGCAGTTTCTGGTGGGCCCGCCAAATTCGCTGCGATTTCCGGATTACGCGAGCTTGACGATTGCGGTGGAAAAGAAATTCGGGTTCAACCATCGCGTGTTTGCGGTGCGAGTGGCGGTGATCAATATTCTTGGGCGGCAGAATCCGGATGTGGTGGTGAATAACATTGACGCGCCGAATTTCGGGGCATTCAGCGGCGGACAGGGAAGAGCGGTAACCGCGAGATTGCGTTTTGTGGGACGACAATTAAGATAAGTGGCGTCGGATACGTCCTGCCAAGAATCACTGCCTTGGGGCGAAACGGCGCGTGAACAAACACGACAATCCTAAGACACACCGGCCAAGAACGGGAAGCCACTAGCCGTTCGTGAAGGAATTGCGGGCCGGGAGAGACTCTCCTTGACAACTTAGGAGAGAGAGGTTAGCCTCCTAATCATCTTAGGAGGCGACAGTGGGCGAGCTGGCGCAGCTTCTTCCCGGAACCTTGGATCTGCTGATTTTGAAAGCGGTCTCGCTCGGGCCGCTGCATGGCTATGGTGTGCTTCTACGCATTGAACAGATTTCGCACGGGGCGCTGTTGATCGAACAGGGGGCGCTGTATCCCGCTCTGTTCCGGCTGGTGAGGCAGGGATATTTGAAGGCGAACTGGGGAACGTCGGAGAACAACCGGCGCGCGAAGTTTTATGAACTGACGGCAGCGGGACGGAAACGACTGCGCTCGGAAGCTGATGGATGGAGACGCCTGGTGGAGGCGATGGGATCGGTGCTGGGAGCGGAGGCGGAGGAGATGTGAGGAAGAACCGTACCGATGTCTTCATCGAGATTCTTACGGTAAACCTTGCCAGGATCCCGCGGCGCCGTGGACTGGTGCGCGAGAGAGCGGAGCGGAAGAAAGAGCCGAGCCACTCCACCTGCCAACGGTAGGCAGGGTCTGGATGACAGGCCAGGGCCCACGAGGTGAGCGGAAACGGGGGGAGCATGGGATTGCTGAGCTGGTGGCGGGCGGTGGTGACGGGGCTGTTCCGGCGGAAGCGCATCGAGCACGAAATGGACGAGGAGATTCGCGCGCACATCCGGGAGCGGGCGGAGGATCTGAAGCAAGCGGGTGTTGCGGAGAATGAGGCGGAACGGCGGGCGAGAATCGAGTTTGGAGGTGTGGAGCGGTTCAAGGAGGAGTGCCGTGAGGCGCTGATCCTGAATTGGATCGATCACCTGTGGCGGGATTTTCGGTTTGGGTTGCGGATGTCGATGAAGAGTCCCGGATTCACGGCGGTGGCGGTAATCGCGCTGGCGCTGGGGATCGGCGCGGACGCCGCGATGTACTCGATCGTGAACGGAGCGCTGACGTGGGATCTGGGGCTCGAGAATCGCGACCGGATCGTGATTGTGAGCTCGACAAACAAGCAGCATGATCAGGACTGGACGGTCTCGTATCCAGACTTTCGGGATTTTCGTAGACAGCTGAAGTCGCTTGCGGGACTGGCGGCCTACCGGTTTCTGCCGGTGAACCTGAGCGACCAGAGCGCGCTGCCGGAGAGGTATTACTGTGTGCAGATGTCTTCGAACGGGTTTTCGGTCGTGCAGCACAAGCCTTTGCTGGGGCGGGATTTCATTGTGGCAGACGAACAGCCAGGCGCGGCCCCGGTGCTGATGCTGGGGTATCACGTGTGGCGGGACCGGTACGCGCGGGACCCGGGAATCATCGGGAGGACGGTGCGCGTGGACGAAGTACCGCGCGTGGTGATCGGAGTGATGCCGCCTGGACGTAGATTTCCTGAAGAGACGGATTTGTGGGTGCCGCTCGTTCCGGACGCGGCGAGAGAAAAACGGGACAACCGCGAGTTGATGCTGTTTGGGCGGCTCGGCGATGGCGTGAAACTCGCGACGGCGCGGTCGGAGGCGGAGGCAATCGCGGGACGACTTGCGGCGCAGTATCCCGACACAAACAAGGACTTTACAGCGGACGTGCGGCCGATCATGCAGATTACAGGCGTGTATTTCATGAAACCGCTGTTGCTGGTGCTGTTTGTGGCGGTGGGATTCGTGTTGCTGATAGCCTGCGCGGACGTGGCGAATATGCTGTTGGGGCGAGCAGCGGAACGCGCGCGGGAGATTTCGATCCGCGTGGCGATTGGGGCGGGGAGGATTCCGATCCTGCGTCAGGTCTTGCTGGAGAGCGTGGTGCTGTCGATGGCCGGAGGGTTTTTGGGATTGCTTGTGGCGGTTGGCGGGCTGCGGTGGTTTGACCGCGGCATGGGCACACAGGTCAAGCCGATCTGGCTGCATTTGACCCTGGACCGAAATGCGTTGCTTTATCTTGGGGCGATTTCGATTGGAACCGGAATTTTGTTTGGACTCGCGCCGGCGCTGCGTCTGCTGAAGACGGAGGTAAGCGCAGCGTTGAAGGACGGCGGGAGTGGTGTGACGGGGAGCAAGTTTGGATTGCGGGCGTCGAATGTGCTCGTGGCATTCCAGATGGCGCTTTGCGTGGTGCTGCTGGTCGGGGCAGGATTGATGATTCGAAGCGCAGTGAATTTGTACAGCACGCCGATTGGAGTGACTACGGCGAATGTGCTGACGATGCGGGTGAATTTGCCGGAGGCGAAGTACAAGAATCCGGAGAGCTGGATTGAGTTTCACGAGAATCTGGCGAAGATGCTGAAGGGATTGCCGGGCGTGGCGATGGCGGGAGCAGCGTCACAGTTGCCGCTGGGGAACTGGATTCCGTTTGACGTGGAGTTTGAGGGAAAGAACGACGATGCGAGGCAGCGACCCGAAGTAGGTGGCCTGGTGGTGAGCAACAATTATTTCGAGATGATGCAGGTACAGGCGCGGCGAGGGCGGCTGTTTCGGGGGGCCGATGGACAGGCGGGGCCGCCCGTGGTGCTGGTAAACGAGACGTTTGCGGCGAAGTTCTGGCCAGGCGAGGAGGCGCTGGGCAGGCGAATGCGTTTGACGGAAGAGAGCGCTGCGCCGGGGCCGTGGCTGCTGGTGGTGGGAGTGGTGCCGGACATCTTGCAAAATTTCAGGGAGCACTTGAAGCACGATCCGCTGGTGTATTTGCCATTCGCGGAAGAGCCGGAACGGCAAATGTTTTTGGTGGCGAGAACCGAAGTGCCCCCGGCGACGCTGGCGGGCGGTTTCCGCCGCGAGGTACAGCGGATGGACGCAAATCTGGCGGTGTATGAAGTGCGAACGCTCGATGAGCGGATTGCGGAAAGCCGGCTAACGGTGAGCTTGTTTGGCACGATGTGCACAGCGTTTGCCGTGGTGGCGACGGTGCTAGCAGCGGTCGGGTTGTATGCGGTGATACTGCAGGCGGTGAGCCAGCGAACGCAGGAAATTGGATTACGCATCGCACTGGGAGCGACACGCGGAGATATTGCGGGGCTTGTGTTTCGACAGGGGATCCCGCCGCTGGTGCCGGGATTAGTGATTGGGTTGTTGCTGGCGCTGGGTGTGACAAAAGTTTTGCGGTCGTTGTTGATGGGCGTGTCGCCGAATGATCCAGCGGTGTTTGCGGGGACGGTGATGGTGCTGTTGGCGGCGGCGGTGATTGGATGCGTGGTGCCGACGCGCAGGGCGATGCGGGTGGACCCGATCGTGGCGCTGAGGTATGAGTAGACGGATAAAAAAGAGAGAGCCCTCGCTCGGCAGGCCGCGACGGCCAGCGCTAAAGAACGAACGGCCCGCCTCCTTTCCTTCAAGAGGGAGGCGGGCTGCCCGTACAGAGGCGGGCGTAAACAAAAGAACCGAGGCCTACCCGTGTCTGCCTGCGGCAGGCCGCGGGAAGTCACCGCTATGCGTTACGAATGGTATTTGGTGGAGAGAGTGGGTCGTTGCGGGGGAGCAAAAAGGGGAAGCGGAGCGAGCCGTGACGAAACGCAGCACGCTCAGGATGACAGGTGGAGATGGTTCCATCGAAGGAAGCACGGGACATTACCTCGTTGCCAGAGTCCCTCTGCAAGCCAGCAAACGGCGCTGGCCTCTCCGCCTGGGTGCGGCAGGCCGGATTCGGATGATTCATCACTGATGCAAGTGAATCAGGGATAGGGCTTGGCGTCGGGGTTTGGTTTCGGTGCGTCGTTGGATTCTGCCGGCGCGTTTTCTTTTAGATAGCTGGGGGAGAGTGTGCCTTTGCTCGTGGCGAGCGGGAGCAGAGTTGGATAGAACTGGACGAAAGTCGTGTCGACAGCGGCGTGTTCGGCGTGGCAGGAGTAGCATTCGGCGGAGCGCGGAATCATTTTGGCGGGCGTGGTATCGCCGAAGCCGAAAAAAGCCCACTTGGCTGGGAAACGCGATTCGTCCTTCACGTGCACTTCGAAGCCCATGGCGTCCGTGCTTTGGAAATGTCCAGCCTTGTTGATGGATCCCTTGCTTTCCGCGCGACGACCTTCGAGAACGAGCATGGTTTTGTCAGGCCACGTGCCGGTTTCGAGGAACGCCTGGTAGGCTTCGCGATTCACGAAAACATTGTCGAACATGTGGTGGCCCATCTCCATCGCCGGGTTGTAGCTCATGTCGAAGCCAGTGGTGAGGTAGACCCATTCGCGATAATGCTCGGGAAAACGGAGGTGGCCATCGCTGGTGTACTCCGGGCCGGAACTCGGCGAGGGTTTCGGGTTCAGACGGAAAGTTGCAGCGGAGAGGAGAACCGCTCCGCTGAGGAGCGCGACTTTCAGTTTGGTAACCATGGTGCAGAGTATGCGGCGGGAACCGGACGAAGGCCAGACCAGTGGCTGCAGGGAGTTGGTGATTGGCTGCATTTCTTGGGTTGAGGGCAAACCGGCGCTGGCTCTCCGCCTGTTCGCCGTCGTGAGGGTCGGGATGACAAAGGGAAGCAAGGGACCGCTGGCTGCAGAAAAGAGGCGACTGGCTGCAAGTTAAGGCGGCGCCGCAGGGCCGAGAGTATGATGCTGGCATGGAAAGAGCGCAGATAATGCCGCGCGCGCCGCGCTGGTATTGGATTGGCGCGATCTGGGCGGGGATCGCGTTGTGGGATGCGACACAGACCGTGGTGGTGATGCGCGCGGAGCACATGCACCACCGGTGGACGTATCTGTTCATAACGCAGGCGCTGGGGTGGCTGCCTTGGGCGCTGGCGACGCCAATCGCGCTGCGACTCGGATGGGAATACCCACTGCGCTGGAAGCTGGCGCCGTGGCTTGTGCACGGGGCAGCGTGTGTTTGCATAGGACTCGCGTACGCGGGGCTGGTTGCCGGAATCGAAATGCTGCTGGACCCGTGGGCCTACTCGCCGCCGCCGGGGCCCTACGGGCCGCTGTTTCTTCATAAATTTCTCAATCAGCTGCTGGGGTTTGTGATTTTATATGGATGCATTTTGCTGGTGGGGTACATGCTGGAATCGAGAGAGAGACTGGCGCGGCAGCAAATGGAGGCGGCTCGGCTCGGCGAGCAGCTTTCGAAGGCGCAGTTGAATGCGCTGCGACAACAGATTGAGCCCCACTTTTTGTTTAACACCCTGAACGCGGTTGCAGGGTTGATTCGTGAGGGACGGAATGATGCGGCGGTAAACATGATCGCGGGGCTGAGCGATTTGCTGCGACGCGTGGTGAACGATTCGCAACGGCAGGAAGTACCACTTGGCGAGGAATTGGAATTCCTCCAGAAGTACCTGGACATTCAGAAAGCGCGATTTGCGGAGCGGCTGGAGTTGCGGGTGGAGGTGCCGGAGGAGCTTTGCAGGGCGCGGGTGCCGGGGCTGATTTTGCAACCGATCGTGGAGAACGCGGTGAAGCACGGAATTGCGAAACGCGCGCAAGGAGGTGCGATTGAGATCGGCGTGGTGCGTTCGGATGGCATGCTGACGGTGAGTGTATACAACGACGGTCCACAATTGCCCGCGGGCTGGGATCAAAGCAACGGCGGGATCGGGCTGAGCAACGTGCGGACACGGCTCGAGAGTTTGTACGGCGATGGGTTCGAGTTAAACATGGGCAATGAGGGGAGAGGAGTAAAGGTGTCGTTGTCGGTGCCTTATCGGGAGGGGTAGGTGGCGCAGTTCGGGGGAGAGCGGGGGAAGATCCGGGTAATGGTGGTGGACGATGAACCGCTGGCGCGGAGTAGCCTGAGAGTGCTGTTGGGGCGTGATCCGGAAATTGAGTTGGTGAGTGAATGCGGATCGGGGAAAGAGGCGCTGCGGGAGATCCGGGCGAGAAGACCGGAGCTCGTGTTTCTCGATGTGCAGATGCCGGAGTGCGACGGGTTTGACGTGTTGGAACAGTTGGGGAAGGACCTGCCGCCGGCGCTGGTGT
>Ga0306924_10002634_pt1 | contig 16972 bp, 2 predicted proteins | sample sta12Can44000111_FD_203756 | JGI IMG/M metagenome (GOLD analysis project Ga0306924, IMG submission 203756) | Lab enrichment of tropical soil microbial communities from Luquillo Experimental Forest, Puerto Rico - statanox.12C.anox.44.000.111 (v2)... | ecosystem: Environmental > Terrestrial > Soil... | reverse complement strand
CGGTGGCGCGGGCGACCAGGGGATGATGTTCGGCTACGCCTGCGACGAGACCCCGGAGCTGATGCCTGCCCCCATCCACTACGCGCACGCGGTCACGCGGCAGCTCGCTCGAGCGCGTCGCTCGGGGCTCGACTTCCTCCGGCCCGACGGGAAGAGCCAGGTCTCCGTCGAGTATCGCGGCGGAAAGGTGGCGCGCATCGACACGGTCGTGGTGTCGACCCAGCACGCGGAGGAGATCTCCAACAGGAACCTCCACGCGGCCGTGCGCGAGGAGATCATCGCGAAGGCGCTCCCCGCCGAGCTGCTCGACCGGAAGACGAAGATCTTCATCAACCCGACCGGCCGCTTCGTCATCGGCGGACCGATGGGCGACACGGGCGTGACCGGCCGGAAGATCATCGTCGACACGTACGGCGGCATGGGGCGGCACGGCGGCGGCGCGTTCAGCGGCAAGGACCCGTCGAAGGTCGATCGCTCCGCAGCCTACATGGGCCGCCACATCGCGAAGAACGTGGTCGCGGCGGGCCTGGCGAGCCGCTGCGAGGTCCAGGTGGCCTACGCGATCGGCGTCGCGGAGCCCGTCTCGGTGATGGTGGACACGTTCGGCACGGGCGTGATCGGCGAGGAAGAGATCTCCGCTGCCGTCCGCGAGGTCTTCGATCTCACGCCCCGCGGGATCATCGAGCGGCTGGCTCTCCTCCGGCCCATCTACGAGCGGACCGCGGCCTACGGACACTTCGGGCGCAGCGAAAGAGAGTTCACGTGGGAGCGCACCGACCGAAGGGACGCGCTGCGGGACGCCGCGGGTGTCCGCGGCAGGCCGCGCGCGCTCGCCCGGGCATCCCGCGCCGCGGCCGATCGCGGCGCGTGACCACGAAGCCTTTGGCGTCGGCAAACGTTTCGGTCGGGTCGCCCAATCGTAACCGGCAGCAGAGGGGCGGCATCGCATGCTGTCCGCCGTCCCACGAAGCCGACCGGCCCTTCGCCGTTCCGCGCAGCGTCCATGAGGTGCGCCGTATGCGTACGATCCCCCCGCCTCCGAGTGTCGTCGCGGGCCGGTCGGTGGCCCCGAGCCGTGCGCTCCGGCTCGCGGCCGTGATCGGCGCCACGTTGGCGGTCGCCGTCGCCCGTGCGGACGTCGCCTCGCCGGCCGACGCAGTCGTCGGCACCTGGACCTCGTCGGGCGGCTATTCGCGCATCGCCGTCGAGCGCTGCGGCGATGCTTACTGCGGCTCGATCGTCTGGCTGAGAGATCCGGTGTATCCGCCCGGCTCGCGCGACGGCGTGCCGGGCGAGCCCAAGCGCGACGACCACAACCCGGACCGCTCCCTCGCGGCGCGCCCCCTCCTCGGCCTGCGCATGCTGGACGGATTCCGTTACCGGACCGACGACGCCACGTGGGCCGGCGGCAACATCTACGATCCCGAGAGTGGCAACACGTACCGCGCGCGCATGCGGCTCGCCGGCCGCGACCGCCTGGAGCTGCGCGGCTACGTCGGCATTCCGCTGTTCGGCCGCACCACCACCTGGACCCGGGTGCCGGACGACGCGCCCGCGGACGGAAGCGCGTCCGCCCCCAGGAACTGAAACGGCGCGGACCCGGCGCGGCGCGGAGCGGAAGAATGACGGCCTTCGTGTTTCCCGGCCAGGGCTCCCAGTTCATCGGGATGGGCGCTCCGCTCTTCGCGGCGTACCCGGAGCTGACCCGCGCCGCCAGCGGGATCCTCGGGTTCGAGGTCGATGCGCTCTGCGCCGGAAGATCTGCCCTGTCTCTGACCGACACGCGCTACACGCAGCCGGCCATCTTCGTCGTGAGCGCACTGGCCTGGTTGGAGCGGGTGGAGCGGACCGGCGCGAAGCCGAGCTTCGTGCTCGGCCACAGCCTGGGCGAGATCACCGCGCTGTTCGCGGCGTCCGCGGTGACGTTCGAGGACGCCGTCCGGCTCGTGAAGCGCAGGGGCGAGCTCATGGCGCAGGCGCCGAGCGGCGGGATGGCGGCGGTGCTCGGCCTCGACCTCCCGGCCGTCGAGCGGGTGCTGCGCGACGGGGGAATGACGGAGGTGTGCGTCGCGAATCACAACGCCGACGCACAGTGCGTGCTCTCCGGGTCGAGGGAGGCGATCGCCGCCGCCGCCGAGCCTTTCCGGGCGGCGGGCGCGCGTTCGTACGTGCCGCTCGCGGTGTCGGGCGCGTTCCACTCGCCGCTCATGAAGGCGGCCGAGGAGGGCTTCCGGCGGTATCTCGACGACGTCGCGATCGCCGCGCCCGCCATCCCCGTCGTCTCGAACGTCGAGGCCCGGCCCTACGACCCGGCGCGCATCCGCGAAACGCTTTCGCGGCAGCTCACCGGCCGCGTTCGCTGGGTCGAGTCGGTGCGCTACGTTCTCGATCGGGGCGGCGCGCACTTCGAGGAGATCGGTCCCGGGGCGGTCCTCACGAAGCTCATCGCCGAGATCCGGGGATCGAGCCAGCGGACCACCGCGGACGCGAGCGGCGCGGCCTCGCCCCCTTCGCCTCGACCCGCACGCACCGTCGACCCGGCATCGCTCGGCAGCGCGGCGTTCAGGGCGGACTACGGGCTTCGCCTCGCCTACGCGGCGGGGTCCATGTACCGCGGCATCTCCTCGAAGGACCTGGTCGTCCGCATGGCGCGGGGCGGGCTCCTCGCCTTCTTCGGCGCGGGCGGGCTCGCGCCCGACGCGATCGAGGAGGCGCTCCTCTTCCTCAAACGCTCGCTCCCGGGCGGCGAGACGTTCGGCATGAACCTCCTCTGCAACCCGGGCGATCCGGCGCGCGAGGAGGCGACGGTCGACCTCTACCTCCGGCACGGCGTCACGCTGGTGGAGGCGTCGGCGTACATCAGGGCCTCCCCCGCGCTCGTGCGCTACCGCGTGAAGGGGCTGCGTCGACGGCCGGACGGCGAGGTGGAGCGGCGCCACCGCGTCATCGCGAAGATCTCCCGCCCGGAGGTGGCGCGGCAGTTCCTCGCGCCACCGCCCGAGGAGATCGTCCAGGCGCTGCTCGCCGGCGGGCAGGTGTCACGCGAGGAGGCCGACTGCGCGCGGGACGTGCCGATGGCCGACGACCTCTGCGTCGAGGCCGACTCCGCCGGCCACACCGATCACGGCGTCGCCTACGCGATCCTGCCCTTCATCGTGCGGATGCGCGACGAGGCGATGCGCGAGCGCCGCTACCGCAAGGCGGTGCGCGTGGGGGGCGCCGGCGGGATCGGTACCCCGGAGGCCGTCGCGGCGACGTTCCTGCTGGGCGGTGACTTCGTGCTCACCGGGTCGATCAATCAATGCACGGCCGAGGCCGGCACGAGCGAGGCCGTGAAGGACATGCTGCAGTCGGCCGAGGTGCAGGACACGGCGTCCGCGCCCTCGGGCGACATGTTCGAGATGGGCGCCGAGGTCCAGGTCCTGCGGAAGGGGGTGCTCTTCCCCACGCGCGCCAACCGCCTCCTCGAGCTCTACCGGCGCCACGGGGCGCTCGACGAGGTCGACCCACCGACGCGGCGGCAGCTCGAGCAGAAGTACTTCAGGTGCGGGTTCGACGAGGTGTACGAGCGCTGCCGCGCCTTCTTGGGCCCGGACTCCTCCGAGATCCGCCGCGCGGAGCGCGACCCCAGGCACCAGATGGCGCTCGTCTTCCGGTGGTACCTCGGCATGTCCACGCGGTGGGCCATCGCGGGCGACGGCGAGCGCGTGACGGACTACCAGGTCCACTGCGGGCCGGCGCTGGGCGCCTTCAACCAGTGGGTCCGCGGCACGCGGCTCGAGGATTGGCGCAATCGGCACGCCGACGCCATCGGAGCGCAGCTCATGGGCGCAGCGGCGGAGCTCCTCGACACCCGCTTCCGGCGGCTCGCGGCAAGCGCGAAGGAGACGCGATGAGCAACGCGCCCGCTGAGGAGGGCATCGCCATCGTCGGGATCGCCAGCGACCTGCCTGGCTGTCGCGATCTCGACGCGCTCTGGGAGAAGCTCGTCGGGAGCGACGACGACGTCATCACGGAGTTCCCCGCGTCGCGCTGGCGCTGGCGCGCGTCGGCTGGCGATCCAGAAGGGCAGGCGGCGCGCGCCGCCGCTGGCGCGCCGTTCCGCGGCGGGTTTCTCGACGACGTGGAGCGCTTCGACGCGCGCCTCTTCGGTATCTCGCCGCGCGAGGCCGAGCGGATGGACCCGCAGCAGCGGCTCGTGCTGCAGGTGGCGTGGAGCTGCCTCGAGGACGCCGGCTACCGGCCGGTCGACGTGCGCGGGACACGCACCGGCTTCTTCCTGGGCATCTCGAGCGTGGACTTCCACGAGCTCTCGGCCAGGCCCGGCGTGAACGTCGACGCGTACACCGGCATCGGCACCGCGCACTGCATCGCGGCGAACCGCGTCTCGTACTTCTTCGATCTCCGTGGGCCGAACGAGGCGATCGACACCGCTTGTTCGAGCTCGCTCATCGCCGTGCACCGCGCCGTGGTGTCGCTGCAGCGCGGCGAGTGCGAGACCGCGTTCGCGGCCGGAGTCAACGTGCTCCTCAGCCCGACCGTCTTCACCTCCTTCCGGAAGGCGCGGATGCTCTCGCCGGACGGCAGGTGCAAGACCTTCGACGAGAGCGCAAACGGCTACGTCCGCTCCGAGGGAGCGCTTGCGATCCTGTTGAAGCCGCTCTCGAAGGCCCTCGCCGACGGCGACCACGTCCACGCCGTCGTCCGGGGTTCGGCCGAGAACCACGGCGGGCGCGCGCAGAGCCTCACGGCGCCGAGCGCCGACGCGCAGGCCGACGCGATGGCGCGCGCGATGCGGAGCGCCGGCTTCGATCCCTCGACGCTGACGTACGTCGAGGCGCACGGCACCGGGACGAGGCTCGGAGACCCTGTCGAGGTCGCCGGGCTGAAGAAGGCGTTTGACGCTCTGTATCGCGAGTGGAAGCTGACGCCGCCCGCGCGGCCCCACTGCCGGGTCGGATCGATCAAGACGACCTTGGGCCACCTCGAGCCGGCGTCCGGGCTCGCTGGGATCGCTCAGGTCATCCTGGCGATGCGCCACGGGACCCTGCCTCAGAATCGGCACCTGCGCAGCGCCAACCGCCAGATCGATCTCGCCGGCACCCCGCTCGAGCTCGTGACGGCCACGGCGCCGTGGGAGCGCCTCACGGACGCGTCGGGACGGCCGCTCCCGCGGCGGGCCGGCGTGAACTCCTTCGGCTTTGGCGGCGCGAACTGCCACGTCGTCCTCGAGGAGTACATCGACGACCGTGGCGCGGAGCGCGCGGGTCCGCCCACGCCGCAGGTCCTGCCCGTGTCGGCGCGTTCCCCCGAGCTCCTCCGCGAGCACGCTGCGCAGCTCGCGGCGCGGCTCACTGCCAGCGCGCGATCGGGGGAACGCGGGACGCTCGCTGTCGCGGACGTGGCGCATACGCTGCAAGTGGGACGCGTCGCGTTCGAGGAGCGGCTCGCCGTCGTCGCCCGCGACGTGCGCGAGGCCGCCGCGGAGCTGCGAGCCTTCGCGGAGGGCGCCGGGGCCGGACCGAACCGGCTCGTCCGGAGCGACGGCGGCCCGGCAGTGACCGGAGCGTCGGATCCGCGGAGCATCGCCGCGGCGTGGGCTGCGGGCGGCGAGGTGGACTGGCAGGCCCTGCGCGAGGGTGTCCCGGCGCGGCGCGCCTCGCTTCCCACTCGCCGCTTCGAAGGCAAGCGCCACTGGCTCGGCCCGCCCGCGCCCGCGGATGGTGCGACGCCCGCCGGCTCCGTGCGCCCCGACGCGGCGGGGCCGGGACTCTCCGCCGAGCGGGCACCGTCCGAGCACGCCCTCGTGGCACGCCGAGGCGCAACCTTCGAGATCGCGCTCGCTGCTGATTCTCACTGGCTCGCGGACCATCGCGTGCGCGGCCGACCCGTCCTGGCGGGCGCCGCCATCCTCGAGGCGGCGCGTGCCGCAGGCGAGCTCGCAGGCGGCGGGCGCGCGGTTCGCGAGATCAGCCAGGTGGTGTGGATGCGGCCGATCGCGTGCGAAGGCGACTCGATCGAGGCCGAGATCCGCATGGAGGCGCGCCCTGACGGCCGCAGCTTCGCGGTGCAGACGCGTCGGGCCGACGGGGCCGCGGTGGTCCACGCGCAGGGGGTTCTCTCGTACGAGGCGCCGGCCGCCGCCCGGTCGATCGACGTCGCAGCCATCCGTGCGCGCTGCAACGTCCCATGGAGCGCGGCGACGTGCTACGAGCGGTTCGCGCGGCTCGGCCTCGAATACGGTCCCACGTTTCGTCCCATCGTGACGGCGTGGACGCGCGACGGCGAGGCGCTGGCCCGCCTCGGGCTGCCGGCGCACCTCACCTCGACCCGAAGCGGCCTCACGCTGCACCCGACGCTCCTCGACGGTGCCCTGCAGAGCGTCATCCGCTCGCTGTGGGACGCGGAGGGCGGTCCCAGGCTCTGGCTGCCATTCTCGATCGCGGCCGTGCGCATTCACGCGCCGCTCGCGCCGATCGGATACGCCCACGCGCTGCGCAAGGGCGTTGCCGGCGGCACGATGTCCTTCGACGTGTGCCTCGCGGCGGAGGATGGGACGGTCGCCGTGGAGATCGCAGGGTGCGCGCTTCGCGAGCCCCCGGCGCCGACCGCGAAGGCGACCGCGGTGGCCGTCCGTCGCGACGAGGGACTCCTCCGGGTCGTCCCGCGGTGGGCACCCGCGGTCGCCCCTGACGGCGGATCCTCGGCGCCGCGCGCGCTGCTCGTCGTCGGCGCCAGCGACGAGGTGGCCCGCGCGCTCCGGGCCTCCGCCGAGCTCGGCGCGAGCGCTGTCGTCTGCGTCCGGGAAGGGACCGCGTTCGCGGAGCGCGAGTCCGGCGCGCTCGCGCTCGATACTACCGATCCGGCGCAGTGCCGGGCGCTCGTGGATGTGCTGAAGAGCCGCGGGAAGCTGCCCTCCGCCGTGCTCCACCTGGCGCAGCCGGCGGCCACGGACGAGGGCGAGCCCCAATGCAGGAGCGCGCGTTCCCTCCTGGCGCTCGCGCAGGCGCTCCTCACCTGTCGGCCGCCGGGTGGTCTCTCCTTGCTCCACCTCTTCACGTCTGACGGTCCCCCCGCGCGCGTCGCGCAGGAGCAGGCGGTGGCAGCGCTCCTCGCGCCACTCGCGGTGGAGGAGTCGAGGGTGCGCTGCCGCAGCGTCGAGCTCGCCGACGCGCCGCCCGCCGATCGGATCGCCCGGCTCGCGGCGCGCGAGCTTTGCTCGCTCGACCGTGCCGAGAGGGAGGTGCTGTACCGAGACGAGCGGCGGTTCGTGAAGCGCCTGACGGCGGCGTCCGCGGCCACCGGCAGCGGCGGGTCCCGCCTGCGCCAGGGCGGCGTCCACCTCATCACCGGCGGCCTGGGCGGTCTCGGACAGATCTTCGCGGAGCACCTCGCCCGAACGCTCCGCGCGAAGCTCGTGCTCGTCGGCCGCAGCGCCCTGCGAGACGCGGACGCCGCCGGCATCGCTGCGCTGGAGCGGCTCGGCGCGGAGGTGCTGCACGTCCGGGCGGACGTGGGCGACAGGCGCAGCGTGGAGGAGGCCGTCGCCCGCGCACGCGACCGCTTCGGGCGGATCGACGGAGTCCTGCACGCGGCCGGTGTGCTCCGCGATGGCCTCCTGCGAAGCAAGGCGCGCGAAAGCTTCGACGCCGTCATCGCACCGAAGGTTCTCGGCGCGGTGCACCTCGACGAGGCGCTCCGCGACGAGCCTATCGAGCTGTTCGCGCTCTTCTCGTCGATCTCGGCCGTGGCCGGGAACGCCGGACAATCGGACTACGCGTACGCGAACGCCTTCCTGGACGCGTACGCAGTGCAGCGCGACGCGCTCCGCAGGGCGGGCCGGCGATCGGGCCGGACCGTGTCCATCGGCTGGCCGCTCTGGCGCGCCGGAGGCATGGGCGCGAACGACCGCATCCGCAAGCTCCTCGAGGTGCGCTTCGGGATGACGCCGCTCGAGACCGCCGCCGGCATCGCGGCGTTCGACGAGGCGGTCGCGGGTGCTGCGCCACATCTCGTGTTCGTGGAGGGTGACATGGACAGGCTCGAGGCGGCGTTGGGGATCGCCCGCGGGGACGCCGCGCCGGACGAGGTCGCCCCGGCGCCGACGGCGTACCACGGCCCGGATCGCGCGCGGATGGCGGCCGAGCTCCGCGACATGGTCGCGCGCATCGTCAAGGTGGAAGCGTCCGCGATCGACGCGGACGACGAGCTGTCCGAGTACGGCTTCGACTCGATCATGCTCACCGAGCTCGCGACCGAGGTGAGCGAGCGCTACGGCGCGAGCCTCACCCCCGCCGACCTCTTCGAGTGCCGCTCGATCTCCAAGGTGCTGGACCGCCTGCTCGAGGCGCCGCCCGGGGCTGCCTCGCTGGCGCGCGACGGCGCCGAGGGCGCTCGGCGGGACGCGCCCGGCGCCGACGACGAGAAGCTCCATGGGAGCCCCGACGTCGCGGTCGCGCCCCAGGGCGACGAGGTCCGTGCCGGGAGCGGAGCGGCCCTCGTGGACGAGCTGCGCGGCCTCGCCGCCGGCGTCCTCGCGGTCCCAGCGTCCGAGATCGACGAGCATGAGGCGTTCGGTGATTACGGGCTCGACTCGATCATGCTCACCGAGCTCGCCACGACCGTGAGCGACCGCTACGGCGTGGCCGTCACGCCGGCGGACCTGTTCGAGCACCCGACGCTCGCGAAGTTCGCGGCGTACATCGTCGCGGCGCGAAGCGCGAGCGTCACGGCGGATGGGGCCGGGGCTCCGCCAGCTGCCCCGGAGCGAGCCGTCATGCCCGCCGACGGCCGCCGCGAGGCGCCGCGGAGAGATGCCGCGGCCGCAGCGCGCTCGCCGGCCACGCCGCGCGCCGCCGGCGGTGATCGCCGCCGCCCGAGGGAGCCCGTCGCCGTCGTCGGCGTGGCGGGTGTCATGCCGGACTCGCGTTCGCTGGAGGACTTCTGGCGCCACCTGCGCGACCGGCACCACCTCGTCCGGCGTGTGCCGCAGGCGCGGTGGTCGCAGGAGACCATCTCCGCCGACGCGCTCGTCGGCTGGGGCGCCTACCTCGACGACGTCGACTGCTTCGACTCAGAGTTCTTCGGCATCACGCCCCTCGAGGCCGAGCACATGGACCCGCAGCAGCGGCTCTTCCTGCAGGTCGGGTGGAGCGTGATCGAGGACGCCGGCTACAGCGCGGCCGCGCTCGCGGGCACGAAGACGGGGGTGTTCGTCGGCGTCGGCGGCCAGGACTACACGGTGCTGTGCGCGCAGGACGGCGCGGAGCCCGAGGCGCATACGCCCATCGGGATGGCGCACTGCGTGGTGGCGAACCGCATCTCGTACCTGCTCGACCTCCACGGGCCGAGCGAGGCGATCGACACCGCCTGCTCGAGCGCGCTCGTGGCGGTTCACCACGCCATCCGCGCCATCCAGGACGGTGAGTGCGACCTCGCCATCGCGGGCGGAGTGAACCTCGTGCTGTCGCCCGCCCTGAACGCTGCCTTCGGCAAGGCCGGGATGCTCAGTCCCGATGGCCGATGCAAGACGTTCGATGCGGCCGCGAACGGCTACGTCCGTGGCGAGGGCGCGGCCGCGGTCCTCCTCAAGCCACTCGCCAGGGCCATCGCCGATGGGGACGAGATCCGCGCGACGATCCTGGGCTCCGCCGTGAACCACGGTGGGCGAGCGCACTCGCTCACCGCTCCCAACCCCCAGGCGCAGGCGGATGTCATCGTCGCCGCCGTGCGTGATGCCGGCGTCGACCCGGAGACGATCGGCTACATCGAGGCGCACGGGACCGGCACCGCGCTCGGCGATCCCATCGAGGTGAACGGCCTCAAGAAGGCGTTCCGCGAGCTGCTCCCGGGACAGCGCTCGGCTGGCGCGCACGCGTTCTGCGGGCTCGGATCGGTGAAGACCAACGTCGGACACCTCGAGACGGCCGCGGGCATCGCAGGGCTCGTGAAGGTGCTCTACAGCCTGAAGCACCGGTTCCTGCCGGCGAGCCTGCACCTCGAGAAGCTGAACCCTCACATCGACCTCGGCGGCACGCCCTTCCATGTCCTCACCCAGGGGAAGGAATGGGGGGCGGTGCGGGGCGAGGCCGGGGACCTGCCGCGCAGGGCGGGGGTGAGCTCGTTCGGCATCGGCGGTGTCAACGCCCATGTCGTCGTCGAGGAGCACAGGCGCGAAGGAGCTGCGACGGCGGCCGGCGCGATGGCGCCTGGTCCTCGTCTGTTCGTGCTGTCTGCCCGCAGCGCCGAGCGGCTCGAGGAGTCGGCGCGGCGGCTCGCCGCGTTCCTCCGAGAGGACCCGGGCGCGCGCGCGGCGCTGGCCGACGTCGCGTACACGCTTCAGGTCGGCCGCGTGGCGATGGCCGAGCGCGTCGCGATCGTCGCCGCGGGGGCGGAGGAGCTCGTGGAGGCGCTCGACGCGTTCGCCGGGGGGAAGTCCCGGCCCGAAACGTTCCGCGGATCGGCCGCCGCGGGTGCAACACTTCAGGTGGATGGCGAGGAAGGGCGCGAATTCCTCGCAGCGCTCCTGCGGAAGGGCCGGCTCGAGCAGGTGGCAAAGCTCTGGGTCGCGGGGGCGGACGTCGACTGGACGCGCGTCGACGGCGCGCGCGACCGGCGTCGGGTCGCGCTGCCCACCTATCCGTTCGCTCGCGAGCGCCACTGGCTGCCGGCGGGCCCAGCGCAGGTCCGCGCGAGGCGCGCGGCGCCGGCCAACGCGCCGGAGGGCGTGCCCGCCGCGCCCCCGCCGCGAACGACGGAGACGCCCCCGGCCGATCCTGCGCGCGACGGCGTCGGGGATGCGCCGGTCGCTCCGGAGGCCGCGGCGGAGGCGTACCTGCGCGCCCTGTTCGCGAGGACGCTCAAGCTGCCGGCGACGACGGTCACCGAGGACAAGCCGTTCGAGCAGTACGGGATCGATTCGCTCGCGGTCACGAAGCTCACGTACGAGATGGAGAAGGACCTCGGGCCGCTCTCGAAGACGCTCTTCTTCGAGTACCGGAACCTCTCGGAGCTCGCCGGGTTCTTCGCGAGGGAGTTCCCGGGGCGACTCCTGGCCCCTGGCGCCGCCGCCCCGGTGGACGCGGCGGCGGCCTCACCGCCCGACGAAGCGGCCGCCGACGCGGCGCCGGTCACCTACGCAGGCTCGGCTGCCGTCGCCGTCGACCGCGCCCGCGTCGTCGCCTCGCGCGGCCCGCTCGACATCGCCATCGTGGGCCTCGCCGGCCGGTATCCGGAGGCGCCGACGCTCGAGCGCTTCTGGAACAACCTTCGCGACGGCAACGACAGCATCCGCGAGATCCCGGCCGAGCGCTGGGACCATCGGCATCATTTCGATCCGCGCCGCGGCGTCCCGGGGAAGGCATACGGGAGATGGGGCGGGTTCATCGAGGGCGCCGACTGCTTCGACCCCTTGATCTTCGGAATCACCCCGCGTGAAGCCGAGTTCATGGACCCGCAGGAGCGGCTCTTCCTCGAGGCGGCCTGGGAGGCGATCGAGGACGCAGGCTACACGCGGGCGTCGCTCCGTCCCTCCCGCGTGGGCGTCTTCGCCGGCGTGATGTACAGCGAGTACCAGCTGTTCCGCGCCAGCGTCGGAGGCCGCGAGGTCTCGCCCGGATCGTTCCATGCCTCGATCGCGAACCGCGTCTCGTACCACTTCAACTTCCGTGGCGAGAGCATCGCGCTGGACACGATGTGCTCGTCGTCGCTGACGGCCATCCACCTCGCCTGCCAGAGCCTGCGGCTCGGCCACTCCGACGTCGCGCTCGCCGGCGGCGTCAACCTCTCGCTCCACCCGAACAAGTACGCGTTCCTGAGCCTCGGGCGATTCCTGTCGCCGGAGGGGGCCTGCCGCAGCTTCGGCGAGGGCGGCGAGGGCTACGTGCCGGGCGAGGGTGTCGGCGCCGTGCTGCTCAAACCGCTCGAGGCGGCGCTCGCCGACGGCGACCACGTCTACGCGGTCATCAAGGGCACGGCCGTGAACCACGGCGGGAAGACGAGCGGCTACACGGTCCCGAACCCGAATGCTCAGGGAGAGCTCATCGCCCGCGCGCTGGACGCGGCCGGGGTCGACGCGCGCACGATCGAGTACGTCGAGGCGCACGGCACGGGCACATCGCTTGGCGACCCCATCGAGATCGCCGGGCTCACCAAGGCGTTCCGCCGGCACACGGCCGACCGGCAGTTCTGCGCGATCGGCTCGGTGAAGTCGAACATCGGCCACCTCGAGGCGGCGGCTGGCATCGCGGGGCTCACGAAGCTCCTGCTGCAGCTCGAGCATGGCGAGCTCGTCCCGTCACTGCACTCCGAGCGGCTGAACCCGAACATCGACTTCGACGCGTCCCCGTTCGTCGTCCAGCGCACGCGCTCGCCCTGGCCCCGTCGAGATGACGCCGTGCCTCGCCGCGCCTGTATCAGCGGCTTCGGCGCGGGCGGCGCGAACGCGCACCTCGTGATCGAGGACGCTCCGCGCGTGGAAGGTGGTCCACCCGCCGCGCCGGGCAAACGGGTCTTCGTGGTGTCGGCGGCGACCGAGGCGATCCTCCGCGACTACGCGGGTCGCCTCACGCGCTGGGTGCGCGACCAGGGCGCCCCGGCCAGCGAGGCCGAGGAGCTCGCCGCACTGGACCGGATCGCGTTCACGCTCCAGGTCGGCCGCGAGCCGATGCAGGAGCGCCTCGCCGTCGTCGCCGCGAGCCTTCCCGAGCTCGCCGCGTCGCTCGACGCGTTCGTACGGTCAGGAGCGGACGGACGGCGCGCGTTCCGGGGCAGCGTCGCGCCGCGTCCGTCCCCCGAGCTGCCCGAGCCGGGGCGGCGGACGTCGGAGGCGGGCGCGCCGCGGCCAGCGGCCGAGGAGCTCGCGCGCGCGTGGGTCGACGGGAAGAGCGTCGCGTGGCCGTGGTCGGCGTCCGCCGACAAGCCGCGCCGCATCTCGCTCCCGACGTATCCTTTCGAACGGAAGCGCCACTGGATTCCGACGGGAGGCGGCGGCGGGATCGCGGCCCCGGCGGCCTCCCCGTCGGCGACCGAGGTGCGGCGTGAGGTGACGCTGACCGGCGCGAGCTTCCACCTCGAGGACCACCGCGTGGGCGGCCGCGCCGTCGTCCCCGGGGCCGCGTACCTCGAGCTCGCGCGCGCCGTCGCCGCGCCCGACCTCGGGAACGTGCGCGCGCTCGAGGACGTGCGCTTCATCGAGCCGATGTGGGTCGACGCCCAGCGGACGGCGTTCGTGCGTGTGGCCGCCGCTGGCGGTCGCGCCTCCTTCGAGATCCTCAGCGAGGACGACCCCGCGAACCCATCCGTCCACGCTTGCGGGCGCATGGCACTCGTCTCGGCAGCCGCCGAGGCTTCCCCGCCTGCGCTCGACCTCGACGCGATCATGCGGCGCTGCACGGGCAGCCTCGATCATCGTGAGGTGTACGAGACGTTCGAGCGCCTGGGCATCGCTTACGGCCCGTCGTTCCAGACGATCGAGCGGCTGCACCATCGCCCCGGCGAGGCGCTCGCTCGCCTCGAGCTGCCGCCCGCGTGGTTCGAGGACGCGTCGACGTCCGGATTCTCGCCGGCGCTCCTCGACGGAGCGTTCCAGAGCGTCCTCGGGGCAATCCGCTGGGAGCGGCCGGCGCTGGCGGTGCCGGCCTCCATCAAGCGCCTGTGCGTCCTGGGGGAGATTCCGCGCACCTGCTACAGCCACGTGACCGCCTCGCGCGAGGGGGAGCGCGCGTTCGACGTCGCGCTCTGCGACGACTCCGGGCGCATCTTCCTGCAGCTCGAGCAGTTCGAGGTCGCCCCGGTCGAGTGGGCGGGCGCCGCGGATGCGGGGGTCTCCGACGAGACGCGCTGCTACGGGCGGCGCTGGGTCGCACGACCGGCGCAACCGCGCGAGGGCTCTGCCGGCGAGCGCCTGCTGCTCGCCTTCGTCCCGGACGGTTCAGCCGCCGGGGAGCGGTGGCGCGCCGCCCTCGCGCGCACCGGCGCTGAGCGCGCGTACCGCTCGATCGTGCGCGCCGTCCCGGCGGCCGGGTTCGAGCTCGCCGGCGACGTCGCGCGCCTCGACCCACGGGATCCGCAGCACCACGTGCGCCTCGTCCGTGAGCTCGCCGAGCGCCGCTTCGACGCGGTGGATGTGGCCCATCTCTGGGCATTCGAGCCCGACGCGTCCGCGCCGGCCCGCCTCGTCGATGGGATCGATCGCGGCTTCGCCTCCATGCTCCACACGTCGCAGGCGCTCATGGCGCACGCGCGGCAGGTGCCGGTCCGGATCGCCTTCGGGTATCCGGATGCGGGCGAGAGGACGCGTCCCGAGCACCGCGCCATGTCGGCGTTCGCGCGGACGCTCTCTGCCGAGAATCCGCGCTTCACCTGCGCCGCGCTGGGCGCGCCGGTGGAGGGGACGGGAGAGGCAGACCCCGACCGCGCGGTCGAGCTCGCGCTCGCCGAGCTCTGCAGCGCCGCGAGCGACCCGGACGTGCGCTGGCGAGGCGGCGTGCGCGAGGTGCCAGAGCTTCACCACCTCGCCGACGTGGACTCCGCACGAGGGGCCGCCGGGCTTCGTCCGCGCGGCGTGTACCTCGTGACGGGCGCGAGCGGACGCCTCGCGAAGCTGCTCGCCGAGTACCTCGCGCGGGAATGGAGCGCGCGGCTGGTGCTCGTCGGCCGCTCACCGGCGGAAGCTCTGCGAGCTCACCTCGATCGCCTGAACGCGCTCGGCGGCAGCGCGCTGTACGTGGAGGCGGACGTGGCGCGCCGCCACGACGTGGCGCGCGCCGTGCGCGTGGCTCGCGCCTCGTTCGGCTCGGTGAACGGCGTCTTCCACGTCGCCGGGGCGACTCGGGACGGCCTCATCTGGAACAAGGACGTCGTCACCGCCACCTCCGTCCTGCAGCCCAAGATGGCGGGTGCCCTCTACCTCGACATCGCGACACGGCGCGAGCCGCTCGATCTCTTCGTCGAGTATTCGTCGCTCGCCGGCGTCACCGGCAATGTGGGGCAATGCGATTACGCGTTCGCGAACGCCTACCTCGACGCGTTCGCCGACCTGCGGGAGGGACTGCGGCGGCGCGGGCGGCGGTCCGGGAAGACGATCTCCATCGCCTGGCCGCTGTGGGAGAACGGCGGGATGTCGGTCGACGACGGGACGAAGCGCCGCCTGCGCGATGCGGGGCTCGGCGCGCTGCCGGATCGCGCCGGTACGCCGGCGCTTCTCGCGGGCCTCTCGGCGCCCGCACCACTCGTCGTCGTCGTCCACGGCCAGCGCGCGGTGTTCGAGCGCGTGCTCCGCATCGCGCCGGAGGTGCGGGCAGAGTCACAGCGCGCCGCGGCCCACCCGCCGGCGCTGGAGGCGGCGACCGTGACCGGCCGGATGCGTGCGTCCCTCGTCGAGGGGGCGACGTCGCTCCTCGTGGACGTCATCAGCGAGGAGACGAAGCTCGAGCCGGCGAGGATCCAGCGCGATCGGCCGCTCGAGGAGTACGGGATCGAATCCGTCGCGGTCCTCGCGATGACCGAGCGGCTGGAGCGCACCTTCGGCGCGCTGCCGAAGACGCTCTTCTTCGAGTTCAAGACGGTGCGAGCGCTCGCCGAGCACTTCGCCGACGCATACCCCGCGAAGCTCGCCGAGGTGCTGGGCGTCTCGGGCCAGGCGGCGGCCGCTCGCGGCGACGAACGGGTCCCCGCCGCGCGCGTCGTCACGCGCGCCGCGCCAGCCGTCCCACCCCCGCCGCCCGAGACCGCAACGTCCCGTGGCGGCTCGCCGCCGGATGACGCCGTCGCGATCATCGGCTTGAAGGGACGCTACCCGCAGGCGCCGAGCCTCGAGGCGCTGTGGGAGAACCTCAGGTCGGGACGGGACTGCGTCACCGAGGTCCCGGCCGCGCGGTGGGATGCCTCGCGCCACTTCGATGCCGAGAAGGGACGGCCTGGCAAGACATATGGCAGGTGGGGCGGCTTCCTCGACGACGTCGACGCGTTCGATGCGCTCTTCTTCGGGATCTCTCCGAAGGAAGCGGAGCTGATGGATCCGCAGGAGCGCCTCTTCTGCGAGACCGCCTGGGAGACGTTCGAGGATGCGGGCTATGCGCGCGCGGCGCTCGCGGGGCGGCGCGTGGGCGTGTTCGTCGGAGCGATGTGGTCGCAGTACCAGCTCTGGTATCGCGACGAGGAGGGGGCCGCGGTGGCCCCGCGCTCGTCGTTCGCCAGCATCGCCAACCGCGTCTCGTACCTGCTCGGCCTCACCGGCCCGAGCCTCGCGGTCGACACGATGTGCTCCTCCTCGCTCACGGCGCTGCACCTCGCGTGCGAGAGCATCCGCCGGGGCGAGTGCGATCTCGCCCTCGCCGGCGGCGTCAACCTCTCGCTCCACCCGAGCAAGTACGTCCAGCTCGCGGAGGGGCGCTTCCTGTCCTCGGACGGCCGGTGCCGCAGCTTCGCCGCGGGCGCGGACGGATACGTGCCGGCCGAGGCCGTCGGGGCCGTCCTGCTGAAGCCGCTCGCGAGGGCGATCGAGGACGGCGATCAGGTCTACGCGGTCGTGCGCGCGACGCACGTGGGCCACGGCGGACGCTCCAACGGCTATGGCGTCCCGGACCCGGGCGCGCAGGGCGCCCTCGTCGCCGAGGCGCTGGCGAAGGCGAACGTCGATCCGCGCACGGTGGGCTACGTCGAGGCGCAGGGAATCGGCAGCGCGCTCGGAGACCCCATCGAGATCGCCGGGCTCCAGAAGGCGTTCGGCACCGGCCGCGCCGCGCCGTGCGCGATCGGCTCGATCAAGTCGAACATCGGCCACGCCGAGGCGGCGGCAGGCATCGCCGGGGTGACGAAGGTGGTCCTGCAGCTCCAGCACCGCACGCTCGTGCCGTCGCTGCACGCGGAGACCCCGAACCCCCACATCGACTTCGACGCGGTGCCGTTCCGCGTCCAGCGCGAGCTCTCCGGGTGGAGCGCACCCGAGGGCGCGCCGCGGCGGGCCTGCGTC